>ERZ1022724.57-NODE-57-length-28230-cov-15.942786_pt1 | contig 28230 bp, 19 predicted proteins | sample MGYA00521091_ERZ1022724 | MGnify/ENA primary metagenome ERZ1022724 (study PRJEB33162, sample SAMN09537610) | freshwater metagenome | isolation source: freshwater | place: Canada:Alberta | collected 2017-07 | study: EMG produced TPA metagenomics assembly of the... | reverse complement strand
CATCGCGCATCAAGCATCGCGCTCAAGCCACGGCGGCTTCGCCATGTCGGCGGGCGTATTTCCCGGCACGCTGGAGGAACAGGGCAACGGCAACTTATGGGAGGGCGATTTCCATCCAACGATGATCGCGCTCGCCCGTTTGCTGGAGCCGGTTTCCATCGCGATCAAGGACACGCATCCTGGCCGCGCCTATGCCACGAAAGAATTTGAGTGGGCAGGGCAGCGCACCTGGGGTGTCTCGACCGAATCGTCCGACCGCCGCACGGTCTATCTGCACATACTACGTCCGCCCTCCGCCCGCATCCTGACACTCGGACCGACCGAAGACGGCACGGAGTTGGACATCGCCACCGCGCGCTTGGTGAAAGGCGGCGCATCAGTGCCCATGCGCAAGAACGACTCGGGATACGAAATCGCACTGCCTCACGGCGCGGAGTGGGACGCCGTGAACACCGTGATCGCGGTGCGCCGCCGCTGAGTGGCTCCAATACAAGCGATCATCCGCGAAAATGTCTTCGTCTGAATCCCAAACCTGCACTCATCATGACACGATTCTTCATGCTCGGCACCACCTGAACGCTCTTCACCCCAAAAGCAAATTCCTAACAGACCCCTTCCCGGCCGTGGCCGGGGAAAGACAGAGATGAAACTTCCTTGAGGGCGGATCGGTCCTTGCTGATGCTGTCGGCGCATTCTGCTGCGCGCGGCAGCGATGCACCGGCCTTGCAGTGGTGTTTTCAAGTCCGTCTAGCAGCAGATCGTCACCCGCAAAGTCCAGAACCGTCTGGCCAAGGTCCTGCGCATGGCGGCGCAGTCGCTGCACCGCTCGAAGTCCGACCCGGGCGACTGGTTCCGGAGGCTGAAGTCCAAGCTCGGGACCAAGGCGGCGGTGACCGCCGCCGCCCACAAGCTGGCCCGCATCCTCTGGGACATGGTCAAACACCTTCGCCCCTACGATCCGTCGCCACCGGGCAAGCCCGAGCGGGTCCGCCTCCGAAAAGAGCACGATTTGCACCGCCACGCCGAGCAACCTGGTTCCGCCTTGCCCCCTGTCGGAGGGGAAGTTTCATCAGAGAGCCAAGGGGTTCATCTGACAATAAAGTCACCATCGAAAGAACGCGCGGATCGTGAAGCGAGCGAATCTTAGGCCTCCCGACTGTCAGACCTCCAAATCGCCGACTAATGCAAACCAAACTCCGAAGACCCGAGACCCGTTTTCCGCAATCACGTTCTTTTGGGGCTACGCCCTTGGCAGGCAAGGTTCAAAAAATCAGGGGCAGTCACACAAGTCTTCCCACACTTTCGAGCACACGCTTGTCGTTCATCGATCAGGAATTCAATACGCGGAAACCGCTCACCCGCAAGCAGGTGAAACTCGCCTCGTTGCTGGTGGGTGCCGTTGTTTTCGCGGTGGCCCTGTCCGTATGGGTGGTGGCAAACCGGCGAGAAAAAGCCGGAGCCAAATCCCAAATCTCAGCCCGTGATGAAATGCACAATTCGGAACTGCCTCAGTTCGCCGCCCGGTCGATGACGCAAGCTCTCGACTTGGCGAAGCGAGCGCTTGCGAATCGCGACATTCAGAACATTCCCGCGCTTTGGCATACGGGTTCGGCCAGTGCCGAGGAGGTGGATCAATTCATCCGCACGGGAGATGCACGCGATGGCTCGCCAACTGGGTTTGTCTGGTTGGGAAGTTTGGACGCGGGAGACCAACCGCTCGAAGGCGTGCAAATCACCTACAATCATCCGGAAAAGAGGGTGGTTAGACTCGCCATGCTCACGCCGGACGAGATGGGAACATGGAAGGTGGATTTCGACGCATTCGCAAAAACCGCCACTCCGGGTTGGAACGAGATTCGTGCCGGCGGTGTGAAGCAGGCCGTTGTTAGAGTCATCATCGTGCGGGACACCTATTATAATTTTGCCTATCGTGATGAGAAGAAGTGGATGTCCTACGGACTCGTCTCGGATGATATCGATGGGGTATTTCACGGTTATTGTGAAACCGGCTCGCCCGTGGCGAACGCTCTGGAGGATGTCCTGGCGGATCAAAAGAGGGCCGCCCGTGTGACCCTGGAAATCTCGCAGCGAAAGGATGCGGATTCGCAGCAATTCGAAATCACCCGGGTCCTTGCTCGGGACTGGGTCTTGAAGAGCGGGACAAACCTGTTGAACTGAGCCGCAGCCTGAACCGACAGATTGTTAGACGTCGGCACCCCAAACGAAATCACCAACGATCACGGCACCGCCAAAATCGTAAGTGGGTGTGTTACCGGTTTGAGCGAATTCCGAACCGCGCTTTCGAGCTTGGCACGGGCCTTCTCGGTAACGGCGAAAATGCCCTCCAAATCCGCCTCCCCCTCGGGACCATGGACGAGAGTTTTGATTTGCCTGGTTTCATAGGTCTGGCGGGCTTCCACGGCATTCCAGACCGACTTGAACGCAGGAACCAAGGGATGATCTTCGAAATCTTTGGCGAGGGAGACACCCTTGCTGAGTTCCGCCTGGGTGTAGCGCCGGGTGACGGAGCCCCAGGTGACTTGATACGCAGGGGCGGAGGCGTTGGTGATCCTGAAGGTGAAGCGGTTGAGTTCATCATCGAACGGCACCAGCGCCAAGCCAGCACGGATGGAAGCGTCACTCGTGGAGTCACCGGGACCGGGGCTGAAAGGAAGGCGATTGCTGGTGATGGATAGAGTTCCTCGGGTGCAGGAAGTCACCTCATGGCCACCCTGGGCCGTGGCTTTGTCGGTCGCCTCGTCCCAAGTGATCGTGCCAAGGTCCCCATCCACTCCCATGGCCTTGAGGAAGGCATGGGCCATGATCACCTGCCCCGCCCATCCCGGATGCACGCCGTCCTTGCCGGCGATTTTGAACTCAGGTCCGAATTTTCGCTTCGCCGCAAGATCGGCGAGAAGCATGGGCTGATAGATATCCGCGAAACCGGTTTTTTCCGCGATGGCGGTTTCCACCGCGATGTTGCGGAAACGGGAAAGAGCCAGATTGAGATCCTGCTGGGTTCCCTTGGCGGATTTCACCCAGTGGGGAACCGAGTCGATGATCCCGGACGAGCCAAGAATCACCCGGCAATCATTTTCCTGAAACAGGCGGGCAATGGCTGTTAGGTTTTCCCGGTAGTTTGCGGCGATCAACTCATCGAAAGGAACATAGCGGAAATCATTCATGCCGTAGCAGGTCGTTGCGATGGTGGGCTTGAAGCGCAGCACGTCATTCTGGATGCGTTTCAAAAAGCCGGATGCCTGTTCGCCCCCCCAGCCATATTGGCGGCAAGTGATTTTCAGATCCGGGAGACATGCGATCAGATAGGTCTCCAGAATCACCGAGTATTGTTTTTGCTCGGTGATGGAGTCGCCACAAATGGCAAGCCGGTCGCCGGGTTTCAAGAGGAGTTCCGATGGCTTCGGAGCCGGAGTGAGAACGTAGGCCGCAAGCTCGACTGGCCACTCGGGCGCTGGAGATTCCTTCGCGGACAGGGTGAAAATCGACAGCGACAGCAACAACGCGGCAAACAACGAATGGGTCATGAATCAAGCTGAAGAGGCCGCCGTCGGATAGCAAGTCAGGGCACAACCAAACGTTCCCCGGTTTTTCCGATGTGACACGGCTTGGCCCGCTCATTAGATCCGCTGCGTGACGGGAATAGGTCCTCTCCTCCAGCGCTTCGGCGGGCTTGCCCGGCTGTATGGTCAAGCGGCTCTGGAGCGGTTCCTGACCTCGCGGGTGGCAGTCATCGGCGTCGGTGGTGTCGGCTCATGGGCCGTCGAGTCGCTGGCACGCTCAGGCATCGGCCACCTCACGTTGGTGGATCTGGATGAAATCCAGATCCACCCATGTCAATCGCCAGCACCACGCCATGGATGGCCAGAGCGGCCGCCAAAAGACAGAAGCCATGGCCGAGCGCGCCCTGGCGATCCACCCGGGCTGCGACGTTCGGATCATGCCGAAGTTTTTCAATGAAAGCTCTGCTACTGAGATTCTGGAAGCCGGCTTCGATGCGGTGATCGACGCGAGTGATCCGGGAGTTTCGTAATGGTGAAGGGTTTCTCTACTTGGGGAGGTCGTATCGGTTGCTATGGGTGAGCAACCAAGAGGAACCGTTACTTATGAAGGCGGGACGGTTTTGTCTCCGCCGTGATCTCGTGGATCAAGGAGAAGTCCCGGCCGCCAAGGCAGCCTTTCGCAACTATTTCGTAACTCGTGGACTTGAGAGGATTTCCCAGCGCGTCGGATACTTCGCTCCGAAAGTGGGCACCCATGCGAAAAAGGTGGATGTGCGGGAACTTGGCAGTCGGTGGGCCTCTTGCTCGCCGACGGGAAACCTCGCCTTTCACTGGAAATGCATGATGGCCCCACCGAGGATCATTGACTACATTGTGGTTCACGAGCTTTGCCATATGCACTACCTAGACCACAGCGACGCTTTCTGGAACGAGGTGGACAAGGTCATGCCCGACTTCTCCGAGCGCAAGGAATGGCTGAGGAAGAACGGTGCAGCGATGGATCTGTGAGCTGAACCAGAACTGCGTTTAAGAAATCATTCCCCGGTTGACGAACAAGATCCCGCTGGTTCCAGAGGGCATCAACTCCCTCCAAATGGATTTGCGAACCCACTTGAATCCGCCAGGTTCAAAGCCACCCGAAGAAATGACCGATGAGAACCAAAAGAAAACGGACTCCACCCTCTGGGGAACCGCCGACCCATTGCGCGAGGCCCATGTGATGCGGATAAAGTGTTAGAAGATCTTTCCCGGAAGAATGATAAAGAATCACGAGGCGGGTGTCGCCCAATCGCTTGGCTCCTTTCCCCGTCAGGTTCCCGCCGCACGCCGCCACCATCAATTCGTTTGCTCCTCATTGGCCGGACTTTCGGATTAGCCTCAGTTGCGAACCTTGCGGGTCAAGTTCAGGGAGTCGAAATCTTGAGCCGGAAAAAACAACCGGCCTGAGGTCCGGCGAGCGGGATGCCTACTTGCTCCCAGGCACCACTGGATGAGAGGACCTGCTCGACCCCCGTTTCAGTAGTCCAACTTGCCGCATTCAACGTGGGTGACGATTCCACCTCATATTCCAGCGCGGCTTCGTCAGCGACGACTTTACGATAATAGCTCAGACGCCATGGTAAACCGGAGGCCACAGGCGCGAGCAGACGCGGGGCAAGAGGCTGGCCATCCTCAGCTCGCAGAATGGAGGATGATTTCGGATCTCCACCCAGAGCATACTCCATGAGGTTGTTCCACCCGTCGCCGTCGGGATCAGCCGCATCGCCACTGATTTCCGTGGCTGATAGTTCTGCTAGATTGAAATTCGCAGCCTTCCAGCGCGCTTGATCGCCGATGGCAAACACCAGCGATGCCGGCTGGCTAACAGGAGTGGCCGCACCGGAGGAAGCCAGGAGACCTTGTGCTTTGAGCCGAACGATCCAGAGCCCCTTGCGGGAGAAGGCCCAGTTGACGTGACTGTGATTTTCAGGCTTCTGAAAGACGTCCGCACCACTGATACCGTCGATGGTTTGCATCTGGATGACGGGTGCCGAACCGCTGAACATCGAAAACACCCCGCCGGCCGGGCCGGTGACACTGTGGAGCGTGATGGCCAGGTTTCCAGAAAGCTCCGTCTGGGTAGCCGCAAATCCAACCGAGCTGTAGCTCCCGCTGGAAAAAATCCAAACGGGTTCTTCAGGCGCCATGCCAAGGAAGTCCCAATTGGGATCGGCGGGGCGGGTGTTGCGCACGCCGTATTCCGCCGGAGCGCTGTCGGGACCGGGAAAACAAAGCGTGTCCACCGGATCGGTGCGGGGGTTCAGGTCATCGTCGTACCAGTAGGTCCGCCATTGCCAGCTCCCGTTCGCAACATTGAAGACAGGGTCCAGCTCGACGTGCCCGACGGCTTCCTGCAAGGCCGTTGCAGGAAGCGCCGCCAGCCACACACTGGCCGAGATGTTAGCGATCGACGCCCGGTATCGCGGCGATGTTGAGACCTTTTTCAATCTTTGTTTTGATTTCATGGGCTGGGATGGATTGGACGCGGCCGTCGGCATAGAGATAGTTGGCACTGCCGCGGGAGGAGTTGGAGGAGGAGCGGCGCTGATGGCGGTCCGGCGCGATGTCGCGCAGGACGGCGGCCCATGATTTCCACAGGTCCGAGTGGGTATGATCGTCCCCGGGGTGGAGGGCGGCGCGATCGGCTGCGATGAAAACCAGGATCGTCGCGGATGGATCCGGGAGGCGCGAGGGCTTGTTGCGGGCGGGCCCGGCAGGCGCACCGAAGGCATCGAGCGGGGGGACAAAGACGAGGCTGTTGAGAAGATAGCTTGAGGATTTGTTTTTCAAGCGTTGCTTGGCATTGGGATCGGCGGGACAGATGCGCGTTTGCTCGAAGTCGCCGAGATATTCCTCAAGTTGATAGATCCAGGCTTTGTCCGCCGAGGTGGTGTGGGAGGTGTCCGGGTAGGTTCCTTGGTGGTCGTCCGCGAAGATCTGCATGGCCAGGCCGATCTGCCGCAGGTGGGATGCGCAGGCGACGATGTGCGATTGATCCCGCATGGATCTAACAGCAAGGAGACCTAAGGTGCTCAGGACGGCGATGATGGAAACAACCACAAGCAGTTCCACGAGAGTAAAGCCGGTGCGCCAGCGGGATGGTTGGTTGCGTGTCATGGGGAGTTTGCTCACCAATTCCGGCGAAGGCGGTAGAACTGTGAGGGCTGGGATTCGACGGGCAGTGGCAATTTCCACCAAGCACCATCGGCGATGGGAGTGCCTGCGGCGGCCTGCCATGGGGGCGAAAGGTCTGGAGAAGCCTCCGGGTGCCAATCGCCCATCGGCCAGCGGAGAAAGAGCGAGGAGCCATCGCGCTCAATGGTCACCGAGGGAGGAGTTTCAGAAACATCGGCGATGGCGTTCGAGTTGCGATCCGTGCTGCGCCAGGCGGTTTCCTCTGGGAGAACCCCAGCGAAGGTGAGCGCATCGGTGGTGGCCAACTGAGCGAGGAGAGCGCCACGGGTGAAGGTCGCGTTTTGGTTTTCTGCTAGATAGAGAGATAGCGAGGGATTCCATTGGAAGCGGCGCGTGACCCCGGAGATGCGGCCCCAGGCAACGAGCCCGTTTTCTCCCTGCGCGGCACGAGTCTCGAGAGTGGCGAGTTGACCAAGCAGGCTGGCGTCATTTTTATTCGATGAATTCAAGGTAAGATCATGGCAGGCGGAAGGGGCGGTGCCGGTGTCGAAGGAAAGGATGAATGCCGTAAGGTCCGCCATGGCCTTGGCCTTCGCCGGGGTGATGGGCGGGCGACTGATGAGCGCGAGCGAATACGGATGGACCATCGGCAAGGAGTGGCCGCTGCCATCGGACCCCAACCCGAAGCCCGCGAGCGAGTCCGCACCGGCGGTGGGAAGGAATATGCCACTGCGCTGATAGACCGTGCGCAGGGGTGAATTTTTCATCGGTTGGAGTTTTCCCACCACCCCGGGATCGTCGAGGTTTTGGTCGGTCCCGCCCGGGAGATTGTGACAGACAGCGCAGTGGCTTTGCACATGATTGAGAAACACGCCCCTGCCATTGACCGCGTCGCCTTGGGGCAAGTCCGTGCGGAGCGAGCGGTCAAGGCGCAGGTTCGGATTCGGCGGGTGAATGATGGACCGCAGATACTCTGCTAGACGATCCATGCTGCTTGCGGATTGCGGAAGCCCGCCCATCAGATTCGGGAAGATGGAATTGAAGGATTGGATGGAGGGCTTGTCACCGCGCCAGTGGAACTTGGTCACAATGGCTGCGGCAGGCAGCGGGGTGCCATCGGTGGGATCGAGCGGAGCCGCGTCCGTGCTGGCAAGTCCGCGAAGGGTCTGGGTGGTCAACGGGCCTTTCATCGGGTGCAGGGTCCGATTGAAGACCGTCCTTTCATGCAAAGAGAGGTCGGCAGCGGGAATGGAAATCATTTCGCCGCCAGGATCGCCGAGGTCCCAGGCGAGACCATCCCGGTCGGCATCGAGATGGCAAGTGGCACAGGAAAGGGTGCCATTACCGGAAAGCCGGGCATCATAAAGCACGCCGCGCCCCGCACGGATGTTCGGGGGCATGGGGTCGATGCTGCCTAACGGAATTTCAGAGAGCAGCATGCCATTCGCAGGGTTGACTGTGGTGAGGGTGTCGGAAATCTTGTTCAAAACGTAGAGGCGATCCGGCCCGAGAGCCAAGCCGCGCGGCCCACGCATGGCTTCGGGCCCGGCACCTGGCGGGCGTACATCGATGCGGCGCAGGACCGATCCGTCGGCTGGATCGATCTCTGCGATGCGGTCGGACTGGAACATGGCTACCCAGGCACGCAGCCCGTCACCTCGAAACAGCATGGCGGAAGGCGCGGCGAGGGCCAGGGCGATGCTGGGCGGATGGGGCGTGGTCGCCCGGACGATGCCGGGATTCAAATCATAATGGTTGAGGGCGGCGCCGGGCAGCGAGATGCGACTGAGCCGGTGCCGCACGAAGTCGCCATTCAAGTCCGGTTCGAAACGGGTGAGATTGAGCGAATCCGAGTTGGCGCACCATAGCGAGCCGTCGGGATGAAGGGCGAGGTCGAATAGATGGGTGCCGACGTCACTGATCCAGCGGTCAATGGTCAGAGTGCTGGTATTGATTTCCGCGACGTCGTGATCGAGCACATTCCAAGTCACACGGGTGTCAGCAGAAGACACGATGAGACCGACTTTGGGAGGCGCGGGCAGCGTGGGATTGGTGGGTGCCGGTTGAGCGGGCGCGACGTTCTGAGGGAGGATGGTCGAGCGATTTCCCGAGTAGAGGCAGGCGGCGTAGAGCTTGCTTCCATCCGCACTTGCGACCAGCGCACGCGGCGAGACTCCGTCGATGGCGACCTGCCCGAGCGCTGCGCGGGACGAGGCGTCGAACACCAGGATGACGCGCTGCTGCGAGCAGGATACAAACGCTTTCCCATTGGCAAAGCAGACGTCCGCGGGTTCATCAGCGACCCGCAGAGTATCGATCACGACGCGCTGGCTCAGTGAGACGATGGACACTGAGTCGGACGCCTCATTGACGACCCAGACTTCGTCGTTAGTGCGGGCTTTCACGGTGACCGGTGCTGAGGAAACCGGGATTTCCGCGATGAGCAAAGGTGCGGAACGCGACGGGCTGCCGACATCGAACACGGAGAGCGTGTGTGCCGTGGAGTGCAGCGCCAACAATGTTCTCCCGTCGGGCGTGAGGGCGAGCGGACGCTGCTGCCGCGGCTCCAGATGAGTGAACGCAGCTCCGCCACTCACCGTAATGAAGAACAAAAGCAACAGGCGTGAAATCATGATCAGCACTTGGAATAACGGCGTGTGTCCAGAGGGACGGAGGAGTGAGGATCAGGCACGACGGCGTTTGAAGGCGAACAATCCTCCGAGCAGGGTGAGCAGCAGTGATGAGGGTTCCGGGACCGCCATGACGAGATCGAAAGTCTTGTCGGTCGGAGCGGTGGTGGAATTCGCACCATTTCCGACGGCGATGGTATAGAGTCCCGGTGCGAGATAGACCGAACCGCCCACGGAGTTACCGGTCGCATTGAAACCATGGGTCACATAACTGAGGCCAGGTGCGTTGCCGGGGCCGTTGTTATCCCATCCATCGTTCAGGAGGACGAGATCATTACCGTTGTTTGAAAAGGTGTGAGCGGCTGCCGGAGCGTCGTTTACAGACTCGCCCAGATAGATGACGAACCCTGGGCGCGCCGCGGCATCGGTCGATGTCATGCTGAGTTGGAACTGGGTGGCATGTTGAATCTCCACCAAATACCACGACGCCGTGTGGCCCCAGCCGCGGTTTTGGTTTTTCACAGGGTCGAGGTCCACATAACTCCAGCCGCCCACGGTAGTCGTCACGTTCCAGGAGGCGACGGAGTTGTCGCTGAAAGTGCCCTTGGCTTCATAGAGGAAAGGATTTCCATCAGGACCCGGATTGGTATAGCCCGGGATGACCGTCAAAGCGGCGTGACTGGTGCTGATGGTTGCGAGTGCGGCGATCGCTGCCGCGATGCTGGAGCTGTGGTATTTCATCATGTTTATTTTGTTTTTATCAGAAAATGAATCACCAGGTGCGGTGAAGACGGAAAAACTGTTTTTCGACAACGGGTGAATGGGTGGGAGCTGGCTGCCAGGTCTTCAGGTCCCGGGAGACTTCGGGATACCAGTCCACACGTTCAGGCTGGGACACTGGCTGGAGGAACGAATCCACGCTGAGAGCGGGCGCGGGAACATCCCGGTTGCGGATGCCGTCCCCATCGCGGTCGATGGAAAGCAAGGTGCCATTTCCCGGCGGCACACCGATGAAGAGCAAGGAGTCCGCCAGGCCAGCGAGTTCACCACGGGTGAGATCCGCTCCGGCGGCGGAGTCCGCTTGATAGAGCCCCAACGCCGGTTGGTAGAGGAAGGAACGGCGTTCGCCACGGATCATCGCGTGGGCAACGAGATCACAGCGCCCCAGCAGGGCCTGAGCTTCAAGCAAGGTGGATGGCTGGCTCGTGGTCAGGCCGACGGAGGGACTCGTGCCCGTCTCAGTGCAAAGGATGAACGCCATCACATCCACCTCCGAGTTTGGGTAAAGATGAAAGCGGTCCTGACTGTATTCATGGCCGCGCGGGATGTCATGCCCCGTGCCATCATGATTGAAGCCGTATCCGCTCAAGGTGGTATTCTGGTCGGGGGTGAAGGCAAGTTTTTTATACACATGCTCCAAGGTGGCGTTTTTGACCGGTTGCAGCGTGAGAACGGAAGTGAACTCATCGATGATATGATTGGTTCCTCGCGGACCGCTGTGGCATTTCGAGCAGACATTCAATTGCTCAAAACGCATTTTCCCTTGGGTGGGATTGCCACCGTTGAGGGCGACTGGCAACGAGTTGTCAGGAAGTCTGTTAGGATTGGGATGGTTGCGAAGAGACTCGATGTATGCGGCCACCTTGTCCATGCCCGCAGCGGGCAGGGGCTGGCTTGCCTGGAGATTCGAGAAGTTCGAGTTGAACCCCTGGATGGTCGCGATATCGCCGCGCCAGTGAAAAGGGCCCGCACCTTTGATTCCCCGCAGCGGTTGGGTGACCATGGGTCCTTTCATGGGATGCATGAGACGGTCCACAGGATCAGGTTCACCGATGGAGGGAGAGGATCCGGAGACGGTTTGCATCACTCCACCCGGGGAGCCAAGATCCCATGCGACACCGTCGATGTCCGCGTCAAAGTGACAGGACCCGCAGGAAACGGTCCCATTTCCAGAGATCCGCGAGTCGTAGAAAAATCCACGGCCTTGCTGGTGATCGAGCGGGATCGGCTGATGGCTGGCAAGCGGGATTTCTCCCAGAAATGAGCCGCTTGAAGATAGGATGGAGAGGGTGCTGGACAGCTTGTTGAACACGCTGATGTTTCCGGAGACCGGATGTCGTGCGAGACCGCGTGGGCCACGCACCCGAGTCGTTGCAGCGCCGCGCAAATCCACCCGCTCCAGAATTTCGCCGGAATTCCCGAGACGGGCGACGCGGTCCGAGCCGAAGGCAGCGACCCAGGCACCATCCGCATCCGCCAAGACGGCCATCGGCTGGGCAAGCGAGAGGCTTTTCCCCGATTCGGCAAGCTCGGAGGACTCCGCATGGGGATTGAGATCACGAATTTCTAACAACCCGCCATGAATGCGTGCGACGCGGCTTTCCTGGAAGACTCCGTTGAGATTGGGCTCAAAACGAATGAGGTTTCTCGCCTCGGTGGCGGCGGCCCAGAGCATGCCGTCCGGCGCGCAAGCGAGGGCGTGGATGTTCGTGCCGATGGCGGGCCGGTAACCTAGGACCACTTGTGTTTCGAGATCGATTTCCGCAACATCATGATCGATGACCTGATAGGGAATCCGGGGATCTGAATCGGGAACGATCAGCGCCACTTGAGGAGCAGCTGGCAGAGCCGGATTGGTTGGCGCTGGCTGTGCAGGAGCCTTGCGGAAGTGCAGGCTCGTCGTGCGATTTCCCGAAAAAAGAAACGCCACAAACAAGCGGCTTCCATCGGGAGAGAGCGCCAATGATCTTGGGAAATTCCCTTGCAAGGAGATCGAAGAAACGACGCTGCGCGATGCGACATCGATCACCGCGATGCGGTTTTCCCGTGCGCAGGTGACATAAGCCTTGCCGTGTGAGAAAACGAGGTCTGCAGGCTCATCGCCCACGAGTAATGTCGCGACTGCTTGTCTGCTCACCAGATCGACGATGCTCACGCTATCGGACACCTCATTGATGACCCATGCCTCCTCAGAGGTGCGTGCGCGGACGGTGACGGGTTCCATGCCTACGGGAATTTCCGCGATCAAGCGTGGCAGGCTCATGCCCGGAGCGGTCGAGAAAACCGACAGGCGGCCTTCGGGCGAGTTCACCGCAAGAAGGAGCTGGCCATCGGGTGTCTGTGTGACGGGATGGCAGTGGCGGGCTTCAAAATGCGTAAAACCCACCTCAGCCAGCGCCAGCCCCATCATCAATGCCAGCGAGCCGAGAACAGCGCCAATCCCCTGAAAAACGCGGGGCACCCGGAGCGGGCGATTCCGTGTAGGAGCAGGAGTGAGTGGTGCGGCAGCCATCATTGACACGCGGACCGTAAGTCCTTGGGGCGACCTTGGGAATGCGTCAAATTGCCGCAGAGAAGCAGGTGGCCACCAGCATTCCGGTGACTCGCAGCGCCGGGATCACGGCAGCAGCGTCCCGCGAAGCGCCGCGACGCATTCTTTCCAGAAGGCCGGCTCCATCGCTTCGTAGCGCACCACATCTTTTGCGATGTGGGTGGTGAAGAGAATATTGCTCGGTTCGGCTAACAACTCTTCATACAAGCCTGAGACCACGTAACCGAGCAGCTCGTTGCCGGAAGATTGAAGGATCGGCTGCGGGTCCTCCATGCGGGTTTCCGCTTCGAGTGCCTGGATCACCAGATCGAGCGCGGCGGCATCGACTTTCACTCCAATCCGTTCTGCAGAGACCCGATGTTCCTCAATGATCGCAAGCAGGCGTTTGAGGATTCGGCGCGCCTCCCCCTTACGATCATCAATTTCCTGCGGCGCACGTTGAGGAGCCAACTCGGGAAGCGGCGCGAGACCACCTAACAGGAAAGACGGACGGGAAACCTCCGCGTCGGGAAAAAGCAGTCGTCTTCCCAGAGGAAGTGGGGATTGGGGCGGAAGTTCCATCGGCTGTTGCCCATCAAGATCATCTGCTGGCGAGCTCGTCAAGCCGCACCCGAGGCTCCTTTTCCGATCTCACTCCATCACCCCGAGCAGCTTGGGGAGCCAGAGCGAAAGCGCCGGCCAGTAAGTGATCAGGATCAAACCGATAAACATGGCCGCATAGAAGGGCAACATCGCCCACGAGACCTTCGCGATGTTCGATTTACCGACACTGCACCCGAGAAACAGGCAGGTTCCAACGGGTGGCGTGCACAAGCCGATGCATAGATTGGCGATGAGGATCATCCCGAAGTGCACCGGATCGATTCCGATCCCAATGGCGACAGGCAGGAAAATCGGCGTGAAAACCAACACCGCCGGAGTCATATCCATGAAGGTGCCGACCACGAGCAGGATGATGTTGATCGTGAGAAGAATCATCAAGGGATTGGAGGAGAAACCCAACAGCGCCTCACTGACGAATTGCGGCACTTGCTCTTCGGTGAGCAGGCTGCTCATTGCCTGGCTCACGGCGACCAACAGCATGACGATGCCAGTGGTACGCGCCGACCCGATGGCGAGCCGCGGTAGCATTTTCACCGGGACCTCGCGATAAATCACCACCGCCAGCAAGAATGCCCAAAGCACCGCCACCGCCGAAGCCTCGGTGGGCGTGAACCAGCCAGTGAGGATCCCACCGAGCACGAAGACCACCAGCAACAAACTGGGCAGAGCGCGCCAGGTGCAGGACAAGGCCGAGCGCTTGACCTCACCGGCGACGTGCTCCATTTCTCCACCGTAGCCATTCTTGCGACTGACGATGAGCGCCACGCCCATGATAAGCAGGCCGATGACGATGCCCGGTATCACCCCGGCGATGAACAGGGCGCTGATCGAGACATTGGACGCGACCACCGCATAGACGATCATCACATTACTCGGAGGAATCAGCAGGCCCGTGGTCGCCGCGGTGGCGGTAAGGGCGATGTTGAAGTCCTTCGGATAACCCTTCCGGTTCATTTCCGGAATCAAGGTGCCACCGACTGAGGAAACCGCCGCCGCCGCTGATCCGGAGATCGCGCCAAAGAGCATACAAGTCAGCGTGTTGACCATCGCCAGCCCGCCACGGAAACGACCGAGGAACACCGCCGCGAAGTCGATGAGCCGCCCTGCCAAGCCACCAGCCCCCATGAGGTCGCCAGCGAGAATGAAAAACGGAATCGCCAATAGGGCGAAGCTATCCAGGCCATTGCCCATGTCACGGGCGATCGAGATCAACACATCGCCATATCCCAAGGCCCATGCCGCCATCACCGTGGCGATGCCGATGACAAAGGCGATCGGCGCGTCGAGCAACATCAACGCGACGAAAATGGCAAGTAGCACGGCAAGTCCCTCACTCATGACGCCACCCCCTCTTCGCTGGATTCCGCATTTTCGATATCGTGCCCGCCCGTCAGTAGATAGATCACATTTCCAAGCGCAAACAAGCTGATGACATAGCCACTGACCGGCACGGCAAGGTAGAACCAGGCCTTGTTGATCAGCAGGGCGGGCAGCACCTGCCCTGAGTCGAAGCGGTCGATCACCAGCTGGGTTCCGCCGACACCCATCACAAACAACGCGAAGGCAAATACCATGCCGTGAGTGACGATCCGCGCCACCCGGCGAGCCGACGGGTGCATCCGGTCCACGAGCAGGTCCACCCCCAGATGCTTGTCATCCAGGTAGGCAATCGCCCCGCCAAGGAAGGAGATCCAAACCAACAAGAAGCGGGCGAGTTCTTCCGTCCACCGCACCTGATCCCCGAGGATTTTGCGGCTGAAGACCCCCAACAAAACATCTACCGTTAGAGCAAGAAAGACCGCGATGGACACCCAACCGAGTGAAATCGCCGTGATGCGTTTAGTATGATTCCACATGATTCAGTTTGCGGCGCGGATATTGTCGATCAGAGGGCGGGTCGTCTCGTTGGTGTATTTCTCGACGATGGAAGCTGACGCGGCGCGGAAGGAAGCAGGATCCGCCTCGATGATGTTCACGCCTTCCTTGCGAAGTAGCGCGAGGGAATTTTCCGTCTCCGCTTTCCAGAGCTCGCGTTGGAACTTGGCCGCATCCTTCATCGCGCTGCCAAGCCATTCACGTTCCTGGGCGTCCAGGGAGTTCCAGAGTGTGGCACTGGCCAGAATCACATCCGGGATGCGAGTGTGATGATCCAGCACGTAGTATTTACAAATTTCATAGTGGCGACTTGAAACGAAGCTCGGCGGATTGTTTTCCGCGCCATCCACCGTTCCTTGTTTGAGGGCCGTGTAGAGCTCGCCGAAGGAAATGGGCGTGGGTGATCCGCCCATGGCCTGAACCATGTCCATGGCCACCTGGTCCGCCATGACCCGGATTTTTTTACCTTTGAGATCCTCAGCACTTGCGACTGGCTTCACGGTATAAAAACTGCGGCTGCCACTGTCAAAATAGCCGAGCCCCTGCAAGCCACTGGGCGAGCCATCACCACGGGTCTTCGCCACATCCAACATCTGCGCACCGACCGCCCCCTCAAGCACCGCCCAGTAGTGTGCCTCGTCCCGGAAAAGATACGGAAGACTGAAGACCTGGTAGGACGGGACGAAGTTACCGATCGCTGCGGCGCTCACCTTGGTGATGTCCAGCGTTCCTGCCTGGACTTTTTCGAGACACTGAGTCTCGGTTCCCAGCTGCTCGCTGGGGAAGATATTGAGCTTCAACTTCCCGCCGGAACGTTCCTCCGCGAGCCGCTTGAGCTCCTCCAGTCCCTTGTGAACCGGGTGGCTGACCGGCAGCGAGTGGGCGACTTTCAAAACCCGCACCCCGGGGGTGCTCTGGGATTTCTTGCCTCCTAACCAGGAAAACCAGCCGCCAGCGGCGAGGATGCCTATCAAGATGCCCGTGATGAGAAAGGACGTGGATTTGCTCACAGAGTGGAGGGTTTTGTTACTTTCGACCGGTCCAAAAACCGGTTCCAAGAAAACCCTGCCGAGCCCGCCCCCCCCTGACAAGAAACAAAATTGCCCGATGAACAAAGCGAGCCCTATCATCGCCGATCCGCGGGGATCGACCTGAAGCCTGAGATGCGTGGCAGTGCCGAGCTGGGGTTCCGGTTTGTCGAGGCGGCGGCTGGAAAATGTAGCCATTGGCGAATCTTCCCCGGACCGAGCCCGAGCTGACTTGATCCCAGGGGAGCATGACGGCGGGACCGACAACAAGCGCCTCGAAAAAACTAGACAGTCTGGCTATTTTTGGCAATTGATCGCCCCTCATGCCGAGTCCTACCCGAGCCAACCAAGGCATAGGACCCAAAATGAAAACCACCAAATCTTCCCTTTTGACTGTCGGGTTTCGGGGGCGAAATCCGATCATGGATTTGGGGAATACAGATTACCAACAAGCACAACGCTTATTGGCGGGGGGTCTTCCCCGGCATCCTCAAGTCCGCTCCATGCAACCTAAAATCTTTTCGCGATTTGCCACCACAGCTCTCACATTTTCATCACTCCTCGGATCCACCGCCTCGTCGCGAGCAGAGCTCCTCGTCGCGGAAGATTTCACCTATGCCGATGGCGGCCTGAACGGGCAAAATGGCGGCAAGGGCTTGCGTGAGGCATGGAACTCCACCGTCCATTTAGCGGGCGGTGTCCCGACCGGAAATTCCGCTTCCACGCGCGGCCTTGTCACCTCTTTTCCTTCTTCCGGAACGCTCTGGCTGTCCTTCGACTGGGGCTTCGCGTCGAACCCGCATCCTCAGTCGCAATTCGGCGGAATCACGTTCTTTGAAGGGAACATGGAACGCTGCCTCATCGGTGATGTCTGGGACACGGGGGTATGGAGCGTAAATGGCGGCTCCGCGACCTCGGAAACGAATCATGGCGGGATGAAAACCGGCGTTGCCAAAATCACACTCGGCGCAGGGGAAACCAGCACCGTCGAGCTGTGGGTGGGGCCAATCGGTTCCCCCGTGGATGTGAGCGGCGCGCCGATCGCCACGGCGACTGGCCGTGATCTCGATGGCGTGGACTCGCTCCGCATCATGGGCAGCTCCTTCGATGCGAATATCAACCAGAGTTTTGACAACCTGCTCATCGGAACCACCGTCGCCGACGTCGATGCCATCGCCGTCTCTGCCACATGGACGAATCCGGGCGGCGGCCTTTGGGGCAAGACGGGAAATTGGCTCAACCAAAAATTGCCGACCGGTCACGGCGGCACGGTCGATTTCAGCACGCTGAACATCACTGCCGACACCACCATCCAGCTGGATGCCGCACAAACCAGTGGCGACCTGGCCTTCGGCGATACGGACCCATCTTCTCCTGCCGGCTGGACTCTGACGGGAAACATCCTCACGATGGCAGGCACCACGCCGACCATCACGGTGAACGCGCTGGGCGGCACGAAGTCGGTGATGAGCAGCGCCGTCATTGCCGGCACCTCAGGCCTCACCAAAGCCGGCCCCGGCACGCTGATTCTCACCGGCGCGAACAACTACAGCGGCACGACCAAGGTCGATGGCGGCAGTTTGCAAATCGGTAACGGCGGCCCATCAGGAACTCTCGGTTCAGGCCCGGTGACCCTTGCCAGCGGAGCCACGCTGACCTTCCATCGCAGCGATGACTTGGCTCAATCGGAAACCCAAATCATCAGCGGAGCAGGCACCCTCATCAAGGACGGCAAGGGAACCCTGACACTCACCGGACGCAACACCCATTCGGGAACGACCACCGTGAAAAGCGGCGTGCTGGCCGTGGAGAATCAGGCGGCGCTCGGCGAAGGCCCCTTGAACCTCGGCAGCGGAGCCAAGCTGGAGTTGAACTTCAGCGGCCAAAGTTATGTGACGCAGTTAACCATCGGCGGAGCTGTGCAAGCCGAGGGCACTTATGGTTCATCGAAGTCCTCGGCCACGACCAAGAGCGACACGGTTTTTTCCGGCACCGGCATCATCACGGTGAGGGCAAGCATCGACCATGTCGCCATGGCAACGGCCAACATGACGGCGGCAGACGCGGCATGGACGGCTGGCGATTGGGCGAAAGTGCGCAGCGCGTTGGTGAATGTTTTCACCAACCTCAGACTGACCGCACAATGGCGGAGCATCGCGCATTTGCGCTACGCACGGAGTTTTCAGGCGGCGGGGGATTTTGCGAATGCCAGCGCTGTTTTCGGCACCATCGCAGCCATCAAGGAATATCCGAGGATTCATCAAATGGAAGGTGCCGAGTGCAAAACCGAGTGCGAGCGGCTTGCACAGAAATTGCCAGCACGCGATCCCGAAGCAAGCCAGGTGCGCGTGACACCTGCACCCACCCCCGGACGCATTCTCTATGTGGCTCCCGACGGCAACGACGCGAATCCCGGCACTCGAGAAAAGCCGTTTGCAACCGTGAACCGGGCACTCGCCGCCAACCGCGCAGCCGGGTCGCTGGCAGGTGGTGCTGCCATCGAATTGGCCGCGGGGCACTACCAGCTCGCTGAAACCATCAAGCTCGCAGAAGCCGATAGCGGCTCGGGTCCCAGTGCTCCCCTGAGCATCCGCGCAGCCACTCCCGGCACGGCGGTGATTTCAGGCGGCAAGCGGTTGAGCGGGTTCGCTCCGGTGACGGACAAATCCTTGCTGGCCCGCCTGCCAATCGAAGCGCGGGGAAAAGTCATGGAATGCAATCTGAAGGCACTTGGCATCACCGATTACGGATCGATCCAAGAGCAACCGATGGTCAACCTATCTGTCAATGGCGTGCTCCAGACACTCGCCCGCTGGCCGAATTTAGGATTTGTTAGAATTGGCGACATGGTCGATAACGGCAATATCGATCGCGATGACCCGAAGAAGAACCGGCCGCAAATCTTCACCACCAGCGACCGTGTGTCACGTTGGACCACCGCGCCCGACGCATGGCTCCAAGGATACCTCCCAACCAACTGGATGTATGGTTATGTCCCCGTCGGCTCCATCAACGCGCAAGCCAAGACCATCACCACCGCCTGGTGCTACAATCGTCTGAGCGGCTGGCCTGACATCAAGTCGGGAGCTCCCTATGCTATATTTAACCTGCTGGAAGAAATCGATCAACCGGGCGAGTGGTATCTGGATCGCGCCAAGGGCATGCTTTACTTATATCCGGGTGCGACTTCCGGCAAGGCGGTCGTCGATCTCTCGATGCTCGCGGGGACAATGCTCAGCGCCACCAAGGTCAGCCACATGCGCCTCGAAGGCCTGGTGTTTGAAAGCGGTCGCGGCACTGCCATGGATCTGGAGAACTCCAGCGACTGCCTGATCGCCGGGTGCACCGTGCGCAACATGAGCGGGCTGGGCGTCAGGATCAACGGCGGCCAACGGAATTCGATGATCAGCTGCGACCTCCATGATCTGGAGCAAGGAGGCTGCTATCTCAGCGGCGGCGGCGAGGGCGATTCACTCGTTCCCGCCGGCCATCAGGTGGTCAACTGCCGCTTCCGCAATTTCGGGATTGGTCGGGTGAATTCAGCCGGAATCGATCTCGGTGGCGTCGGAAATCGCATTGCTCATTGTGTCTTTGAAGACTGCCCGTCCAGCGCGATCATCTTCCACGGCAACAACCTGCGCATCGAATACAATGAGTTCCGCAACTGCTGCAACGAAAACGAAGACTACGGCACGATCTACGCATGGGGCAACCCGATCTGGCGCGGCAATCTCTGGCGCTTTAACAAATTCAGTCATTGTGGCGGCGGCTACACCCAGGGATGGGTGCAGAACCGTTACTTCGGAACCAGCGCCTTCCGCTTCGATGACGCAGTGAGTGGACAGACGGTATATGGCAATATTCTAACCCATTTCGATATCTGGGGAACATCAGCCGGCATCATGTCGAACAACTGCGGCCGGGATAATATCTATGATAACAACCTCGTCACCGACAGCCCGGGAATGAATGCGGGATACTACAATGGCGGCAATCGCGGAGGCGTGCCTTACAACGTGTCCGCCTATCTCACCGAGTTCCCCGAGTTGGCGAACCTCTTCGATGGCAAGGGGCAAAATTTCATCTGGCGCTCCACCGGCCTGCGCGTCCCAGTTGCGGGGACCAATGCAAAAAATGCCATCTACGCCGACAGCGATTGGGGCGGCTGGCAGTATATCGCCAATACCAGCACCGGGACCGATCCCGGATTTTTGGAGGGCATCGAAGTGAGGAAATCCATCGACCCGACCTTGTTCTGGAACCTCGGCATGCGGGCGATTCCCGTGGAGGAAATCGGGCTTTACGAGGATCCCACCCGCGCTGCCTGGCTCGACAAGCCCGGCATGGGCGCGCCCGCCGTGTTCCCCGAACCGGGCGGCACCATCAACCTGAAAGCTCCGCTTGTGGCGGATGACATGGTTTTCACAGCACCCGGCTATACCCTGGCTGGCACCCACCCGATCATCATCAACGCGCAGGAGACCAGCATCGATGTCAAAACGTTTGGTGCCACCATCAGCGCTCCGCTCACCGGCTTGGGTGGCATCAGTGTGGCGGGTGCGAGCACGCTCACCCTGTCCGGCAAAAATACCTACAACGGCGACTCCACCATCAAAAACGGCACGCTTGCATTGAGCGGCGGGGACAACCGCTTGCCACCCGGCACCACCCTGACACTCGGCGGTGGCGGCCCGGCCGCGGTCGGCACCCTCAAGCTCAACGGCTGCAACCAGGAACTGAATGGTTTGTGGACGGCCGGTCACCATACGGACCCCGGCAACCGGGTGATCAACGGCAGCCCAACGCCCTGCACGCTGACTTTGAACATCGAATACAGTCGGCAAAATCAGTTCGTCGGCTCACTGGGAGGCTCCGGCCAGGATGAAAACAACTTCGCTGTTAGAAAAACCGGCTCCGGCGCACTTTGGCTCAACCGCTCCATCACTTGGACCGGCGGAACGACGATCGAAGAAGGCACCATGGAACTGAGCACCTCGTTTTGGCAGGGAAATCAAGCGTCCGGTCTTTTCCGTCTGGGTCGTGGAGCCACGTTTGCCGTCTCGGGACACACGGACCAACTGTTTTTCAATAACGTGACGGTCGAGTTTCTGCCCACCGGCGGCGGGACACTCATCAACCGAGGCGGCCCCGAGTCGCTGAACTGGGCGGTAAACGGAGGAATGACCATCCGCACCACCGGCGGCGAGCGAAGCGTCGTCACCGCCGCTCCGAAATTCAACATCAACCTCAACGGCCAAAACCTGCTCTGCGACATCGCTCGAGGGACCGATGCGACCTGCGATCTGCTGGTTTCCCTGCCGCTTTCCGGCGACGGCAGCCTCACCAAGCAGGGCAACGGCATCCTAGGCCTTTCCGCCGGCAATGACTACCGCGGCGAGACCACCATCAGCGCGGGCAAGCTCGCGCTCAGCGGCAGCCTAACAAGCAGCACGGTCACGGCAAGTGGCGGTACGTTCTCAATACACGGAAAAGTGAGCACCACCGGCAGCCTCAGCATCCCCGGCGAAGGCCGTTTTGAAATCCGCCCCGGCACCGACACCTTGACGGTCGGCGGCAGTGTCACGCTCGGCGGTGCCCTCGACGTCCAAGCCCCAGCCCGCCTCGCCCCTGGCACGACCTTCACCATCCTGGACGTCACCAGCACCGCAGCCGTGAACGGCACCTTTGCCGGAAAAGCAAACGGCAGCGTCTTCAGTGCCAGCGGCCACAGCTGGCGCATCAACTACTCCGGCGGCGATGGCAACGACGTCACCCTCACCGTTGGCACCTCCCGCTAATCGCGGAACTCATCCCAGACACGCAAACAACATCGATCTTACCGCATGAAAAAAGTTTTCCTCATCATCACTTCACTGTCCCTCGCTTTACCGCTCAATGCCGCCACTGAAGACGTCGCAGTCGTCTGGGATTCGCCGAGCGAGGATTCCCGTGGCTCGATGCCGATCGGCAATGGCGACATCGGTGCCAACGTGTGGGTGGAACCATCGGGCGACCTGCTGCTTCTGCTTTCCAAATCCGACGCCTGGGACGAGGTTTCACGACTCGCCAAGCTCGGCAAGCTGCGCATCAAGCTGCCAGCGGTCAGCGACTTCCGCCAGGAGCTGCGCTTGATCGACGGCGAGATCCTCATCACCGCAGGTGGCGTGAAGACGCGCGTCTGGATCGATGCCAACCAGCCGGTGGTCCACGTGGAAATGGAAGGCACCCAGCCGTTCACCACCACCGTGGCCCACGAGACTTGGCGCACTCAACCAAAGACACTCACCGGTGGCGAAATCCGCGCCTGCTGGGGACAGCTGAACTCGCCCGACCCGCTCATCATTTCTGCGGACACCGTGCTCGACGGCCAAAAAAACCAAATCGTTTTCTTCCACCGCAACGCGACATCGGTGTGGGAGAAAAACCTCCGCAACCAAGGGCTCGACACCTTGGTCAAAACGGAAAACGACCCGCTCCTGCACCGCACCTTCGGCGCCTTGGTGCGCGGCGAAAATCTGATCCAGGATGGCAAAAACCAACTCACCGCCGCCAAGCCCGCCACGAGTTTTTCCATCCAGGTTCACGCTCTAACGGCACGGGCACCGACCGCTGAAGATTGGGTCAAGCAAGTGGCCGCGCAGGCCGACAAAACCGAGCGCACCCCACACGCCGCCGCCCGCAGCGCCCACGCCAAGTGGTGGCAAGCGTTCTGGAACCGCAGTTGGATCTCCGCGAGCGAAAATACGAGCAAGGGCATTCCCGAGAACACCCATCCATGGCGTGTCGGCGTGGCCGCCGATGGCAGCAGCAAGTTCGGCGGAACCATCAGCGACGCGGTGGTCGTCGGACGAGCCGTCCCAGCGGAGGAGATCGCCACCCTCGCTGGCAAGCAGCGTCCGGGTGCCGAGACCACCCCGAAAGAAACTCCTCTAACAAACGGCACCACCGTGGCCGCCTGGATCAAGCCCGGCGCGGGCGAAGCCGGCCGCATCCTCGACAAATGCACTCCTTTCGGACACGACGGCATGATTTTCGACACCTACCCGGGCCTCTCCCTGCGCCTGATTGTCGGTGAAAAGATCATGACCCACCCCGGCTGCCTCAAGGCGGACGAGTGGCAGCATGTCGCCGCCACCGTCGATCCCGCCACCGGCAGCCGCCGCATCTATCTGAACGGCAAGCTCGTATTGGAAGAAGCCGGCAAGTCCGCCGCGCAAACCGTCACCAACGGCTACACCCTCCAGCGCTGGGTCAACGCCTGTGCCGGTCGCGGCGCGTATCCGATCAAGTTCAACGGTTCGCTCTTCAACGTGGAAACATCGACGCATCCCATACAATCTTACTGCGGGCATTGCCAGTTCGACGCCGACTTCCGCGAGTGGGGCAACCCCTACTGGACGCAAAACACGCGGCTCATCTACTGGACCATGCCCGCCGCAGGCGACTTCGACCTGATGAAGCCGTTTTTCAAAATGTATATGGATGCGCTCCCGCTGCGCAAACACCTCACCCGCCTCGCCTTCGACCATGATGGTGCCATCTTCCCCGAAACCATGGAGTTCTGGGGTGGTGCACCCGACAGCGATTTCGGCCGCCCGGGAGACGAGAGCCGCAAAGGCCTGGCGCCCGGTCAGACACGGCATGGCTACATGCAATACTACCCGCAGGGCGCGCTTGAAATCCTGACCGTGATGCACAGCTACTACGAATTCACCGGCGACACCGCGTTCCGTGATTCCACGCTCCTTCCCTTCGGCAAGGAAGTCGTCGATTATTACCGCCTCCACTGGCCGCTCACCGCTGAGGGAAAACACCGCTTCACCGGACTCACCTCGCTCGAACAGGCCACCGAGACCACCAATCCCGCACCGGACATCGCCGCGCTGCGCGGCATACTCCCGAAGCTCGCCGCCTGCACGCCGGACGCCGGACAGCGCACGATCTGGACCAACATGCTCGCCGCCCTGCCACCACTGCCGATGAAGGAAAGCAACGGCAAAACGATCCTGACCCTGGCAGAACTCACGCCCGCCCGAGTCGCTGGCTTTGAAAAACCGGAGCTCTACGCCGTGTTTCCCTATCGTCTCTTTGGTGTCGGTCGCCCCGATCTCGATCTGGCCCTGGAAACCTGGCATCAGCGCGGCAACCAGCGCACCGGCGGGTGGCAGCAAGACTCCATCCAAGCCGCTCTGTTAGGACTGACGGACGATGCCAGAAACTACGTCACCCAAAACTACCAACAAGTCGCCCCCGGCTTCCGCTTCCCCGCCATGTGGGGACCGAACTACGACTGGATCCCCGATCAGGACCACGGCTGCGTCCCGATGACCGCCATGCAATCGATGCTCCTGCAACCCGTCGGCGACAAGCTCCACCTCCTCCCCGCCTGGCCGAAGGAGTGGGACGTGAACTTCAAACTCCACGCCCCGAAAAACACATCCATCGAATGCGAGGTAAAAAACGGCAAGGTCGTAGCTCTGAAAGTGTCCCCCGAATCACGCCGCAAGGACGTGGAGATCAGCAGCCCGTTTGTCCTGACTCCATAGACGGTAAATGGAAGCTGGCACACTCATCTCCTCAGCTTGCCCGTGACATTCATCCCCCTCGCCTTCATGGCTTCGATCAATTCTCCGATCAGCGGATTCGGAAATCGGCGGTTTGCCGTGACCGCATGGAAGGATTCGTGAATCTCCGGCAGCTGGTGCGTCACCACCAAGGTGCCCGCGGCAATCTCGTCCCGCACCACCACCGGCGGCACCAACGTCAGCGCACCTTCTTCCCGCGCGAGCAGTCGCAGCATCGCCATGTCGTCCACCTCCGCGAGCACCAGCGGGCGCACCCCCGCCGCCGACAGCAGGCGCTCGAAAGCCGACCTCGTCGCATTCTCGAAGCTCGGCAGCACCATCGGCACCCCGCCGAAATCCCGCGGAAATTTCAGCCGCTTCGCCTTCCACTCGGCCCCACCCACCAGGGCCACCGCTTGATCGGCCAGCAAATGGCTATGCCACGGGCGCTCGATATCGCGCTTCACCGGCTCGTTCGACAGCACCATGTCCACGTCGTGGGTCTGCAGGGCGATGAGCAGTTCGGCCAGCGAGCCGGACCGCAGGACCAGCTCGACATCCGTCCTCTTCAGTGCCGGCATCAGGAATTCCAATTGGAAATTCCGCGACAGCGTGGCGACCGCACCGACCCGCAGCACCTGCCGCCTCGCGCCCAAGCGGTGCCGCATCACGTCCATCAATTCCTCGCCCGCGCGCCCGATCGTATTCGCATAGTCCAGCGCCACCCGTCCGGCCTCGGTCAGCGCCAAGCCGCTTGGCAAGCGCTCGAACAAAACGTGACCCATGCTCTCCTCCAATTGGCGCAGCTGCACACTCAGCGCGGGAGGCGAAAGATTCAGCTTCCGCGCCGCCCTTGTTAGATTTCCCTCGACCGCGATCGCCCGAAAATACTTCAGATGGTGGTAATTGAGAAAGTCCATGCTTGTCCGGAGGCTAGCCTACGTTTTAGAAAAATTAACGCGACCATAAAAACCATGTCATTCCCTTAAATTCAAAACTCCACCATGCTCCGCCCAGATGTCCACCACTGACCTGCTCCATCCGCTCGCCATCCCTGCCCTTCCGCTGCTCGCCGGTGCGCTTGCCCGCGTCCTGCCCGGTCACGCCAAAAGCTTCATCACCCCGGCCGCCGGAGTCGCCACCGTGCTGGCTGCCCTCCTCGCCCTACTGCCCAAGGCAGCCCCCGGCCTCACCCGCTTCGACTCGCTGGCGATCACCATGACCCTGCTCGTCGGCTTCCTCGGCAGCGTCGTCTTGCGATTCGCCGTTCGTTACTTGGACGGCGACCCCACCCGGCCGCGCTTTCTTTCCTGGATGAGCCTCACGCTCGGCTGCGTGCTCACCCTCGTCGTTTCCAATCACCTGCTGCTCCTGCTCGGCGCATGGGTCGCGACCAGCCTCTGCCTTCACCGCCTGCTGCTCCACCACCCTGAGCGCCCGGGCGCGGTCTTCGCAGCCCGCAAAAAATTCACTTACAGCCGCTTGGCGGAACTCCTGCTCCTCGCCGCCATCGTTCTCCTCCACAAGGGCCACCAAACCTGGCGCATTGACGAGCTCGTCGCGTCGATCACCGCTGGCAAGCACGCCGGACTCCCCGCCGCAGCTTTCCTGCTGGCCCTGGGCGCCATGCTCAAGTCGTCCCAGTTCCCCTTCCACAGCTGGCTTCCCGATACCATGGACACCCCCACGCCTGTTTCCGCCTTCATGCACGCCGGGATCATCAATGGCGGTGGCTTCCTCGTCCTGCGCATGAGCCCGGTCTTCACCGCTGCGCCCGGTGCGATGTGGCTGCTCGCTGTCGTCGGCACCTTCACCGCCGTCTTCGGTGCCGTCGTCATGCTCACCCAGCCCGGCGTAAAGCGCTCGCTCGCCTTCTCCACCATCGCCCAGATGGGCTTCATGATGGTGCAGTGCGGACTCGGAGCCTGGGGCCTGGCGCTGCTTCATCTCGTCGCCCACTCGCTCTACAAGGCCCATGCCTTCCTGCGCGCCGGATCGACCATCGGTGCCACTCCGCGCGCTGCCATCCCTCTCGCCACCCCGGCCCTGGCCATCGGCACGCTCTCCGGCATCGCCCTCGTCGCCGCCGCCGCAACCGGCTTGCATGCGATCCTTCCGGCCGCATCTTCCGTTCCCGCCGTCTTCCTGATCGTGCCGGCACTGGCGCTCGCCTACGGGATCGCCCGCGCGTGGTCGGGCCACCGCGGCAGCCTCGCTCGCGCGCTCACCGCCTCGGCGGGGATCGCCCTCGCCGCCGTCGGCCTGCACATGATCGCCGGCCACCTGCTCACCGGTCCGCCCGCCCCGCCCGTCCCGCTCTGGCTCGCCCTCTTCGTAGGCCTCGCCTTCACCGCGCTCTCGCTCTTCCAGGCCCTGCTCTGGCGTGCCTCGGCCCACCCGTTCGGACGCCGCTTCTACGTCCACGCCCTCAACGGATTCTACATCAGTCCGCTCGCCAACCGCCTGCTCAACGTCCTCTGGCCGTCCAAGCCCCGTTCCTGATTCCCCCTGCCCAATCGCCGCACTCCACTCCCACCGAACCAAAATTTCATGACCCCTTCACACGCCGCCGCTGCGCCCGCACCAAGCGCCGATCTCCAGCCCGCCATCGCCCAAGCCCTGAAGCGGATCCCACCGCTCTGGCCGCTCGAACACTTCGTCGCCGTCAATCCTTTCCTGGGCTTCAGCGACCAGCCCTTCCCCGAAGCCTGCGCCACCCTGCGCCGCACCCTCGGCCACGCGCCGGTGCAAACCCCGGGGGCCTATCTCGCGGCTTGGCAAAGCGGTGCCATCACCCAGGCCGACCTCGCCCCCTTCACCGATGCCGAATGGACGCGGGAAAAGCTCCTCGCCGCCATCGCAGCGACCGCCGCAGCGACCGCCGCCGACCCCATTCCCACCTTCGCCGACATCCTCGACCAGAACCTGCCACACGCCCACTGGCGCGACTTCATCACCGAGGAAATTTCAAAATGGTGCGCCGTCCAATTTGACCGCAACCAAACGACCTGGGTCTCCCCCTGGCGGCACCTCGGGCTCTTTGCCGCATGGCAGGCCGCCGCTTCCCACGACCGCAAGCCCGAGAGCTTCGGCCTGCGCGGCTTCCGCGCCTTCGTCCGCGCCCTGCCCAGTGACCCCGCCGCCGTCATCCCCCACTGCCTCGGCCGCCTGGCACCCGAAGGCGTGGAAATGGCGGACTTCCTCCACCGCCAGCTCGCCAGCATCGCCGGCTGGGCCGGTCATGTCCAATACCTCGTGCGCGAGGACTCCATGCGCGGCAACGACAACCCCGCCCTGCTCGAACTCCTCGCCATCCGCCTCGCCTACGACGCTGCCCTCCACCACGCCTTCGCCAGCGACTCCCAGGTCGCCAAGGCCTGGCAGAGCCTAAAGCCCGCCACCCAATCCGCCACCCACGATCACGCCCTCGCCCGTTGGCAATCCGCCTACGAAGCCGGATACCAGAAAAAGCTCGCCGCCGCCCTCACGGCCCAACCCGCCGCC
>ERZ1022724.56-NODE-56-length-28388-cov-89.377157_pt1 | contig 28388 bp, 27 predicted proteins | sample MGYA00521091_ERZ1022724 | MGnify/ENA primary metagenome ERZ1022724 (study PRJEB33162, sample SAMN09537610) | freshwater metagenome | isolation source: freshwater | place: Canada:Alberta | collected 2017-07 | study: EMG produced TPA metagenomics assembly of the... | reverse complement strand
AGCCCAGAACCATTGAGTTTCTTTCAAGAATGAGATCACGCTAAGTCGCTAACTGACTTTGATACTTGAGTACTCTGACCCCTCAATCATCTTTACTGGTTAGACTCAGGAACTAGAAGCGCGATAAGGCAGGGGGCCGTTGCTTTTGAAACCTTTCGTAGGTAGGTCCGAAAAAGATGCAATCTCACTGGCACGCCAGCAACAACTTGAACTTATTGGCGATGCCCTGGATGCCAGCGACGATGGATTTACAATTTGGAAATCAGTGAGAGCTGCCGATCAATCCATAGAGGACTTTACGGTGCTTCTCATGAACAAGACTGGTGCTGATGCTGCGGGAATTCCCCAACTAGAAGCAATAGGCAAGACGCTAAAAGAAATCGCACCCGGTGAAGGCTCTAGCGGTCTGCAAGAGTTGTTTGAGAAAGCATTGCGCGTTGGACATAGCGTCAAAGAGGTTGTCCCTGGACGCTCTATGGCGGGCCTACCGGTGGCATTTGAGAATACTGTTGTGCCCTTCGGTAAGGACCTGGTTTTCGCTACATATCGGGATGTGACCGAAGTGCAAAAAGAGCACAGCCGCTTGTTGTGGCTTGCTGAACACGACTTCCTCACTGGAATGCCAAATAGGGCAAAACTACAAGAGTCCCTGGCGGAAAGCGTGGCGCAGTCCCGGGAAAAAGGATGCCTAACGGGTTTTGTTTTCATAGATATCGACCACTTCAAAAATGTAAATGATACTTACGGACATGACGTCGGGGACGCCGTATTGGTCAACTTCGTAAAGCGCATCCGGAACTCACTGCCAGAGCGCGCATTTGTTGCCCGAATTGCTGGTGACGAGTTTGCGGTCTTGCTACATGAGCTGGAACAGGAGTCCCAACTGAGAGAGCTGATGGAAGAAGTGTTTTCTGCAATGCAGAGGCCCTTTAAGCGTGACGATATAGACATTCCAATAACTTGTTCCGCGGGCTGTGTTTTGACAGATGGATCTGCCCATCCTGATGAAGTCATGAGAATCGCTGATAAGGCAATGTATAGAGCAAAGTTTGAAGGCCGAAATCGTTTTCTAGTTGAACCTTTGGTTCAGATTACTTAGGTCCGTCGGGGTAGATACTTCTGGTTACACCCCTTGGGCGGCGGCCTCGCAACCAGCTTGGCTTGAACCATTTTGGAATCACGTGAACTATCGAAAGCGCGGCATAAATCACTGTATTCAACGCAACTAGAGTTGCCAGAATTACAAAGAATCTCGACTGCATAAAACTCTCTGGCAGCAGAAGACCGTCAAGTACGTCTATGTAGTTCATTTCTCAACCTTGTGTTTGGCAACGTGAACTGTACTCGTGCTGTGCCTAGGTACTTTGTGCTTGTGCTCGTCTCCCCAATTTGCTTGCCTGCCAAAGGCCATGTCCACTGTGCCCTTGACGAAAACAATGCCAAGAAAAGTGTCGTACAGCAGCTCAATAACCAGAGTTGAAGCCAACAGTCTGGCCTTCCAACCCGCATGTCGAACGGTCCATACCTTTTCAGCAATAAACACCGCACCCATGATTATCCAGAAGGGGTACCAGATCCAAGTGTCGGAACTGACGACTTGCAAAACAATAAGTAGAAAATAGGTCCAAAGGGCAAAGACAGAATAGGCAAGTCCCAATTGTTGTGACCAATACCTAGCGGTAGTTGAAGTTATTCCGTAGGTGGCAATGTTCTCCATCGCCCCACGTTCCCAACGAAGCCGTTGCCTCCACAAAGTTGGCAGTGATGGCATAAGTTCGGTTTCAACCATGCACTCAGGGGGCGACATCATGAGTGCGCCAAGGGACTTCAGGGCAAGGGTCAGCTCGTTATCTTCCGTTAGGGCATGGGTATCGTAAACCTGGCCCTTGATACCTGGAAGCAAGTGCTCGCGCTCCTGAGCTACTGTCCTGAGGGATCGAGCGCGAAATATGGAAGCCGTACCGGTAAGGACAAAGACGCGGCCTTTTCTTCTATTGATCTCACGCGAATAGCGGGTGTATTCGTTTTTCTGAATCTGAGCGATGAGTCCTGGTCTGTCTTCTCCAAAAAAGAGCCCACCGATGGCACTGAGGCCTCGATCATCCGTGAAGTGCTTAACAGCCGATGCGAGAAAGCCTTGGCGCAATACGGTGTCCGCATCCATGATCATCACGGTGTCGTTTTCGCCCATTCCCGGGAGGAGCTTTTCAAGCACCTGGTTTAGGGCACCAGCTTTCTTGTCAACATTCTTGACTGTTTCAAAAACCTCTACCCCCAGGCCTTTGGCAATAGCTACCGTTCCATCGGAACAGTTATCGGCCACCACAATCACACGGTCTGGTTTACGATCTTGATCCATCAAAGAACGAATTGTCGCTCCGATTAGCGCTTCTTCGTTGTGGGCCGGAATAAGGGCTGTCAGCGTCACCTCACCGTGAAAGACTCCCTGCGTAGATTCCATTAGAACCCAGGGCGAGAGCTTTTTGTGTTCTGCATCATGCGAGCGTCTCGAGAGATTCGCATCTCGAAGTTCAAGTCCAACAAAAATCACAACAACAATTAGTCCAGTCGCAATGGCTGCAATCACAGCAAACAGAGGGGGAGCTTGCCAGCTGTATGAGATGGTGAAGAAGTCGAATATCAATAGTTTGGCTGGCGGCTGGGTAAGTGTGACGTCGTTGGTCTGCAGCGTGTAAGAAATCACGATAAACGCGCCAATAACGGTGAGAAGTACGAGTAGGCCAATCAGGCCTTGGTACTTACGATTCCTAGGTTTTTGCCAAGAGGTCACAGTGTCTCATTCCCCCAAATTGACCAAGCACAAAGCTTTGAGACTAACCCTACAGAGAATTGCCAGCTCACCATAAGCAGTAGACTGAACTTCAATAGAAACACGGGGAAATAGTTTGACATTAGACCCAGCGGGCATAGCACCAGACAGGCAAGTCAAATTACTTGCGGAAGTTCAATCAACTTTGGCCAAAGAAGATATTCTGTTGCTCAAGTTGCTAGTAACTAATAAGTCAATTCTTGAAGTTCACTATGGGGAAGACTTAGTGCTCCAAGCGCTGCAAGATCTAGAGAAAAGCCTTGCCGGCCTCAACTCGGTTGCCAAGCTCGAGCGAATGTCCCCCGTTTTATTTGCCTTGCAGGCAAAAGATGCCTCTAACAGCCTCGGCTTCATGCAGGGAGTCAGGTCAGCTCTTAGGGGAATTAACACTTCGGGCTCTTACCGGTTTCTCCTAAACGCAAGCATCGGGGCCGTGGTCACCGATCACACCTCATCATTGGACGCCGAAGCATGGTTTGGACGGCTCAATCTTGCTCTAATGAAATCAACTCGCACTGGTCGGCCAGAACTCGCAGACGAAAAACTTGCGCTTTCCGAGAGAGTTAGACAAGAACTTTCACGATTGGGCCCCGGTTCGGCACCGCCCGAGGGGATGTACTGGGTTTTTCAGCCAATTAACTATGTGGAAAATCGTGAGATTTATGGCTACGAGGCTCTCTGCCGATGGGAGATTCCTGGAGTAGGTCCGGTTAGCCCCGACATGTTCATCCAGGTTGCCGAGGATCTAAACCTTATTCAAATCATCGACTTCTGGACTTTGAAAGCTGTCGAACAGGCCTATCCACAGCTGGCTCTTCACGGCGGTCAGGCAATTTCGATTAACTTGAGTGCTCAAACTGTTGGAAACGATCACAAATTCTTCTTTGCGGCAATTGAACTACTACTTCCAAAGCTCAAGGAAGTTAACTTCTCTCTAATCTTTGAGCTTACAGAGACTTCTGTTTTCGACAACCAAATCGATCTCACGATGGGGCTTTTTGGTTTGCGCCAGCGAGGGTCCAAGCTAGCCATTGATGACTTTGGAACCGGAAAAACTAGCTTGAGCGTCATAAGCAGCCTCCCAACCGACTTTGTGAAACTAGATGGCTCCTTAATTGAGGTCAAAAAGCCAGAATTGCGACGCGGGCTGCTTGAAATCGGCGTCAAGTTTGCTGAGCTTATGGGAGCTGAAGTAATTGTCGAAAAAGTAGAAACCGAAGTTGAATTAGAAATCGCTAGAGAAGTGGGAGCTAAATTTGCTCAAGGTTGGCTATTTGGCCAACCTATAGATCTCCGTCCTGGAAAGACTCTCCCGGCAAAAGCCAAGGGAACAGCGTAACAGTTGACTAAAGGCCAGGAAAGAGGACAGCGCCATGAGTGATGACCATCAAGCCAAAGTAAGTGGTCCGCACGAGATACTTCTTCAAGACATCGAAGATTTGGTGCAAAAGCAAGATCTCTTGATAGTGAAGCTTCTGGTTACTAACAGTCCAGTTATAGAAATTGAATACGGCCCCACCCTCGCTGCAAAGGCTATAAAGGAACTCGAGACTAGTTTTGCAAACCTAAACTCAATCGCCTTCGTAGGTAGGGTGTCCAAAGTACTCTTCGAGATAAGGGCAAAAGACGCCTCGAATCAGCTTGGGTTTATTCGACAAGTCAGGTCGATTGTTAATGATGTGAATTCGTCAAAGCGCTACAGGTTCTTGCTTGAAACTAGCATCGGGGCCGTGGTCACCGATCACACGGCCAATCTATCCTCCAAAGATTGGGATGCAAGGCTAAATCTTGCCCTAATGAAATCAACGCGTACCGGAAGGCCAGAAGTGGCCGACATCAAAGTCGCAACTTCCGAGCAAGTCAGACATGAGCTCTCAAGGCTTGGCCCCGGTTCCCCGCCACCCGAAGGTATGCATTGGGTCTTCCAACCAATAAATTATGTAGCCACTGGAGAAGTATTCGGATACGAAGCTCTTTGCCGTTGGGACAGCCCGACCCTAGGTTCGGTAAGTCCCGATATGTTTATTCAAATTGCTGAGGACCTGAACTTGGTACAAATAATCGACTTCTGGACTTTGAAAGCCGTTGAGGCTTCCTACCCCGAACTCTTACTTCGCGGTGGACAGGCGATCTCAATTAACATCAGCGCGCAAACGCTCGGAAATGATCATGAGTTCTTTACGGCAGTTGATCAGCTTTTACCCAAGATCAAGGAAGCTCACTTCTCACTTATCTTTGAGCTGACTGAGACCTCTGTAATTGAGAATCAAATTGACCTGAGCCTGGGGTTGATGGGACTGCGTAAGCGGGGGGCCAAGATAGCAATTGATGATTTTGGAACTGGTAAAACTAGTTTGAGCATTATCAGCAGTCTTCCGACTGATTTTGTAAAACTCGACGGTTCGCTGCTTGAAGTGGAGAGGCCAGACTTGAGCGTTGGACTGCTGGAACTAGGCGTTAAATTTGCACAATTGGTTGGGGCCGAGGTTATCGTGGAAAAGGTAGAAACTCAGGAAGATCTTGAACTAGCTCGTCAGGTGGGTGCAAAGTATGCTCAAGGCTGGCTGTTTGGGCAGCCAGTAGACCTCAGCGCCCCAACGCCGACGCAAATCGAAGAATAGATTGACCTGCATCTGAAGCGATAATCCTCAATTATATTGGGTCTAAGAGATAAGTACACGACAAGAAGGTATGGTTCGATTAAGGACCACCCCTGACAAGAGAAGAGGAAATCATGGCACAAAAAGAACAGAAGCCTCAGAAGAACAACAAGAAGGCCCCTGCAAAGAGCTTGAAAGAAAAGCGCGCAGACAAGCAAGCCAAGAAGAGCAAGTAGTAGCACAAAAAGAATTGGTAGGCCCCGTCGGAATCGAACCGACGACCCACGGATTAAAAGTCCGTTGCTCTAACCAACTGAGCTAGAGGCCCCTAGCAACGCGTAGCGTCTCTCACAGTCTAGCAAGCTCGGCAGATTCCACTTACTTCCACTGCCTCGATAGAGCCACGGCCTTATCCCAGCTTTCAAGCTGGGATGAATCAAAAGCCAGTGGCTCGAAAACTCGATCAACCTCAAATGCTGAGCGAAGTTGTTCCATACTCGACCACAAACCACTGCCTAACCCTGCCAAAAACGCAGCGCCAGTTCCGGTTGACTCCAGGTTCTTACCTCTAATCACGGCTGCTCCTAGGTAGTTCGCTTGCAGTTGCATCAATAGATTGTTGGCAGCAGCACCGCCATCTACTCGAAGCTGCGTCAGAGAAGTTCCGGTATCCGATGTCATTGCAATCGCAAGGTCCCTTACCTGAAAAGCGATTGCTTCAAGTGTTGCTCTCGCGATGTGAGCACGAGTGGTTCCTCTGGTGATCCCAAAAAGTGTTCCGCGTGCGTCTGGATCCCAATGCGGTGCACCGAGTCCAGTTAGAGCGGGGATAAACATCACCCCTCCTGAGTCAGGAACGCTTGCTGCTAGGGCTTCTATTTCACTTGAGCTAGCGATGATCCCAAGGCCATCTCGCAACCACTGCACCGCGGCTCCAGCCACGAATACCGAACCTTCGAGTGCGTAAGTGAGTGATCCATCAGGGGCTTGCCAGGCAATGGTAGAGAGCAGCCCATTCTGGCTCTCAATGATCTTGCTTCCTGTATTGGTGAGCATGAATGCTCCAGTGCCATAGGTGCACTTACCCTCTCCGACAGCAAAAGCTGTTTGTCCAAAGAGTGCAGCCTGCTGATCGCCAGCTATTCCAGTTATCGGAAGTGAGAGATTCAGAAAGGAACTGGGGTCAGTTCTGGCAATCTCGCCGTAGCTAGGAACCACTTTAGGTAGTGCAGATTTTGGAACGTTGAATACCTCTAGGAGTTCATCGCTCCAGGTGCCCGAAGAAATATCAAGCAGTTGAGTTCTTGAAGCATTGCTGGCATCAGTTACGTGAGCTGCCCCAGCGGTCAGACGCGCAACTAGGTAGGAATCAACTGTGCCAATTCTCAGCGAGCCTTCATTTACTGCCAGCCAAAGCTCTGGCTCGTTGACTGATAACCAGAGCAGTTTGGAACTCGAAAAGTACGGATCTAGCCCCAGACCAGTAAGTTTCTGGATGCGAGGCTCGAGCCCCGACGCTTTGAGCTGTTGCACGAGCTCTGCAGTTCTTCGGTCTTGCCACACGATTGCCTTACGAGGACTTCGGAGTGTGTGCTTATCCCAGAGCACGATTGTTTCTCTTTGGTTTGTTATTCCAATAGCAGAAAGCGGGGTAGTTGTCTGAGATAGTGCCTCGGTGGCTGCCGCCACAGTGGCCTGCCAAATCTCCTCGGGTTCGTGTTCGACAAATCCAGGTTCTGGGAAGTACTGGAGAAACTCACGATACCCACGAGAAATTACTGCACCTGTTTCAGAGACCACCAAAGCGGTGACTCCGGTGGTGCCTGCATCAAGGGCGAGAATTGCCATGGCCACAGGCTAGCAAAGCTTTAGGTGAAGTGCGTTTGAGAAAGCGGACTGTCCTTTGTCTTTCGACTTGGCCACTCCACAATCAACATCGCAATAACCATCAAACCGCCACCGAATACTGTGCGAAGTGCGAGAGTTTCTTGGCCAACTGCAACCGAGATCGCTGCAGCAAAAATTACTTCGGTGGTCAAAATGATTGCAACCCTTGATGGATCCATAATTGACTGCGCCCAAGTCTGTACCAGGAAAGCCATGGCCGTTGCGAACACAGCAGTGAAGACCACAACACCCCAAACCGATGCGTTAGGCGGCGGCTGGTAGCCATCTGCAACTGCACCCATCCAGCAAACCACTGCTCCAGCCCCAAGCTGAATAACAGTCAATGGGTAAACATCTTTTGCAGTACTCCAAAAACTTAGACCGATGATGTGTAGTGCAAATAGCAGAGCACAGGCAATCAACCAAACCTGACCTACATCAATCGAAAATCCGTTGAAAGAAATCAGCAGCAGGGCAACAAAAGCAGTTATGGTTCCTACAATCACCTTTCCTTCGACCTTCTTTTTCGCAATAAGCCAGAAGAGGATCGGGGTAAAGACAACGTAGAGACCGGTAAGAAAACCTGTAATGGCAGCAGTGGTTAGGTCGAGGCCAATTGTTTGAGTGATGTAGGCAAGGCCTAGAGTGACACCAAGAATTGAACCCCTAAACAGCAACTGCTTGTTTATAGAGCTCAGAACCTGAGGTCGAACGGCAATCATGACAAGTGTTGCCAGAGTGAACCTGGTTGCAAGAAAGTCGAACACTGGTTGCTGACCGATGGCATCTTTCATGAGAACAAATCCAGCGCCCCAAGAAATGGTCACTCCGAATAGCGCAATTACAGCCCAAGTGGTTTTCGTCATTTCTACTACTTACTCTTGTTGGTTAATTTGCGAGCGGAAGAGCCAGCCATGTTCTTCACCATGGATGGAAACACAAGTCCGTGCATCGGCCACACTGACCACCAGTAGGCATGACCAAACAAGCCCTTTGGCGCAAACAATGCTCGCTGGGTGATTACTGTTCCGGTGCCATCTTTTTCTAGAGCGAATTCCAACCAGGCAAGTCCTGGCATTTTCATCTCAGCGCGCAATCTAAGTAGCAGTGGCCGGTTGATGGCCTCCACCCTCCAAAAATCCAGAGCTTCGCCTTCGATGAGGTGTTCGTCGTCTCGACGACCTCGGCGAAGACCAACACCACCGACGAACTTATCCATTAGTCCGCGAAGCTCCCAGGCCCAGGTGGCTGTTGAGTAGCCGTTTTTTCCACCGATTGCCTCCACTCGCTTCCAAACAGTTTCAATCGGATCATCAGAGTGCACAGTGCGAACGTCGGTGTACAAAGTTCCACCTGCCCAGTCTGGGTCAGTTGGTAGGGGATCAGATGGGGTTCCAGGAACCGAGGCATTAGTCCAGCGGGTTTCAACGTTGGCTTCTTTAATGCGAGTTAGGGCTAGCTCCACAGCTTTTTTGAACGGAGTAAGGCCATCTTTTGAGTCAGGAATTAGTTTTCTAATTGAGTCGTTTCGAGCAACGACCTCATTTTTTAGACTCTCAACCAATCTTCTTGCCAGAGTGATTGGAACTGGTGTCACAAGCCCGACCCAACCGCTAGAGAGCTTTGGTGTCAACACCGGTACTGGAATGATGATTCTTTTTCTAAGCCCGGCAGCTTCGGCATATTTCATCATCATGTCTCGGTAGCTAAAGACTTCTGGACCACCAATGTCGTAATCGCCGGAAATTGATGGATCTAAAGCCGCAGCTCCAACTAGATAGCGCAACACGTCTCTAACGGCAATTGGCTGAATCTTGGTTTCAACCCAGCGAGGTGTTGTCATTATCGGAAGACGCTCAGTTAGGTAGCGGAGCATTTCAAAAGAAGCCGAACCACTTCCAATTACCACGCCAGCACGAAGTTCAATTGTGGGGATACCAAAGCTGCGCAAAATGGTTCCAGTGTCTGCCCTGGACTGAAGGTGAGGGGAGAGCATTTCGTCTTGCGCGATGATTCCACCCAGGTAAACAATTCTTTGAATGTTTGCCTTTTTTGCCGACTCACCAAACTTTTGAGCAATGTCTTTTTCCTCTTGCTCAAAGTCATCTTTACTCATCAGGGCGTGGAGTAAGTAGTAGGCAACGTCGATGCCGTCAAGAGCTTTGTCCAACGCTTGGCTGTCGTGCGCATCGCCTGATACAACTTCAACTCGGTCAATCCAAGGGTGATCTTTTAGTCGCTCTGGATTACGCGCCAGAATTCTCACTCGATAACCGTGTGCCAGAAGCTCTCTGATTAGTCGGCCTCCGATGTAGCCGGTGGCTCCGGTCACTAAGCATTTGGCTGGTTTCCCATCGCGCCCAGTAAGGGTGGGAAGGTCGTGACTTACGGTTTCGATCATGTTCTAACCCTACATTTACCCTTGGGTCGAAAAGATTGCTTGCCTAGAGACGCTCTTCTAAGCTTTGGTGCTCGACCGCGACTAGTCGCGGTTTCTTACCGGCGGTAGTTAGGTGAAGCACAATAAAGTCTCCTGGCTTTAGAGCCTTAGCCTCAAGAATCAGCTTCGCCAACTTAGGCTCGGCATAACCTGCAAGCACCTGAGTAATAGTTGGCAGAGTTGGACGATGAGTGCACAGAATTGATGACCTAGCATCGGCAAAGAGTTTTTTTGCAACCTTGGCGGTTCGCGCTGGTCCCTTGGCATTACCCATTTCAGAAAGCTCACCGCGGTCAATGATCTTGTAGTTATGGGCCTTGGCGTAGGGGGTGATGGTGTCCTTACAACGGCGCCAGGGGCTTGTAAAAACTCTCTTTGGTCCATAGGCGCTAAGTAAGCGAACCAGTTCTTTGGCTTGCTTCTTACCTTCCGGAAGAAGAGGTCGCTTTCCGTCTTCCCCTACATAATCTGCACGCGGAGTTGCATGAGCGTGCCGAATGATGATCAGCGGCTTAGTTTTTAGCATTCCGTTTTTGCGAAGATCTAGCACCTCTTGCAGTAGATCGCGATCGTGCTGATAACTCAGCTTTGCAAATGCCTGCTCGGCCTTGAGCCAAACTACTTCAGAAACTTCCTCATCTGGCTTGAACTTAGATTTGGCTATTGCTTTGTCTGACACTTTGGCTGCCCAGTAGTGAACAACTTTGGTCTTCGACTTATCTAGCGGATATGAAACCGTTGAAAGCGGGACACCCAACTTTACTTTGAGTCCAGTTTCTTCCTTGATTTCTCGAACCGCTGCCTCGGCAAGAGTTTCACCCGAATCAACTTTGCCCTTTGGAAATGTCCAATCGTGGTATCGACCTCTGTGAATGATTGCCACAACTAGGTCTTTGCCGTCTTCGCGCCAGCAGACCGCTCCGGCGGCAAAAATCTCCATGCGACTATTTGCCTCGAGGTTCTGAGATTGATTTCATCATTGAGTCTTGGAAATCTCTAAGGGCGTGTCCATCTTGGTCAAACTGGTTTCTTACCCATTGTCCCGTTGGCTCTAAACTCCAAGCCGCAACCTGCTCACTCATGGCAAGCTCAAACATTTCAAGAATGTTGTTGACGTGGTCGGGCTCACTTAGGCGAACCAACACTTCAACCCGGCGGTCGAGGTTTCTGTGCATCATATCCGCAGATCCCAGGTAGACCTTTGGGTCGCCTCCACCTAGGAAGCTAAAGATTCTGCTGTGCTCTAGATAACGACCGAGAATAGATCGAACACGAATGGTTTCTGAAAGCCCTGGAACACCTGGCTTTAGAGCACACATACCTCGAACCACGATGTCGATAGGCACCCCAGCCATAGATGCTTTGTATAGCGAGTCAATGATTTCCTCGTCTACCAAGGCGTTCACCTTGATGCTGATTCGAGCCTTCTTGCCAGCTTTGTGCAGCTGAGTTTCTTGCTCGATTAGATCAGTTAGACCTTCTCTTACTCCAACTGGAGAAACCAGAAGAGATTTGAAGGTCGCCTCCGGAGCGTAGCCAGAGAGGTGATTGAACAGCTTGGTAAGGTCTTCGCCGACAGATTCTCTCGAGGTAAGTAGTCCGTAGTCCTCGTAGTACCTGGCTGTCTTCGGGTTGTAGTTTCCGGTGCCGATGTGGCAGTAGCGAACTAGTGCGCCAGCTTCTTGGCGAATAACCAAGGCAAGTTTGCAATGAGTTTTTAGTCCTACGATTCCATAGACAACGTGCACTCCTGCCTGTTCAAGTTTTCTCGCCCAGGCGATGTTGTTCTGTTCGTCAAAACGTGCCTTGATTTCTACCAGTGCGAGAACTTGTTTTCCGGCTTGCGCTGCTTGAATCAGAGCATCAACCACAGGTGAGTCACCTGAAGTACGGTAGAGAGTTTGCTTGATAGCCAAAACCTGAGGATCTTCCGCAGCTTGCTCTAGAAACTCTTGCACGCTAGTTGAGAAAGACTCGTATGGGTGGTGGACCAATACTTCTCGGTTTTTTAGAACGCTGAAAATGTCGATCTTTTCTTCATCTCTTGGAATCAAGTGTCGACTGGTGATAACAGCATGTGGTGGGAATCGAAGCTCAGGTCGAGGCAGTGAACCGATGTCGCTAAGTCCAGTTAGGTCTAGAGGAGAGGGCAACGTGTAGACATCCTGCGTTGAGATATCAAGTTCGCGGATTAGCAATTCCAGAACCTGCGGGTTCATATCATCTGCAACTTCTAGGCGGACAGGAGGACCAAATCTTCTGCGGAGCAATTCCTTCTCAAGGGCTAGAAGTAAGTTCTCTCCTTCGTCTTCATCGACCTCAAGATCTTCATTTCGGGTGACTCGGAAGTTGTGATACTGAAGCACAGTCATTCCAGGAAATAGCAGACCCAAAAACTCACCGATGATATCTTCCAGGGGTACGTATCTGACCCCTTCGTTCTTGTCAGGATTTGGAATCAAAACGAAGCGAGGCAGCAGAGGGGGAACCTTGACTCGGGCGAAGTGCTCTTTCTCTGTTCCTGGGTTCTGCAAAACAACCGCAAGGTTCAGTGACAAACCGGAGATGTATGGGAACGGGTGGGCTGGATCAACTGCCAGGGGAGTTAGAACCGGAAAGATGTGGGACTGGAAGTATTCCTGGAGGGAGAGCTTCTCGTCATCGCGCAGTTCATTCCAGCGCACCAGGTTGATCCCGTGTTTTTCTAGTTCTGGCTCGATAACCTCAAGAAACAATTTTGCGTGAGCTAGCTGCAGTTCGTGAGCCTGCTCTGAAATCTTGGTGAGGACTTCTTTTGGGGATAGCCCGGAAGGGCTTTTCACAGCCAAACCAGTAGCAAGCCTGCGCTTAAGTCCTGCAACTCGAACCATGAAAAACTCATCAAGGTTTGAGGCGAAGATGCTCAAGAAATTTACTCGCTCAAGTAGATGCATGGTTGGATCTTGAGCTAATTCCAGCACTCTTCTGTTGAAGGCAAGCCAGCTAAGTTCGCGATCCAAGAAACGATCAGCGGGCAAGCCATCCCGTGATACGGGAAGGGTGATTGCCATGGTTTCTTCGGACATAAGCTCAATATTGACACGCCTAGGGGTCTGGGCGGTTAACTTTTTTTGAACTACAGGCTAGCTAGCTCTGAATCGCTTGGATTGAAGCGGTATCCGACGTTTCTAACAGTTCCAATCAGGGCTTCGAGATCTCCAAGTTTTGCCCGAAGCCTTCGAATGTGGACATCCACAGTTCGAGTTCCACCGAAGTAGTCATAACCCCAAACTTCACTGAGCAACTGATCTCTTGAGAAAACTCTGCCTGGGTGCTGAGCCAAGAACTTTAGAAGTTCAAATTCTTTGTATGTCAGGTCAAGTGGTCGGCCATGAATTTTTGCGGAGTAGCTTGCTTCGTCAATAACGACTCCAGATGCGTTAATGGTGTCGTTTTGACCAATCTCTTTTGAGCGGCTAATTGCAAGCTTTACTCGAGTTTCAATTTCAGCTGGACCTGCAGTATCGAGGATGATGTCATTTGCGCCCCACTCGGAATTTAGAGCTGCCAGCCCACCTTCGGAGACAATCACAATAAGAGGTGCAGACAAACCAGTTGCGTTCAATAACTTTGCCATTGCCTTTGATGAGGCAAGGTCTTTTCTCGCGTCTAGAAAAACTAGGTCGTGACCTGGGGCGTTTACTAAGCTGGCAGGCTCAGCAGCTATGTAGCGGACTCTGTGACTGAGTAGTCCTAGGGCAGGAAGAACTTCTGATTCGGCCGAAGCCGTAAGAACCAGAAGCTGTGCCATAGGAACTCCAAATCTTTGTGCCAAGTTTAGCCATAGCTAGCAGGGGCTAAGGCATGATTGAGATATGACTAAGCACTGGGGCCAGATAATCAGCATCTGGGTGATTGTTGCCGTTTTGGCGATTTGGGCAATCTTGAGCCAGAGCCAATCAACCGCCCCAGCATGGTTTGGAACAATTCTTGCTGGGTCCGTAGCTCTTGTCTCCCTGTACCACTTGTTTAGGGCTCAACCTGAAGGAATCGTCCGAAAGCTTGTTTACGTTGGGGGCGGCAGCTATCTGATCTTGGCCGTTGCCACCGCCTATGTGTTTTTAGCCAGTTAGACTTTATTCATGCTTGCACTAGAGATTTTCTTCACTGGACTATTGGTTCTGGCCTCGCTTGCCATCGGATCTATTTCTGCACTAGTTCTTTACCGACTTTTCAAGGGTCAGAAATAGTTGTTCGTTCTACCAGAGGGTCTGCCGCTGGAACTTACTCCGTTTGCATTCCTAGTAGGTAAGTGGTCCGGTTCGGGTCTTATTTCTTACCAGACCAAAACTTCGAAGATTGAACAGCAGTTCAACCAGACGATTGAATTCAGTCATGACGACCAGCCATTTCTAAGCTACGTGGCTAAATCACAGCTTTCCGACGGAACCTCTTTACCGACTGAGATTGGATTCTGGCGCTTAGCCAAAAAACCCGAGGGCTCAGATAGCGGACCTGGATTATTGCCTGGAACTGGCCAGAAGCTTCTTTCAAACCATGAACAATTGGAAACCTTGAGAAACAAAGACGGTGGCTTTGACATTGAGGCATCAATTCTTCACCCGAGCGGCGTGAGCGAGCTCTACATAGGGCAGATAAAAGGTGCTCGCGTAGATCTTTCAACTGATGCAGTTATGCGATCCTCGTCTGCGAAAGAGTACGTTGCTGCAACGAGAATGTTTGGTCAAGTTGATGGAGCTTTGCTTTGGGCGTGGGACATGGCTGCTCTTGGTAATCCGCTCGCATCACACGCATCAGCAAAGCTCGAAAGAGTTGAGTAGTTGTTAGTCAAGCAGCACTATGGCGATCCGATGATCGAACAGCGAAAGCTATCTGAGGGCGAAGCCCTTTGCCTACTAGATACTCAAGGCGTTATCGCGGTAAGTGGAACTGATCGCCTCACTTGGCTTCATTCCCTACTTAGTCAAAATCTAAAGAACTTAAGCCCCGGTGAATCCACCGAGGCTCTGTTGTTGGATCCTCAGGGTCGAATTGAGCAAGTAATAAAGGTCATCGAAGATGGCCAGATAACTTGGCTCTTGGTCGATCATGCCAACACCGAAGCCTTATTGGGCTGGCTTCAGAAAATGGTGTTTCGCATGAAAGTTGAAATCACTGACCAATCGGCGAAGTTCGCAACAGTAGGCGCAACCAAGGAGTTTCCGGAGATTTCATTTGTTTCCAGCGGACACCCATTGATTTGGAAAGATAACTGGCCCGGAGTTGTAGGTGGCGGTTATCGCTATTCTTCTCGCTCGGTAAATCACTCATGGTTTGAGCACCTTGTTGAGGTTTCGAGATTAGATGAAGTACTTGCAGGTAAATCCATGGCCGGCACCATGGCAGCTGATGGATTGCGCGTTGCAGCGGGAAGACCCAAAGCAATAAACGAAGTTGACGAGAAATCGCTTCCACACGAGCTTGATCTTTTGTCAACTGCTGTTCATCTTTCAAAAGGCTGCTACCGCGGGCAAGAATCAGTAGCTAAGGTTCATAACCTTGGGCATCCTCCTAGAAGACTCACTTTCTTGCACCTCGACGGCTCCGAGCACGCACTGCCTGATGTGGGCGATGAAATCAGGGTTTTAGGCGAAGACAAGACAAGAGGAAAAATCACATCTGTTGCCCAGCACTTTGACATGGGCCCAATAGCTCTTGCAGTGATTTCCAGGTCTGTTCCAGAAGATGCGGAACTGGAAGTCGTCGGCAAGAACGGTTCGATTGCAGCAACTCAAGAAGTGATAGTGCCTCAGTCGGCCGGGTCGGTTGCAAACATCCCCAAACTTCCCAAGCTAAATCTTGGCGCTAAGGGCAAATAGCTTCGTAGGCAATACTTAGCTCGCCGAGCCTCCAGCGCTTAGGCGAATTCTCAATCGGCCAGCCCGCCTGAGTCAGCGTCTTTGCGGTCTGCACAAACCGCTGCGCGGATCCAAAGGCTCCAAACCCGGCTGCTTTTTCCCAGGCTAGATCTAGTTCCTTCAGGAACTGATGAATTTTGTTTCCAGGTGTGTTTTTGTGAATCAAAATTTTGGGAAGTCGCTCCGCCACTTTCGAAGGTCGCTCAAGCCCCTGCAGTCGCAGGGAAATTGTGAAGGTAAGGGGCTGATCTTTGTTGAGCGTGATCCAACTGGCCACCCTTCCGATTTCATCTGAGGTGCCTTCAATAATTAACCCTTCTTTGCTGAGCCGCGACTGCATTAGTGTCCATGCCGCCAAAACTTCGGATTCAGAATACTGACGCAACACATTTAGAGCTCGAATCAAATCAACATCGTCGCGATCGGAAAAAGTTTTAGGTATTGGAACCTCGAACCCTCCGTGCTCAAACACAAGTCGAGAATGCTCTAGTGCTTTGGCTTCAATCACTCTTGCGGGATCGATTTCAATTCCAAGAACCCGGATTCCGGGTGCGACTTTTTCAAGTCGGGCCAATAGCTCAACAGCTGTAACGGGAGTCCTGCCGTATCCAAGATCTACCGCTAGGGGATTGGACAATGTTCGAAGGTGGCTGAGCTGAGTTAGGTATCTGTCGATACGGCGAAGGCGGTTGGGATTAGTGGTCCCGCGAGTGATTTCGCCAACTGGTTTTTTCATTGCCACCACTAAAAACTACCCTGCTGACTAAACTTGTAGGTATGACTAGCCAATACACCCTGATTTTGCTTCGCCACGGAAACAGCCTCTGGAACCAACAGAATCTTTTCACCGGATGGGTCGATGTTGACTTGAGCGACCAAGGCCGCCAGGAGGCCAAGCGCGCAGGGGAGCTGTTAGCAGAATCCGGTCTAAAGCCGGACCTTCTTTATACCTCTCTACTAAGGCGCGCAATTTCAACTGCAAACATCGCTTTAGATACCGCCGAGCGCAGCTGGATTGAAGTCAAGAGATCATGGCGTCTGAATGAGCGCCACTATGGAGCCCTTCAGGGCAAGGACAAGGCTCAGACTCTGGCTGAGTATGGACCGGAGCAGTTCCAGATTTGGCGTCGAAGCTTCGATGTTCCGCCACCGCCAATTGATGACGCCGACCAGTATTCCCAGGTTGGTGACGAGCGCTATGCCAATTTAGGTTCTGCGCTTCCGAAGACTGAATGCCTGAAGGATGTTCTGGTTCGAATGATGCCACTTTGGGATGAGATAAAGACAGACCTGAAATCAGGACGCACAGTTTTAGTGACCGCTCATGGAAACTCTCTTCGAGCACTTGTAAAGCATCTTGATGGAATTTCCGATGAGGACATCGCGGAACTAAACATTCCAACCGGAATGCCGCTTGTCTACAAGTTGAATGAAAATTTCGAACCGACCATTAAGGGCGGTCAGTACCTAGACCCCGAAGCAGCTGCAGCTGGAGCAGCAGCGGTTGCTAACCAGGGAAAAAAGTAAGATCTACTCGGTCTCGTGCCACTCACCGGTGGTGAGGTAGCTAACCTTTGCAGAGATGTCAACAACGTGGTCAGCGAAGCGCTCGAAGTAGCGGCTTGCCAAAGTCACATCAACTGTAAACATGGCGTTTTCTTTCCAGGTGTCTGAGAGAACTACGTCAAACACATTTCTGTGAAGTTCGTCAACTCTTTCATCCTCTGCCTGAATAGCTTTTGCCTGGTCAACATCTGTGTTTCGAAGAACTTCTGCTACCTTCTTTGCAAGCTGAGCGTCAAGTGCGCCCATTTCTTCAAAGGTCTTCCTTAGAGAATCAGGAACCGCCGAACCTGGGAAACGGTAGCGGGCGATGGCTGCGATGTGTCCGGCGAGAGCGCCCATGCGCTCAAGCGAAGCACTGATTCGAAGTGCTGAAACCAAAACACGGAGATCTCTTGCGACGGGGGATTGCTGGGCCAGAATCTTGATTACTAGCTCATCCAGTGAAAGAGCCTTTTCTTCATTGGCCTCAGAAAGGGCGATTGCCTCATCAGCTTTAGCAATGTCGTTGCCCAAAAAGGCGCCCGATGCCTTTTCCATGATTAGCGTGACCGAGTCAGCCATTTCGACCAGGCGCTGCTGAACCTCTTGAAGTTCGCTTCTAAATACTTCCCTCACGGCATTGCCTTTCCAGATAGTTGAGACGACTATCCCAGTTTTGGGTTAACGGAGGTCAAATAAACACCAAACCTTGGCCAAAATCGAGCTAGATTTGCCAGCTTTGGCCTCAAGGCTTGGCTTTTGAGCCATATTGTTAACCTTGTGAACAACTTCAGCCTAGCGGTTATCTTTCTCACCATCGCGGTGGCAGTTGTTGGTGCGGCCGTCGCTGGCTTCGCTATTGGGCGACGGGGCTTCCAGGTTGATGGCAACAGTGACCCAATTCCCTTCCCAACTTTGGCGGCTGAGATTCTTGAACTCTTTGGATCAGTTGGAATTCTTCTCGGTCAGTCAAATCAGGTTGTGAGAATGAACAACCGTGCCGAATCATTTGGGTTGGTGACCCGAGGAGTTTTAGTGCAGCAAGACTTGGTTGAGCTGGCCCAACTCGCGCGATCTTCTCAAAAGGTTGAATCTTTTGAAGGTGTTTTGCGTTTTGGACTACAGCAGGAAAAGATCTCAATTTCTGCCAAGGCATCGCTAGTTGCAAATGATTATGTTGTTTTGGTTCTTGAAGATAGAACCCAGGACATTCGTCTCGATAAGACTCGGCGTGACTTTATAGAAAACATCTCTCACGAACTAAAAACCCCAATCGGGGCAATTGCATTGCTATCCGAAGCAATTCAGCAAGCTGGCGATGATCGAGAGACTATTCAAAAATTTGCTGGAAACTTGAGCAAAGAATCAAGTCGTTTAGCCCTGCTAGTTCAGGACATCATCGAGCTTTCTAGATTGCAGTCCGAAGAGGTTCTCGCTAAAGCAGAGCTAGTTGACCTAAGCGCTGTTATCTCAGAGGCAATTGATAGAAACGAACAACTTGCAACTAATCGCAACGTTCGATTGATCTCTGAGAAACGAAGTGGCCCGGAAGTATTTGGAAACAAGGAAATGCTCACCGCCGCCGTCAAGAATCTAATCGAGAACGCTATTAGCTACTCTGATGCGGGTTCACAGGTTGGTATTGGTTGCACCGTCAAAGGCCCGCTAGCAGAGGTAGCGGTTACTGACTCGGGGGCAGGAATCTCAGCTGAAAATCAAGAGCGAGTATTTGAACGTTTCTATCGCGTAGACCCGTCTCGCTCAAGAGAAACTGGTGGCACAGGACTGGGTCTTAGCATCGTGAAGCATGTTGCAAAAATCCACCGTGGAGACGTGAAGCTGTTCTCCCAGCTAGGTGTTGGCTCAACTTTCACTATTCGAATTCCGTTGGCTACCGCCTCGGATCCTGCAACAGGCACCATCAAATTAGTTCCGGAGGCAAGCTAATGACCAAAGTCTTGGTAGTTGAAGATGAACAGTCGCTTCGTGAACCACTGGTGTTCATGCTTGAAAAAGAAGGCTATGAGGTAATTGAAGCCGAGAACGGCGAAATCGCAATTCAGAAGTTTCAAGCTGAAGGCGCTGACGTAATTCTGCTTGATCTAATGATGCCCAAACTCGATGGCAACCAGGTTTGCAAGCAGATCCGATTGAGCTCTAACGTTCCGATAATTATGCTCACCGCAAAAGACTCTGAGGTAGACAAGGTTGTAGGTCTGGAAATTGGAGCGGATGACTACGTCACAAAGCCCTATTCGACTAGAGAGCTGCTTGCCCGTATGAAGGCAGTGCTACGTAGAAAAATCGAACCTGCCATCGAAGCTGATTCGGTATTGGTTGCTGGCGAGCTTCGTCTTGACTCCGATCGCCATCAGGTTACCTTGTCAGGAAAGCAAATTGCATTTCCACTAAAGGAGTTTGAGCTTCTGGAACTACTGATGGAAAACGTTAACCGAGTGCTAACACGAGGCCAAATAATTGACCGGGTCTGGGGAGCAAACTACTTCGGTGACACCAAGACATTGGATGTGCACATCAAGAGGCTTCGATCAAAGATTGAGGAAGACCCTGCAAGGCCAAAGTACATCCAGACCGTTAGAGGTCTGGGTTACAAGTTTGAAATCTAGTTAGTCGGCTCAGCTTCTGCCTCTTCAGTAGGTTCACCAGTCGGTGCAACCTGCTGCTCTAGAAGCAACAACAATGCTTTGTACTCAGAAAGTGTTCCATCAAGAACTGGAACCTTGATTCCTTCGCTGATTGTGTCGGATTCTAGGAAGTAAAAGAGCGCGGTCTGACCTGGAATCTCTACCACTGGCATCGAGATAGCTGGGTTGCCGTTATATCCAAAGTCGAGCTTTGCGCCAGCAGCAACTTCAACGAAGTAATCAGTTTTAGCTTGGGAGTTTGGATCTACGTACTGAATCTTTACAACTTTTGCTTCAGAAGCTGAGTTCACGAGGGATCCGATTAGAAAACCTTGGCCTGATTCGGAAACCAGGTACATAAAGTTGCGAGCCTTGATGTTCTCAAGATCAGCTTGCTGACCGTCACTTGGAGAGTATGGCTGAAGGGAGGCAACATTGCCCGAGAGGCTACAAGCACTGGTTGTAAGCGTAAAGGCGACAATCAGAGCGGTGGCAGCTAAACGGCGTACAAACAAGGGTTCCTCCTGTGGTTTCTCCCAGTTTATCGCACTATCAATTGGCATTAGCTGTGGTAAAATAGTGGTTTCTGAAGGGAATCCAACACATGAAGTTTGAGGTTGGCGAAACCGTTGTTTATCCACATCACGGCGCTGCGAAGATCGTTGAGGTTAAAAACCGCAACGTACGTGGCGAAACCCAAAAGTACCTTCAGCTCAAGGTTGCCCAGGGCGATCTAACCATTTGGGTGCCAGCCGCCAACGTTGAGATGGTCGGCGTTCGCGATGTCATTGACCGCAAGGGTGTCCAGCAGGTCTTCGACGTGCTGAGGGCAGAATTTATTGAAGAGCCAACCAACTGGTCTAGAAGGTACAAGGCAAACCTCGAAAAACTAGCTTCCGGAGACGTAGTAAAGGTCTCAGAGGTAGTTCGCGATCTTTGGAGAAGAGATCAGGACCGCGGTCTTTCAGCTGGAGAAAAGCGCATGCTTGCAAAAGCCCGTCAGATTCTTGTTTCTGAGCTAGCTCTTGCTAAAAAGACGGACGAGGAAAAAGCCTCGGCGCTGCTTGACCAAGTTCTGGCCTCCTAGGAAAGACAAAAAGCTATGACCCCTCGCGCAGTGGCGGTGGTGCTACTGGCAGCAGGTCGGGGAGAGCGCTTAGGTGCCAATCAACCCAAGGCATTTGTAGAGCTAGCCGGAAAATCACTTTTGGAGCATTCCATCTATCGGGCTCTGGCTACAAAAAATCTTCGCCAACTGATCATTGCTGTTCCAGAATCTCATTTAGCCCAGATACTGGAGCTTGAAAATCAACTTGATTCCCAGGGTGTGGATATCCGAGTTGTAGTTGGTGGGGCAACCAGGCAGCAATCGGTTTCTGAGGCGCTGGCAGTATTAGCCGGCGGCATTGACATCGTTTTGGTCCACGACTCCGCGAGAGCACTTACCTCGACCGATTTGTTTAACAGGGTCTCCGATGCTGTCTTTGAAAACCAAATTGGAGTAATACCCGCGCTGCCGGTTGCTGACACCATCAAGAAGTATCGCGGTGACCTAGTTGAAGAAACAGTTGATCGCGCGGAACTTATTAGGGCGCAAACCCCACAGGGATTTCCCGCTGAACTTTTAGTTAAGGCTCACGTTGCCGCAACGGATCAATACACAGACGATGCAAGCTTGGTTCAAGCTTTTGGTGGAACGGTAATGATGGTCGCCGGTGAAGAAGTTGCCATGAAGATTACAAATCCAGAAGATCTAGAAACTGCCCAAGGTTACCTTCTATCTGGAGCGAGAACCGGAATCGGCTCTGACTCTCACCGATTTACCGAAGATTCGAGTAAGACTCTTCAGCTTGGCTGCCTTGAGTGGCCAGGTCACCGAGGCCTTGAGGGTCATAGCGATGGAGATGTAATCGCTCACTCGATGGTCGACGCATTATTGGCTGCAGCTGGATTAGGAGACATCGGTTCAAACTTCGGTGTGGACAGACCAGAGTTTGCCGGAGCCTCGGGAGAGGTGTTTCTGAGGGGAACCATTGAGCTGCTAACCAAGGCAGGTCTTGAGCCCGTTAATGTTTCGGTGCAACTAATTGGCAATGAACCTAGGTTGTCACCTCGAAGGCTGGAGCTTGAAACGCATTTGGGATCAATCATTGGAGCACCGGTAAGCGTTTCAGCTACCACTACAGATGGACTCGGCTTTTTGGGAAGCGACGAGGGTCTCGCGGCTATCGCTACCAGTTTGGTTCGAAAGGTAGGCTTTAGCTCGTGACCCTGCAGCTGTTTGATTCTAGAAGTGCGTCGTTGAGGGAGTTCAAGCCCCTTCAAACCGGCCAAGTCGGAATATATCTATGCGGGCCAACTGTTCAGTCCGCCCCCCACATCGGTCACCTTCGATCTGCTTTGGTTTATGACCAGCTGCGTCGCTGGCTGGAGGCAAGTGGCCTCAAGGTTCGTCTGATTCGAAACGTCACAGACATTGACGACAAAGTTCTTGATAACGCTAAAGCTGAAAACAGCCCTTGGTGGGAACTTGCCTTCAGGTACGAGCAGCTATTCGCTGAGTCCTATCGCAGGCTAGATATTGCAACACCCAACTATGAGCCACGAGCCACAGCAAACATCGCAGAGATGATTCAGCTAATTGAATTGCTGATTCAAAGAGGGCACGCGTATCAAGTTGAAGGTTCAGCGGACGTCTTTTTCAGCGCTTCCAGCTGGAAAGAATACGGTGAGCTTACAAACCAGAAGCTAGACGATCTGCTTGACGACTCTGAAGCTCAAGCCCGAGGCAAAAAAGACCCAAGGGATTTTGCTCTCTGGAAATCACACAAAGATTCAGAGCCGAAGGATGCTGCTTGGGCATCACCATTCGGCCTTGGAAGACCTGGATGGCACATCGAATGCTCAGCGATGAGTGTCAAATACTTGGGAACCAAGTTTGATATTCATGGCGGTGGATTGGACCTAAGGTTCCCGCACCACGAAAATGAGCTTGCTCAGTCTCGCGCTGCCGGACACGAGTTTGCTAACTTCTGGCTGCACAACGGATTAGTAAACGTCAACGGACAAAAGATGAGTAAATCTTTAGGCAATTCAATCCTGGTAAGTGATGTGCTCACTGACTCCAACGCACTTGCCCTCCGCTACTACCTAGGGTCCGCTCAGTATCGCTCAGTCTTGGATTACAGCGAAGGTGTCCTTGACGAAGCTCAATCGGCCCTCGAGCGAATCGGGACTTTCTTGGAAAGAGCATCGCGCTCCCTTAGCGAAAAGGGGCTGTTGGCCAAGCTGGATCTTTCAACACCGGCTTTTCCTGAAAAATTCGCCAAGGCTATGGATGAAGACCTCAACATTCCTGCAGCTCTTGCAGTTCTGCATGAAAGCGTGCGGGAGGGCAACGCAGGTTTAGATGCGCAGCTGCCGCATCAGGCTGCTCGCAACTATGCTGAAGTGTTGGCAATGGTTGATGTTCTAAACATCAACCCAACAGCTAAGTTTTGGCAGGGCTCAGGTTCTTCGGAAGCTGCAATGAGTGCACTGGATGGACTTGTGAAATCTCTTATTGAGCAACGAAACCTTGCAAGAGATAGCAAAGATTTTGAAACATCTGACCGCATTCGCGATCAGCTAAAAGCAGTTGGCGTAGTTCTTGAAGACTCAGCCGGCTCGACACATTGGAGCCTCGGTGCCTAGCAAACCAACTCGACCAGGAGCCGCCAAAGGCAAAAAGGGACCAAAGGTCGGCACCGGAGGTCACGGGCGCAAGAAGCTTGAAGGCAAGGGCCCAACCCCTAAAGCAGAGGACCGAAAAGGCCACAAAGCTTTTCGTGCAAAGAAGTCCGCTGACAAGAAAAAAGCCGCTGGAGTTAGGGTTTCGCGCAAGGGCGAGTTTGTTGCCTCTGGTCCTAAGACTGCTGGTGTTGCAGGCGCTGCCGCAAGGAAAGGCAAACGCATCACAAAGGCTTCCGAGAACTTCGAAGTTCTGTCGGGTAGAAATTCAGTGGTCGAGGCTCTGCGCTCCAAGGTCCCAGCTACGGCTTTGTATTTAGCATCCAGAATTGAGATGGATGATCGCGTCAAAGAGGCCATCACCATAGCCAACTTGCGAAAGATTCCAATCAACGAAGTCACCCGTCCAGAAATTGACCGACTAACAGGTTTCGATTCAGTTCACCAGGGTGTTGCTCTTCAGGTTCCGCCTTACAACTACTCACACCCGATGGAACTTCTTGACAAGGTTCTGGCCCGCGGCTCCAAGCCGTTGTTTGTAGCACTGGATGGAATTACAGATCCGAGAAATCTTGGAGCTATCATCCGCTCGGTTGCGGCTTTTGGTGGTCACGGTGTGATTCTTCCTCAGCGACGCTCAACTGGTGTTACCGCTGCCGCATGGAAGACTTCTGCCGGAGCCGCAGCACGTGTTCCTGTTGCACTAGCAGGAAATCTAAATGCGACTCTCAAGGAATTCAAGAAAAGAAAGTTGTTTGTGGTTGGGCTTGACGGAGGGGGAGACGTTTCGCTTCCAAAGTTCAACCTCTCAAACGAAGGACTTGTCCTAGTGATTGGCTCTGAAGGTAAGGGATTGTCCAGACTGGTTCAGGAAAACTGCGACAGTGTTTTGTCTATTCCGATTGCAAAGGAAACTGAGTCCTTGAATGCTGGAATTGCGGCTTCCGTTGCCCTTTACGAGATTTCAAAGTCTCGTCCAAAGCTCTAGACCTTATCGCGCCAGTCGCCTTCTTCTTCCTCGTCAACTTCGATATTTCCTGACGGAATTGCCGTTGGCAATGTGATTGCCTCCGTCATGGTGCCAATCAGGGCCTCTTCGTCCCGTCGGTGAGCCAGCACGTTTTCAACATAGGAATTCACGGCATCCGCCAAAGGAACGCCCTTTTGTGCATTTTCTGCGAGATACCAACGGTGCTCAAGCACCTGATGGAACACCTCAGCTGGCTCTAGCTTGCCGGAGTATTCGCGTGGAATGGCTTTTACCACTGGCTCAAAGACTTCACTTAGCCAACGGTGGGCCATAACTTCCTCATCACCGTCTGCGTCAAATTTCACCCTGAACGCATCCAGGTCATTCAACAACCGCCTGGCTTGGTTTTCTTCAACATCTAAGCCGGTTAGGCGAATTAATCTTCTGGCGTGATGCCCGGCGTCAACCACCTTCGGCTGGATCTTTACGCTGCGGCCATTTTCTTCAGTCTTGATCATGAGTTCTTCGATATCGAAACCAAGCTCGTTCAGGCGCTCTACCCGCTGCGTGATTCTCCAGCGTTCATCTTTACTGAACACCTCCGCTGCGGTCAGCTCAACCCATAATTCTTTGTACTTTTTAACAATTCGCTCGCTAGTTGCATTGGGATCCACGCCTGGCATGGCTCTGCCGCTAGCCACTAAGTCCATCAACTCACCGGCGATGTTTACTCGAGCAATTTCGAGATCGTTTTCCCGCTGGCCGTTAGATAGTCCTGAGTCGTAAAGCTGACCAGTTTCTGCATCAACAAGGTAGGCAGCAAACGAACCCGCGTCTCTTCGAAACAGAGTGTTCGATAGAGAAACATCTCCCCAGAAAAATCCTGCGATGTGAAGGCGCACCAACAGCAAGGCCAGAGCGTCAACAAGTCTGGTTGCAGTCTCAGGTCTGAGTCCCTGTGACCACATCGCACGGTAGGGCAGAGAGAACTTGAGGTGTCGGGTAATAAGCACCGCCGGCAACTCAGCGCCATCTTCGTCCTTGCGGTTTTTGATTATTGCAAATGGCTCAACGCAGGGCACATCTAGTTTTTGCAGGCTTTTGAGCATCTCGTACTCGCGCGCTGCTAGTTCAGGAAGAGTTTCCTTGATAGCAATCACGTGGTTATTCAAATGGGCAAAGCGCACGGTGTGCCGGGATAGACCTTTAGGCAGGGCCGCGATGTTCTCCGCTGGCCACTGCTCCAACGGCAAGTGCCACGGTAAATCCAGCAGAGCTGGATCGACCGTGGCAGCCGTTATGTCTAGTGCTTGGGCCATTGAATTAGTTCAGGCGCTCTCCGGTGACCACATCAAATAGGTGCATGATGCCACCCTCAGGCTTTAGAAACACTGTTTCGCCCTTGTGTGGGTGGTCGCGACCGTCAACGCGAGAAACCAGCTCGGTAGGTGCTCCATCAACCGTTGCTGATCCGTAGAGGAAGCCATCAGAACCAAGTTCCTCGACGACATCGACTTCTACCGAGATTCCGTCTTTGTTTGACACAACTAGGTTCTCAGGCCTTACTCCCAAAGTCACAAGCTTGGCTGTGGTCTTGGCAAGAACAGCCTTTTCAATTTTGACAACGGTGTTTCCAAACTGAATCCCGCCGTCAACGATTGGAAGCTGCAAGAGGTTCATAGCCGGAGATCCGATGAAGCCTGCAACGAAAACGTTCTTCGGAGTTTCGTAGAGCTCTCTAGGGGTGGCTACCTGCTGAAGCACGCCATCTTTCAAAACTGCTACACGGTCACCCATGGTCATCGCTTCAACCTGGTCGTGAGTCACGTAAACAGTTGTGACTCCTAGGCGGCGCTGAAGGGATGCAATCTGAGTACGAGTCTGAACTCTTAGCTTTGCGTCCAAGTTTGATAGCGGCTCATCCATTAGGAATACCTGAGGCTTACGAACAATTGCACGACCCATGGCAACGCGCTGACGCTGACCACCAGAAAGAGCTTTTGGCTTTCGGTTTAGGTATGGCTCAAGATCTAGCAGCTTTGCTGCGTCAAGAACGCGAGCTGCGCGCTCTTCTTTATCAACACCGGCAATCTTCAGTGCGAAACCCATGTTCTCTGCCACTGTCATGTGTGGGTAGAGAGCATAGTTCTGGAACACCATTGCAATGTCGCGATCTTTTGGTGGAATGTTGGTGACATCGCGGTCACCGATCAGGATTTGCCCACCATTTACTTCTTCAAGTCCTGCAAGCATTCGCAAGGTGGTGGATTTTCCACAACCAGAAGGACCAACTAGAACTAGGAATTCGCCGTCTGCGATTTCTAGATCAATTGCGTCAACTGCTGGGGTGGTGCCGCCCGGATAGATTCGGGTGGCTTTCTGGAACTTAACTGATGCCATGATATTTCTCCTTCACCGGCAGGTACGTGCCGGACGATCCTTAGTGAATTCGCTCAGCAGAGGCACTGCCGAGTACCTCTAGTATCCCACCGATACAGACCTTGAACGAGGGCCATCGGGGCATCCAAATCCTCTGGTAAACTGCTCAAATGACCTCAAACACCCCAAGACCAACCAGATCAGAGCAGCGTGAAGCTGCCCGTGCCAAGGCCAAGGCCCTCAGAGAGCAGCAGCAGAAGGGCGATAAGCGCAAGCGCGTGTTCATCCAGCTTGGAATCGCAGCCTCAGTGATTGTTGCAGTTGGAGCGGTTGCCCTAACAATCTTTAACGCCAGCACCCAATCCACCGCGGTTCCGACCAATGCGACCTTCAATGACGGAGTCAAGGTTGGAACGGACCTAAAGGTATTTACCCCTGATTTCACACCCCCACCGGTACCAGGCGAGACACCATTTGAAATCATCATTTACGTGGACTACCAGTGCCCAATTTGTGCAGTGTTTGAACTTCCAAACAGCGACCAGATCAAAAACTGGGTTGCCTCAGGGGTAGCAACAGTTGAGATGCATGCCCTTTCGTTCCTGGATGGCCGTGGCTCACCAAACGCATTCTCTTCCAGGGCAGCCAATGCGGCTATGTGTGTTTCTGAGTATTCACCAGATAACTTCTTCGAGTACAACACCAGAATCTTTAAGTCACAGCCAACCGAGGGTGCTCCAGGACCTGAGAACGCAGAATTGATTAGCTTTGCCGAGGAAGTCGGTGCCACCAACATGGAGCAGATTTCTAGTTGTATCAACGAAAAAGCTTTCGGCAACTGGATCAAGGACTCGACAGAGCGTGCGCTAACTCAGCCGATTCCAGGAACTGATATTCAGGTAAGTGGAACTCCTACGGTTTTGGTAAACGGCCAGCAGTACACCTGGGAGACCGGTGAAGAACTTGCTAGCGCTGCGCGCTTTGCTCAGTTTGTTCAGCTGGTGACCTCCGGCGGCCTGGACTAAACCCGAAATTGCTTAGAAGAGAATTCCTCGCAGCCTCGGCTGCGGGGTTTTTCTTTCCCTCGGCAGCTCATGCCACCGGCGGCCCACTCATTGTCCCCGACCCGATTATTCGGGAACGGGTTGCATCGCCGATGGGTCCACTTGGCTTTCAACGAACGGCTCTCAAAGAAGGAAAGCGCATTCGCTTGCCGGAGTCTGATATCAGGCGCATTGCTTGGACCGTGGATGATGGCGCCAGCGCCGCAGGGGTGCGGGACTATTTGGATTTCGTTGAACGATACGACTTGCGTATGACCTTCTTTATCAATTCTGTGTATCCAGCCTGGAAGAAAAATCGCGAGCAAATGCAAGAGCTCGTTGATGCTGGAAAGATTCAGTTGGCAAACCACACTCATTCACACCCCAGCATGACCAGACTCTCGAACGCTGGTATCAAGCAGG
>ERZ1022724.55-NODE-55-length-28578-cov-18.257757_pt1 | contig 28578 bp, 24 predicted proteins | sample MGYA00521091_ERZ1022724 | MGnify/ENA primary metagenome ERZ1022724 (study PRJEB33162, sample SAMN09537610) | freshwater metagenome | isolation source: freshwater | place: Canada:Alberta | collected 2017-07 | study: EMG produced TPA metagenomics assembly of the... | reverse complement strand
GCTTTTCTTTCGCGGGTCCATTGGCTGCGCTCTCGGCGATAGCGCGCTACCTTTGGGTCCATTGGCTGCGCTCTCGGCGATAGCGCGCTACCTTTGCGATCTTCGATCTTGGGACGCTGCCGCCCTTGGTCGCATCGGGAGGGGAATTCCCAAAAACCTGGACGGAGGAGTGATGAACTTCCGTTAGGCAATCATGCCGGCGTGAGTAAGTCACTGAAGAAAATCAGAATTTCGGTGGGTGCGAGGGGGAGGTTCTGGTGGTCTAGTGAGCGTTGCCGGAGGATTTTTGGCCACGGAGTTTTTGGATGCCTGTCCAGAGAATCAGGACGATGGAACCCGCGATCAGGCCGCAGAGGCCATCGAGCAAGGAGGGTGTGATTTTGCTTAAGATGGCAGCGATCCCACCGCTGGACTGGAGGGCTTGGGCGGCGTGTGCAATGGCATGATGCAAGGGTGGAATCCCATGGGTGACGATTCCACCACCGACGAGGAACATGGCGGCGGTTCCCGCGATGGAGAGGAATTTCATGAGAAACGGAGCGATCCACAAGATCGCCGAGCCAAGGCGTTGTTGGAGCGCGCCGCGGCGCTGGGTCAGGTAGAGCCCGGCATCGTCGAGTTTCACAATTCCCGCGACCAAGCCGTAAACGCCGACGGTCATCACGATCGCGATTGAGGATAGGACCAGCAGTTGGCGTTGGAAATCTTGTCCTGCGACGACACCGAGGGTGATAGCGATGATTTCCGCGGAAAGGACGAAATCCGTGCGAACGGCTCCCTTGATGCGTTCTTTCTCGGTCTGGGGGTTGGCGTCGTGGGTGAGGGCTTGGATCTCTGCACCGGCTTGTTCTACGGATTTTTCATGGCGATGGAAAAAGTGATGGGCGAGTTTTTCGCAGCCTTCGAAGCAGAGGTAGAGTCCGCCGATCATGAGCAGTGGTGTGACCGCCCATGGGGCGAAGGCGCTGATGAGAAGGGCGAGGGGGACGAGGATCAGCTTGTTGACGAAGGAGCCCTTGGCCACGGCCCAGACGACGGGGAGTTCCCGGTTTGAAACTACGCCGCTGACTTGTTGGGCGTTGAGTGCGAGATCATCCCCGAGAACACCTGCGGTCTTGGCCGTGGCTTTTTTGGTAAGGATGGAGACATCGTCGAGGATGGTTGCGATGTCGTCGAGCAAGGTGAGTAGGCTACCAGCGGGCATGGGTCTACTTTGTGCAAGAGAGGGGTGCGATGGGCAAGAAACAAGTTGGAGAAAGACTTGGAATCCTGGTGCATGACAAGGGGGGTGGTCTGTGCCGGATCAGGAGGGCTTGAGCAGGTATCCGGCGATCCAGCCTTCCTGGCCGCGCTCGTTACGGCACCAGTGCCAGCCGTGGATCTGGCGGAGCGACTCGATGAGGTCGCCGCGCTTGATGGTGAGTACGGTGGGGTCGAAGGCGCTCATCGCGGCGAAGCGCCCCTCGCCTAGGGGTTCGAGGATTTCCTCCGGGACGTAGCCGTCGTTGCCATTTTGATCCGTCGCCCAGACCCAGCCGGGCCAGGCGTGGTCGGAGAGGCCGACGGTTACTTCATCGCCGGGAGAGAGGTGGATGGGGTCGCTGTCATTTTCTTCGTAGTCGGCGTTTACGGTGAAGGTGGGCATGATGAGGGGGTGTGTTAGGGTTTTTTGGAGAAAACGAGTCCGGTTCGGGACGGGGTGTAGATTCGCATGATGGATGAGTGATCGACGGGGTAGTTGAACGAGTGATCGACGCGGCCTTGGCCGCCGGTGTCCGCCTGATCGGTATCGAGGATGAGGTATCGGGTTTCGATGCCGGGGACATGGACGGGGTATCCGAAGTTGGAGTTACCGACTGAGAAATTGAAAACAAAGATCAGGTTCGCGCGTTCGGCGATGATGATTTTCTGCTCGTGGTCGAGGTGGAGGAGTTGTGCGGGTGGGGTGCTGAGGACTTGGGAGCGGGTGGCGAAGTCCATCAGCTGGCGGTCAAACTCGGCGAGCCAGTCGTATTTGAGTTCCGGATTGTCCACGAGCGACCATTGGCGGCGGCAGTAGTGGTAGGACCAGCCATTGCCCTCGCGGGGGAAATCCAGCCATTCTGGGTGGCCGAACTCGTTGCCCATGAAGTTGAGCCATCCTTCGCCACCGAGGACGAGCGTGACGAGGCGGATGAGCTTGTGGAGGGCGATGCCGCGCTCGATGACGGGATGGGGGTCCGGCTTGGCCATGTGCCAATACATTTCCTTGTCCATGAGCCAGAAGGCGAGGGTCTTGTCGCCGACGAGGGCTTGGTCGTGGCTCTCGGCGTAGGCGATGGTGGCTTCGCCGAAGCGGCGGTTCGCGAGAATGCCCCAGAGCTCGCCGATGTCCCAATCCTCATCCCGGCTGTGTTTGAGGAGCTTGATCCAGTAGTCGGGGATGCCCATGGCGAGGCGGAAGGAGAAGCCGAGTCCGCCGTCACGGATCGGGCGGCAGAGGCCGGGCATCCCCGACATGTCCTCGGCGATGGCGATGGCTCCGGGTTTGATATCTTGAATGAGTGTAGAGGCGAGTTTGAGGTAGAGGATGGCCGAGTCATCCGCATCACTGCCGAAGTAGTCGTCATAATTTCCGAAGGATTTATTGCCACGGGAATAGTAGAGCATGGAGGTGACGCCATCGAAGCGGAAGCCGTCGAAGCGGAATTCCTCAAGCCAGTAGCGTACGTTGGAAAGGAGGAATTGGCGGACCTCTGGGCGGCCGTAGTCGAAGCACTTGGAGTCCCAGCCCGGGTGGTCGCCGAGGGGGCCATCATGGAAATACTGGTGCCCGGAACCGTCGAAATTGTTGAGTCCCTCCGCGATGTTTTTGATGGCGTGTGAGTGGACCACATCGAGCAGGACGGCGAGTCCGAGGCCGTGGGCGGTGTCGATGAGGTATTTCAAATCCTCTGGGGTGCCGAATCGTGAGCAGGGGGCGAAAAACGATGAGACGTGATAGCCGAACGAGGCGTAGTATGGATGTTCCTGGACGGCCATGAGTTGGACGGTATTGTAGCCCGCCTTGACGATGCGTGGCAGGACGGCATCTGCAAATTCGCGGTAGGTGTGGACGCGGGGTTCCTCGCCGGCCATGCCGACGTGGGATTCATAAATGAGCGGCGCGCTGAGGGAGGCGGGGTCGAAGTCATTTTTCCAAACGTAAGGCTGCGGAGGGTTCCAGATCTGGCCGCAATAGTCATGGGTGGTGGGGTCCTGCACGGCCCTGCGGATGCAGGCCGGGATGCGGTCCCGCCGCGAACCGTCTGCGCCGACGACGTGGAGTTTGACCTTCTGTCCGTGGGCCAGCGCTGAGGCGGGGAGATGGAGGGACCAGACGCCGCACTCGGAAGAGGCCAGCGGGTGTGCCTCGCGGTCCCAGTTGTTGAAGTCTCCGATGAGGGAGACGGCTTGTGCGGCGGGTGCCCACTCTCGGACGGTCCACTGCTGGGTGGGCGCATGGAAATGAATGCCGGTGAATTTATGGCCGGTGGCGTAGGCGGCGAGGGTCTTGGATTCGCCCTCGATGGCAGCGAGGGTGTCTGAAAATTGTGCCATCCGCCGCTCGATGGCCGTTTGATGGGGTTCCAGCCAGGGATCATCGACGACGAGTTGCGGTTTCTGATTCATTTCGCCAGAGGATGGCGCTTCCGTGGCGCTGCGGGAAGCCAAATTCCACTTCGGATCCTTTTCGCGTCTCTGCCCTTGCCATGGGGCCGCTGACCACCTTGACTCCTCGCCCCGACATTCAATTTCCTACCGTGAAAGCCCACGAACTCTACTCAGCCGTTGACCCCGCCCTTGTGACTCAAATCCTTGATTGGTTTCGTGCCAATGACCGGAATGTTTACAAGTCCGCCGTCGCCACTCTCGCCACCAACCGCAAGCTCCGCCCCGTGTTCATCGAGAAAAAATCGATGGCCGAGCAATACGCATGGATTCACAAGACATTGAAGATCAATGCTTGCAATACGATTGGTGAGCACCTTCTGCAAGCCTATCTGATGGCTGGCCAGCAGTCGCTGCTTGCGATGTTCTGCGACGGCATGGGCATCCCGCACGACGGCAAGGGCTCGGTGGTGGGAGATCTGCCGAAGAAGCTGGATGGGGAGCGGTTGAGTGCCACGATTGACCGGTTGGTGGACGTCTTCGATCCCAAGTTGCTGACCGTTTACCTGCACTGTTTCAACATGCAGGTTGCGAACGGCTGGCCGGAGCTTACGGCGAAGATTGAGTCCGACGCGCGCCTGACGCTCGTCTGAGAACCCATTTTTTCCAGAAGATGCCCAAGGTATTTGTCAAAACCTACGGCTGCCAGATGAACGAGCGCGACTCTGAGCAAGTCGTGAAAATGTTCAGCGAAGGCGGCTACACGGTGACGACCGATGAAAACGAGGCGGATGCCGTGCTCATCAACACCTGCTCGGTGCGGGATCAGGCGGAGCAGAAGGCGCTCGGGAAGATGGGCAACCTGATCCACAAGGGGCGTGACCGTAAACACGTCGTTTACGGGTTCATGGGCTGCATGGCGCAGTCGCGCGGTGAGGAGCTTTTCCAAACTCTGCCCAAGCTCGATGTGGTGGTGGGCACGCAGAAGTATCACAAGGTTTTCGAATACGTGGATGGCATCCTGAAGCGCCGGTTGGAGGCCCGCATGGATGAGCCCGCATACTCCCTGCACGGCACGAGCGTCTGTGATACGGCGGAGGAGGAAGGCTCGCAGAACACCATCCGCGACCACGTGCCCAAGAAACATGAGGCGTCCGCTTTTGTCTCAATCATGCAGGGTTGTAACATGCGCTGCTCCTTCTGCATCGTGCCGGACACGCGCGGCAAGGAACGTGGGCGGCCGATTGCTGAAATCGTCGGGGAAGTCCGCCACCTGGCAGCCCACGGGGTGAAGGAGGTGACGCTGTTAGGCCAGATTGTGAATCTTTACGGGCGCACCGAGTTTCCGAAGGTCGATGGGAAGTCGCCGTTCGTGCAATTGTTAGAAGCGGTGCATGAAGTGGAGGGGATCGAGCGGATCCGCTTCACCTCGCCGCATCCGATCGGCTACCGGGATGATCTGGTGGCGGCGTTCACGTATTTGCCGAAGCTTTGTTCCCACATTCATTTTCCGATGCAAAGTGGCTCGGACCGGATCCTACGGGAGATGCGGCGGCCGTATAAAAACGAGAAATTCATTGAGATCTGTGAAAAAATGAAGGCCGCGCGTCCGGGCTTGGCGATCACGACGGATATCATCGTCGGCTTTCCGGGTGAGACGGAGGAGGATTTTCAAGCGACCATCGCCACGGTGGAGCGGCTCCGGTTCGACAACGCCTTCGTTTTCCGCTATTCCAAGCGCAGGAACACGCCGGCCGCTGAGATGGACGGGCAGTTAGAGGAGGTGGTCAAGGAGGATCGCAACCAGCGGTTGTTAGCGGTGGTGGATCGCTTGGCGATCGCCAGCAATGCGGCGCTTGTGGGCACCCGCCAGCAGGTGCTTTGCGAGGGGCCGTCCAAGAACAATGCGGCGCGCCTTACGGGGCGCACGGTGCAGAACAAGATCGTGATCTTCGATGGGGATCCCGAGCGCCTCACGGGCCAGCTTCTCGACATCCAAGTCGAGCAGTCCACGGGGTTCACCGTGTTTGGGACTGCCTGCTTGGAAGGGTGAAATCCTGCCGGTCACTCTGGAAAGCCACGGGTGATGCATGAGTGAGGAAAAAAATCTGATTTCACCTCGCGGGTGAACATGCGCGAGGGTGGATCGGAGTATTGTCCTTGCAAGGGGGATTCGTCGTCCGTTTTTGGGGTAAACCCGCGGGATTTTTCCGTTAGGTGCTCAGTTTTTCCACCAGCACCTCATGGGAGCTGCCGTTGATACTGAGGGTCATTTTCTTACTGCTGGTGACGCGGGTGTTTGGCGGAAGTGGCGGCGCGGCAGCCGCCTTGGCGGGCGCGGGCGCGGGCTTGGACTCGGGTGCGGGAGTTCCCTTGATGAGCGCTTCGACTTGTTGGGGAAACATGGCGAAGAGCACGGCGGTCTCGTCGTCGGTCGGGAGATCTTTTTCGGCGCACTGCTTGCGGATGGCTTCGAGGCCGGGTGAGAGCAGGTCGGCCGGGCGTTCCGTGACGGCTTTCTTGCCGGTTTGTTTTTCGACGAGTGCGAGGATTTCCGGATTGATGGGGCCGGGGGCTTTGCCATATTTTCCGAGGGCGATGTCCTGCGCTGGTTGGCAGATCATTTTCCAGCGGCCGAACTTGATGTTCATCATCGCCTGGGTGCCGACGATCTGTGAGGTGGGAGTGACGAGCGGGATCCAGCCGAGTGCTTCGCGGACCACGGGGATCTCGCGGACGACTTCGTCGAACTTGTCCGACATGCCTTGTTCCGCGAGTTGGTTGCGGAAGTTGGAGAGCATTCCACCGGGGACCTGGAAGACGAGGATGTCCGAGTCCACCCGCTCGTTGGCCGGGCTGGTGAACTTGGAAAGTTGCTGATAGACCTCCTCGAAGTGCAGGCGCAGTTCCTGAAGCTTGGCGGGATCATAGTCAGGGCGGCGCGGGTGCCCCTCTAACAAAGCGAGCATCCGCACCGTGTCCGGCTGGCCGGTGCCATTCGCAAACGGGGCGATGGAGGTCTCCACGATGTCCACGCCGGCATCGATGGCCGCGAGGTAGGCAGAGGCGCCCAGGCCGGCGGTGTCGTGGGTGTGAAGGACGACAGGCAGGCCCACCTTGCGCTTCAGTTCCTTGACCAGATCATACGCAACGCGCGGGGTGATGATGCCCGACATGTCCTTGATGCCGATGGAATCGCAGCCGAGTTTCCCGAACTCGATGCCCATTTTAACGAAGGCCTCGATGGTGTGGACGGGGCTGGTGGTGAAGCAGATTTCGCCGCGTGCGTGTTTTTTACAATCCTGCACGGTTTTGATGGCCGTGATCAGGTTGCGGGTGTCGTTGAGCGCGTCGAAAATGCGGAAGACATCCTGCCCGGCGGCGGCATCCGCGCGGATGAAGGCCTGGACGATGTCGTCGGGGAAGCTGGTGTATTGGACGATGTTCTGGCCGCGCAGCAGCATGATGTGGGGGGTGAGGGGAGCGGCTTTTTTGAGCGCGCGGAGGCGGTCGAAGGGGTTCTCGTTGAGATAGCGGAGACAGGAGTCGATCGTGGCTCCGCCCCACGTTTCGAGGCCGCTGAAGCCCATGCTGTCCAGGATGGAAGCGGCAGGCAGCATTTGGGCGGTGGTCATGCGGGTGGCGGCCAGGGATTGGTGGCCGTCACGGAGGACGGTATTGTTAAAGGTAACAGGTTGCATAAGGCTTGGTGCTGGAATGGGGAGACCGTATCAACTTTCCCGGGCGGCTGCGCTTCATATTGGCTCAAGTGCCGCGCATGAATTGCTGATCAGGGGGGCGGGCGGTGAAAAACTTCTAAAATCTGGCGGACGGCAGTGACGACGGGAAGCGTTTGATCGCCCACGGATTTTTCGATTCCGGGGAGAAGTTGCCGGACTTGCGGATCACGGAAGAAACGCTGCTGCAGCTCATCTTGAATGAGTGCGTGCATCCACTTGGTCGCCTGTTGTTCGCGGCGAGCCTGGAAGGTCCCGGACCCGCGGGTGGTGGAGACGAACTTCTGGATGGTCTCCCAGATGGCGGTGACCGTTTCAGGAATCCGGGCGGAACAGGTGACGCAACGGGTTTTCCAACCGGGAGTGGCAGGCTGGAGGATGTGCAGGATGCGGCTGTAGTCGGTGGAGGCGTGTCGTGCACGGGTGATCCCATCACCATCCGCCTTGTTCACCGCGAGAAGATCCGCGATTTCGATTACGCCCTTTTTCATCCCCTGGAGCTCGTCTCCGGCCCCGGCGATCATGATCAGCAGGAAAAAATCCACCATCGAGCGGACGGTGATTTCATTTTGTCCGACGCCTACGGTCTCGACCAGGATGACATCGTAGCCAGCTGCCTCACAGAGCAGCATGGTCTCGCGGCTTTTGCGCGCTACGCCGCCGAGGGAGCCCCCCGATGGTGAGGGCCGGATGTAGGCATTTTTTTCCCGCACGAGGTTCTGCATCCGGGTCTTGTCACCCAGGATGCTGCCGCCGGTCACGCTGCTGCTGGGATCGACCGCGAGCACTGCGACGCGATGACCCATTTCGCAGAGTTGGCACCCTAACAACTCAATGAGGGTGCTCTTGCCTGCGCCCGGCACACCGGTGATACCCACCCGGATGGAGTTTCCTGTTTTGGGCATCAGGCGGGCTAACAACTCCTGAGCGAGTGCCTCGTGTTCCGGGTGGTTGCTCTCCACGAGGGTGATGGCGCGGGAAAGGATGCTTACATCCGCGGCGAGGACTCCGCGTTCGTAATCATCGGGTGTCAGTTTACGGCGTTTGGCGAGGGACATTCCAGATGGACTGGATTCAAGCGTAACTCCGGCCATTAAGCGACATGCAAATTTCGGGACGTCCTCCACCCCCGCTGGCACCCACTCGGTCAGGCCCGCCAAAGCCGCTTGAGGGCGGTGGATTCCAGCGGGGCCTCGGGAATGCGCATGCAAATGGCTCATGGATGAATCATCGACCGGACATCCGTAAGCGGGTTTGCCGGTTGCACCGATTTTTTCTCCAAGCTCCGCGAGATGCGCAGCGCCCCACGTGGAATGGCACCCGGCTGAAGATACGATCCGGGGTCATGAGTGAGCGATCAAGGTGCGCATCATGGCCATGATGCCCATGGAATTGATGCATGAAAAACCCTCGGAGTGTGAGGCGGGATGGCTGTCGTCTTCGGGGCCGCTAGCGGATTGCGATGGATTCTTACAGGGCTTCAAATCCGGCTTGACCCTGCCATGGATCAACTCCAAGTCTGCGCCCCGATGACCTTTGGATACGAACCGATTGAATGGGATGACGAGATCACACTGCTGATTGACCGGCTTGAAGAGAAATCCGCGGAAGGTGGATTAAGCCGTGAGGAGCGCGCGCTGATGGATGTGGTCGAGACGGTCCAGTTGCTCGATCCGGAAGGTGACGGCTTGCATGAGTTTTGGCAGACTCCGCTCAACCACTCCCGGATCATCAACTCCTTTGACCTCATCGGCTCGACTTCCATGGTCGATGTGCTCAACGCGAGCCAGTGGTGTCAGACGCGGAATGCCGACCGTGACGAGTACAGCGAAACGGAAGCCGATTATCTCGCCAGCATTGAAGAAGATCTTTACCAAGCCCTCGGCGAGTTGCCTGACCTTGTCGAAGAATTTGTCGAAGACGAGCTCAGCTCATAAGTCCCTACGCGCTGCGCAGCTCCGCCGCGTCGCTCTGACCGTGGCCCGTTCCTTGGCCGGCAGCCTCCGCGCCAGAGTCTTCCTGCGCCTAAAAACTTGCGCTTGACCAATATTATTAGCTGAGGCTAATTTTTAGTGTCATGACTAAGTTTTTGAATCTATGGCCGATAGTGACGACCCTCGCAGCGGGGTTTTCGTGGGATGTTTCAGCAAATGCGCAATCCGCAGCAAGCGCCACTGCGGAAGTTCTGGACGCGATGGTGGTGACGGGCTCGGCCTATGCCGAGCCATTGAAAGATGCGCCCGTGAGAACGGAATTGATCGAGCGTGAGATGATCGAAAGCAGTTCATCGCGTGATTTGGCGCAGATCATGGAATACTCACCGGGTATCCGTGTCGAGACCACCTGTTCGAACTGCAATCCGCAGTCGATTCAAATGCTGGGCCTGCCGCAGAGTTACATCGCCATTCTGGCAGATGGATTACCGACCTTTTCCGGCTTGGCGGGCGTGTATGGGATCGAGCAAATCCCGACCGGGTTGATTGAGCGGGTGGAAGTGGTCAAGGGCGGTGGTTCGGCCCTGTATGGCCCGGGTGCGGTGGCAGGGGTGATCAATCTGATTCCGCGCGAGCCGGAGCGCACCGGAGGGATGCTTGAGATGAATGGGGCGGTGATGGAGGGGCAGCAGGTGGGAGGTACGGTCAATCCCGGGGTTTTCGGCGTTTACGACTGGGTTTCGCCGGATCAGAGGGCCGCCGTGAGCGTGTTTGGCAACTTCGATACCATCCAAGCGGTCGATTTGAATGAAGACGGTTTTACGGACGTATCCGAGCGGGAGCTAGCGTCCGGTGGCTTGCGTGCAACGTGGAAGCCACGCAATGAAACCAAGTGGACCTTCGATTACTTCGCTTCCGATGAAGGGCGTCGTGGTGGCGAAGCGGGAGCCGCCTTCGCCGGCCCGCCGAATTTAGCGCAGATTGCGGAAGAGATTTTCACCTTCCGGCAGGTAGCGACCCTGAAATGGGAGCAGGAGCTGGCGGACAACCTCAGATTGCAGACTGCTTACGCGTATTCGGCAACTCGGCGTGATTCATACTACGGCGGCACGGCGGCTCTGGGTTCGCCGGATCCGGGTTCCATTTTTTTCGATCCCACATGGAGTTCGCAGCGCGGATTCGGTGCGACATCCAGTGATCTGCACTTCATCGACACCTTGCTGTTTCACGATCTATCCGAGCAACACCGGTTCACCTATGGCTTGCAGTACAGGCACGAGCAACTGATTGACGAACAAGCGGCGGTGGGGCGCTTTCTTGATGAGACTTACACGGACCTCGGAGTGCTTTTCCAACATCGCTGGAAGTGGAATGAAGTCTATACCGCCGAGTATGGTGCCAGGGCCGATTTTCACTCAGAAATTCCAGATCCAGTCCTATCCCCGCGGGCAAATCTACTGATTCAAGCGACCGAGAATCTGCGGGTGCGCAACTCGTTGAGCTGGGGATTTCGAGCACCGGAAGTGTTCGATGAAGATCTCCATATTGCCAGCGTGGGAGGTGACCTGAGCGCGGTCCGGAACGCGCCCGATCTGCGTGAAGAATCATCAGTCACGCTATCAGTCGCGCCGGAGTGGCAGATCGACGAACGCTGGCGCCTGGAGGTCAACGCCTTTCATACCTGGCTGAGTGATTCATTCTCTCTGGTGGCGAGTGACGATCCCGCGACGAGTGGCGTGCGCGAGTTCCTCAAGGAGAATGGCGGCGACTCGGGCATCGCCGGTGTCGAGCTGAACTTGGGCTACCGTCCCAACGAGGCATGGCGCATGGAGCTTTCCTGGACCGAGCAGCGAGCGAGTTTTCACGAAGAGCAGTTGGTCTTGGGCGATGACTCACTCGCTGATCCTTTTGACAATCCGATTTTTGCAAGTCGCTATCTGCGCACTCCGGAGAGCCTTGGATTACTGCGCTTTTTTTATACAAGCGAGTGGTGCGACGTGTTCCTCGGAGCGAAGATCACAGGTCCGATGGATGTCCCCCACATTGTATCGGATGCAGCCGGCCAGCTGGTCGGCAATCGCTTGGTGGAGACCCCATGGTTCTTCAATCTTGATGTGGGGGTGAGTCGTGAGATCGCATTGAGTGACACCCAGACCCTGACTTTGACGGCTGGGATCAAAAATCTGCTAGATGATATTCAGGATGATCTCGAGCGGGGAGCTTTTCGAGATGCGGCTTACGTTTACGGCCCCGCCTTCCCACGTACCTATCATGTCGGGCTTCGCTGGGGGTTCTAATCTGAAGAGCGCGCCTGGAGGTCGAGTGCTTGGTATTTCTGTTTCTGACGCTTCACCAGAGACGCTCAAAGCATGTCGAGCGTGGATGATATTTCCGAAAAGAGCGGCCTCCGGGGCACGAGTTCGAACACACACTTCCGCTGCAATTCCCACAAGGCCTCCACGGCCGCTCCATCTGCGGGGCCGAACCGCCCACGCTCTAGCAGCTCTTCAAGCAGGCAACCAAATGCCCGCACCTCGATCCGCTCCAAGTCCACCTCACGGGGGTAAGGGAATCCTGCTCCAAAGTCCCCTAACAGGCAGCGCCCCTGCGGATCGCGCAGGCAGTTGTGCGCGTAGAAATCACCATGCATCAAGCCGCGCCCGTGGAGATGCGTCGCCGCAGATGCCATGCCACGGGAGATATTCAGAATCTCCGGAAGGGCGAATTTCCGCCCGGCCGGATAGCAGTCTCGCGTGCAGGAATCCAAGCTCGGCGGCCCTCCGAGATTTGAGTAGGCCGGGCTCACCAGAGCCATTACCAAGCCCATTTTCTGCTCCGGATGTTCCGACACCTTTGCCAGAACTTCGATCAGGTTCGGGTGCTTTCCCGCGGCGACCGACATCGCCATCTCGCTATCGGGAAACCCGTCACTGGTCATCTCGCCTTTGAAAATCTTCACCGCCACCTGATGCGAGTTTCCTGGATGGTCCTTACGCCAGGCCGCCTGATAGATGACGCCTGAAGCGCCTTGCCCCAACACGTCTGTCACTTGCAGATCGCTCCATGAAATCGAGTCGATGGCCGCCTCACCGCTGGCGTGATTCATCGTCCAGGGGTTCCCGCCAAGACCCAGCCACGCCAGGCGGGGTAATTCGAAAAGCCATTCGGGGAAGGTTTCAAAGCGATTTGCAGCCAGACGGACGAGTTCAAGATTGGTACAGTTCACCATCTCGGCCGGAAGGGTTTGCAACTGATTTCCGGCGAGCATCAGCTTCTGCAGATGCGTGCACTCACCGATTTCCGGGGGCAGATGGCGCACGAGGTTGTCCGTCAGTACGAGCCACCGCAGTTTCTTAGGAAGCGCGGTGCCTGCCACCGTTTGGATTTGATTGGCCTTGAAGCTGATCATTTCCAAGTGAGGACAAGTTGCCAACACTTCAGGCAGATGATCAAACTGATTGTCGAGACACAGCAGGACCTTGAGCCTCTTCAGGCGGTGAAGATCGTCTGGCAGGCTGGTGAGCCGGTTATCGGATAGATTGAGGATTTCCAACGAGTCCGCCAGCGTGAAAATCTCCTCGGGAAACGCGCTCAAGTCCGCGCTGAGATCGAGGCGGGTGATCCCGCGCAGGTGGCCGGCGCGCAAGGCTGAAAGGGTGTTCATGCCGCAGCATGGTCAGAGGGCGGGCCCGGATTCAACCTCCGCGATGAATGAGGTGGCGTATTCAAGCGCTGCGTCTCAACAAGGGGCGTGGCCCGAAGATCACATGAAGCAGTACCGCCACGCACAGATAGAACGCGGAAAAAATCCAAAACGTAGGAATACCCCCGGAACTCGGAGTTACCGGAAATACCAACAACGAGGAATTGAACGTGAATTGCATCAACAGCACCACCAATCCGCTGCGGGTTTTGGCATAGACAAACCCGCAGATTGTCGCCACTCCTAACATACTGATCCACAGGCCTCCGAGCGGTAGATCCGGGATCACGCCGATTTGAAGAATCACAATCGGCACCCACCAGGCGGTCCAGAAGCTGCCGACGATGAGACAGGCCACCAGCGTGGTGAAGCGTTTTGAAAGCTGCCCGATGGCGTAGCTGACCCACACGATTTCCCCGACAAACGAAGCGATGAGAACGGTGAGCATGATCTTGGGCATCGCGACGGTTTCAAAGCTGGGAACCAAAGCATGGGTTCCGGTTAGCAGGCTTTTCCCGAGCAAAAACAAGATGCAGAGCGAAGGCGCCCAAAGCACGGCGAATAGAAGCCAGCCGGGAAAAACCCTCCAAACGAGCATCGGTCGCAGCAGTTCCAATACTCCGGCCCACCCGCGGAAAATGAAAACCACCGCTGCCAGAGTTCCGCCGAGAAGCGCGAAACGACCCAACATGTAGAGTCGCTCCGGCAGGATGCCGAAATGAATGCCAGAAATGAACGCCACGTTGACCAAAACGATCAACCCGAGAAAAATCCAAACTTCCGCCGCGCGCAGTTTTTCTAGCATTCTCGGATACTGGCGGAAGGGCGGTTTTTGACAAGATTGAATGCGGGGAGAGCGTCCTTCTCCCCAAACGCATCCTCGATTTGCGGGTGCGTATTGGCTTGCATTTTCCCAATCGCGGGGCGATGAATCAACCGCGCTTTGAAAACATTTGGAACATGGATCATGATTTTATGGATGATGGCCGGGGTGGGTGCCCGGGCCTTCGCCTCTGAATTCCATGGAACCCAAACGGCGCAGCTGATGGATCATTCCTGCTGTAAGACGGCCCATCCTTCCAAGCTGTCCGAACGGTCCGGCGCGGATCACGACTCGGGTCCGCAAGAGTCACACCATCATCATCATGATTGCGGATGCCAGCACGCTCTACCCCTGAGTGTCGAAGGCGATCTCTTTTGGCGACTTCCTGTTCCGGACTTCTATCGATTGGAAATCTCGGGAGAGCGCGAATCCGCGCCCGAAAGCCCGTGTTTGCAGACGGAAAAACCACCGTTGATCTGAGCGCACGTTCTTAGCGTTCCAACGTGCCCTGACGGCTCGTTGTCATCAAACCATGCGATTTTTAGCGGGGTGATCCCTCAGGTTTTTCCATCCGTATCCGATGCATCTCTTTCTCAAACGAATTTTCGTGGCATGTGCCACCCTCATCCTGCCGCTGCACGCGGAGCCTTCCGTGCTTGTCTCGCTCGCGAGTGTTGGCGGACGGGTCCGGGCTCAGAACCCGGATTTAGCCGCCGCACGTCTTCTGATCCAAGAAGCCGTCGGCCGCATGAACCAGAGCGGCCGCCCTGCCAACCCGGATCTCCAAACCAGCGTGGAACACAACTCACGCTTCCGCGAGGGAAGGATCGAAATCGGGATCTCACAACGATTTCCAATCACCGACAGGCTCCGATTGGAAAAAAGCATCTCGCTGACCCAGCTGGAGGCCTCGCAAGCTGAGGTGCGTGAAATCGAGCGCCAACTCAGCGGCAAAGCCCGCATGGCCGTGGTCAGGATCCTCGCGACCCGCCAGCGCCGCGATCTCCTCCGCGAACAATCCGCACTCTCGCACGAATGGATCGGGTTTCTATCAGCTTCCGCCAAAAAGGGCGAAGGGTCCGCGCTGGATGCAGGACAGGCAAAGCTGGATTCCGCAAGTCTCACGATTGAAATCTGCCAGCTTGACGCGGCTGAAGCCGCCCAGGTTGGCGAACTCAAGCCTTTGTTAGGGATGCTTCCCGGCGCGGCGCTCAGCGTCGGAGGAACGCTTCCTCCTCCCACTCTGCCAAGCCCCGCAACGGACCCAGAAAAACGTCCCGATTTCCAAATGGCCAAGCTCGATGCGCAGGCAGCCGGGCAAGGTGTGGCCCTCGAAAGAGCCCGCCGCTATGACGATGTCGAAGGCGGCATCTTCACCGCCGCCGAGCGGATCGAGGATGCTCCGGAAGGCGTTCGGGACGAAGCGATCCTCGGCCTGCGGCTCAAGGTTGCGCTGCCGTTCTGGAACAAGAACGAGGGCGCGATCCATGAAGCCGAATCCCGGAAAATCCGTAAAGAAAAAGAAGCCCTTGCCCTCGGCCGAGGAATCCTCATGGAGGCCGAAGGTGCAAGGGCTGAGATGGAAGCGTGGATGAAGATGATCCATGAAATCGACACCTCGCTACTTCCGCTGGCCGTCGAACAAGTCAGCCTGGCAGAGGCAACCTTCCGCAGCGGCCAGGGAGAAATGCAATCCGTGCTTCGCTCCCGCGGGAAGCGTATCCAGCTCGCCTCCGCCCGCCTCGACGCCCTGCGCGAGTTCCATCTCGCCCGCGTCCGCCACGAAACGGCACTCGCCACTCGCTAAGTCACCTTCCCCATGAAATTTCCATCACTCTCCGCACTGCTCATCACCACCGCCCTTGCCACCGCAGCCCCGCCCCGCGGCGAGAACACCGTCGTGCTTGATGCCCTTGGCGTGAACAATCTCGGCATCGAGACCATCGCCGTGGAGGAATCCCCGTTCGAGCGCACCATCGTGGTGCTCGGCGAAATCGAACACACCTGTGAAAGCCACTCGGTGCTTTCCAGCCGCGTCCCCGGCAGAATCATTGAGGTGGGAATTCACAAAGGCGAATTTGCAAAAAAAGGCGATGTCCTCCTGCGCATGGAGAGCCGCCAACCCGGCGAACCGCCGCCGGTCATCGAGCTCAAGGCCCCGGCTGATGGCCTGGTCACCCGCTCGGACGGCCACCTCGGAGCACCGGTCGAGCCGGACGAGGAGTTGATGGAGATCCTCGATCTCACCCAGGTCTGGGCGGTCGCCCGTGTCCCCCAGCATCAGGCGGCCATCCTTCAGGACGGCCTCACCGCGCGCGTCCGCATCCCCGCGCTCGGCACCGGCGAGCGGGCGGCGTCGTTTTTACGGCTCGGCCCTGCGGATGGAAGTCAAAGCGCCACGGTGGATGCCATCTTCGTGTTGCCGAATCCCGACTTGAAGTTACGCCCCGGCATGAGGGCCGAGCTCTCCCTCATCACCGCGAAGCGCGAAGGCGTATTCAGCATCCCGCGTGACGCCCTCCAGGGAGATCGCGCGAATCGCTTCGTCTTCATCAAGGACTACGAGCTCGCGAACGCCTTCGTCCGCGTGCCTGTGAAAGTCGGCGAAACCAGCGGCGAACGGGTGGAAATCATCACTGGGCTGTTCCCGGGCGACGAGGTGGTCTTGAAGGGTTCCTACGCCCTCTCTTTTGCTGGAAAAGGCAGCGCCTCGCTCAAGGAAGCGCTCGATGCCGCCCACGGCCACCCTCACAATGAGGATGGCACCGAGATGTCCAAAGAAGAAATCGCCGCCGCTGGGGGAGACCACCACCACGATCATCCCCACGACGGAGGAGGGCCACTGGTGCTCTTCCTCGCCATCGCCTGCGGGGTTCTTTTACTGCTTCTGTTAGCCAGCATCTTCACCCGCAACACCCGCCCGGGAAAAACAGCATGACCCTCCTAAGATCACTTCCAAGGGTTATAGAAACGCGCACCACTGCCCTCGAAGTCAGCCACGTTACGGGTGATCACGGTCAGTCCATGTTCCAGCGCGGTTGCCGCCAGCATCCAATCTTGAGGCGGCAGCTGCGTCCGCGACAACAAGCAGCCCCAGCGATCGGCGATGTCCGTGGTGATGGGAAGAATGTTTGCCGCATACTCGTGCCGTATCGCCACGAGCCATTGTTCGACGGCGTGCGCCTGTCTGCTATCGGTGCGCCGCTTGTCTTCGATGCCCTTGCGGATCTCCGCAAGGGTGACCACGCTCAAACTACACAGGGCCGGATCATTCCCCATGGCCCAAGCTTGGACTCCACGGTTTGCCCGGCCCCCCTTGCGCAGGTCGGAAATGAAATTCGTACCAAGCAGGTAGCGCATCAGAGATCCACCCCGCGTCTTTCCCAAGTCCGGCGTTCGCACTCGAATTCGAAGTCCGGTGCGATTTCTCCCAGCTGCCTGATGCGGTCAAAGAGCGTCGGCTTTTCCTTCATCCCCCCCAAGGCCGGGACCAGCGCTTCCTGTAAAATCCGCCGGTGCTCTTCTTCCGCGGAAACTCCGTGCTCCGCCGCACGCAACTTCAGCTGCTTCGCCAGCTCTTCAGGAATGTTTCTTACCAACAACTGAGCCAGAAGCACCCCATGCTATCACCGCTATCACGCGTCAACCTCATTCTATGCTGAACCACCTGATCCGCTTTTCCCTCAAGAACCGGGCGCTTGTCATGGCTGTGGCACTGCTTGTGCTTTTGTTAGGCCTGCGCACAGCTACGGAACTTCCCGTAGAAGTCCTGCCAGACATGACCAAGCCCACCGTCACCGTGCTCACGGAGGCACCCGGCCTGGCCCCTGAGGAAGTCGAAACACTCGTCACCCGCCCACTGGAGAATAGCCTGTTAGGCGTTGGCGGCCTCGACCGCCTGCGCTCGAATTCAGACGTCGGGCTATCCTTGGTCTTCGTCGAGTTCGCCTGGGGGACCGACATTTACAAGGCGCGCCAACTGGTCCAGGAGCGCTTGCAAACCGTCTCACTGCCGCCGGATACCCGCTCCGGCATGACCCCGGTCTCGTCATTGATGGGGGAAATCCTGCTCGTGGGCCTGCGCTCGAAGGATCACGCCATCGCCCCGATGGATCTCCGCACCTTCGCCGAGTGGACGGTCGCCCGGCGCTTGCAAAGCATCCCCGGCGTCGCGGAGGTCCTCGCCATTGGCGGCGGGGTCAAGCAGGTTCATGTCGAGCCGGATCCTCTGAAAATGCAGGCGGAAGGGGTGTCGTTGGAAGAACTCGAATCCGCCGTCTCCCTCTCTGCGGGGAATGCCACAAGCGGCTACCTCCAGTCCGGCCCGCGGGAAATCATGGTCCGCAACCTGGCCATGACTGCGGATCCCCAGGACATCGCCGCAGCCATCATCAAGCGCGTCGGTGACCGCCTCATCACCATCGCTGACGTCGCCAAGGTCAAGTTCGGCGTGGCCACCATGCGCGGAGACGCCGCCATCGCCTTCGAGGGGGACCACCAAGAAAGCCCCGGCGTGGTGCTCAGCATCGACAAGGCACCCGGCTTCGACACCCTGAAGCTCACCGCCGCCATTGAAAAAGCCCTCGAAGATCTCCGTCCCGGCCTGCCAGCCGGAGTTGAAGCTGGGATCCTTTTCCGACAGGGGGACTTCATCGAACACGCGGTGGGGAACTTGAAGGAGGCCATTCGCGACGGCGCCATCATGGTCACTCTCATTCTATTCCTCTTCCTGCTCAATCTCCGCACCACCTTCATCACCCTGACAGCCATCCCGCTTTCTTTCGCCATCACGCTGCTCACGTTCAAATGGTTCGGCACCGGCGTGAACAGCATGACCTTGGGCGGCATCGCCGTGGCCATCGGAATGGTGGTGGACGACGCCATCGTGGATGTGGAGAACGTCTTCCGGCGGCTGCGGGAGAATGCCTCGCTGCCCGAGCCACGGCCACGGCTGGAGGTCATCGCAGCGGCTTCCAGCGAGGTCCGCTCCAGCATTCTCTACGCCACGATCCTCATCGTGCTGGTCTTCATCCCGCTACTGGGTCTGGCAGGTTTGGAAGGGCGTCTGTTCCGCCCCATTGCCATTGCCACCATCGTCAGCATGCTGGCCTCCTTCGTGGTCTCACTTACGGTGATTCCCGTACTTTGCTCGTTTCTCTTGAAGCCGAAGGAGGGCAAGCCGCACCGCGAGGGACCTCTGGTGCGGGGACTCAAGGCCTTCACAAAAGCCACGTTTCTACGTGCCGCCTTCGCCGCGCCGCTCGTGGTCATCGGGTTGGTGGTCCTCTTCGTTGTCGGAGCCGCCATGCTTTATCCGGGCATGGGCAAGGAGTTTCTACCGACCTTCAATGAGGGTAGTGCCACCATTTCCTTCGCCAGTGCGCCGGGGACCTCTTTAAAACAATCCAATGAAATCGGCAAAAAAGCCGTTGAGCTCTTGTTGCAAATCCCGGAGATCAAAACCATCGGTCGCCGCGCCGGACGGGCGGAGCGGGATGACCATGTCATGCCGGTCTCCGTGAATGAGTTCGACGTCGAGTTCCATGAAGGCGGCCGCAACCGCGAGGAAGTGTTCGCGGAAATCCGCGACCAGCTGAAAGGCGTCCCCGGCACCTTCGTCAACGTGGGCCAACCCATCGGCCACCGCCTTAGCCACATGCTCAGCGGAGTCTCTGCCAAGATCGCCGTCAAGATCCACGGCCCGGATCTCGATGTCCTCCGCCGCCTCGGCACCCAGGTCAAGGAGGCCGGACAAGGCGTCCCCGGCCTCACCGACATCAACTTGGAAGCCCAAGTGGCCATCCCCCAAATCCGCATCGAGGTGAACCGTGCCCGCGCCCGGCTCGAAGGGCTTTCGCCCGGCGCCATCAACAGCCAGGTCTCACGGCTGTTAGGCGGATCGCTGTTAGGGGATCTCCGCGAGGGCGAGGCCAGCGTGGGATTGATCATGCGCCTGCCCGAGAGCTGGCGCACCTGGCCCGAGACGATCGGCGAGCTCCTGATCCAAACGCCCGATGGCCGCCACCTGCCGCTCGCGCTCGTCGCGGAGGTTCACGAGGTCAGCGGCCCCAACGTCATCAACCGCGAGAACGGCCAGCGCCGCATCGTCATCGGTGCGAACACGGCCGAGCGTGACTTGGAATCCTTGGTGAAAAACTGGCAGCAATCTGTCGCGGAAAAGGTCAAGCTTCCCGATGGCTACACCCTGCGTTTCGAGGGGGAATACCTCGCCCGGGAGCAGGCATCGGAGCGGATTCTCGCGCTCTTCGCCATGGTCGCCGGAGTCACCGCCATTTTGCTGACAGGCTATTTCCGCAGCCTTTCGCTGGCTTTGCAAGTCATGCTCAATCTCCCGCTCGCCCTCGCCGGAGCGCTGGTTTTCACTTGGTGGATGATTGACAACATCAGCATCGCCACGCTTGTCGGGCTCATCGCCGTCGGAGGGGTGGCGGCGCGAAATGGTATCATGATGATTTCCCATTACCTGCACCTGATGCGTCACGAGGGCGAAGTCTTCGGCATCGCGCTGATCACGCGGGGCACCCTGGAGCGCCTTGTGCCGGTGCTCATGACCGCGCTTGCCGCCGGGATCGCGCTGATTCCGCTGGTGCTCGCGCCTGGTGAACCCGGCAAGGAAATCCTCCACCCCGTGGCGGTGGCCATCGTCGGTGGCTTGATCTCCTCGACCCTGCTGGACCTCGTGGTCACTCCCGCAGTCTTCTTCCTCATTGGCAGGAAGGCGGCGGAAAAATCTCTCAGGCTGGACGCTCCGGCCGCTCGTTAAAACCTAACATCTAATCTATCATGAAAAACCAATTCATTCCGCTCCTGTTCACGCTCATCGCCAGCGCCGCCAGCGTCGCCCTTGCCCACGAGGGGATCGAGCTCGGTCCTAACAAGGGCCGCATTGTCGAGTTCAGCACGGACGAGACCCTGCACGGCGAAGTCACCCTGAAAGATGGCAAGCTCCACATCGCCCTGCTCGACAAGGACATGAAACCGGTGAAGCCCACCACCCAGAAACTCACCGCCACCGCTGGCACCCGAGAAATGCCGCAGAAACTGGAAATTGCCCGGGATGCCGCCGGTTTCACCCTGTCCACGCCCGGCGAAGGAGAATGGCTGATTCTGCAATACAAAGCGGCCCCGGACGCCAAGCCCATCACCGCCCGCATCCACTTCGACACCGCCACATGCGCCCCCTGCGGCAACTCCGAGTGGCGCTGCGCCTGCGCGGATGTTGCAAGCAAGAAGCCGTGAAGTGGGGGGCGCAGGGTGACCTGCGGTTTTTGCTCATGGATCAAGGGGTGGGCGGCCTCACGCCATGCAGCTGTCGATCCTCCGCATGGGTCCTCCGCGGTAGGCCGGGGCTTGCAGCGGCGGAAAAAGAATCGGCGGAGGTTGAAGGGGGAACCTACAACCTCCGCCGACCGTTTTTGGGGGGATTCTGAAATGCCATCCGCAAGCAGTCGGGGGGGAACAGTGCTAACGGAGACTCACCAGTAGTATCCCGTTTTCGGCCATTCGCAACTACGTGATCGCGGTCGCGGGGAGATGGATGCGCGGATTTATGTCTAGCAGCCCGCCTGGCGGTGCGCTCTCATCCTTGCAAAGCGCGCAGGGCACCGCGCACCAGCGCCTCAGTCCGTGCCGCAGGATCCGCATCAAGCACTTTCCTCACAGCCTTCCGCGCGTCCACCTGCTTGTAGCCGAGAGCGATCAATGCCAACTCGGCATCGGCAGCCGGAGCGCTGACCTGGCCTGCAGCCGCATCCTGCCACGTTTCGGTCACGCCGACTTTATCCTTCAACTCGAGGACAATCCGTTCAGCCGTCTTTTTTCCCACCCCCTTGAGCTTGGAAAGTCCGGTGACATCTCCTGCGACCACGCATCGCTTGAATTGATTCACATCCATCCCGCTCAATACCGACACTGCCATCGTCGGGCCGACACCGCTCACCCGATCAATCAGCAACAGGAAGACGTCCCTTTCCTCCTCGCTCGCGAATCCGAACAATTTCTGCCCTAGTTGGCTGAAATGAAGGTGCGTGCGCAGATCCACCTCGATGTCTTCCGTGGCATGAAGCCGGTCGAAGGTGGAAAGTGGAATGAACACCTCGTAACCCACCCCATGCACGTCCACCACCAATCGGTTAGGATATGCCTCGATCACTTTCCCGCGCAGCCTCGCTATCATACGCAGAGCTTGATCATCAGCCATCCAAGGTCAACTCCGATCCGCTTTCTTCACCGGTGCAACGTGGAAATCCGCTCATCGCGACGACTCGCCTTTACAAGGCGGGCGGCTTGTGTAGGGTCGGCGCGCTGCTCACCCCACCACCTCATGTTTCGTCAGCCCCGTCCCCCCGACCCTGACCAGGACCTTGTCACACGCGCCCAAGCGGGAGATACGCGTGCGTTCGATGCTCTGATCCTCAAGTATGGCGATAAGCTATACGGCCTCGTTTATAACATGACCTCCCACAAGGAGGACACTCATGATTTACTTCAGGAAATTTTCGCACGCGCCTATCAGTCGTTGGGAAAATTCAAAGGGAACTCCGCGTTCTACACCTGGATCTATCAGATTGCGGTCAATCTCACCCTGAATTTCCTCAAAAAGAAGAAAAGGCGTAGCAGTCTGAGTCTGAATGATATGGACTCATCAGTCCAACAGGACCCCGCGCTCATTGATCAAGCCAACGAGGCAAATCCGGAGCGTCAGACGAACCTCAACGAGTTACAGATTAGATTGAACGAAGCGATGAGGAAGTTGTCTGATCCCCATAGAATGGTGGTCACGATGTTTGACATCCAGGGCATGTCTCATGGGGACATCGCCAAGGTGCTCAAGACGTCGGAGGGCACCATTCGATCGCGGCTCCATTATGCACATCTTCAACTTCAGTCAGCCCTTCAAGACAGTTGGGATGAAAGATTTTAAAAAAAGACTTGCGGGTGGTCCAAATATTTTGTAATTCCTAATTATCAATCGCAGTGAAACCATCGGTCGAACAAATCAGTAATCTTCTAGCCCTCAAGCGCCATGAGCGTCCTGAGGAAGGTTATTGGCAGGATTTTCTCTGTGAGTTTCACCAGAACCAGCGGAAGCAAGCGGTGAAGAAGACGGGCATTGCTCAAATTTTTACCCGTGCGGGTGAGTGGCTCTCCGAGATGGGCCCCTCCAAGTGGGCATATGGTGCGGGATTGGCCTACGCCGCCGTGACGGTTGCATTCTTCCTGGTTCCTCGCGAGCCAGCCACGCCGATGACCCCGGTGACACCCGTCAACCTGCAAGTGATTCCGGCGCCTGCGCCGCCCGCGCTTGAACAACTCAACCAGCTGGACCTGAGTCCCTCGACTCAAGGCAACATCGGCGAGCAAGTGTTCTAATTCCAGATTGGCCCGAGATGGTGAATCCGGAATGTCTGCGCCGACGGTGCTCGGCCATGGGGTGGGTGATGGGGCTCTGGCTCGTCGTTTCTTGCGTCCCGTCACGCGCTGCCGAGGTCTTCTCCCCAGCGCCGCGCTGGCAGGTGAATTTTCCCGCTTTGGAAAATGGCAGCCCCAGCTCGTGCATTGCTGTGCCGCTGGACACTGATCCGGTCCTGGTAGTCGTGGTTGCGACGGGTGCCGACCCTAACAACCCGCAGGCTCGGCTCGGAGGCCGCAAGGTCGAGGTGAGGATGGTCGGTCATGATCCCGTCTCGCGCTTGGGATTCCTCCATGCCGATGGTGCGTCCTTGACCAAGCCCCAGCCGTGGGCGGACGACGCCGGCAAGGCCGTCAATGCACCGCTCAATGCGATCGAATCCAGCGGCTCAAGCCCTTGTCGCGCTACGGGCTGGATCAAACAGGTGGGCGGCAAGGTGTTGCCCTTCGCTCTGGTCCGCGTCAACTTCGCGGTGGCGGTTCCGCCTCCGGGCACCCCCTTGGTCGATGAGGCGGGGCGCATCGTCGCCATTGTTTTCCAGAGTTCGGGGACCGGCTCGACGGGATATGCCATTCCTGCGGAAGCTGTGCACCGGGTGCGGCATGATGTGTTGACCCACGGCTGTCTGACCCGTGGTTGGCTGGGGCTAGCCCTCCGCGCGGAATCACCATCCCCACAGATCAGCCGGATTCTGCCCAACTCGCCCGCCGCGACCGCCGGAATCCAAGTCAATGACGTGCTTCTCAGCATCGGGTCGCGCCGCATCACGGAGTATGCAGACGCTGCAAATGCCTTTTTTTATCTCGTTCCAGGCCAGCCCGTGAGCGTCAAGCTACAACGCGCCGGAACGCCCATGGAATTCACCCTCACGCCGATCAAGCCGCAGAGTTAGAAACACGGCGAATGTGGGAAATCAATAATCCGCGACCGGACTGCTCGGCTGCTGGTCTGTGGGTTCGGGAACCTCTGCGGCAAGCTGCGCGACGGAGGCGCAGGTTTTCTGCCAGTTCTCGTCCGACCACCGTGCGGGGGCGCTCAGCTTGCGACGGAATTTTTCCAAGCGCCCATGGGCCTCGTCGATCATCCATTCAGGCAGCTCGGAAATCGCTCGCGCGGCGATTTCCGCAGTGTCGGTTTGGTGGCAGATCAGCGCCAGATCATTCCCGGCGCTGATGGCGAGCTTCGCGTCCTGACCGCGGCCGTAGCGCTGGGTGATGGCTCCCATGTCGAGATCATCGGTTAGGACGAGGTGGTGGTCGAAGCCGAGTTGGTCGCGGAGGAAGCGCCGGATCATCCGTGATGAGAGCGAGGCTGGATACTGCGGGTCGATGTGAGGGAAGTCCACATGCCCTAGCATGATCGCATCGAGCTCAGGCATCAACGCGGTGTAGGGGATCACATCGTCCTGCAAGAGTTGCTCCAACGTGGCGTTCGACGAAGGTAGATCGTGATGCGGGTCGGACTCGGCGAGCCCGCCAGCGGGAAAATGTTTGGCACAGCTGGTGATCGAGCGCTTTCGCAGCCAGCGGTTCCATTGTCCGGCGTGGTCGATGACGCGTTGCGAGTCGCGGCCCCAACTTCGCCCTCGAAGCGCATTTGCCGTTCCTGGAAAATGATCGAGGTCGAGCACCGGTGCAAAGTTGAGATTGCATCCCAGCATGCTGAGGAGGTCACCCGTGAACGCCCCTGCCTCCGCGATTTTGATCGGGTCGCCCAGAGCTGCCAGCGCGGGTGCGGATGGCGCAGCCGGGGCGATTTCCCGGGTCCGGGTGACTCGTCCGCCCTCTTGATCGATCGCGATGATCGGCACTCTGGCATGCAGGTCGCGCAGATCATCGGTAAGCTTGCGGGTTTGCTCCGGCGTGACGATGTTGCGGGAAAAGAGGATGTATCCGGCAGGCTGGAGTTTTCTGAAAAGCGCTGCTTCCGAGGTTGTGAGGTCCGGCCCGGAAAGTCCGAGCACCAGCAATGTGCCATCCATGGGGGCGAAAAAAGCAGGTGCCCGGGCTTTTGTCGATGCCGGGACACGGGAGTTTTAAAAAATACCCATCGCGATGCCAATTATCTTGCAAATTCTCCGGTCCCACGCTTTCTTCCGCGCTCAACCATCAACCTAGGACGACCTGGCGCCTGTTTACCATCCGCTGGATCCATCCCTTACCCCTATGAGCACTAAAGAAATCGACCTCAAAGCCTATCAACTCCACGAAGGAGACACCGGAAGCGCCCCTTATCAAGTGGCCCTTCTTACCGCAAGGATTTTCCACCTCACGGAGCATCTTAACAATCACAAGAAGGACTTCTCGTCCCGCCGTGGCCTGCTGACATTGGTATCCCAACGGCGCAAGCTTCTGGACTACATCAAGAAGGGTTCGAACGAGCGTTACTTGGAACTCATCCAAGGCCTCGGACTCCGCCGCTAATCCATTTTCTGCAAGACAGCCACTGGAACTCCCAGTGGCTGTTCTGCGAAACGGTCCGGGCACTCGAAATTCCGCCCGAACCGTCGGCCAATCTCCCTCCGCCACCCGCCAATATGCAGGTCGCGGAATTTGTCCGAAAACCGATGAATGCCCGCCCGGCACCCTGCCCGACGGGCTGTACGCACTGAAAAAAGAAAACAAATACTGACTATGAATATCCATACAATCACGACCGACGTCGGAACCAATCCGATGACGTTCGAAACCGGCAAAATTGCCAAACTCGCCGATGGTGCCGTCACCGTCCGCTGCGGCGACACCATCATCCTCGTCACCGCCGTTTCCGCCACCAAGGTGAAATCCGGCCAGACCTGGTTCCCACTTTCCGTGGAATATAAGGAAAAGGCCACCGCTGCCGGAGTGTTCCCCGGCGGCTACTTCAAGCGCGAAGGTCGCCCGACCGAAAAGGAAATCCTCACTTGCCGCATGACGGACCGCCCGCTGCGCCCCTTGTTCCCGAAAGGCTACCTCTACGAAACCCAGATCGTCGCCATCCTCCTCAGTGCCGATGGAGTGAACGACTCGGACATTCTCGCGATGAACGGTGCTTCCGCCGCCCTTTGCATCTCCGACATCCCCTTCGCCGGCCCGATCGGCGCGGTGCGCGTCGGCCGTGTCGATGGGAAATTCCTCATCAACCCCACTCATGACGAGCGCGCCAGCAGCGATCTCGACCTCATCTACGTCGGTGATAAGACCAACGTCATCATGATCGAAGGCCAGGCCGACGAGATCCCTGAAGACGAGTTCATCAAGGCGCTCCATTTCGCCCAGGAAGCTGTCGCCAAATTGGTGGCAGCCCAGGAAGAACTCGCAAAACTCGCCGGCAAGGAAAAGCGCTCTTACGAACTCACCGTCGCCAAGGACAACCTGCTTGAAATCGCCTATGAAATCGCCGGTGACCGCATCGAGGCCGCCATCTACGCACCATCGAAGACCGAGCGATCCAAGAAAGTCGGAGCCCTCCGCGACGAAGTGGAAGCCGCCATCAAGGAGCGTGCTCCGGAAGCGACTGACTTCGATGTCGAGCAGGCTTTCGAATACCTCCAGAAAAAGGCATTCCGCATTTCCATCATGGAGAAAGGCGTGCGCGCCGACGGCCGTAGCATCGGTGATCTTCGCCCGCTTTACGGCGAAGTCGGCACCCTGCCACGCGTCCACGGTTCCGCCATTTTCGCCCGTGGCGAGACCCAGGCGCTTGCCATCACCACCCTTGCCCCAGCTGACGAAAAACAACATTTCGACAACTACGCCGGTGGAGAAGACGAGAAGCGCTTCATCCTCCACTACAACTTCCCTCCATTCTCCGTCGGTGAATGCGGACGGATGGGTGGCATCAACCGCCGCGAGATCGGCCACGGTTCACTTGCCGAGCGCTCGATCGAGCCTGTGATCCCGGAGGAGTCTGTCTTCCCCTACGCCATCCGCGTTTCTTCGGAAGTCATGGAATCCAACGGTTCCACCTCGATGGCCTCCGTTTGCGCAGGCACCATGGCCCTGCTCGACGCCGGCGTCCCGTTGATCCGTCCTGTAGGCGGTATCTCCGTCGGCCTCGTCACGGAAAACAACGAGGACGGCTCGCTCAAGGCGCATAAGATGCTCTTGGACATCATCGGTTCCGAGGACTTCTACGGCGACATGGACTTCAAGCTTTGCGGCACGGACGAAGGGGTCACCGGCTACCAGCTCGACCTCAAGCTCCCGGGTCTCCCGCTTGCCATGCTGGAGGAGGCGATCCACATCGCCAAGGCTGGCCGCACCAAGATCATCGCCAAGATGGCGGAATCGATCCTTGAGCCGAAAGAGCTCAGCCCGCACGCACCCCGCATCGTGTCCGTCAAGATCCCTGCGGATCGCATCGGCGAACTCATCGGGCCTGGCGGTAAGAACATCAAGGGCATCCAGGCCGAATCCGGCGCTGAGATCAACATCGAGGACGACGGCACCGTTCACATCTACGCCTCCAAGGCGGAAGGTCTGGAGCGCGCCAAGTCGATGATCGAGCGGATGTTCCAGGAGATCGAAGTGGGCAAGGTTTACACCGGCAAGGTCGTATCCATCACGCAGTTCGGAGCCTTCATGGAAGTGCTCCCCGGCAAGGACGGACTCGTCCACGTCTCCGAACTCGCCGAAGGCCGCACGGAAAACGTGGAAGACGTGGTCAAAAAAGGCGACGTCATCACTGCCAAGTGCCTCGGAGTGGACGAAAAAGGCCGTGTGAAAATGTCCCGCCGTGCCTGGCTCCGCGACCAAAAAGCCGCTGAAGCAGAAGCCCAGCAGCCCGTCGCTGCCGAGTAAAACTCAGGGAGAGGCGATCCCCGGACCGCCTCTTCATTCAATCAAGCCGGCGTCCTCACAAGGGGCGCCGGCTTTTTTGCGTTCAGCGCTCATCGTTACAGCCAAAGCACCCCAAAATCCCCTCCTTTGCGCCATCAAACCCAACGACAAGAAAGGATTTTACGATTTGCCTGTCACTTTGAAATAATGATGTTTTGCGTTACCGTCCTGCGGAATCCTCGACAAATCCTTCTCTTATGCTAGGCTCCGCCTATGGAAAAGCTTGCGATCAAGCGGCCTTTGGAATCCGAGGGCATACCGCCCCTCATCGAGAATCCCGAGGAAGCCATGGAAATCTTCGCGGAGATTCTCAGGCGTGGAGCCATGTTTTACCCTGACGCCAATGACGCTACACAAGGACATCAGAGAGTTCATCGAATTGTGCCTCTCTCGGAAAGTTGATTTCCTCCTCGTCGGCGGCTACGCGCTCGCGTTTCACGGTGCACCGCGCTTTACCGAGGACATCGATCTGATGGTGCTCGTATCGCCCGAAAACGC
>ERZ1022724.53-NODE-53-length-29390-cov-18.571672_pt1 | contig 29390 bp, 16 predicted proteins | sample MGYA00521091_ERZ1022724 | MGnify/ENA primary metagenome ERZ1022724 (study PRJEB33162, sample SAMN09537610) | freshwater metagenome | isolation source: freshwater | place: Canada:Alberta | collected 2017-07 | study: EMG produced TPA metagenomics assembly of the... | reverse complement strand
CATTAGCCACGACGGTCGGATCGCTGGCAAAAGCAGGTGCATCGTTTACGTTGAGAACGGTAATGTTCAATGTCGCCTGCCCGATCGCAGAGGAACCGTCGGTGGCACCCACAACAAAAACATTAGTTCCCACGTTTTCGTTCGCGGGTGTTCCGGAAAGAGAACCGTCACTTGCCACCTGCAACCAACCAGGACCGCTGATTTTTGAATATGTGATCGAGTCCCCTGCGTCAACATCGCTTGCCGATCCTGAAATCGTGCCAGAATATTCCAAGTCCTCGGTGGCATTCCCAAGAGTCATTGGATCCAACGCAAACACCGGCGTATCGTTTGAGTTGATCACCAGAATACTCAAACCAGCGCTGATCAAGGAAGAATTACCGTCAGTAACGCTGACCACAAAAAGGTTCAGACCAACATCGCTATTTGTGGGATTACCTGTAAGTGAACCATCGGAAGCAACCTCAAGCCATGAGGGGCCACTGATCTTACTGAACGTAAGGGTATCACCGGGATCAATCTCATTCACGAAAGATCCGAGTGAACCGCTGTAGTTCTCATCCTCAGTTGCATCCCCTGCTACCATCGGATCCGCCGTAAACAGTGGCGCATCATCGACATTCAAAACCATGATGCGCACCGTAGCTTGAGTTAAGGCTGCCGAACTATCTGTGGCACCCAGAACCAAAGAATTCAAACCTACGTGTTCATTGAGCGGTGTTCCGGAAACTGTTCCATCACTTGCTACCTGCACCCAGCTCGGGCCACTGATCTTGGAATAAGTGACCGAATCTCCCGAATCGACATCGATCGCCGACCCGGAAACTGAAGCAATGTAAGGAGAATCTTCAGTAGCATCTGAAAGATTCAGCGGATCTATCGCGAAAACAGGCGCATCGTTGATGTTTACCACGACAATATTGAGCGCTGCCTCATCACTCAGGTCGGAACCATCTCTGACCCGGACAACAAACGAATTCATGCCAACATCAGAATTACCTGGCACCCCGGAGAGCGTTCCATCAGCTCCCACGGCAAGCCATGAAGGCCCACTCACCCTCTCGTAAATGAGAGCGTCACCCGCATCCACATCAACGACGCGGCTCGCCAGTGAACCGCTGTAATTCAGGTTTTGGATAGCATCAGCGCCAACAACCGGGTCTGATACGAAAACGGGCGGATCATTCACATTGATGACGGTAATCTGAAGGCTTGCGTCACTGGATCCACCATCACCGTCTGTCGCACGAATCACAAAGGAATTCAGCCCCACATCGACATTCATCGGAGTCCCCAAGAGCACTCCATTCGGAGCAACGATCAGCCACGCCGGACCGCTGACCTTGGAATAGCTCACCAGACCTGATTCGACGTCCGAGGCAGATGCATTCACAGAAGCGATATACGAGACTTCCTCCGTTGCATCCGGACCAATCAATGGATCCAGCGAGAACGAAGGAGGATCGTTCACGGGACTCACCATCAGATTCACAGTCGTAACGACTGATTGACCCACACCGTCGCTGGCACGGTAGGTGAAGGCGTCCGGGCCGGAGGCGTTGAGATTCGGAGTATAGGTAAATCCGCCATCCGATTCAAGAGTCAGCTGCCCCTTGGTCGGTCCGGTAACGACCATGGCGCTAAGAGCGGCTGATTCCGGATCCGAGTCGTTGGCGAGCACACCGGTAGCAGCAGGAACGACGAGCGCCGTATCTTCATGGCTTGAGTATCCGTCCGCTAATGTAACGGGCGCCAGATTGCGCAAATAAACTGCCGTCATGGTGGTATCAACATTCAACGTCACATTCGTGCTAAGCTCGGTATTACCCGCAAAATCCGCACCATTGCGCAGCCACTTCTGGAAACTGGCCGAACCAACGACGGCCGGCACGGCAAGTGTGATCGCAGGAGATGAATCCAGCAAATAGTAGCGATTGAACTGGGTGTTCAAAATTCCGGATACCGCATTACTGACGAGATCCGCGGGAGCGCTTGTAGTGACAGGAATGTTGCTGTTAGGCGTGGAATCGACACGAAGGATTCGGGCGGCTTCCGGCACGACGCGAACGTCATCGAGCAACAAATCTACACCGTGTGAAGGAACCACAGAAGTATCTGCGAACCGGAGTTCCGTCACGGCGCTGTTGGCCGTGAACACAAGAGATTGCGGAACCCAGTTCGAACCCGGACCACCAGGTGCAAGGACGGTCAACTGCGTATTCAAAACACTCGAAGACCCGATGGCGGAAACCGTCATCCGCTGTGCTAGATTAATCCCACCAGTAGCACCAAGCTGGAACTGCACCCTGTAACGGAAACCAGGCCGCGTTGGGATCATTTGAGAAATCGAGGCATTCGGACTCACGTTTCCGGAATTGAATCTCGCGAGGCGACTGCCATTCGTCGGGAAATTCGAGGTTGTAAGATCGAATCCTAACCCAGTCACAACCCAGTTTCCGGATAATGCATTTTCAAAACTTCCATTGATCAGAATTTCTGAGACGCTGATTGATACGGTTGCAGGGACTGAATTTGAAACACCATCATTCGCAACGTAGGTAAAGCTATCCAAGCCTGTAAACGCAGGATTAGGGATGTATGTGAAATTGGGTGAATTACCAGTGACAGTGCCATTGGCCGGGCCACCTGCTACAGCAAAGGTCAGTGGATCATTGTCAGGATCCGTGCCCGTAAACAATATCGCTTGAGTCGTTCCACCCGCCATCGAGAACGTCCGGGCTGTAACGACCGGAACGTCGTTTACAGGGGTGATGTCGATCGAAACGGTCGCCGGAACCGAAACACCGGTTCCGTCACTGGCGGTAAAGGTGAAACTGTCCAAACCGTGGGCATTCAAATTCGGCGTATATGTCAAGTTGGGGGCGGATCCAGTCAGAATTCCCTTCGTTGGTTGATTGACAACGGAATAGGTAATTGGAGTGCCATCCGCATCGTTTCCGGAAAGAATGATTCCAATTGGTGTATCTTCATTCGTCACGACTGACTGAGGCAGCGCTGTTGAAGTGTCATTGACGGGGTTCACAATGATCGAAACAGGAACAGGAACGGAACTTGAAGTTCCAAAACTGATATGGTATGTGAAACTCGCTGTCCCGCTGAAGTTGGCTGCGGGAACAAAGACGAAGCTTCCATTGGAACTCAGCGTCACGGTTCCTTGACCAACACTTGGAGCATCGTCCAGCACCGCAGTCAACGCCTCAGAATTCGGATTGAAGTCATTTGCAAGGAGTCCAGGAGCAGAAATTATCAACGGTTGGTCCTCATCGGTCGTGTAAGTGTCCGGCGTTGCGCGTGGATTATTATCGACCACATAAACCGCGTTCAAATTTTTATCCGAATCCATCGTCACGGTAGCGGTCCGATTGAAAGGCGTGATATCGATTCCATCAAGCTGCCACTTCTGGAATGCATTGGCCCCAACGAAAAGAGGCGCAGTAAGACCGACAACGGATCCATCCGCATAGCTTCGGGTAAATGCGGATACTCCCGCAGCATCTCCAGCAAGGTCAGGCGGTGCAATACCAACATCAATGCCAGCTGCTGAAGTCGTCACATTCAAGCTACGCACGATATCAATCGTGGAAACACGAACCAAATCAACCAAAAGATCAGAAGCGTCATTGGGCGACTGGGAGGCAGAAGCATCAAGGAGGGTGATCGTCGTTGATGCGCTGTCGGCTACAAAAGTAAAGCTTTTGGGGTTTAATGTCGCAGTTCCGGCGGTCGATGTTTCGACCACCAGAGTGGAAAGGCGCGTTGTATGACCGGCCACGGTGACCTGCAATGCCTGCTTCTTGCCAACGACTCCACCAGAGAAGACACCCACGTTGAGATCCAGTGCGTATGCCTGACCAACCGTGGTAGAGAATGCCTGGCTAACTAATCCACCGAAGGATCCACCAGCACCGTTCATGACGAGCAACCGCACACCGTCTGAAGTATTCGCTGGGTAGCCGGAGTCAGGAACATACCCAAAAGGCGCAACTGGATTCGGAAATATTCCACTCTGGCTCCAACCTGTCAGCGGTCCGAAATTGGAAGGGCTGCCTTGTTCAAAGCCGCCATTGTTCAGAAGATTCGGCAATCCTGGAGTGACGGTGATTGAAACCGTAACTGTCTCGGAATCCAATAGCGCGTCAGTCACCTTATAGGTGAACGTATCGACACCGGAAAATGAAGGATTTGGAGTGTAGACAAAACCGCCATCGGCACCTAATCCAGCACCTTCAAGCACTCCATTTGCAGGACCGCTTACAAGGATAGCACTAATGGGATCCGCCTGTGGGTCGCTATCGTTGGCGAGCACCCCAGGGGCGAGCACCGTCAACGGCACCTGCTGAACCGTTGAGAAGGAGTCGGCAACTGCTACCGGCGCGGTATTACCACCTATCACCGACACCCGCACATCATCGAGCATAAGATCTACCCCAGCCGCCGTGTCGGATACGTCCGTGAACGTCAGCGTCGTAAGCGCACTGTTAGCGATGAATTGAACACCCTTTGATTGCCAGGTCGCCATCCCGTTGCTCGCACCCATCTTTACGAGATCCGTGGAAACCAGCGACCCCGCCCCAGTGAGCTGAACCCGGACTTTCTGACTCGGCACACCGACCACCCCCATATCAAATTCCAACAAATACGCCTGCCCTGGGGTTGTAGCGAACTGCTGGGAGATCGACCCGCTAGCCACCGCGTTGCCATTGTTGAAAACCAAGATGTTATTTCCCTTTCCTGTATCAGGAAGATAAGGAGCATTGCCAACGAAGGCGAACACCACTGGCCCGCTGCGGGTCCACGATGGAATCGGCGCAATCACTCCACTTCCGTCGGGCGTGCCGAGTTCAAAACTCGGATTAAGAATCACAACCGGTGGAGCACTTCCCACCGTGATGAAGACGGTCGCAAGGTTCGAAGTCAGAAAACCATCGCTGGCTCGGTAGGCAAAGCTCACCGTGCCATTAAAACCCGAAACCGGGGTATACGAGAAACTACCATTTGGATTAAAATTAAACGTTCCAGTAGCGGGAGCGTCCACCAATACGGCGGTGAGCAAATTCGACTCCGCGTCAGTGTCGTTACCGAGCACGCCTGGACTAGACACTACAAGCTGAGTCCCCTCAGGTGTTGAATAGTTGTTGTTCGCCGCGAGGGGCGCGGTATTACCGATATACACCGCATTAAATGTATAGTTTCCATCCATCGCCACCGTGATCGTTCTCCCACCGGGAAAATCGATATTATCTCGCTGCCATTTGACAAAATCAAGCCCGCCACTGGTAGCAGGCGCACTCAAGGTGACAGAAGTCCCCTGTGGGAAGCTCCGACTAAACGGTGTCACCCCATTGCCCGTAAGATTGAGGTCAGACGGAGTAACTGTGACTCCCAGCGCACCGGCCCCGGTTGATGTTACAACCAGTCCTCGTGCGGTGCTCGCTGTTACCCGAACATTGTCGAGCAAAAGATCAACCATAGTACCCGTAGTGGATAGATCACGAAGTGTGAGAACGGTTGCCGCAGTGTTTGCAACAAAGTAGTGACTTCTTTCAACCCAAGTTGGAACGCCGAATCCCATTCCTTGAAGGTCGCCGCTGTCGCCAGCGAACAAAATACCGGAACCTTCCACAGTCACGCCCAGTTTCTGGACTCCGTTACCGAGGGCGGTGGTATTGTATCGCAACAAGTAGGCCTGCCCGGGTGTGGTGTCGAAACTCTGGGAAATCACCCCATCCTGAACCGTTGTATTGCCGGGGTTGAACAATATCATGCGTTGGCCGTCCGTGGGGAGGTAGCTATCAGTTCCTACAAATCCAACTTGACTCCCGCTTCGGGTCCAAGCGGTAACGGCGGATACAATCCCATGCCCGTCAGGCGTAGTGCCATCTTCAAAGCTGCCATTGCTCAATAGCTGAACCGCAGGTTGAGTCACTGTAATTGACACCGTGGCAACATTCGAATTCAACGCGCCATCGTTGGCGGAATAGGTGAATGAATCCGATCCCGTGAATCCATTGACGGGGGTATAAGTGAATCCGCCGTTTGAACTCAACTCGAGGGTTCCGTGCGCAGGTAGCGAATTGACCTCTTTGATCGCTGTTAGCGACAGAGAGTCGCCGTCCGAATCATTTCCAAGAACTCCAGGAGCGGCGATCACCAACGGAACGCCGGCTTCCGCTGTGTAATTGTCGTTCTGTGCGACAGGGGCAACATTGCCACCATAAACCGCGTTGAGGGTCTCATTAGCGGAGACCACAATACTGGCAACAAGGCCCGGAGGAAGGTCGATACCGTTTCTTTGCCATTTGACAAAAGCAAATCCACCACTTGTGGCCGGAGCCGTAAGAGTCACGGTGACGCCGTCCGAATAGCTGCGGGTCAAGGGAGTCGCACCGCCACCTTGGAAGTTAATGTCCTGCGGCGAAATCGCCACGTTCACCGCGTCGACGCCAGAGGACGTAATATTCAGCGTTCTTGATCCAGGACCTGTCACACTGATGCTATCCAACAGCAAATCTGAAACATCAGAGCCTGTCGAAACGTCAGTGAGAGTTAAGGTCGTTGTCACGCTGGTTGCCACAAATGACTGGGACTTCAGCTCCCACGCCGCAGAACCCGCTGAACGGTTGCCGGAGTAGATGGGGGCTGCACCAACGATATCAACCCTCACCGTCTGCGGATCCCCAATCGATCTTTGGTAAAATTCGACAAGGTAAGACTGACCAATGACCGTGGCAAAACTTTGCGACACTGATCCACTTCCGACGGCCTCCCCATTGTTGAATACAAGCAATCTTGTCCCGGAGTTGGGGGCATACGGCCCTACTCCCACATATCCGAAAGCCGGACCGGACGAGGTCCAAAAAGGGATCGGACTGATCACGCCAGCCACCGCAGTTCCGATTTCAAAATCAGGATTGCCAAGCAGCTGAATCGTGGAGGCGGCTCCAACGGAAATGGTAACCGTGGCGGGGTTGGAATTCAAAACTCCGTCGTTTGCGGTGTATGTAAATGAGTCAGAACCCGTAAAGCCGTTGTTCGGGGCGTAGGTGAAACCGCCATTGACATCTAGACTCAAGGTCCCGTTGGAAGGCTGCCCGTTGATAACCGGAACTGCAGTAAGTGAATTAGACTCCACATCAGAGTCATTCGCAAGCACACCGGGGGCTCCGATTACTAGGGGAACACCTGTTGTCGTCGAATAAGAATCGTTCACAGCCACCGGTGCCACATTTGCCGCCGCATAGACGGCATTCATGGTGTGGTTACCATCCATCGTTACGGTCGCGACTAGCCCCGGCGGAAGATCTGACCCGTTCTTTTGCCATTTCACAAAACTGGATCCACCGCTAGTCGCGGGGGCGGTCAAGGTCACGGAGGTTCCATCTGGGTAGCTTCTTGCAAACGGCGTGGCACCATCACCAAGCGATCCCAGATCAGCCGGAGCCAGTGCCACATTCACCGGACTTGCAACAGTCGATGTTACATTCAGGCTTCTCGCACCTGCTGCTCCCGTAACACTTACGCTGTCGAGCAACAAGTCTGACCCGACTGAGATTGCAGACACATCGGTAAAACTAAGCGTCGTCGAATTACTATTCGCGATGAATAAATGAGACTTTGGCTCCCAAGCCGCGGCCTCCGCTGAGAAATTCCCCGAGAAAATCGAGCCTGCTCCATCGACATCCACCCTCACCGTCTGGGTCGTCCCCACGGCTTTCAGGTAGAACTCAAGTTGGTATGCCTGCCCGCTGATCGTTGGAAATGTCTGAGAAATCGTCCCACTTGCCGTGCTGGTTCCGTCATTGAAAACAAGAAGTCGTGACCCGGAATTAGCGAAATAGGTGCTATCCCCAACGTAGCCGAATACAACCGGCCCGCTGGAATTCCAGGAGGGCACGGGACGGATCGCGCCACCGTCAGGAATTCCATCTTCGAAGTCCCGGTTTACCAGAAGCTGACTTGTTCCAGGCGCGTCCACTGAAATCACTACCGTCGCGGGGTCCGAGTCTAACGTGCCATCATTAGCTGTATAGGTAAATGAGTCGCTGCCCACAAACCCGTTGTTGGAGGTATAGCTAAATCCTCCGTCGGAGTTCAAACTGAGTGTTCCATTCTGCGGCAACACGTTGACTACCTTGATCGCGGTGATCGAGCCAGAATCCACATCCGAGTCATTTGCAAGCACTCCGGGGGCGGCAATCACAAGCGGAATACCGGTTGTCGCCGAATAAGAATCGCCCACGGCGACCGGAGCAACATTCGGGGCGGCATAAACCGCATTGAGCGTATGGTTCCCGTCCATTTCGACAGATGCAACAAGGCCAGCGCTCAAATCACTGCCGTTTTTTTGCCATTTCACGAACTGGAGACCACCGCTGGTGGCAGGAGCAGTCAAAGTCACGGAAGTTCCATTCGGGTAGCTTCTGAAAAACGATGTCGTCCCGTCAGCGAGTGATCCATCATCTGGGGGCGCGACCGTCACCAACACGCCACTTGCGACGGTCGAAGTGACATTCAAACTTCTCACGCCTGCCGCTCCGGTGACACTCACACTATCGATCAACAAATCTGACCCGCTGGCATCTACCGAAACATCCGAAAAACTCAACGTCGTTGAGGTACCGGTCGCAACGAAGGACTGGCTCTTGACTTCCCACGATTGGGAATTTGTCGTGAACGAACCGGTAAAAATCGGTGCCGAGCCTTCGATCAAAACCTGAGCAGCTTGCTGAGATGGACCATTGGCCCTCATGTAGAACTCCAGTTGGTAAGTCTGGCCGGCAACCGTCGGAAAAGTCTGAGAAATCGTTCCGTTCCCAGTGCCACCACCATCATTAAATACCAATAACCTTCCACCAGCTTGTGACAGATACGGACTGGACTCCTCATACGCAAATACGACGTTTCCAGTGGTGCTCCACGAAGGGATGCTGTAGATGAACCCATCCTGATTTGGGCTCCCAAGCTCAAAACCTCCATTGCTAAGCACTTGCGTTGAAGAACCGCTCACGGAAATCGAAACGGTTGCCACATTCGAGGCCAAAGATCCATCCCACGCCGTGTAGGTGAATGAATCCGAACCCGTGTATCCGCTGTCAGGCGTGTACGTAAATCCCCCGTCCGAGTTCAAAACAACGGTGCCGTTCACTGGAAGACTATTAACCTCCTTGATGGACGACAATGAATTGGACTCGGCATCCGTATCATTTGCGAGGACACCGGGGGATGAAATCACCAGGGCCTGATCGATTGACGTTGTGTAGCTGTCATTGACAGCTACCGGAGCCGTATTGCCAGGGGACGGCACGATCGTCACCTCGTCTAGAAGAAGATCAACGCCGGCTGTGGAAGCAGAAACATCTGAAAAAGTCACTGTCGACGATGTGCTGTCAGCAACAAAAACGTGGGAAAGTTCTTCCCATTGAGCAGCACCGGAACTGGTGTGCGTCTTACTGTGGACAGCAGATACCAGCGATGTTGCGCCCACCACGCCCACTTGTAATTGCTGGACAACAGCGCCAAAGATGACGCCCATCTTGAAGCGTAGTGTGTAGGATTGCCCGATCACAGTTTGGAACGACTGGGAAATCACTCCACTCGGCGCGGCTCCTATTCCATTAAACACTACCAATCGGTTTCCAGCAGTCGGCACATAGTTCGAATCGCCAACGAAACCAAAAAATGCACCGCTGCCGGTCCAATTCGGAATCTGGCTAATCACTCCGTTGACGTCGGGTATCCCATCCTCGAAGCTCCCGTTTCTGGGCGTTGCGTAAATCGCTGTCATGGTGTGGGATGCATCCATGGGGACAACGACCGTTGGTGCGCTTCCATAGGAAACACCATCACGTTGCCACATCTCGAAATTGATCAAATTTGCAGAAGAGGGCGCAGTGAGTGTTACCAGCGTGTTTTCATGATAGACGCGACTGAAATCGGTGGTTCCGGCACCATTAAGAGAAAGATCGTTCGGACTAACCGCGATGCTCGCCCCCGTTGTCGGCGAAGAAGCAACCGAAAGTGTGGGAGTCACTTTGACCTTAAGTCTGACGTAATCAACAAGCAGGTCAACATTTGTAGACGTAAGCGAAAGATCACGAAAGCTAAGAAGAGTCGTCGCGCTGTCAGCGAGGAACTGGTATGTAACCGTTTCCCAGCTCGCAGGACCACTACCTGGACCAGTCTTTGATCGGGTCTGCGATACAAGTGGGTTAAGCGGATCGCTCCCGATTACCTTGATCTCTAACTCCTGATCGCTAGCAGCACCAAAAACCCCAAAATCGAATGAGAACTCATAAACTTGTCCGGGCACGGTAGTCGCGGCCTGTGTTACAACGCCATCGGGAGAAGAATTTGATGAGTTGAAAACCAATGAATTGATACCCTCCCTCGCACCGAAATTCGATGATATTGCGGCATTTCCTGAAATACTCCAGCTTGCATTGTTCAGTTCAAAGCTCGAATCCACAAACGCGCGGGCGGTAAACGTCCGAGCAGCACCCGATGAAATCAATTTCTGTTGGGCGGTGCGATCACGCACCCCTGAAACAGAAACGGTGTATGGAGCTCCGGCTGTCTGCGCACTTGTAGTGAGTGTCACCACTCGCTTACTGGAATCTAAAACCGCATTAGAGACCGTCACTCCTCCATTGATTGCGAAGTTTTCTGCTACTGCTGACGAATCAGTGATCGGCTTGTTGAACTCGATACTTACCGACGTCAAGCTATCAGCCGCATTCACTCCGGCGATTGCTGGAGGATGAGATCCCCCATTGGGAGAAATAATGCTTGTAACAGCCGGAAACAACAGATCCGCCATCTTTGTGTATCCAACGGGATTGGGATGCAAGCCATCATTCAGGTCTTCCAGAAGAAACGTGCTATGCATGTCTAGATAATGAACTGGATGACCGGCAGCAGCAAGACCAGCAACAAACTGGGGCAAACTCGAGTTATAGCTGTTAACCGCGTCTGACGCGCCTGGAATATCGCTCCTCGGAAGCAAACTCGATACGATGACCCGCGCATGAGGACGCAACACATGAAGCTCTTCCACAAGATTTCTCAACCGATTCTGGACGTCCACCACACTTGAAAGGCCGTCGGTGAAATCGTTCGTACCAATGTGCAACAGCACCACATCAGGCGCAGCATAAGCCGCCAACCAGTTGGAAAGCCCAGCCCGAATGTCATTGATCGTAAATGACGAATGCCCCTGGTGGTCGGTATCCGGAAGTCCCGGGTTGAGCGTATCCGTCTGCGTGCCGAGGAAATCAACGGTGTAGCCTGCATTCGTCAACGAGGTGTAAAGCTTGTTTCGATACCCCCCCTGCGCACCGCTTCCACTGCAACATCCAAGAGTGATGGAATCCCCAAGCGGGAGGATGCGCACGTCGGGCTGCGCACTAGCCATACCACTGATGGCAAGAAGGCTTAGTCCGATGAAACAAAAAAGACGATTCAAGAATTTCATGAGAAATAGGGGGGTAATGATGTCAATGGATCCCAGACGGATCGCACACAAGCGTTGTCCGCTGGATCATGGCGAAAACCGAGGCGAGGAATTTGATCGCTGGATGTTGATACGATGTAGAAATGATCAAATGGGGGGGGGTGATGAGACCACGGTATTGCATCCGAAGACCCATGGTCAAGCTGCTATATCGGACAGCAGCAACCTTGCCTGCTTTAAGGCGTCCGAAATCAATGTTTTTGATTAAAACGGCGTAACAATCCAGACGGAATCGGCAAATCTGATCTCGTTGGTGAATGTAGCCCAAACAATCTTTCATGGTAGATGGTCAACGTGCCATGAAACTTATGTAAATCCGTTGTTCCAGACCGCGTCGAGTTCGAAGCTACCAGAAATCGGACACTCAGAAATTACGCAATCACGTGAAATCGAGTATTTTTATGGACGGAGAGTTTGATACAAGGAGATTCGTGATCTCCCGAGATTCTACGGGATCCGCGCGGCTTGATGGCGCTCAATCTCCAATTGGTAAACCTTCCGGTAACGCTGAACCTGAAGAGTAATGGAATACTCCGCGAGCGCAACTTTCCGGCATTGCGAGGCAAGTTCGACCGCACGTTCCTTGTTTGTAAAAAATTCCACCGTCAATGCAGTTAGGTCGCGGGTATCATTCAGTTTCGCCAAAAGTCCAGTGATTCCAGTCCTGACAAGCTCTCTAACCCCACCGACACCAAAGGAAACCACTGGCGTTCCGCAAGCGATACTCTCCAGAACAACCAGACCAAACGCCTCGGCGCGAGAAGTATTGAGCAACAGGTCTGCGGCCGAATAGGCAACCGCCTTCTTCCGGTCGCAGTCGAGATACCCCAAGTCGACCACCGGCATCGGGACCTGATTGACGATCTCCGGACTACTTTGCCCGAAAAGCAATAGGACTGAGTTTTTCCTGACTTCTTCTGGCAAAAAGCGCAATACATCGACAAGCAGATCTGCGCCCTTCAGCGGTCGTAACATGCTTTCAGCCGCGAACAAAATGACATTTTTACCCTCCGGGATCCCCAGTTCCCGACGGCATTCCTGCTGATCAAGCGGCATAAAGACATCCAGATCGACACCATGTGGAATGTGGTGGACCGGAAAGCCGTGAAAAACGCTTTCTTGAATCATCTCACACATCCACTTACTCGGCGCTACAATCGAGAATCGGGATCGATCGTATGCCCATTTTTTCAGTCTCCATTCAATCGCAGTGGCGTCTCTCCTCACCGCCGGATAGGTTTCAGGGTGGGGACAACTGCCACATCCGATTTTCCAACGATCACACTCAAGGCTTGCATGACAATGTCCGGTCATGGGCCACATGTCATGAAACGAGAATACCGTTGGCTTACTTGCTGTCAGGCCGGGCAGTCCGAGATAGCTGAAGGTTTCGCTGTGAAGACAATGAATATCCAAAACGTCAGCATCCTGGAATTCTCTGAGTTTGGTAATCGCCCCGGATCCTCCGAGGTGGATATCATTCAAACCGATTCGTTTGGTAAAAGCGCCGACGATTCGTTCACGAAACGGCGCAGAAGGTATGGCAATGGAGTCCGGAAGACTTGTTGTTCTGCAAAGAACCCGAGCGCCCATACCAATCCGCTTGAAGCCATTCCGCAACCGCCCCATCGCGACCTGCCCGCCACCGGCATTGCCGTCGCCGTGATGTAGTAAAAGAACATTCATCTGATCAGAAGCACTCACTGACAATCCGGAACCTGATCACCTGCACCCGCATCCCGGCTAGCACTGGACGAGATTCCACGAATGCTTGACGAGAACAGAAGTGCCTTGCCAACCCGAATGGACCAGTTTCCCAGAACCATAGAAATCCCCGTCAATCACTTCGATCACAGAAGCGTCATTCAGGAAGTCCTGTGTCACCAAGTCCGATTCGACATAGATGTTGACATGATAGGTTCCTCCAGAGAGCGGCCAGTCACGTATCATGAAATCAATCCTACCTTCACCGGAGAGCTGGAGCTTTTTGGTATCAACCAGGGCCGATGAAAGCGCGAAGTAGGTCTTCAGATCCTTGGCGATTTCCACGCAGACGATACAGTCGTTCAAGACAACACCCGGCTTCACAGAGAACGCCAGACTTACAACCACATCGTTCCCGGCAATGGCCTCGGCAATGATTGATCCCGATGGGTCTCGCAGGTCGATTGAGGTGATTCGGACCTGTCCCTCGCCGGATCGATCACTTCGATCTGAAAGCCCGCTCATCGCAAGTTCAGCACCTTTATACATGTAGGCATTTACGACATCGTCGGTCTTTCCCTCCATCATCAACTGCCCACGATCCATCAGGATGCAACGGGTGCAGAGATTTTGAATTGCGGTCATCTGGTGGCTCACCAGAATGACGGTCCTGCCTTCTTTTGATGAGACATCCTCCATCTTGCCGAGGCACTTTTTCTGGAACTCCGCATCACCGACGGCGAGCACTTCATCGACAATCAGGATTTCAGGCTCCAGATGGGCCGCAACGGCGAACGCCAGGCGCACATACATTCCGCTACTGTATCGCTTCACCGGGGTATCCAGAAACCTGTCGATCTCCGCGAAGGCCGTAATTTCGTCGAACTTGCGTTTGATTTCAACACGGCTCATTCCCAGAATCGCACCGTTGAGAAAGATATTCTCACGACCTGTGAGCTCCGGGTGGAATCCGGTGCCCACTTCGAGCAGACTTGCGACCCGGCCACGCAAGCGGATTTTACCGCTGGTCGGCTCGGTGATCCGGCTGAGCAGCTTCAAAAGGGTTGACTTGCCGGCACCATTGCGGCCGATCACCCCCATCATTTCACCCTGCTTGATTTGCATGCTCACATCACGGACCGCCCAGAAGTCTTCGGTCTTTCCCTGTTTTTCGGATTGGCCCGGCCGCATCCAAGAGAATGGTGCCCGCACCGCGCGCTCGAGAACGTGGCGCAGACCGTCACCCTGGGTTGCCTGTCGTCCGATTTTATAACACTTCGAAAGGTTCTCGACTAAAATAATTGGATCGCTCATAGGACTAGAATGTATGTAAGGTAAATGATGGATGATTGATTTTAGATGACATCCGCAAACGTCTTTTCGGTTTTTCTGAAATACCAGATTCCAGATACGATCAGGAGAAAAACCCCGACGACCGAAATTGCGAGGCCCGGCAGATAGACGTTCGGCTCACCGAGGATCGACCACCGGAAGCCGTCAATAACGCCCACCATCGGGTTAAGAGAGTAGAGCAAACGCCATTCTTCAGGGACCACATTGCTTTTGAACGCCACAGGGGAAAGATACAGGCCGAACTGGACGACAAAGGGGACAATGTAGCGAAAATCACGATAGCGAACCATTAAGGCTGAGATCCAAAGTCCCGAACCGAAAGCCGTTGCGAACGCCAATATGACAAACAATGGCAGGAAGATGATGTTTCCACCCGGCATGAATTTGTAGTAGATCATGATGAAACCCATCAATACGGCGGAGATCAGGAAATCCACAAAACTTGTAATCACGCTACTTACCGGTACGACAAGCCGTGGAAAATATACCTTTGAGATCATACCCGCGTTTGAGACGAGACTATTACCACTTTCCGAGAATGCGGTTGCAAAGAAGTTCCACGGAAGCATCCCGCAGAAGACCACCAACGGGTAGGGAATCTCGCCCGAATCCATGCCGGCCAAGCGACCGAAGACAAAGGTCAGGACGAGCATCGTGAGAAGCGGCCGGATCACCGCCCAAGCGATTCCGATGACCGTCTGTTTGTACCGGACAAGAATGTCCCGCCATGCAAGAAAGTAGAAGAGTTCTCGATAGCGCCAGAGGTCCTTCCAATATTGTCTCTCTGCTTTTCCTGCTTCAATGGTGATTTCGTTCATGTTATTTTGCTGTTTATTCTTAAATATTTGTCAACTCAGATGGCTTGCACCTGGGCTTTGGGCCAGGATGGGAGCCTCCGCCTCATCGCTTTGCGCATGCGGATCAAAAATGTTAGTAATTTCCCGTATTGTTTGATAACACCGCCCCGGCGCATGTAGCCACGTGCTTTCAGTGCCTGCTGCATTTCGGAAAGCTCAATACCAAGCAGGCGTCTTGCTTTGGAACTGAGTCCCCGATGATCCGCTTGAATTCCAGTCATCACGTCAATACAAGCTCGAAGATGCCGGTCATCATCGGTCATGCATTCCACTCCTATTCCATCCTCGTCATTGTATTTGACAACGAGTGAGTCCTGAATGACCCCCCATGGTCCGATGACTGAGAGCTTCATTGCCAGTTCGTAATCCTCCAGAAGACGAAGTTTGGTGTTAAATCCACCCACTTCTTCAAAAATCCGGCGTCGCACAGCCACCACTTGATTGAAAAGAACAAAGCGTGTTGCCAGCACCTCTTGAGGGTTGCTCCAGATGCCAGTTGCAACAGGTAGTATCAGGCCTGACATTTCGAAAGTGTTACCGATGAGCGATCCAGAGGCGTCTTTAACCGCCGCGCTGCAGATCACACAGCAGAGATCAGGCCCAACCGCCCGAAAAACATCAATTTGTCTTTGAATTTTTTCCGGCAGCCAGAAGTCATCTGAGTCTAGAAATGCGAGAATCTCTCCCTTTGCGGCGGCCACGCCGCGATTCCTCGCCGCCGAGGGCCCGGCATTTTCCTGATAGATAAACTGAATCCGGTCCCGATAGGCCACAAGCGCCTCCTCCGTTCCGTCAAACGATCCGTCATCGACCACGATGACCTCGATATTTGGATAAGTTTGAGCGAGTGCGCTTTCGACGACGGGCCCGATCGTTCGCGCACGGTTGTATGTTGGAATGATGATGGAAACAAGCATTAGCCGATCATGAGTGTTAGATGATTTTACGAATGAATCTCGCCGGAATTCCGGCGTGAACACAGAAGTCTGGCACATCCGACCTTACGACCGAGTTGCCACCCACCACAGCGTTCTTTCCGATGTTCACACCGGGGCAGATGATCGCACCCTGGCCAATCCAAGACCCGCTCCCAATGGTAACCCGCCTCGCTTTGGTAACACCCTGGTGCTGGATGGGGACGGTAACATCCCTGAATTCATGACTGTGATCCGATATATGGACTCCCCTTCCCACGATGACATCCTTTTCAATGGTCACGCCGAGCGTTGCGCTGATCGTGACGTCGCCAGAGAAAATGCAACCGTCGCCAATGTTGATCACCACCGCGTGTCCGTCTTCGGGGGGGGCGAGGGCATGCAGCCAGGAATTCGCGCCGAAGTGCACGCGGGCACCGATCGAGATCGCCGACTCACCCCAGAGACTTGCCGGTAGCTGAATCAGGCTACCCTTGCCAAACGCTGCAAAGGAGTTCCTGATCGCGGTTGAGAAGAAGCGGTTTTTAATCCGCAGCCAAAGGCGGTATTGATTCAAGAGAGTCATGAGAAGAGCGTTGGAAGAGCCGAACATCAACTCGCAGGCATCCGCTCATCGAAGGATTCGGCATCCTCCCCGGCTTGTTCCTGGAGCGACTGGGCGTTATAGACCGACCCGATGACGGCGATGTTCAGCCAGAAGAAGATGACCGACTGATCGAAATAGCAGACGGAAATGCTGGTGACCACGTGAGCGAACAAAGCCGCTCCAAAACACCACACACTGAACCCGCTTCCCGGTTCGTAATCATCCATGGACCGGTAGCATTCCCCAACCCATTTGAACGATACCCAGAGGATGTAGAAGAGAAGCAGAACAGAGAGCAGACCGCCGGCGACCGCGAACGCGATGTAGTAATTCGTGATGTCCGTGTGAGTGGGTGACATCGCCGTGCCCTGATCCGGCATCCAATGCCTTGTGTGATCCGTGCCGAAGAGCCACCATTCCGAAAGAAACATCATCGTTCGCTCGATCAAGAAAGATCGATGCCATCCCGTGCTGCCGCCGGAAATGTCGATCATGGAAATGATGTAGTAAGGGGGTTGTTTCATCACAAGCATCAACAGCCCGTAGAACGCCACGGCACAGATGCGCATGGCGCGCGTATAGTCCCTCACGACCCAAATTCCAACCGAGAACAAGCCAGCCAGAAGACTCATGACCGGGCCGCTTGATGAGCTTGCGATGACCATGCACAAACCCACCGCGATGCCGAGGATCGCACGATTTCTTGCGCTGCCCAGGATCCCGATGAACAGGGGCACACAACACGCGCCTACGGTTCCAGCGAGAATCGGGTGAAGAAACGGCCCCTGCGCCCTGAACTTTCCTTCGCGGAGAAGAACGTATTCAGGCACCCCGCCGAGCGCGGAGAACAAGTTTCTTCCTGTGAATTTCTCACTCACCATTTCGAGGGAGATCGGAAGCAGGATCAAGGGAAGAAGTTTTACAAGGTCATACATCTCTTCCACGCTGCTCACCCAGACGCGGGTGAGAAAATAAACCGAGAGGATATTGAATGCTCCGCCGAGCGCATAAAGCGGACCGGAGCCCAGAGCTGCATCATGAAACAAACTGGCGAAGACGCCCCAACACGACCAGACGATCATGATTTTATCGATGAGGTTGATACCGCCTGTCAGGCCCTCCCTTTTGATCACCACCCTCAAGATTCCAACGAGGAGCAGCAATCGATAGACAGGCAGGGAAATCGACCCCAGTTCGAGTCCCTGGCCCGTGGTCATGAAACAACAACCTGTGAGAAGTGGCGCGAGCGCGAATTTTCTCGGAACCACCCATAAAGTGGTCGCAACAACGAGGAAGAACAATACGGCGGTCGGATTCACGTTTGCGTCAGTGATGCGTTTTACCGGCGAAGAATGGAACGATAGACATCGCGCAACTTCACCCCGGCCGCGGTCCATGTGAGTTGGTTAACATCCTCAAGGGAATTCGAGCGAAGGTTTGCAAGCAGATCCCGATCGTTATTCAACAGGTCGATGTGTTTTGTAAGCGTCAGGACATCACGAGTCGGATGAACAAGGCCATGGTGCATTGATTCACATACGGCTCCAGATGCCTCTGACACCAGGAGAACGCAACCCGCACCACGGGCCTCATAGGTCACCAGCGCGCTCCCTTCCTCGACCGTGGAGAGGACGAACAGATCCGCTTTCATCATCAGGTCCGGGATATCAGAGCGATGACCCAAAACCTCAACGCTCGGATGATTCAACCATTGGGAATATTTCTCCCGATATCCAGGCACAAACCCACCACAAACGATGAACTTGCCGGTTTTGCAGGCCGCTGACGAAAGCCAGGCCTGCAACGCGTAATGCAAGCCTTTCCGCGGGGTGCAGAGTCCCACATAGATCATCACGAGGCCTTGACCGGGCGTCGCGGCCTGGCGGCCCGGCCTGATGCCCGCTTGGTCATAGCCATATTGATGCCGAAGAAGCTTCGCCTGCGGAAACCCTTCGTTTCGGAATGTCCGGGCGACAAATTCGGATGGGCAGAGCAGATAGTCGGACTCCTGATATTCCAAGAGTTCGTGGGCGAGGGCAACTCCATCATATTTGTGTTCGAACCCTTCTGGAAGGGTGAGACCGATCAACTCACATTCCTCCTCGACGACCTGGTAGGCAAATCGGGTGTGGGCATTCGGCCGCTCCAAGACCACGGGGATTCCAAGGCGTTTTGCGGCTCGAATGGTCCGTAAAGCACCGAGTGGCCAGGCATGCACCACATCGATTTCAGATGCGTGACGCTTCAACCATGACGCTGTGAACCAGTCGTGCAAGATGGATGCGCGACGAGCACCGAGCAAGCGATACGGAATTCTGAGTCTGCCGATACCAAGCGTTTTTTTTACAGCGACCGAGCTTGGCAGGTTTTTTGCCATGGACCCGACCACCGCCGTGACATGCACCCCCGCCCCGACGAGCCCGACAACCTGCTGCCATGCGGTCCAACAGATTCGTCCGGAGCCAATCTTGTGTGGGAAACTATAGAGAACTCTGATTGTTGACTGCTGCATGGGGGGGGGAGAAAGAGTCGTTTGACACAATGACGCCGGTTTGCATTGAGAAGCCGCGTGTGCGGAAAAGCAAATCCTACTTCAAAAGCAAGGGATCAGGGCGTGAAACGGGAGCGACAGGGTTCGATGGAGGGATCGCATCTTCGGTGATGTAGTGATCCCACATGTCGCGATTGAACAGGGTGATATCATCACCATAGATTGGAAGCACACCGGCTGCATTTCCCTTGAGTTTCGGATAATAACGCTCGGCGATATAGCGAATGAATGCCTCGTGTTCCAACTGGTGACCTTTTCCCATCAAGAGGACGGTTCCGATGGCACCACAGTTAGGCGCGCCGTTGATGAAGCGGTAGCCGACATCTCCAATGAAGTTGGAAGATGCTTGGCTTTGTTCGAATCTGCCACCGGAGCTCCACTCAGGAATTCCGAGCATCGACTGGGTGTATGGGGCCGCATTGGACCCCGGCGCACGGGGCCGGTCGATATCCTCCTGAAGAATGAAGTAGTGGGTGAAATACTCCTGAAACGGACCGTTGGACCGTTTGACCTGTTCGAGCATTTCCGCATCGTTCAGCACATTGGCGGCAAGGAAGAGCGGCATCATGCGCCCAAGGTTGTGCCCACCATTGGGCTGCCACTGCATCCCCAGCCGGATCAGCCCGCTGACGTCGATGCCCCACTGACACATGTGAATCAACAGCTTCTGTTTCGAAGCGTTGCTGAGGTTTGTCTGAAGAAGCAAGCCTGCACCGCTGCTGATATGGGCGATCTCGCGCCCATAGGTTCGACGTGGGTAGCCGCCCGGTTTGTTCTCAGCCCATGATGATTTCCAGTTCGAGTTCGGCCAGTTGAAGTTCATTTCCAGAAGCGGGCGCTGGGTTGCGTCTTCCAGCCACGTCTGATCAGGAACATTGGCAGGCACGGGGGGAGCGAGGCTTCGTAAAACCGCGAAATTTAGTCGGGACAAGTTCCAATTTGGCTTGATGGTTTTATTGGATCCAGCCCATGGCGGACGAAAGCTGCCCGGGCTTGGCGCTTTGTCCAACACGGTGAGCACCGCAGTCTCCTTGAACCAGGTTTTCTCCTGATTCGGACCTTGAATCCACGTATCAGGGTTGTTAATGGTCGAGTAGAGCGAACTACCGCCTAGAAGAGTCAGTGGCAGATTCATGCCCACGTTCAAGGCCCCATTGTAGGGGGGGGCGGCAAAAGGATTATCAAAATAGAGGCCTTGCGGTTGACCCGGAACAGGATTGACCATGGACCCGCCCAAAGGCGAGCTGGCCGGACTGATCTGGGTCACCGTCACCGGTCCGATCACCCACCAATCACCATTGATGAACTGTCCGGTGGGGCGGTCCTCGGAGAAGGTCCACGTGATCCCCCACTGAGAGACCGACGTGCCGCCCCAGGCGGGCCCCACGATCCACAGAAGGGTGAACGCAAACCGGCGGAGTAAAACAAGGGGGGGCGCAATGGTCATTGAATTAAAAATATCGGGGGCCTGAAAACTACCGCATAAGCATTCAAAAGCGAAGAAAATTCACCCATCCATGACGTGCTTTTGAAGGGCGATCTGCCAGCTCACTGGTAAAACCCTGAGTTTGAGAAGGCTGGGGGCTATACATCATGAATAAACGAGCGCAACCCACCCAACAGAGACTCACTTGCAAACGGGCCTATTCGTCCGATTGACTGGAGTTCGTCAAGACGGTCCAGACGCTGTCGCAATTGATCGTCATCAAATGCAACATTCACATTTCCCATCTCCATCATTCTCCGGGCAGTTGCCGTCTGGTGTTCATTGCGGTGTTCTCCCAGGCTTGCCAGCTTCGGGATGACGAGGATGGGCTTTTCATAGTGCAAGGCGGAAAGGATGGTGCCGATGCCCGCGTGAGATATCACCACGGTCGCCGTGCGGACCCGTTCCGCGAACTCACTGGGGTGCAGAAGATCGGCGAACTGAAGATATTGAGGCTTCCAGCCACCGATGCCGATTTGGGCGAAAACGTCATTTCGCCCGCGTTCCTGTGCCCAGGCATCGACGATCTTGATCATCCGATCAAATGGGAGTGCAGTGCCGGTAGTTACAAAAATCATAGGACATTTCCGATCCATTCAGGCCCACTGGCCCGCGCTAGAGGTTCCCACTGTGTCAGCCAAAGATCCGCAACCTTTCCCGCAAGCTTTCCAGACAGGGAGAGTTCTTCAGCGTTGGCGATGCTGTCCAGCCAGACCACCCGCGCCTTGAACCATTTTCCAAACAACACTCCAAAATAGCCTGGAGCCGCGCCAGTTGACACCACCACATCCGGGCGCTCGATCATGATCAGAAAAAGAACCCCCACCGCACTCCAAATCAGCGCCAACTTGTTCCATTGGTTTCCATCGGGTATCAATCGAAACTCACATCCCGGCACGTCCAGCTGGTACGCACTGCGGACCGTAGCATATACCACATCACAGCCGTCAAACGCCGGGCGAAGGCGTAGAAGCTGGACCCAGTGGCCGCCACCCGAGGCGATTGCCAGGATTTTTTTCCTTTTGATAGCCATTACAAATTCATTAGGACGCTCCGCTTCCGAACAACACAGCCGGGATTGTTTTGACGAGAATCTTCAAATCGAGACCCAAAGACCAGTTTTCGATATACTGGTGATCCATTTCCATCCAGTCTTCAAAAGAAACTGAATTTCGGCCGCTGATTTGCCAGATGCAGGTGATGCCAGGTTTCACGGACAGGCGCTTCCGGAACAGCCACTCGTATCGCTTGACTTCCTCGGGCAAGGGCGGACGCGGGCCGACCAAGCTCATCTCACCGCTGAGGACGTTGAACAACTGCGGCAGTTCGTCGATGCTCAAGCGGCGGATGAAGCGACCGATCTTGGTCATGCGCGGATCATTGTCCATTTTGAAAGCCGGACCGTCGCGCTGGTTGAGATGTTGCAACTCCACCTTACGGGCCTCGGCGTCCACCACCATGGAACGGAACTTGTAGAGTCGGAACTGGCGCTGGTTCATCCCGACACGATATTGCGAAAAGAATACCGGCCCTGGACTGGTGAGCTTGATCAAAATCGCCACCGTCAGCATGAGCGGCAAGAGCAGTATCAATACAACGATTGATACAAACCCGTCGATGAGGCGCTTTGCGAGAAGCTGCATCAAAAGACGCTCCCGGAAAAGAGTAACGACATAATCATCCTCAAACTCCTCCACAAACATGTTTTTGAGGAGTGTTCCATCCGCAAAATTGGGCATGAGGCGCACGACGATCCCGAGGTCTCTCGCATGTTGCACGATCATGGTGATGTCGCTGAAGCGCGCATCAAGCGGGAGGCAGACGATGATTTCATCGACCCTCTCTTCGGTGAGGGTGGTCCTTAGGTTCTCGAGCAGCCCGAGGACCTTCCAATCCCGGTGTTCATTCGGTTGCCACTGTGCGAAGGCATTCTCGGATTCAGCGACAAAACCGACGATTTTGTATCCGAGTTCGGGTTTCTTTTCGATTCGCTCCGCGATTTCAAACGCACGTGGGTTGGCTCCAATCACCAGCAGGAACCTGTAGTTGTATCCCGACCGCCTGGCACTCAACAAAAGAAGCCGCAGCAGAAGCCTGCAAACGATTCCGAGTGTGGTGACGATCAGGAAGAAAATGATGATGTTGAAGATATTGAAGCTCTTCACCGAGAATACGGCGCAAATGATCATCAACCAGAACGCCCCGATCCCCGTGGCCTTGATTAGATTTTTGATCTGTGTTCTCAGCGCAACCAAACGGTCCGCTTTGTAGCGGATGAAATAATCAAAGATGATTACCCAGCCCACTCCAAGCAGGATGACACCCGCGGTGTCAGAGATACGGAAAGTAGCTTCAAGAATATAGCTTCCACCCTGAATGGCGATCTCGGGCCGGAAATAAATAATTCCCAGGGCGACGGTTGCTAGGATCAGCTGATCGAGGAGCCGAAACACGTGAATCAGCATTTTGTGCCTAAGTCTTATCATGGAATTATTGGATCAGTTTTTTAGTCCCGCTTCGAACATAGCCCCGGTCGAGCACGCCGAGCTTCCGGCTATTCAAATACCATTGCGCCAGATCTTTTGCCCGGGGATTCCAGAAGGCGTCCCCATAGGTATCTCTGACGTGAACGAGAAAGTCCTCAATGAGCGCGACAGGATACTTTGAAGGATCACTGGCGTCCTCGGAGAAGTCGATATAATCGGGATGAATGTTTACAAGGGCCAAGCCACCGTGCTGAACGAGCCACGCAAGCTTTTCCTTCCAGATCCTCGCGGACTTCTCCTGAAGCAGAAGGAACAACGTGGAATCCTGCGGGAGGGTATAGGAAAGCTCGACGTATTCGCGTCTCGTGCCGTTCTCCGTATGGGTAATGAGGAATGGAAAAATCGTATGTGTCCCGTCCGGTTGCGGCTCGAACGGGTCGGTATCGAAGGTAGAAGCATCGTAGAGAATGTTCAACTCGTGAAGCCAATCGAGCTGATGAAGCATGAACCCGGAACGGAAGCCAACCGCATTCCATTTCTTGAGGTAATGGTTGATTCCCTTCGCCTTTCTGCTGAAGCTTTCGCGCGATTCGTACAATTGTCCGTCATGATTGAGATCATGAACGCCGATTTCGAAGCCACGCTCAACGAGCCAGTTGCGCAGATCCACCGGGTCTTCATACTGCCCCTCCGGGATGAGGTAAAACGACGACTGGATTCCGTATTTGATTTCAAGTTCCGCCAGCTGTGGAGCCGCGTGAACCCCCTCGCTGGATTCCACATCATGGGTGAAAACCAAAGCGAATTGTTTGCCATGCGGCCAGGATTTCCACTGATCGGGCTTGCCGCTGGCGGAGCTGCTGATCGGCCACACGTCGGAATGACGCCTCATGATTCTGCTGATGCGGCTGCGGCGCAGGATCCAGCGAACACTCTTGGGTATAAAAGGCTTGCAGCGATAGTAGGTCCGCGCCAACAGACCATGGGAGCCACCGGCCATGGCTTGGAAACTCGGGTTGATCTCTTGATTGGACATTCTTGGGACAACGAGGAAAGAATCAGCGGCGGTAAGGGACCGAGGATTCTTCTGTTAGTTATCACCCGTGAGCCAGTTGGGCGCATGAGATCGGGTTTTATTGAAGATGCATGATACGTCGGCGCGGCCTTTCACCAACTCCGAATATCCCCATTTCAAGGCGTCACGACTGGTGTTCTCCGCGTCGAGCACGAGAAGGATTTTGTCCATCAGCCCGGCCATCGTCAGAGTTCTGCTTGTCTGATCGATCGGTGGCATGTCGAAGATGATGTAATCAAAATCACTTTCCTGAAGTTGCGGCATCAGTTCGTATAAATGGATTGGCGAGAAGGTGGTGAGACCCGCTTGGTCCCGTCTTGCGGTGGCGCTTGCGTAGTAGAGGCTTTGGCGACTTGACTTGAAGGTGATATTCCGCGCCAGTTGAAGAGCCCCGTTGAGGGATTGGCGGGGTGTATCCCCAAAGATTTCGCTCTCTTCCGGGTGATAGGAACTCAGATCAACCAACAGGACTTTGGCGCCGCTGATTTCGGAAAAGGACTTGGCGAGTCCGGCGGCGATCGTAGACGCGCCAGCGCCGTCGGAAAGGCCGGTGACGGCGACCAGCTTTGGCTTGTGGGTGATGTTGTTGACTTCGAAATTGAAGATGATCCGGTCCCGAATGGTTTCGGAGTAGGGAAGAATGAAGCTGACTGCCTTTTGAATCGCGGACTCGGGTGTCCATTTTTTCTGGGCCAAGTGTTGTTTGGAGTCGCCGTTGGTTCCGATACGCAGCGTGTCCGATTCGTCGGTGAGCAAGTGGTCCACGCGATCACGGTTACGGATCAAGGGGATGGAGAGAAGGAGGGGAAGTTGCAAACGTGCTTGAATCTCGGTGGGGCGCTTGATCCTCCGGTCAAAGAGCAACTCGATGAGAAATGCCGCGCCTAATCCCAAGGCCATGCCGGCGCCAGCAAGTCCGAGAACGATTTTCTGGGTGATTTTGTCATAGGTTTTGATCGGTTTTGACGGTTGTTGGACCATCGTGATGTTTGGCATTCTTGACGGGTCGAGGGTCTGGTCGACCTTTGCATTTTTCAAGTTCAACTCGAGTGATCGGTATTCGGCATCCTCCATTTGCCGCTTGCGTTCAAGAGCTTCGATCTGTGCGCCAACGGCGTATTGCTCGTTGAATTGGCTTTTGATTTCCTTGAGGTGGTTTTCATAGACATCAACCCGAGCGGTGATGGATGCCAGCTTCGCATTTTCGGTGGAAAGACTCCATTGCGCGGTTTTGTTTTCCGGGTCGAGCGCTGCGGTTTCATTGACCAGGTCGGGGTACTGCTTCACGAGCGCCTGCCTCTTTGCCTCGTAGTCCCTGACCTGAGCCTCGTTGAGCGAGACAAGGCGATTGCCCGACTTGAACTTGAGTCGCAGTTCGAAATCGCGTTTTTGAAGAACTTCCAGCACATCAAGGAGACTTTTGTATTCCCCAACCACATGAACCGGAGTTTTTTCGATGACTTGATTGTTCGCGGGCGCTGGGTCCACTCCCTTGTTCCCGTTGCCCGGATCATCAAAGCCGGAGGATCCCTTGACCGCATTGATTTTTGCGAGTTGCTCAGCGAGTTCCGCCTTGGCAACCATGAGATCCTCTTGGGTCCTCGCGCGCTGTGTATTGAGAGCGCTGGTCGCCTCGATCAGGGTGGTGATCCCCGACTTGGTGCGCAACGCGTCAAGTTCCATTTCGGTCTGCTTGAGTCTCAGCCTCACTTCCTCCGCCTGTTTGGATACCAGTTCAAAAGCGTTTGCGGAGCGATGGATCTGCAAGTGCTTGATGAAATATTGCTGCACCAGCTCACCCAGGACCGCTACGGATAGATCCGGATCCGCATCGCTGTAGTTGATGTGGACCACATTGCTTCCCGGGGCGACCGCTACGGTGAGCTGGCTGCGAATCAATCCCGCACCATCCTCCACCTTGGCATTCCCGCCCGAAAGCGGCAGCAGCTTTTCCACTCCCACCGCTTCGGCGACGGCCTTTGCGAGGTCCTCGCTGTTGAGGATTTCGATCTCGGTGTTGATGATGCTATCGCCCGGTCCCCCGGTGGGATTCATCTGTGATTGGAAAGGGTCTACCGTATTACGGTTGAGCACGTAGCGAACCAGAAGCTTGGCTTGAGATTCATACAACGGCTTGCGGTTCAAATAAACCGCGGCGGAAGCTGTGAATCCAAGCAGTGAGAGGATCACGATCTTCCACTTGTGCTTGAAAAGGATGTAAATGACATCCTGAACGCCGAACGCCTCTTTCGAATTCTGCGGTTGCGATTTTTTCATGAAATAAGGGGGGAGGGATAGTGCTTTGAGTGACGGAAAAAACTTACGGGCGGGCTTGAGGAAATCAGGCGATGAGCCGGGACTCTACCAGATCAGCAACGGTCTCGGTGACGTGGTGGATTTGCTCCCTGCGGATTCCTGCGAACATCGGGAGAGAGATGAGGTGGTCAGCGCAATACTCGCTAACAGGAAGGGATCCCCGCTTATAGCCGAGATGTTGATAAGCCTCCTGAAGATGAATCGGCTTGGGGTAGTGCAGCCCGTATCCGATTCCTCGACAATTGAAGAACTCAATCAGACCGTCCCGGTTCGGAGTTTGAATCGCATAAATGTGATAGACATGCCCGTCACCCCGTTTGTTGACAGGAGCGATGACCGCTGGGACTTGGGTGAACGCCTTGTCGTATTGGGCCGCGTGATGGCGGCGCTTCGCATTGTCCAGATCCAGCTGCTTGAGCTTCAGGCTTAATACCGCAGCTTGTATTCCATCCATCCGGCTGTTCCAACCGAGCAGTGAATGGGAATTCTTCCGGGTTTGTCCATGATCGCGCAGTGCGCTGATTTTATGAACCAGCTCAGCATCGTCGGTCGTGATGGCGCCACCCTCGCCGATGGCTCCGAGATTTTTCGCCGGGTAGAAGCTGAAACATCCGGCATGGCCGAGCGAGCCGGCTTTTTTTCCCTGATAAGTGGCTCCGTGTGCCTGCGCTGCATCTTCGATCACGTAAAGGCGGTGGGCCTCTGCAAAGGCAAGGATCGGCCCCATGTCAGCAGCCTGCCCGAACAAATGCACGGGGATAATCGCCTTGGTTCGCGGGGTGAGCGCCCCCTCCAGGGCGGAAGGATCCAAGGTGTAGGTTTCGGGATCGACATCGACAAACACTGGCCGGGCACCTGTGAGACTGATTGCCTCAGCTGTGGCGATGAAGCTCATGGGAACGGTGATCACCTCGTCCCCCGGGCCGATGCCGAGGGCAAGCATGGTGAGCCAGAGCGCATCTGTTCCACTCTTCACCCCAAGGGCGTGTTCCGTTTCACAATACGTTGCGAACTCCTGTTCGAATTTACCAACACACGGTCCACCCGCGAAGATTCCGGAATCGAGGACATCTCCGATCGCGGCGAGTATGTCCTCCTTGAGAGGCGCGTGGTGGGCTTGGAGGTCGAGAAAAGGAACGATCATTGGCGAGGCTCGTTGATTGAACGGATGATTCTGGCCGGATTTCCGGCAACGGTAACATTGGGTGGGACATCCTTCGTGATCAGACTGCCGGCTCCAATCATGGCCTTTTCACCAATCGTGACGCCTGCAAGGATCGTGGCTCCGGTTCCGATCGACGCTCCCCGTTTTACGCAAGTGGTCTGTAGCGACCAGTCGCCATCCTGCTTTGCCGTGCCGTCCGGATTGACCGCCCGCGGCCACAGATCATTGGTAAACATGACGCCGTGACCAATGAAGACATCGTCTTCAAGCGTGACCCCTTCACAGATGAAAGTATGTCCTGAGATCTTGCACCGCTTCCCGACGGTCGCTCCTTTTTGAATCTCTACAAAACATCCGATCTTTGTCTTCGCGCCGATTTCACAGCCATAGAGGTTGACGAAACCATGCAACTCGACATCGGGTCCCAGTTTGACGTCCGGGTCGATTCGAAGGCGATCAGTAGTTCCTTCCCTCATTGTTTGGCTTTGCGATGTCGAGGTCTTTGTGGAGCGGGCTGCGGTAGCGAAAAACCTGTTGAAGCTGCGACACCAAGGTGCGCGGGGTCCGCAAGATGATCGCGAGGTCATGCATTAATGACGAATTCCGCACGTATTGAATATCGAGATCATTCATTTCAGAGAACGTGGATTGATTCTTGCCATGAACCTGCCAGTTGCCAGTGATTCCCGGCAGAGCGTCGAACCGTTCGCGCTGCTTATGGGAGAAAAATCCGTATTCCTGAGGAAGGCAGGGCCGCGGTCCGACGAGACTCATTTCGCCGCGCAGGACATTGAAGAGCTGGGGAAGCTCATCCAGACCCGCAGCCCGGATGATGCAGCCGCCGGGAATCAATCTCGAATCGCACAGAAGATCCAACTTGGTCATCGGGCTGTCGGACTGGACGAGGTGCTGGATGTGAGTCTCGTGGCGCTCAGTTCCAGCGTTCAAATGCATGCTACGGAATTTATAGAGAACGAACCGTTTTCCATCCTTCCCGATTCTGACCTGTCTGAAAAGCGCCGGACCACGAGAGACAAGCCTGATCCACAACACCAGCACGCCCACCACGGGAAGAATGATTGGAAGGCTGATCACGATGCCCAAAATGTCCAACGGCCTTTTCCATGGAAAGTCATCGGAGTAATCGCTCGCTCGAAAAGAATCATCAGCGTCATCCGCCCGGCGATGATCGAAGAGCCGGGTCGCAGATTTTGGCCCAAAGTCAGGTTCCGAGTCGTCAAGCTGCCCGAGACGGCTGGAAATTTCAGACTCATCGAGTAATGCGGTCCTGGCGGAAGGTTCATCCTTCGCAGGCTTTTCGCGAAAAGCAGGGATCATGTCGGGGG
>ERZ1022724.52-NODE-52-length-29976-cov-19.069015_pt1 | contig 29976 bp, 34 predicted proteins | sample MGYA00521091_ERZ1022724 | MGnify/ENA primary metagenome ERZ1022724 (study PRJEB33162, sample SAMN09537610) | freshwater metagenome | isolation source: freshwater | place: Canada:Alberta | collected 2017-07 | study: EMG produced TPA metagenomics assembly of the... | reverse complement strand
CCGATGAAAGGTGGATTTCCCACGATGTAATCCGCCTGCGGCCATTCGGCGCGGCGGGGGTTTTTGTAGTCGAAGAGCACGGTGCGGGCGGATTCGTCCGGGACTTCCTTGCCGGTGATGGGATGGGGCTTGGTGCTGTAGCCGTTCCAGATGGTGAGGATTTCCCCGCTAACAGGATCGCGGCGCGGGATTTTCTCGTCGTAGGCGAGCACGGCATCCTGCTGGCGGATGGTCTGGGTTTTGGGAAGCAAGGGGCGGTCGCCGGTATCGGCCTTGCCGGTGGTTTTGCGCTGCCACTGGAAGTAGCCGATCCAGAGGACGAGTTGGGCGATGGCGACGGCGTTGTGGGAGATTTCCAATCCGAGGAACTGCTCGGGGCGCACCTTGTATTCGTTCATCTCGAAGGTGGCATCGCCACCGAGGGCGGTGATGAGTTCCAGCACCTCGGCTTCGAGGCGCTTGAGGTGCTCCAGGGTGACGTAGAGGAAGTTGGCCGTGCCGCAGGCGGGATCGAGCACCTTGATGGCGCAGAGGTGGCGGTGGAAGGCGGTGACGAGTTTGAGGGCCTCGGCATCTTTCTTCGTGGCATCGGCGCGGAGTTTCTGGGCGGCGGCGCCGGTTTTCTTGGCATCGGCGGAGTTTCCGGCGGTCAGGAATTGTTTCGCCTCGTCCTCCATGGCATCGGCGCGGTCCTCGGCGGCTTCGGCCTCGTTGTGGAGCGTGGCGGCGGAGAGTCGGGTGGATTCCCATTCCTCGCGCAGCGGCTCGATGATGGTCGGGCGGATGAGGCGCTCGACGTAGGAGCGCGGGGTGTATTCCGCGCCGAGTTTGTGGCGCTCCCGGGAATCCAAGGCGCGGGTGAGCAAGGTTCCGAAGATGGAAGGTTCCACGCCGGACCAATCGGTGTCTGCCGCTTCTGCGAGCATTTCGAGCTGGGCGGCGGAGAGCGGGAGGGCGGTGGTGTTTTCGAAGAGGCCGCCATTGAAGCAGGCGATTTCCTGGAAAAGCAGGGTCGAGTATCCGGTGCCGGTGGCCATTTCCCGCCAGAGGGCGGAGATGAGCACGGGGAAGCCTTGCGGCGAGGCTTTGACCTGGGCGAGGAGTTTCTTGAATCCGTCTTCGGGCAGCAGGCCGATGTCTTCGGCAAACATGGTGAAGAGGCAGCGCTGGAGGAAACCGGCGATGACTTGGGAGTCGTGGCCGTCGGTTTCAAGGGACTTGGCGAGCTTGGCAAGGCGGTTGGCGATGTCGCGGGTGACCTCGGCGGCTTTCTTGGAGGGATCGAGCGCGTGGGGATCGGTGAAGACGAGGCGCAGGCGTTCCAGGATTTCCGGGCGGCGGAGATCGGTGAGGAGGATGCGGTGGTTCTTGGGATCCGGGAAGCGCTCGTAACGTCCGCCGGTGCAGGTGAACTCGGCGTAGAGGTCGATGGAGTGCCCGACATCGCAGACGATCAGGAAAGGCGGGCGCCCGTGGCTGGCGGGGACGGAAGTGATGTAATCGCGGCCTTGGTGATAGGCGCGCTCCAGGGCCTTGTCGAAGGCGGCGCTGCCCCTGCGGCCGTGGCCGGATTTCACGGTGGGCGATGGCGCGGCCGGCTCATCGGCGCTGACGCCTTGTTTGGTTTCCAGAACGAAGTGGGCGGCCTTGTAGAGATCGATGTAATTGGTGACAGAAGAGCCATCCGGATTCACGCGGGGCACGGCGCGGTCGAAGACGTAGAGATTTTTTTCCGGATCGGGTGATGTTGGATCGGGCCGTGGGACTTGCAAGAGATCGCAGAGTTCGGCGAGGAACATCTGATAGTTCGCCCGCTCGGCAGCTCCCGAGTTTTCCCAGCGGGTGATGAAGGCTTGGATGGTGGCGGGTGGCATTGCGAAGATTCTAGCTGCGATCTTCTACGGGGAAAGATGAATTTGCCAAGATACCTGATGGAAGTGCGGGGGCTCAGCGATCCGCAATCCGTTCGGGAAAGGCGTGTTGGTTATGCTGTTTCCGGCGGATGAGCGTAGAACAATGCTGTTTGATTTTCCAATCCGGCTCATGGAAAGCTGGTGAATTCACCCACATTCACAAAAAACCTAACGGTTTTTTCGCGGCAACAGGCGCGTTTGCATCACGCAGCTCCCGTAAATCCATGCCATCAAGACTCCTTGGAGCGGTAGCCTGATCCAGTAGATCCACTCAGGGACTTGCTTGCCATTGAGCGGCACATGGTTCATCAGCATGTGGATGTTCGACGGGAAAACCGCCACTAACAGAGCGATCAGGCCCCAGCCAGCGAGGCGGCGGGTGCGTTTGAAACAAATGCCGATGCCGCCTGCGATCTCGGCAAGTCCGCTCAGATAGATCAAACCAAGATGCCAAGGGAGGTAATCCGGCATCAGCGGCAGGTAAGTGGCTGGCGACCCGAAGTGGGCGGCACCTGCGACCATGAAAAATGTGGCGATGAGGGCGATGCTGATTTTCCGAAAGGTCATGCTCGACTATCGAGGGGAATCGGTCATGCGCAATCTCTCACTCCACCCGGGTAGCAGGAAGATGGAGATGCCCATGCTGAGCAGGATGCCGATGACGGCGACGGTGCCGAGGCTGACGAGGGCATCGCTGGAGGAGAATATCAGGGATCCGAAGCCGATCACATTGGAGGCTCCGCAGAAGAGCAGGGCCTTGCCGGTGCCTTGCCAGAGTTCTTTGAAATTGCCGCCGGTCCGGCGCAAGCTGAGGGTGACGTGAATGGCGTAGTCGATGCCGGTGCCTAACAGCAGGGGGGTGGCCATGAGGTTGACGAAGTTCCATTTCAGTCCGGTCAGGCTCATGATGGCGAGCAGAAGCAGGGTGCTGAGGAGCATGGCGAACAAGGCCAGCCCGACATCGGCGACCCGGCGGAAAATGAGGAACATCATCCCGACTAAGAGGATGAACATGGGGATGAGCATGCGGGTCATGTCTTCTTTGACGAGCTTGGCGATGGCCGGCTTGAAGAGATCCCAGCCGCTCAACCAGATGCCGTCACCGGTGATGGCGCGGAAGGTTTCGAAGTCTTTACCGGCGGGGTGGACGCCAGCGGCGGGTTCCACGGAGCCTAGCAGGTATCCGCCGCCATCGGCTTTGCGGGAGACAAAAAGCCGCATCACTTCCCGGGCTGCGGGGGATTGGGGGAAGGCAAGTGAAGCTTGCCCATCTTGTTGTGACAGGTTTTCCAGGACTCCTCGACCGAGCGCGAGTCCCTCGGCGGTGAATCCTGCGGCGTCAGCCTCGGCGAGCAGGCGTTCACGGTCGCGGGCGATGTTGGCGAGGATGGGGCGGTTCGCGGCCTGTCGCGCGGGGTCTGGCCACCAACCGTCGGGGAGGGTGCTTGTTTTGATGGAATCGGAACTTTGCAGGGTGGCGAGGCGCTGGCGGGCCTGGGCGATGCGTTGGTGCATCTCGGCATCGGTTTTTGCTTCGAGGATAAGGCCGAGCGAGCCTTCGCCACGGGTGGGAAATGCTTTTTGGAGGTGTTCGAAGGTGGCCATGGCTTCGCTGTTGCGCGGGCGCATGATGGCGGAGCTGAACTCGGCCCCGGGCATTCCATGGATGGTTAGAATCAAAGCGGCCACCAAGGCGAGGGCGGCGGTGATGCTCCAGGCGGCTTTGCTGCGGGGGAGGATTTTCCCATCGCCCCGGGCAGGTTCGCGATTGACCCCGAATTTCACGACGAAGGGGAGGTAGATGACCAACATCAGGATCGCCGCAGCGGTGAGGCCGATGGCGACGATGCTGCCCAATTGCGCCATTCCCGGCAGTCCACCCAGATTCAAGGCAAGGAAAACGACGGTGGTGGTGAGTGCGCCGAAGAGGACGGGCCTGCCACAGGCGCGGCGGAGGGCGGTGCGGTCGTGCCCGGCGACCTTGGCTTCCTGGCAAATCACGAGGCCGTAATCGACGGAGAGGCCGATGAGGATCTCGATGGAGCTGAGAGCCATGATGCTGAGTTCGCCGTAGAGCCAGCCGGCGATTCCGAGGGCCATGGCGAAGACGAGGATGAGGATGCCGGTGAGCCCTAACAGCAGGCTGAAGCGCCGCTGCATCCACCAGAACAACAGGCCGATGAGTCCGAGGGTGATGCCGATGGAGCCGCTGAGGTCGTTTTCCATGGCGGTTCCGATTTCCGAGGAGAAGGCGGGTTCGCCAGTGAAGCGGACGATTAAACCAGCGCCTTCGTTGGCTTGCCATGCGGTGATGGATTTCCGGATGTTTTTCAGCCATGCGTCCGCGTCGCGATAACCTTCCACGGCGCTTGGGGCATCGACGAAGAGGAGGTGGGTTTGGCCATCGGCACTTTCGAAAGCCTCGCCGCCTTGGCCGGATGAACCGAGGAGGGAGGTGATGGTCGGGTGATTGAGGAAGCCAAAGGGGTCATGGGCGAGGAGCACCATGTCGAGGCCTTCCATGGAGGTGGCGATTTTTGCCAGCGATTCCTCGATGGTTTTCCCGGAGCTTGATGGGGAGAGTCGGTTGGCTTGGGCTTGGGTGAGCGCGGGGTCGCCATTGAGCCAGAGGTAGGCGAGCAGCTCGGAGATGCCTCGGGGATCTTCGTTCCAGTGGGGTTTCCAGCGGGCGTTTTTGACCAGGGAATCGGCTTTGAGTTTTTCCCCGAGGGACTCGGCGGCATCGGCTAGAGTGCCGGCGTCCTGCTCGCCGCCTTGGATGACGAGGATGAGTTCGTCGTTGCGGGAAAAGGCCTCGTGAAAGGCTTTGAGGCCTTTTACTTCGGGCAGTTCGCCGGGCATCATGGAGAGGATGTCGGTGTCGAAGCGCAGGCGGGTCAGTCCCACGGTGGCGAAGAGAATCGCAGCGATGAGGACGAAGGGGACTGCCAAGCGGCGTAACATGCGGGGACTCAAGCAGGGATTTTTCCCGGCGGCAATTCATGATCCAGGCCCGCGCGAAAGTCTGGCTTACGTCGCACTACGACTCCACGCCATGTCTTTTCAATTGCATTTTCCAAGAGTCTTGCAAGCGTGACCGCCTGCCAACGCTTATCGCTGGCCGCCTGCTCAAGGGCCAGCGGGGACGTCGGGTTGGTCAGAACCGGGCCCGCTTTTTGCTACTTCTTTCTCCTCTCGAAAATGAACCAGACTCTTCGCTCCATCACCCGCACGGCAGGCGTCATTGCCTCGACGGCTTGCTTCGCGTCGGCTCAGAGTTCACAAGATCGCCCGGCGACGAAGCTTGATGAGCTGGTCGTCACTGCGGCCCGTTTCGATCAAACGCTCTTCCAGCAGGTTCAGCCAGCCACCGTCTTGAAGGGCAAGGAGTTGCAGCTTAAACTCCAACCCACTCTGGGCGAGACTCTAAACAACGAGCCGGGCGTCAGCTCGACTTCGTTCGGTCCCGGAGCCAGCCGCCCGATCATCCGCGGCCTCGGGGATGACCGGGTTCGCATCCTCCAAAATGGCACGTCCTTGCTCGATGTTTCCAATGTAAGTCCCGACCATGCGGTGGCCACGGACCCACTCACAATTCGCTCGGTCGAGGTCGTGCGTGGCCCGGCAACCCTCCTCTACGGCCCGAACACCATGGGCGGCGTGATCAACGTGATTGATGACCGGATCCCCACCGAGCGCTTCCAGGGGACCTACCCAAGCGGCAAGGTTGAGACCAGTGTGGGTTCGGTAGACAACTTGTTTTCCCAATCCGGCGCACTCACCTGGGGCTCTGGCCCCCTGGTTTTTCACCTGGATGGCTTCAACCGCGAGACCTCCAATATCGAGATTCCGGGATACGCCCGCTCGGCGGCAAAACGAAAAAGCGCCCCTCTCGCACCCGGTGAGGAAGAGGCCAGGGGTGAGTTGCCTAACAGTGCGACTGAATCGCAAGGCGGCGCTCTCGGCAGCTCGTATCTCTGGAATGGGGGATACCTCGGATTCTCCTATTCAGGCGTGGACTCGAACTATGGCACTGTGGGCGAACCGGATGTCACCATCGATCTCCGGCAACGCCGCTGGGATATGCGCGGCGCGGTATTCACCCCAACACCTTGGATCAAGGAAATCGACTTCAAGCTGGGATACTCAGACTACGAACACACGGAGTTCGAAGGCGCGGAAGCCGGCACTCAGTTCCTCATCGATGGCTACAACGGCCGCATCGAGCTGCTGCACGAAAAAATAGGCACGCTGGAAGGCGCATTCGGGGTGGAAGCACAGCAAAGTGATTTTTCCGCCCTGGGAGCCGAGGCCTTCCTTCCTCCCGTGAACAGTCGAGTAACCTCGGCGTTTTTTTTCGAGGAAATTCCCTTGGATTCCGTCCGCCTGCAATGGGGAGCGCGCTACGACCATCAGACGCATGATTCCGAAACGAATGATCTTTTCGGCCCCGGGCTAAGTCGGGATTTCGACGCACTTAGCACCTCGATGGGTGTCGTTTTCACCCCGGTGGATGATTACGCACTCGCGCTTTCTGTAGGCTACGCGCAGCGCCCGCCGACTTATGTAGAGCTATTCGCGAATGGTCCTCATGTCGCTACCGGGGCCTTCGAAATCGGCGATCAAGACCTCGGCACGGAGGATTCCATCTCACTGGACTTCTCCATCAGAAAACGCGCCGGTCGCGTGACTGGCAGCGTCAGCGGGTTTTATTACCGCTTTGACGACTTCATCAATCTCGCCCCCACGGGCGGCACCGATCCTGCGGATGATCTCCCGATCTACGCCTACCAGCCCGTGGGAGCAGACTTCTTCGGAGGAGAAATCGAAACGATCTTTCATCTTCTGGAACCCGTCGTGCCCGCCGATTCAAAAAGCGCGGAGTCAGGCATCCCCGTCCGCGACGAACGCCTCGATTTGATCCTCCGTGCCGACTACGTCCACGCGGAAGATCGGGACAATCGCGAGGCCTTGCCACGCATCCCGCCATTTCGCCTCAGCGCTGCGTTTGATTATCAGCGCGGGCCGCTCGGCGCACGCATCGAGGGGCAATACGCGGCAGAACAAGACCGCCACGCCGATGATGAACTCCCGACCGACGCCTATTTCCTCGTGAACGCCAGCGTCACCTATGATACCAGGCTCGGCCCCATCGATACCACCGTTTACCTGAAAGGAATCAATCTCACCGACGAGGAAGCTCGCCAGAGCACCTCGTTCCTCAAAGACGTCGCCCCCCTCGCGGGCCGGGGCGTGATCATGGGCTTGCGGGCCGCATTCTAAATTTGATTCAAAATTTTCGAATTTTGAGTGGACAAATCCCAAGATGCCCGTTACGGACCTCCCTCCCTGACGGGGCGTAAGCCTCAGAGGAACCTGGGCAGTGTAGCTCAGCGGTAGAGCAGAGGACTCATAAGCCTTTGGTCGGCGGTTCAAATCCGCCCCCTGCCACCAGGTTTTTCAAATATTCGCCGCTTCTAATGCAAATTTAGAAGAAAAACTAAAAAAGGGCTTGTCAGGATGGGATCGGCTCCTAGAGTCGCCCCCCCCACAGCGAGGGCCGCTGACGAATTTACTTCGAAGCGACTCAAATTACAGGGAAAATTTATCGGGTGTAGCTCCGGAAAAAAGCTCTTACGAGGTATCCTCGTCGGCGCTCCGGTTTGCCCCCATGGGAAAATCAGAACCACCGCAAGGAAATCATGCCGACCATCAATCAACTCGTTCGCAAGGGACGCCTCACTCCGGCCGAAAAGTCGAAGTCACCCGCTCTTGTCAACTGCCCTCAGCGCCGCGGAGTCTGCCTCCAGGTGATGACCCGCACCCCCAAGAAGCCAAACTCGGCTCTCCGTAAAGTGGCCAAAGTGCGCCTTACCAACGGATTCGAAGTCATCGCCTACATCGGCGGTGAAGGCCACAACCTCCAAGAGCATTCCATCGTTCTCGTGCGCGGCGGTCGGGTGAAGGACCTTCCCGGTGTCCGTTACCACATCGTTCGTGGTTCCCTCGATACCCTCGGTGTCGATAAGCGCCGCCAATCACGCTCCAAATACGGCGCGAAACGTCCGAAACCCGGTGCCGTTGCTGCACCAGCCAAGGGCAAAAAGAAGTAATTCATCCGTTTTAACCAAACACTAACTTCCTACCGCCATGCCACGCCGCAAGCGCATCTTCACCAAGCCAGACCGTCGCGATCCCCGCTATGACAGTCCTCTCGTCGGTCACCTCATCACCAAGGTGATGGAAGACGGCAAGCGTTCACTCGCTCAACGCATCGTCTACGCCGCCATCGACCGAGCCAACGAAGGTGTCGATACCATCGACCCTCTCGAAGTCATCACCCGTGCCGTCGAGAACACCAAACCTCGCGTGGAAGTCAAATCCCGCCGCGTCGGTGGTGCCACCTACCAAGTGCCGCTCGAGGTCGCTCCGGATCGCTCCGAGGCACTCTCCATGCGCTGGCTCGTCAACTACGCCCGCAACCGCAAGGGCACTCCCATGCACGTCGCACTCGCCAACGAGATCAAAGACGCCGCTAACAACCAAGGCAGCGCCGTCCGCAAACGCGACGACGTCCACAAGATGGCTCAGGCCAACCGCGCCTTCGCTCACTTCCGTTTCTAAAACGACCCAGCGTCCAAGCATTCCATCCCGTGAATCCGAACAGTCCTAACCGCCAATACGTGCTCGAGCGCACCCGAAATATCGGGATCGCTGCGCACATTGACGCGGGGAAGACAACGCTCACCGAGCGCATCCTGTTCTACACAGGCATGATTCACAAAATCGGCGAAGTCCACGATGGTGGCGCTACCACCGACTGGATGGAGCAGGAGCGCGAGCGCGGCATCACCATCACCTCCGCCGCCGTCACCACCGAGTGGTGGCAGCATGAGGAAGAGGGAATGACCAAGCTCTTCCCCGGCCAAAAGCAGCGGATCAATATCATCGACACCCCCGGACACGTGGACTTCACCGCTGAAGTCGAGCGTTCCCTCCGGGTCCTCGACGGTGCCATCGTTGTCTTCTGCGGCGTCGCCGGCGTCCAACCCCAGTCAGAGACCGTCTGGCGGCAGGCCACCAAATACAAGGTCCCGCGTCTCGTCTTCGTCAACAAGATGGACCGCACCGGTGCCAACTTCGACAACGTCTTCGGCGAGGTGAAGGAAAAACTAGGTGCCAATGCCGTCCGCATCCTCATCCCCATCGGTTGCGAGGATCAACTCATCGGCCAAATCGACGTCGTCAATCAAAAGGCCGTCTATTTCTCCGACGACGACAAGTTCGGCTCCACCTACACCGTCAAGGAACTCGAAGGCGACCTCATCTCCCTCTGCCAAGAAGCCCACAACGAGCTCGTCAACGCCGTGGCCGATGTCGATGAAATCATCGGCGAAAAATTCCTCAACGAGGAAACCATCACTCTCTCGGAACTCAAGCAAGGCATCCGCCGCGCCACCATCGCCAACCAACTCGTCCCCGTCGCAGGCGGCTCGGCCTTCAAAAACAAAGGCGTCCAATACCTGCTCGATGCGGTCATCGACTACCTCCCAAGCCCGCTCGATATCCCCTCTGCCATCGGTATGGACCCCGATGACCACGAGAAACAAATCGAGGTCGTCACCTCGGACAACGAGAAGTTCGTCGCCCTCGCATTCAAACTTTGGGCAGACAAATTCGTCGGAAAACTCGTATTCTTCCGTGTCTATTCCGGCGTCATCAAAAAAGGCGATACGGTTTACAACCCGCGCACCCGCCGCTCCGAGCGCGTCGGCCGCCTGATTCAAATCCAGGCAAACGAGCACAAGGACATCGACGCCTGTTACTCGGGTGACATCGCCGCCATGGTCGGTATCAAGAACGTCACCACCGGTGACACCCTCGCTTCTGACAAGCACGACGTCGTCCTCGAGCCTCCCACTTTCCCGGAACCGGTCATCTCCATGGCCGTCGAACCCCGCACCGTTGCTGACCAGGAAAAACTTGGACTCGCCCTCGGTCGGCTTTCCGAAGAAGACCCCACCTTCATGGTCAAGACCGATGAGGAAACCGGCCAGGTCATCATCTCCGGCATGGGGGAACTCCACCTCGAAATCATCATCGACCGCATCCGCCGCGAGTTCAAGGTGGAGGCCAACACCGGCGCCCCTCAGATCGCCTACCGCGAGACGATCACCCAAGCCGCCGGCGGCGAAGGCAAACTCATCAAGCAGTCCGGTGGTCGCGGTCAATACGGCCACGTCATCCTCGCCATCAAACCCAACGAAAAAGGCAAGGGACTCACCATCGAAAACAAAGTCATCGGCGGTGCCATTCCCAAGGAATACATCAACGCGGTCTACAAAGGAATTACCGAGTCCATGTCCAATGGCGTCATCGCGGGCTACCCTGTCATCGATGTGCTTGTCGAAATCCTCGACGGGTCCTACCACGACGTTGATTCCAACGAAAACGCCTTCACCATGGCCGCCATCTTCGCCATGAAGGACGGCTTCAAAAAAGCCAACTCCATCCTCCTCGAGCCCATCATGGCCGTGGAAGTCTCCACCCCGGACGATTACCAAGGTGACGTCATGGGCGATCTCAGCCGCCGCCGCGGACAGATCCAGAACACCGAATCCAAAGGCAAGCTCTCCATCGTGCATGCCAATGTCCCTCTCAAAGAAATGTTCGGCTACTCGACCGCCGTTCGTACCCTCTCCTCGGGCCGCGCTTCTTATGCCATGACTCCATCGCATTTCGAGCAGGTTCCGAAGAACATTGTCGAAGAAATCGTCAGCGACCGCATGGGCTAATCTGCCCCTTCTCCTAACTCACGCAAACCGCCAACTAAATCTCCACCATGGAAAACCAGAAAATTCGTATCCGCCTGCGTGCCTTTGATCACCGTGCGATTGATCGCTCAGCTCAAGAAATCGTCGAAACCGCAAAAAGAACCGGAGCCCGCGTCGCCGGACCGATTCCACTTCCAACCCGTATCGAAAAATTCACCGTCAACCGCTCGGTTCACGTGAACAAAAAGTCGATGGAGCAGTTCGAAGTCCGCACCCACAAGCGCTTGCTCGACATCGTCGATCCTACCGCCCGCACCGTCGATGAGCTCAAAAAGCTCAACCTTCCTGCCGGCGTCGATATCACCATCCGTATCTGAGCGGTGCTTTCGCACCGAATCTCAAATCTCAAATTTTAAATCTCAAATCTAAATCGCCATGTCACTCGGCCTCCTCGGCAAAAAAATCGGTATGACCCGCTTGTTCGACCAACAAGCCGGCATCATGATCCCTGTAACCGTCATCGACGTTTCCGGAAACACGATCCTTCAATCCAAGACTCCAGAAACGGACGGCTACACCGCGGTCCAGGTCGGCTACGGTGACCAGAAGGAACAACGCGCCAGCAAGCCCGCCCTCGGCATCGCCAAGAAGGCCGGTTGCGCTCCCAAGCGCTTCATCCAGGAATTCCGCGTGGAAAATGGCGTCGAACTTCCAGCCGTACATCCCGGTCTCGAAACCTTCACGGTCGGCCAATGGGTTGACGTCTTTGGCGACTCCAAAGGCCGTGGCTTCCAAGGCGCTGTCAAACGCCACGGCTTCGGCGGTCTCAAAATGACCCACGGCTCCATGATGCACCGCCGGACCGGCGCCATCGGTTGCCGCTCCACCCCAGGTCGCGTTTGGAAAAATCAAAAAATGCCCGGACACATGGGAACCACCCGTTCCACCGTCCAGAATCTCAAGGTTGTCGCCATCCGTCCTGAAGACGGCGTCATCCTCGTCTCAGGTGCCGTTCCAGGATCCAACGGAAACTACGTCACCGTCCGTCCAGCCAAGAAAAAGTCCGCCTAATCCGGCGGCCCCTTGAAACCTCTCACGATTTACTGTCATGTCCGCTAAGACTTTCACCGCAGAAGACGCTCAAGCCGCCAACCTCGTGTTGGTTGGTGCCGAGAAAGGTCGCCAAGCCGTCCACGATCTCGTGGTCGCTTACCGCGCCAACCGCCGCACCGGCTCCGCTTGCACCAAGACCCGGGGCGAGGTCTCAGGTAACAACCGCAAGATCTACAAACAAAAAGGCACCGGTGGTGCCCGTCACGGCGACAAGCGCGCCCCCATCTTCGTCGGTGGTGGTGTCGTCTTCGGCCCACGCCCTCGCGACTACTCCAAGAAAGTCCCCAAGACGGTTCGTAAACTCGCTCTCCGCCGGACCCTCGGTGACCTCGTCACTGCGGAAAAAATCAAAACCGTCGCTTCGTTCTCCATCGCTGATGGCAAGACCAAGTCCTTCGTCGCCCACCTCGACTCGCTCACCCAGCCTGGCAAGATCCTCATCGTTGCAAACAGCTTCGACGACTCCACCTACCTCGCTGCCCGCAACGTCTCATGGGCCCAGCTCGTCACTCCCACCGACCTCAACGTCGAGCAACTCCTCCTCGCCAACACCATCATCCTCGTGGGTGATGCCGTGCAAACGCTCGCAGCTCGCACTGCCTGAACCCCGGACCCTACACCGAGATTATGAAAGATATCTACCAGGTCATCAAAAACGTTCGCCTCTCCGAAAAAGCAACCATGCTCCAGGAGAATAACAACGAGGTCACCCTCGAAGTCGATCGTAAGGCCAACAAGCTTGAAATCAAACAAGCCGTCGAACAACTCTTCGGAAAAACCGTCCTGGCCGTTCGCACTGCCAACTACGACGGTAAATTGAAGCGCCAGCGTCGTGCAGACGCCGGTCGCACGAACCACTGGAAAAAAGCAATCGTCCGCCTCAAGGAAGGCGAATCGCTCGATCTCGTCTAAGCGATTTAATTAACGCAGCCCCAAACGTAACACTCTAACGTTCCGATTGTCATGCCCCTGAAAACTTTCAAGTCCATCACACCTTCCGCCCGCTACAAGAATCTCCCGTCCTTCGACGAGATTACCAAGAGCAAGCCTGAGAAAAGCCTTCTCACGCCCCTCAAGCGCAGCGGTGGCCGTAACAACACCGGCCGCATCACCACCCGTCACATCGGCGGAGGTCACAAGCGCCACTACCGCTTGATCGACTTCAAGCGCGGTAAGCACGATGTCGCAGCAACCGTCGTCGGAATCGAATATGATCCGAACCGCACCTGCCGCATCGCCCTGATCCAGTATGAAGACGGCCAGAAATCCTACATCCTCGCCCCACTCGGCCTCGAAGTCGGAACCACCGTCATCTCCGGCGCGGCTGTCGCCCCGAAGACTGGCAACGCCATGCCTCTCAGCGCGGTCCCACTCGGAACGCCCATCCACAACATCGAACTCATCCCCGGCAACGGTGGTAAAGTCGCCCGCGCCGCCGGCCAGCTCGCCGTGCTTTCCAACCGCGACGGTGGCTGGGCTTTGGTGAAAATGCCCTCCGGTGAAATCCGCCGCTTCAACGATCGTTGCTTCTGCACCATCGGCCAGGTCGGAAACCGCGACCACATGAACGAAACCTCGGGCAAGGCCGGCCGCACCCGCTGGCAGGGCGTTCGCCCAACCGTCCGTGGTATGACCATGAACCCGGTTGACCACCCGAACGGTGGTGGTGAAGGAAAATCCAAGTCCGGTGGTGGTCGTCAGCACCTTCTCAGCCCATGGGGCCACGCGAAGGGTCAAAAGACTCGCAACAAGAAGAAGAACACCAGCGTCTTCATCGTCGAGTCTCGCCACAAAGCGAAAAAGAAATAACCTTCTTTCACCTGGAATCTCAAATCTGAAATCTCAAGTTTCCCATGCCACGCTCACTCAAAAAAGGCCCTTACGTTGATCAAAAGCTGCTCGCCAAGATCGACGCCGTCGCCGAAGCCGGATCCGACCGCAAGCCCATCAAAACATGGAGCCGCAAGTCGATGATCACCCCGGACTTCGTCAGCCACAACTTCGCCGTCCACAATGGCAAAACTTTCGTTCCCGTTTACGTGACCGAAAACATGGTGGGCCACAAGCTCGGTGAATTCTCCCCGACCCGTCTGTTCAAGACACACGGCGGTATCGGTAAAAAGTAATTCTTTCGATCTCTTTCTCTCCACAATCCGCATGCGCTCGTCCTTCCACATCAAAGCTCTCGCCGCCGCCCTCGGGCTCGCCGGCTCGGCTGGGGTGTGCCTGGCCCAAGCGCCTACGATTGAGCAGTATCAAGATATCGTCACTGAACTTCAAACGCAGAATCAAACCCTCCAGCGCAGCCTTGCCGAGGCCAACCGTGGCGAAAAACAGGCCTCTGAGCAGCTCGCTCAAGTCCGTGAACGCCTCGAAGCTCTCGGCAAAAACCTGCTCGATGGGGGAGATGACCGCCTCGTTCAGGCCGCTGCCGACCTCCAGGTCGCCAGTGAGCGCACCAACAACCTCGAAGGATCCGTCACCCGTCTCGCCGCCGCCGTCAATGATTACCTCCGCCAAGCGGTCGTATCCGACCCGGATGCAAGATTACGTGTGGAAACTTCACTAAGAGAGCTTGACGCAGTCCTCGGACTACGCCAGAAGCCCCGCCCCGATGTTCGTAACGGCTCGCTCCAGCAAGCCCGGATCGTCAGCATCGACCAAGAAAGTGGCATGATGGTTTTTAACCTTGGCGAAAACCAAGGCGCTAAAATCGGCATGACCTTTCGACTCACCCGCGGGCAACAGCCCTACGGTAAAGCCATTCTCGCTGATGTCCGCAAGGGCGTCAGTGGTGCCTTTGTCGAGATTCTCGACAATGTCACCGAAACTCCTCGCCCCGGCGATCTCGCCGTCCTCGAAACACAAGCATCCGCGCAGTAACCACTCACGTCAGACGTTCCATGGAAGTCAAAAGCATCACTAAATACGTTCGCCTCTCGCCTAAAAAAGCGCGTGACGTCGCCCGCGAAATTCAAGGCCTGCCGGTATCGAGCGCCTTGGACATCCTGACCTTCACCCCCAAAAAGGCTGCCCAGCTGATTGGTAAGACTCTCAAGACTGCCATCGCAGACGCGGAGAACAACTTCTCACTCGACGCAACCACTCTGGTCGTCAAGGAAGCCGTCATCGGGGGAGGGCCTACTCTCCGCCGCTTCAAGCCACGGGCCAAGGGCTCCGCCGGCCCGATCCTCAAGCGCACCAGCCACATCTCCATCACGCTCGAAGGCTCAGCCCCCGAGAAGAAAAAGAAGGTTGCCCGCAAGGCCGCCAAACAAATCAAAGAAACCCCGGCAGCCGCTGCGGTTGAAGAAACCGCCTGATCTCCGTCCTCCTAATCTTATCCCGCACCGACCATGGGCCAAAAAGTAAATCCGATCGCATTCCGTCTCGCCATCAACAAAGATTGGCGCTCCAAGTGGTATGCCAAAGGCAAAGACTACACCGACAAACTCCACGAAGATCTCGCGATCCGTGGTTATCTCAAGAACAAGCTCGTAAATGCTGGTTTGGCCCGTGTGGTCATCGAGCGCGCTTGGAACAGTGTTCGGGTCACCCTTCATACTTCACGCCCAGGCCTCATCATTGGTCGCCAGGGTAAGGAAATCGAAGTGATGACCAAGGAAATCTCCGACCTCTGCAAAGGTGCTCAGGTCAAGATCGACATCATCGAGATCCGCAAGCCTGAGCTCGATGCTCAGCTCGTCGCCGAGCAAATCGCCGTCCAACTCGAGCGCCGGATTTCCTTCCGCCGCGCCATGAAACGCGCCATGCAAACCGCCATGGAGTTCGGCGCGGAAGGCATCCGCCTCCGCTGCGCCGGCCGCCTCGGTGGCGCTGACATCGCTCGTGCCGAAGGCTATCGCGAAGGCAAAGTGCCACTTCAGACTCTCCGTGTACCACTCGACTACGGCTTCGCCGAAGCTCGCACCCTCTATGGAATCATCGGCATCAAGTGCTGGGTGAACAAAAAGGAAGACGACGGCACCGGTGGCAAGCCATCCCAAGGCCGCAACGACCGTGGCGACCGTGGCGGTGACCGCCGTGGCGGCGGAGATCGCGGTGGCGATCGTCGCCCGAACAACCGCAACTGATTTTTAATCCTCTCAATTCTCACACCAACATTTTACCTAGAAGGACCGAGTTATGCCTTTGATGCCCAAAAGAACCAAGTTCCGCAAAAGCCATCGCGGAAGCCGCTCCGGCAACGCCCAGCGCGGAACCACCGTCGCCTTTGGTGACTTCGGTCTCCAAACTCTTGACCGCGGCTGGATGACCAACCGCCAGATCGAGTCTTGCCGGATCGCCATCAACCGTTCCCTCAAGCGGAAAGGCAAAGTCTGGATCCGCATCTTCCCACACAAGTCCATCACCTCACGTCCTCCTGAAACACGGATGGGTAAAGGTAAGGGCGCGGTGGAAGGTTGGGTCGCAGTGATCCGCCCGGGTAACATGCTCTTCGAAATCGGCGGGGTTCCTGAATCCGCTGCCAAAGAAGCCATGCGCCTCGCCTCCTACAAGCTCGGCATCCGCACCCGCCTCGTCGCACGCAACGCCCACGCTTGATCCGCACGCTCCAATCACCACCTAACTTTTCCTGAATCATGGCCAAAACCAAAGCCTCAGCTTCTCCAAGCACCATGAGCGCCGTCGAGCTCCAAACCCGACTCCGCGATCTCAAGCACGAAGCTCTCAATCTCCGCCTCCAACGCGCCACCGGCACCTTGGAAAACCCCGCTCGCATCAAACAGGTGCGCCGCGAAACCGCTCGCATCCTCACGGTCGTCACCGCGAAGAAGAGTGCCTAATCCCCGCTAAACAACGCTTCACTTCTATTCTACCATGAGCGAGACTCCTTCGGACACTCAAGTCCACCTTCGTAAAACCCGTGTTGGCGTGGTCATTTCCAATAAAATGGACAAGACCCTCGTCGTCGAACACGTCGCCCGCGTTCCTCACCCGAAATTCAACAAGATCGTCAAGCGCTCCAAGAAATACTACGTGCACGACGAGACCAACCAAGGCCAGATCGGTGACCGCGTCCGCATCGTCGAGACCCGTCCGCTCTCGAAGCTTAAGTGCTGGTCACTTGCCGAAGTCATCTCCCATTGATCGGGCTTCGCCCATTTCAAATCTCAAATTTCAAATCTCAAATTTCTTCAAGTCATGATTCAGATGGAAACCATGCTCGTCGTCGCGGATAACACCGGGGCACGCAGCGCTAAAATGATCGGTGTGCTCGGCAAGCGCAGCCGCACCGCTTCAATCGGTGACGTAATCACCTGCCACATCCGCGATTCCATCCCGACCGCCGCCGTCAAAAAGGGCAGCGTCGTCAAGGCTGTCGTCGTTCGCACCGCCTACCCGATTCGCCGTGCCGACGGATCGATCCTCCGCTTCGACTCCAACGCAGTCGTCATCATCGACAAGGACAACAATCCCCGTGGCACCCGGATCTTCGGACCCGTGGCTCGTGAACTGCGCGACCGCTCGTTCATGAAAATCGTTTCTCTCGCACCCGAGGTTCTCTGAACTCCTGGTCACAACATCGCACCACTCCACTTTCATGAGCCAAACCAAGACACACGTCAAAAAAGGCGACCAAGTCGAAATCATTGCTGGTAATCACAAAGGCAAGCGCGGTATCGTGCTCCTCGTGAACGCCACCAAGGGAAAGGTCGTCGTCGAAGGCGGCCGCCCCATCCAAAAGGCCGTCAAGGCCACCGAAGCAGATCCCACCGGCGGAATCAAAACCATCGATGGCCCTGTCCATATCTCCAACGTCAAAAAAGTGGGCTGAAGCATTCCGCTTCTGCCCGCGCTTAAGCGCCTGAGCAATCAGCGCTGACCCGCAAAAAAATGAGTACACCAGCACTACTAACACACTACAAGACCAAGGTCGTCCCCGCGCTCATGAAGAGCAACGGCTACACCAATGGTCATCAAGTCCCACGTCTCGAAAAGATCGTGGTCACCTCCTGCATGGGAAAAGCCCCGGACCGCAAAGTCGCTGTCGATGACGCCGTCAATGAGATCCAAAAGATCACCGGCCAGCGCCCATCCATCACCTTCTCGAAAAAGGCCGTCGCCAATTTCAAGCTCCGTGAGGGTGAAGCCCTCGGCGCGCGTGTCACCCTGCGTGGTGCTCGCATGTGGGAGTTCCTCCACCGCTTCATCAACATCACTTCCCCGAACATTCGCGACTTCCGCGGGATTTCCTCGAAGTCATTTGACGGCCGTGGGAACTACGCCTGCGGAATCAGCGACCAATCCATCTTCCCGGAAATCGAAATCGACCAGATCAAGCGCACCATCGGCTTCGACCTGATCTTCGTCACCTCCGCCCCGACCGACGCCGAAGGCCGCGCCCTCCTCACCGAGCTGGGCTTGCCTTTCCGCGATATGAAAAAGGCCAACGAGGCCGAGGCCGTAGCTGCCAACTAAACACCGGACCCTCACAATTTAAACGGAATCCAATTATATGGCAGTTCTCACCGATCCAATCTCAGACTTCCTCACGCGCTTCAAAAACGCAGCCCGCGCCGGCAATGAGGAATTCTCCGCTCCTTACTCCAAGATCAAGGCGGACATCGCCCGCATCCTCCAGGAAGAAGGCTACCTCTGGAAATATGAAGTCGTCACCGGCGACCATACCACCATCAAGGCAAAGCCGAAATTCATCGATGGTCGCGCGATCCTCACCGACCTCAAGCGCGTCTCGACTCCCGGCCGCCGCCACTACGTCGGCGCAGGTGAAGTCCCCCGCGTCATGTCAGGCCTCGGCATTTCCATCCTTTCCACTTCGAAAGGTGTCATGTCCGGCGGTTCCGCCAAGAAACAAAACCTCGGCGGCGAACTCCTCGCCAACGTCTGGTAAACCTCAACTCGTAATTAGGAAACTAACATCATGTCACGAGTCGGACTCAAACCAATCTCTCTTCCCGCGAAGGTCGCCATCAAGATGGATGGTCGCACGGTCATCGTCGAGGGCCCCAAGGGCAAACTCGACTTCCCGCTTCCGGATGGAATCTCGCTCACTGCCGAGAACGACACAGTCGTCGTCTCCCGCGCTTCCGAGCTTCGCCAGCACAAAGCCCTCCACGGCACTGCCCGCAGCCTCGTCCAGAATATGATTCTCGGCGTGTCCACCGGCTTCGTGAAGGACCTCGAAATCCTCGGCGTCGGTCTCCGCGCAGCGGTCAAAGGCTCTGACCTCGACCTCTCGCTCGGCCGCTCCCACCCACTCCTTCACCCCATCCCCGCGGGTCTCAGCGTCACAGTCGTTGAAAACACCAAGATCAAGGTGGAAGGAATCGACAAGCAGCTCGTCGGTCAGTTCGCTGCCGAAGTCCGCGGCTTCTATCCGCCCGAACCCTACAAGGGCAAGGGAGTTCGCTACGTCGGTGAGAAAGTTCGCCGCAAAGAAGGCAAAAGCGTCGGCAAATAATCCATTACCGTCGCCCCACACCTCAACAAAATTACGGCAATATGAGCACTATCAATCGCAAGTCGATCCGTCGCAAGATCCACAACCGCATCCGCCGGAAGGTCTCCGGCACTGCCGAACGTCCACGTCTGGCCGTTCACTACTCGAACCAACACATCTACGCCCAAGTCATCGACGACGCGGCTGGCAAGACCCTGGTCTCCGCCTCCACGCTCGACAAGTCTTTCGAAAAGGCCTCCGCCAATGTGGAGAGCGCCCAGAAAGTCGGTGCTCTCCTCGCCGAGCGCGCCAAGGGATCCAACATCAGCGCCGTCGTCTTCGACCGCGGCGGTCACCTCTATCATGGTAAAGTCAAAGCCCTCGCCGACGCAGCTCGCGAAGCCGGACTTCAATTCTAACGCTCCGACCTGACACAAACATCATGGTAACAATTCCAGAAAACGAAATTCCAGCGGCATCGGCAGAAGCAGTCGTGGCCAAGCCAGCGCTCGGTCCGGTCGCAGGCTCCGCTCCTTCACAAGGCGGCTATCAAGGTAACCGCGGCGGTCAAGGCGGCGGTTATCAAGGCGGCGGCGGTGGCTACCAAGGCGGTGGCCAGGGCGGTCGCGGTCGTGGCGGCCCACGCCGTGAAGAACGCGCTGCTCCTACCGACTCGGAAGGAAATGAGCTCTCCGAAAAGGTGGTCTTCATCAACCGCTGCGCCAAGGTCGTCAAAGGCGGTCGCCGTTTCAGCTTCTCCGCCCTCGTTGTCACCGGCAACAAGGTGGGCAAGGTCGGGCTCGGCTACGGCAAGGCCAACGAGGTCTCCGACGCGATCAAGAAAGCCAGTGATGGCGCACGCAAGGTCCTCGTCTCGATGAGCATTGTCGATGGCACCATCCCCCACGAAATCTACGCGGAATTCGGCGGTGGCAAGGTCCTCCTCAAGCCAGCTTCTCCCGGAACGGGGATCATCGCCGGTGGCGGTGTCCGTGCCGTTTGCGAGGCGGTCGGGATTCGCGACGTGCTTGCCAAGTCCATGGGTTCCTCCAACCACGCCAACGTGGTCAAGGCGACCCTCAAGGCCCTCTCCCAACTCCGCACCCGGGACCAAGTCCTCGGTGGTCGCGGCAAAAAGAAACGGGAAAAGGCAATCTAATCAGCTGGGGACGTCCTCGTGGCATCCTGCAAACTGAAAACTGAAAACTAGAAAACTTCTTATGGAACTCCATCAATTCAGCCCGAATCCAGGCTCCAAGCACCGGAACAAGCGTCTCGGTTGCGGCGAAAGCTCTGGCCACGGCAAAACTTCCTGCAAAGGCAACAAGGGACAAAAGGCCCGCTCCGGTTCCGGCACCCGTGTCGGTTTCGAAGGTGGCCAGATGCCCCTCCACCGCCGCCTTCCCAAGCGCGGTTTCAATAACTTCGACTTCCGCGATGTCTTCTGCGTGTTCAACGTAGGCGAACTCGATGACCTCTTCGACGCTGGCTCCACGATCGACGAAGCCGCCCTTCGCGGTCAAGGCCTCGTCAACGGGCGTTGCGACAAAACCAAGGTCCTCGGAGTGGGCGAAGTCACCAAGGCGTTTCACCTCGTGGTGGACAATGCCAGTGCTTCCGCTCGTGAAAAAATCGAAAAGGCAGGCGGCACCGTCACTGCTCCTGTCAAAGCTTCCGAAGCCGGGCCTAACGCTTGACTCCGATCTGTTGACTCCTGATTTCCGATGAGGAAGCGCACCCGCGCTTCCTCATCGTGTTTAAAACCTGACCGTTATTTTCCCTCACTCTCCGCCATGATTTCTGCGTTCACCAACACTTGGAAAATTCCTGAACTCCGCGACCGGATTCTGTTCACCCTCGCGCTCATCGTCATCATCCGCCTCGGCGTGCACATCACCCTTCCGGGGGTGGATGCGACGGTCATCAAGACATGGATGGACAGCCTCAAAAACCAAGACCCCGCAGCAGGCGGCGGCATCACCGCGCTCCTCACGGTGTTTTCCGGCGGTGGACTCCAGCAGGCCGGAATCTTCGCGCTCGGGATCATGCCCTACATCTCCGCATCCATCATGGTGCAGTTGATGACGGCTGTGGTACCCAAGCTTTCACGGCTCGCCCGCGAGGATGGTGGGCGCCAGAAGATCACCCAATACACCCGCTACATCACCATCGTCATTGCGGTGGTGCAGGGTTTCTTCGTCGCCAAGTCACTCACCAACCCGGAAAGCATTCCTTACATGTCGGGAGTCGAGAAATTCGGGCAACTGGTCCCGGATCCATCATACACTTGGATGGCCCTCACGGTCATCACCATCGTGGCAGGGACTGTCCTCCTCATGTGGATCGGCGATCAGATCACGGAAAAAGGTATCGGCAACGGCACTTCGATCATCATCACGGTCAACATCATCTCCGCCCTTCCAGGTGCTCTCATCCAGGCTTGGAATTTCTTCGTTAATGGCGATGGCAATGCCTTCCGCTCGATGATGATGGTGGTCATGATCGCCCTGCTGCTCGTGGTCATCGCGGGCACCATCGCCATCACCCAGGCCCAGCGCCGGATTGCGGTGCAATACGCCAAGCGGGTGGTCGGTCGTAAGCAGTTTGGTGGTCAAACCCAGTATCTGCCGCTCAAAGTCAATTATGCGGGTGTCATGCCCATCATTTTCGCTTCGGCGGTGTTGTCACTGCCACCCATGATGCTTCAGTGGTTTTTTCCGGGCCAAGGCTGGGCGACGAAGATCTATGGTGAACTCGTGGGCGGCGGGACTTGGTATTACGTCCTCGGTGGTATCGGGATTTTCCTCTTTTCCTACTTCTGGGTTGCCATGATGTTCCAACCTTCCCAGATCGCGGAGGATCTCAAGCGCAACGGCGGTTATATCCCCGGCGTGCGCCCAGGCAAGCCCACCGCGGATTTCCTGGATTTCACGATGACGCGCCTGACATTCGCCGGTGCCATTTTCCTTGCTGGATTGTTCGTTCTCCCAGTTGCCACTGGCAAGCTTGTCGGACTTCCTCCATCGTCCCTGGTCCTCCAGTTCTTCGGCGGAACCTCACTTTTGATCATGGTGGGAGTCGTCCTCGATGTGATGCGTCAGGTGGAGACCCAGTTGCTTCAGAAGCACTACGATGGATTCCTCCGCAAGGGTAAGCTCAAGGGGCGCTACGACCGCCTCAGCCAGGTCAGCGGTGCGGCACCCAAAACGGCGATTCTTTATCTCTGGATCGTCATTGCCATTCTGATCGTCATCGGAATCACCGCGATGTTTATCACCAAGGCTCCCAATTGACCGCTCCGATGGCCAAACCGCCCCGTGTAGTCCTTCTCGGGCCTCCGGCTTCCGGTAAAGGCACGCAGGGGCGGAGATTGGCCGCAAGTCTCGGCATCGCTTACCTGAGCACCGGGGCTCTCCTGCGCGAGCACATCGAGCAGGCTACCGAGCTCGGTAAGCTGGCAACGCCCATCCTTGCTCGCGGTGAATATCTTCCCGACGCTTTGATGTGCCCGATCCTCGAGGATTGGCTCTCTCAGCAGACGGGTGGCTGGGTGCTCGATGGTTTTCCACGGAGTCTCCCTCAAGCGCTTTTCCTGGACGAGTGGCTCGCCGCCCGCAATCTGGGAGTTGATGTGGTGGTGTCTTTGGAGGTTCCCATTTCCGAGCTCCTGAAGCGTATCAGCGCTCGTGTGGAGTGCCCTGAGTGCCGCTGGTCTGGTCAACAGCTCCAGCTCGTCCGGGGAAACCATTGTCCGATGTGTGGCAGTCCGGCTGGTCCCCGTGCGGACGACAGCGAGGAAAATTTCCGCAGTCGTCATGCGGAGTTTTCCAATCTCACCCAGCCTGTCATTGCCCACTATCAAGCTCGGAGTCTGCTTTCGGTCTTTGACGCCACGCTTGACCAAGATACCGTGGCTTCACAAATTCGCCTCCATTTCACCGGCATCAGGTCCTGAAAATCTCTTTCCTCCAATCCTGTTTTAACATCGTGTCTCGCAGAACCCGCATTCCTATCAAGTCTCCCCGCGAGATCGAGTTCATGCGCAAGGCCGGCGGCATCGCGTCGGCGATCCTTCAGGAACTTGCCAAACAAGTCAGCCCGGGCACGACCACCGGCGAGATCGACCAGCTCGCGGCGGAGTTGATGCGGCAACATGATTGCAAAAGTGCTTTCCTCGGCTACCGAGGTTTTCCTGGACAAATCTGCATTTCGGTCAACGAGGAGGTGGTCCACGGCATCGGCGGGCCGCGAAAAATCATGCCCGGTGACATCGTCAAGATCGACGTTGGCATCATCAAGAGCGGCTTTATCGGAGATAACGCTACCACGATTCCAGCGGGCGACGTTCCGCACGAAACCAAGCTTTTGTTAGCTGCCACCGAGCAATCGCTCTTCGAGGCCATCCGTCATGCCCGTGCCGGTCGCAAGCTTGCCGACCTTTGCGGCTCGGTGGAAGCGTTCGTGAAGCCCCACGGATTCAGCGTGGTTCGTGAGTTCGTTGGCCATGGGGTAGGTCGCCGGTTGCACGAGGAACCGCAAGTCCCTAACTTCCGTCCTCATGGGAAGTCTCCCACCCTCATGCCGGGGATGACCCTTGCCATCGAGCCCATGGTCAATGCAGGTGTCCCGAGCGTGAGAATTCTCGACGATGGCTGGACGGTCATTACCGAGGATCGCAAGCCCTCCGCGCACTTCGAGCACACGGTGCTGGTCACGTCGGGCGATCCGGAAATTCTGACTTGGCGCCCCCGCGAGGCTCTCCCTGATATGTTAGGGTTGCCGGCTTGGTGAGGTGATTTCCCGTCAGGCAATCGTGCGCGCCGCTCGAGAGCGGCGGTCTCCGAAGCGCCGACGTCCTTGGGAAAGCCGCTGAGGAGGAGCGTTCGCGCTTTCCCCAGCGCTTCCATCTTGGGATGGAAGCGCGTCGGCTGTCCTAACAAAACCCGCGATTTACAAGGCTTGATCGACCTGGATCATGGCCTGGAGGATGTTCTGCCAGGTGTCCGGCTTCTCTAACACATCGTTCGGGAACATGCATCCATCCCAGCAGATGTGCTTCATTCCACGCTCGGCGGCCCCCTTGAGCCAGTAAGCCGAGGCCCGTGGGATATCGAGTTTTCCGTTGGGATCATCGGCAAGACAATGGCGGCCGGTCTTGTCGTGGGAGCCGGTACCATGAACGGTGCCGTCGTTCTGAGCGACGTGGAAGTCGAAGGTCCACGGGCGGAGGGCATCCGTCATGGTGGTGTAGGCTGCCCAGAATTCCTCTTCGGAATAGCCCTCTTTGAGCAACGCTGCTTCCGGGGCATTGTAACCCATGAGGTAGAGATAGGTGTGGGCGAGATCGGCCTGGAAGCCGACGGTCTTCGGCATGGCGGTGGCCTCGAGGGTGTCAAGCATGGCTTGCCACGAGTGCATGCCGCCCCAACAGATTTCACCTTCCGCGGCGAGGCGCTCGCCATATTGCTCCGCGACTTTTCCGGCCTCGCGGAAGGTCTCGGCGATCTTGCGGGTGTTTCCCGCCGGATCCTTGGCCCAGTCCGCGACGGCGCTTGCGGAGTCGATGCGGATGAGTCCGTATTCGCGCACGCCGTGCTCGTTGAAGATTTTTGCGATCCGGCAGGCCTTCTCGACGGCGAGCACGAACTTGCTGCGGGCATCGGCGTCGCCCATCGCGGCGTCACCCACGGTGCCGGGCCAGACCGGCGCGACGAGCGAACCGATCTTGAGATTGTGGCTGGCGATCAGATCGGCGATTTTCCGGAGGTCGGATTCCGAGGCGTCGGGATCCGTATGCGGGTGGAAGAGGAAGGAGTCGATGCCGTCGAACTTGCGCCCGCCGACTTCAGCGGCGACCGTAAGCTCTAACATGTGTTCGAGCGAAATGGGTGGGTGATCGGTGCCGGGTTCTTTACCGACGAGACCGGGCCACATGGCGTTGTGAAGTTTCATGGTGATGAGTTGGGCGTTAGAAGTTATTGGTTTTTGTAAGCACCCATGGCCGGGGCATTGGGATTCACTTCAGGGCCGAAGTATCTCAGCGCGACAAGCGGCTCCGTGAGGGAGGTGTTTTTGAAGGTGACGCCTGCCTTGGCGGCACTTTCGGTGCAGAAGAATTCGTCGTTGGCGAGTTCGTTGAAACGGAGGAGTTTCGGGCAGTTGAGCTGGAGCTTGTTGGCGAAGCCCTCGCCTTGCACGACGATCAGGGAGTAGGCGCCGTTGTCCTTGATGGTCACCGACTGGCCTGGCTCGACGGTGATTTCCTTGGCGGTGAAGTATTGGAAGCCATCGACCTTTCCATAGACGATCCATTTGTCATGGTATCCTTCGCCCTTCTCGGCGGTGACGGGTTCCAGGTAGTGGTTGTCCTTGAAGTTGGGGTCCACGTTTTTCTCCCAATCGAGTTGGTCGATGATGAAGTCGATATCCTGGTGCTTGTCCTTGGGCATGTCTTTGACGAGCAGCGACCATGGGACCTCGCGGCCTTCGACCAGGTTTTGATACATGCCGAACACGTCGGAGCCCCATTGGGGTTCATAAGTGCAGAGCGAGCCGGGCGCGTGGAGGATGCAGGGGTCGATCAGCCAACCGGTGCCCACCTTGAGGCGATAGGCCTTGGATAGATCGAGGATTCCGTTTTCGCCTTTGTTCCAGTTTGCGATGCACTTGCGGACTTGGTCGCGGGTGGTGCCGGGCTCGAAACCCATGAAGGTGTAGGGGAAATTGTTACCCACATTATTGTGCTGTGGCGGGAAGTAATAGGACTCCGGTTTTCCTTCCTGGCCCACCAGCGCAGCCTGCTCGGCACTCTGGTGCATGTGGTGGGGAATGGGGCCCATGTTATCGAAGAACTTGGAATAGACCGGCCATTTGCCATACTTGTCCCACATCGCTTTGCCGATGATCTCGGCACCGGACTCGGCGATGGCGTCACGCAGGGTGAAGCGCTCCTTACCGACGACGACGTAGGAAAGCCCTTCATCCGCAGCGCGGCCCTCGTTGGCGGTTTCCGTGGTGGAGCCAAACCAGCGCTCGTCGATCCCCCCGCGATTCAGGCCGTAGGCGTAGGTGTCATCCGGATGGAGCTTGATGCGCAGGCCTGGCTGCAGGAATGAACGCGGAACCCAAGTGGGGGAGAGTCGCAGAAGACCTCCGGTTTCTTCGAGGTGGCCGTCGATCAAGGGCTTGAGACGGGTGCTTGTCGTCGATAAATCAGCAGTGGTGCGAGGTGTCATGATGGGGATTTAGATGGAATCGTTGGAGATGTTTGGGAAGGGTTTGGACATTACTGGCAGGAGAATACGCATGGCACCGAGGAACTTATCAATGGGATTCACGGTCCGTGACAAATTCCCAGCAGACCGGAACCTGGATGGTTTGATCGAGTTCATCGCTTACCCGGACACGTTGCGGGCCATCGGGCACGATCCGGCGAACGCGTCCGAATCCCTCGGGGACCAGGGCGACACCTTGCACGATTTTCAAAACAACGGCTTCGTGGCGCTCGAAATGACGGACGGTGGCGATTCCTTGATCGGCCAGCGGATTTTCACGGGATAAGGCCACCCCGTTGGCGAAGTAGGAACAAACTTCCTCGATGCCGATCCTCCCGATGTGCCTGGAGTTCCAGGGAGAGGCGCTTCGGCCGCCGTTGGACAGCCAGAGCATCGTCGCGGGGAAATCCGCAGGATTCTTCAGGCAAAACCACAGGTATCCATCCAGGACCGCGGCTGACCAGGCAAAAGGCTGGTCCTGGGATGCGGGTTCATTGATCATCATCACCAGATCGTCATTGCCCGCGCGCGCCGGATAACGAGTCAGATCGGTGGTGCCACCCGCAGCGAGCGGAACCTCATGGAGATCTGAGAATCGAGCGCCTCCTGCGAGGGCCTGGGTCTCGCCGGCCGCAGGGTCTGAGAACATCCCGGGGAAGACCGATGCCCAACGGAACGGGCTGGTGCTGATCCTTCCGCTACCCTCGGGTAAACCTGATAGGTCCAAAATCGGATGGGTGCCGTAATTCCAATCCCCCTCGAGGTGGGTTACACGATGTTCCGCATAGACCGCATGATGTCCCGCCCGGGTCGTGATGATTTTTTCGATCCGCGCGCCGGAGTCCGCAGCTTCCATGCAGAACTCAAGCGAGCGCTCGCTTTGGTGGGTCAGCAACCACTCCGCATTCGCAGGGCAGCCGTGCGGAGGGCCCTGGTCCTGGCCGCCAAAGGGTAAACACAGAAAATCTCCCCGTAACACCGAGAGAAGCGGGGGCAGCTCGGGATACTCCGCTGGCTCCCAAGGGGCCAGCGCATACGGCGACACATCGCGTCCTGGAAGATGAAACACGACAGGAGCCAGGTGACCGCCACGCAGGGTCACGTCAAGGTCCGCTTCCGGACTTGTCAGATGAACCGAGGTCTCGCCGTGGATCGCTTGCACGGTTAGTTGGACTTGAGGATTCCGCGTGCTACCAGATTGTTCAAGCGGCGGGCCACGTCGCCAAGGCCGGCGGCAACCACCTCGTTGTAGCTACGGCCGTCCCGCGTATCGACCCCGTGGCCGGGCTCCAAGTGCCGGAGCTGCTCCAACGCCGGGTCCTCATGATCGAAGACTTCCACGAAGACGTGGCGAAGCTCGCCCGTCTTTGCCGCCGCCGTGAGAAGCGCGGCGATCCAGCCGTCATCGGTGGACAGGCAGCCACGGGTCGTTTTCGCAGACGCGTGAAAAACACCGAGCTCGCCCGCTGCGGCGATCCGGGTGATCAGCGCCTGGTTCTCGGCAAGAGGAACTCCCGAGTCTCCGCAGTGGGCGGCATCCACCAGGAGCTTGAAAAATGGTTTTCCGAGGTCCTGATTCATCGCCTTGATGAAGGACCAACCCTTTTCCAACGATGTGAAGGTGGTGAACTCGCCCGGCCGGAGGAATTCCATGTGCCAGTTTTCCACACAGGATCCTTCAATTCCGGATTCCTGATAGACCCGCCGGTGGAGCCTGACCGTCTGGGCGATGGCGCCCTCGATGTCGTCCCCCGCGCCGGTGTTCATCCATTCCTCGAGGGAAGTCGATGAGATGTGGCGCACCTTGTGGGCGATGGCCGTGTGGACCGCCGCGACCAACTGGGCGACCACTGCATCTTCATCCGCCGGGTTCAGCGGGTCCGCTCCGCCGACCATGACGACCAGATAGATCTCCAGGTCCAGGGATTTCAGTTCACGGATCAACTCGTTGAAATCGTCCGCGTCGGTCCCGGAAAACATCGGAATCTGGATGCTGTTGAGGGCTACGGGAGAGATCGAACAAAGATTTTTGACACCGTTGACGATGATGAGTTCGCCCGCCTCATTGCGGGGCAGTCTCCCCGCCTCATCCGGCAAAAGCCCTCCCACGAAGCGGAGGTGGGTTGGGACGATTCCGAGTCGTATGCTGGGTTTCAAGGTGATGTTCGATGACATGCGGGAAGTGGAGAGGTCGGAGGAGAGGGAGGAAAGTTCAAAATTCAGGGTGCGGTTGTTTTTCACCAAGCCTCACCCATCAGGCAGATCTGCTGGTGGGCACTACTTGGAAGCGGCGCCCAGAGCATGGGATGAGGGTTTCACATTCCGATGGAAAACATTGTTTCCATACATCAGGGGCTTGAATTCGCCGATCGGAGTGACGTCGGCCTTGGCTGGAACGGGCATTCCCAAGGACCAATAAACACCGTTGACCACCAAACGCCGGAGACCTTCGCTCGCCATGTCCGTGGCTGCTCCCATGGTCGTGCAAAAGACTTTTTGGGTCTTGCCCGAGTTTTTTTTCAACTCACGGGTCCAGGCGATGGGCATCATGGGCTCATTGATCGGCTGCTCCTGGCCATCGGCGCGTTTTTTCGAATAGTTGGCCGGGGCATCATCGGCATACATCCCCGCGAGGACCTGGCCACGCATCAGGATCTTCGCATCCGCAGGAGGTGCCGCTTCATAAACGTCGGAGTCTCCGAATACGTCGCTTACACCGCGCAGAATAGGGTCCGCCGCATTGGCCGCCTCGACGACGCCCCGGGTGGCCTCGACCTTGTGCTTGCCCCAGTGACTCACCCATTTCTCTCCGAGCACATCCTTGCCGAAGTTGTTATATCTCTTGAACTTGCTCGCGTCCGTGAGCTGGAACGCATGAGTGCTGGTGCGCAAGCCGATCACCGGCACACCGCGCTCCATGGCATCATCGAAATGCTTCATCGCCTCATCCGACCACTTGCGGAACCGGATCAACATGATGATCGCGTCCGCGGAGTCCAGTGCTTGGGGATGGGTGAGGCTGGCCTGTGCGTTGGGGTCGATCACTCCGTCGGACGATACGGAAAAAAGAACGGTGCAGTTGAAGCCATGTCTTTGCGAGAGAACCTTGCCAAGCATGGGCATGACGTCCTCTGAGCGGTATTCCTCGTCACCGGCGATGAGAACCACATGCTTCGCCTGGCCCGGACCTGCCTTGCCCCGGAATGTCAGCCCCGCCGTTTCGGCATGAATGACCGCAGACTGACTGGAGACACAAAAAATGGATAAGAGGATAGCTTTGATTTTCATAAAGGGAACAATACCCAGGGCGTAATTCCGGTCTTTCAAAAAAATCATCTGTGCGGCATTGTAGCCGACGTGGTTCTTTGCTCATTCGCTCGGGCGCTCACCGAGACGCCCCTACAAGCGGCTCAAGCGCGGGAGGCGAATGGAAAAGCCTGTAGCGGCGTGTCTATGACCGCCGATGCGACTGAAGA
>ERZ1022724.49-NODE-49-length-30809-cov-14.290596_pt1 | contig 30809 bp, 25 predicted proteins | sample MGYA00521091_ERZ1022724 | MGnify/ENA primary metagenome ERZ1022724 (study PRJEB33162, sample SAMN09537610) | freshwater metagenome | isolation source: freshwater | place: Canada:Alberta | collected 2017-07 | study: EMG produced TPA metagenomics assembly of the... | reverse complement strand
TTGCGACGGGCATCGAACTCCGCGTAGAGTGCGTGGACTTTTTCCTCCATGGCCTCGTGGCTGATGCGGCCTTTGCCGGTGAGCAGCGGGTGGTCTTGGAAGGTGATGAGCCGATCCACATTTTCCCTCCAGAAATTCATGGTGAGATCCTGACGGCTTTTGGCGCGGAGTTCAGCGCTTTCCAGGAATAGGGTGACGAGGCGGTTGAGCGTGTCCACCTCATCTTCGTTGAGGTAGTTTTTGGCGATGATGATGTCCTGCTTGCGAACGATTTTCCCCTTCCAACTGGTGAGCGCCATGTTCGGCTGGGCGGGATCAGCCCGCTGCACGATGAGTTCGGCAGCGGTGCGCTCGGTGGCGGCGAAGAGGAGCTTGTTCTGCACTTCCGTAAAAAACATCTGGGTGGCCTTGTCGGTCTTGTCGTAGTCGCTGCTGAGGGCGAAGAGGTCGCGGACTTTTTGATAGAAGCGCTTTTCCGACGAGCGGATGTCGCGGATGCGGGCGAGCATCTCATCGAAGTAGTCCGGGCGGCCATCGGGATTCTTGAGTCGCTCGTCGTCCATGATGAAGCCCTTGACGAGGAATTCTTGGAGGTGCCGCGTGGCCCACTGGCGGAACTGGGTGCCACGGGGGCTGCGGACGCGGTAGCCGATGGCGAGAATCATCTCCAGGGAGTAGAAAGCGACGCTGTAGTCCTTGCCGTCGGCGGCAGTTGTTAAGTAATTCTGAACAACTGAATCAGCGCTCAACTCCTTGTCCTGTAAGACTTTGGAGATGTGCATGCTGATGTTCGGCACGGAGGTGGCAAAAAGTTCCGCGAGCTGCGCCTGATTCATCCAGACAGAGCCGTCGCGGGCATGAAGCGAGAGGGCAGCTTGGCCGTCATCGGTGCGGTAGAGGATGATTTCGCCGTCGTTCATGGTTCTCAAAATGGCGGCGCGATGCCGAGTTTTTTACAAAAACCCACGATTTCTTTATTGGTGATGGTCATTTCACTCTCCAAAGCGGTGAGTTTGGTGGAAATGGCGGCAAGGTCGATTTTTTCCTCGTCGTCGAAGGTGTCCACGTAGCGAGGGATGTTCAGGTTGTAGTCGTTTTCTGCCACCTCGCTGCGATCCGCCACGTGGCTGAACTTAGCGATACTCTCGCGCTTCCGGTAGGTGCTGACGATGCGCTCGACGTGTTCGGGGCGCAGGTAGTTTTGGTTGCCCACTTTTTCAAAGCCCTGGCTCGCGTCGATGAAGAGGATGTCATCGGGGTTCTCGCGCTGCTTTTTCAGGACAAGAATGCAGGTGGGGATGCCGGTGCCGAAGAAGATGTTGGCGGGTAGGCCGATGACGGCGTCGAGGTAGTTGCAATCCTCGATGACGTATTTGCGGATGTGGCCTTCCGCCGCCCCACGGAACAGTACGCCGTGAGGCAGGACGCAGGCCATGGTGCCGCCGTTGTCGAGGTGGTGGATCATGTGCTGGACGAAGGCGAAGTCCGCTTTCGTTTTCGGGGCGAGTTTGCCGTAGGCGCTGAAGCGGTCGTCCGTTTCATGGATGGCGCTAGCGGACCAGTTGGCGGAGAAGGGGGGATTGGCGACAATGGCATCGAAGCGGAGGTCGGCGTGCTCGGGGGCGGGATGCTCCAGGGTGTCCTCGTTCTTCAGGTCGAAGCGCTGGTAGTGGACGCCGTGCAGGATCATGTTCATGCGGGCGAGGTTGTAGGTGGTGGGGTTCATCTCCTGGCCGTAGAAGTGGCCCACGTCCTTCACCTCCTTGGCCACGCGCAGCAGCAGGGAGGCGGAGCCGCAAGTGGGGTCATAGACACCCTTGAGCTTCTTTTTCCCGGTGGTGACGATCTTCGCCAGAATGGTGCTGACCTCCTGCGGCGTGTAGAACTCGCCCGCCTTTTTCCCCGCCCCGCTGGCGAACTGGCCGATGAGGTATTCATAGGCATCGCCCAGCACATCGGCCTCGGTATCGGCGAGGCGGAAGTCGATCTTGTCAAGGTGGGCGAGCACCTTGGCGATGAGTTCGTTTTTCTGGTTCTCGGTTTTCCCGAGCTTGGACGAGCCGAGATCGAGATCCTCGAAGAGCCCCTCGAAGTCGTCCTCGCTGGCGTGGCCCATGGTGCTGGACTCGATGTGCTTGAGGATGGCGGTGAGGTCTTCGAGGATGAAGTTGTCCGTCTTCCGCGCGCCCTTTTCGGCGACCTTGTGGAAGAGTTCGGTGGGTTTCAGGAAGTAGCCGAGGCGTTCGATGGATTCCTCCTTGATAGCGGCGAGCAGTCCAGCGCCCTTTTTCGTGGTTTCGTCGATGAAGTCGAACTTGATGCCGTCGTGCTTCAGAATCTCGTCCGCGAAGAGGTGCATCCGCTCGGAGAGGTATTTGTAGAAGATGAAGCCGAGGATGTAGTCGCGGAACTCATCCGCGCCCATTTTCCCGCGCAGGGTGTTGGCGATGTTCCAGAGCTGGGTTTGGAGGATCTTCTTGGTGTCGTCGGCCATGAGGTGGGTGATTGAGAGCGGGAAAGGTGAGAGTGTCCGTTTTTAGGAATAGAAAGAAAGAGCGGTTCGGCCAACCGGGGTGATTCTGGCCGCCACCATCCCGCCACCGGCGACAGAAAGGTCGCCGCTCCTTAGGAAAAGGTCGCGGAGGAACGGCTGCGAATCAGAGGTGGACATGGGTGGGGTAAAAGCTGAAAAGCTGAAATGGGGAAAAAGACTGGGCGGTGGCTGGGGAGTTGATCTGATGTCGCCTTGTGGCTGTTCCGGTATAAGGAAAGCTAACTGCTGGAAGGCGGGGCCGGGAAGGAGAAAATTTGGAAGAAAAGGCGGTTGGCGGTTGTCATGGAAACAGTTGGAGATCGGTTGAATCGCGGGTGCAGCCATGCTGCACGATGCTGGCGGATATCAAAATTACGATAAATCACAAGAAACCGAAATCATCAGAATTCTCTTGTTCCCGTGTTTTGGGTGGGGTCTGGATCGGCGGTTTGCGTTTAATGATGGAGAACTTCACCGGCTGCCGGGTGCTTTCTTCGTGCATCATGTGCAATCACTTCCAACTGCTGCTGGAGGTGACGCTGCGGCCGCAGGCGGCGTTGACGGATGAAGAGTTGCTCAAGCGGCTGGGCGGCTATGGAGCGCGAGGGACCTGAAGGGCTAGCTGCTGGGACGCGTGGGAGCCTGATGAATCGTGTGGCATTTCATCTGAAAAATCCCCCGCGTTTTGAATGATTTGAGTGGGTCATTGGATTTCTGGGGATGGTGCGGCCCTTCTTTGGGTTTGCACGACTGCGGCGGTGTGGGGCAGACTTTTCGCAGATGGATATTCCCATGCCGAAAATCGTTCGGTTCGCCAGTCGGGTGCTGCGCGATTTTTTCCTGCGCAACCACGGGCTGCTTCTGACGGCTGCGGTGGCGTATAACATGATGCTGTCAGTGATTCCGCTGTCGGCGGTCCTGTTGGTGGTCTTTTCCAATTTTTTTGACCAACAGTTCCTGCTTAAAGCAATCACTTCGGAAGCGTCCCTGATCGCGCCCGGATTTGCGCCGATTTTGACCGAGGTTCTCACCGGATTTCTGGCGAGTCGGCAGTTGATTGGTTGGGTGGGGGTGGTGACTTTGCTGGTTTTCAGCTCATTGGCGTTCCGGGTTTTGGAGGATTCCATTTCGATCATCTTTCATCGTCCGCTGCCGGCTTTGAAGCGGAAGTTCTGGATCTCCGCTCTGATGCCATATCTGTTCATCGCGATCGTGGCAGTCGGACTGATCGGCATCACTACGGTGAGTGCGATCCTCGACACGCAGGGGAGGAGGGATTTCGAGTTTCTGGGAGTGAGTCTGATGCTTTCCCGTCATCTGAATCATTTGATTTACCTAACAGGTTTGCTGGGCCTTGTGCTGCTTTTCACCTTGTTTTACAAGTTGATGCCGGTGGCGAAAGTTTCGTTCCGCCGTGCCCTGGCAGGCGGTTTGACCGCGACGATTTTGTGGGAGGTGGTGCGTTATGGCCTGGTGGCTTACTACACCAAGGTGTCGATGGTGAATGTGGTGTATGGTTCGATGGCTACGATCATCATCGTCTTGTTGACGATGGAGGCTGTGGCTTTGATCATTCTTCTCGGGGCGCAGGTGATTGCGGATTTGCAGGCTAGTAAACAAGCCGGCATCTCCTGGGACCGGGAACCGCCGGAGGTGCTGGATTCAGAGAAGTCAGGAGCGGTTTGATTTTTTCCAGACTTGAATTGCCGCAAGAAACGGGGTGGCGTAGCGTTGGACCTTCGCCGCTCCGATTCCTGAAATCTGGAGAGCTTCTTCCGGGGTGCATGGTCGGTAGCGGGCGAGCGCCTCCAGGGTTTTGTTGCCGAAGATCACATAGGATGGCACATCATCGCGCTTGGCTAGGGTCTCGCGGATGTCGCGCAGAACCGCGTAGAGTTGGCCGTCGAAGCCATGATCCTTGAGGCCTGCTTCCTTGCGGCTTACTTCGAGATCCGGCCAGACGAGCCGGAACTTCGCCGCGCCGCGCATGACCTTGTCACCCATGGGCGTCAGCGTGAGGAGGGGATACTCGCCCGTGACGGTGACGACCAGGCCCGCATCCGCGAGCGAGCGCATCAGGCTGTTGAGGTAACCCGCGCCTTTTTCCTTGAGGATGCCGTAGGTGGACAGCTTGTCGAGACCGCCGCCGATGATTTCTTGTGAGCGGCTGCCAGCTAACATTTGCACGATCCTGCCGCGTCCGAAGCGTGCTTCCCATCCATCTGGAGTGCGGCGCGACATGCGCGCGACTCCGCTGAGTGCCTTGCGGACGATGATGGCCTCCTCTTCCGTGGGTGGCCGGGTTTCTCCGGAGTCCTCGTCCCGGCAGACATCGCAGGTGCCACAGCCGTCGGCGTCGTCCTCGCCGAAGTAGCTGAGAATCCACTTTTGGCGGCAGATGCGCGAGTAGGACATCTCCACCATGGCCTTGAGTTTCTCGCGGTCCCGCCGATCTTTTTCCTCCATGGCGGCCTCATCCAGCTGGAGGTCGCGGGCGAGGACTGCGGGCTTGAGGAGGCGGGTGCCGCGCATCCGCTTCTTGGGGATGTCAAAGCGCTCGACATAGCCGCCGCGTGCGAGGATGGACATGGCGCTGCCCACGGACATGGAGTTTTTGACTTCCGCTGCCGTTGCGATTTCGTCGAGCGTCCGGTGGACTTCGAAGTCCCGATCCGCTTCATTGAGGAGATACTGATAGATGGAACGCACGATCGCCGCGGTGGGATTGGCTCCGTCGATGAAAAACTCCTGGGTGCGGGTGTCGGCGTAGTTGAAAAGCAGCTCGCAGAAGGCGTTTTCTCCGTCCCGTCCCGCCCGGCCGGCTTCCTGATAGTAGGCCTCCACGCTGCCGGGGATTTCATAATGCACCACGAAGCGTACGTCGGAGCGGTCGATGCCCATGCCGAAGGCATTGGTGGCCACGGCGACATCTGCCTTGCGTTGGATGAAGATTTCTTGGGCTTGTCCGCGTTCCTGGTCGCTCATTCCGCCGTGGTAGGCCACGCACTTGATTCCCCAGCTGGCGAGGGTTTCGGAAACCGAGTCCACTTTTTTACGGGTGGCGCAGTAGATGATTCCGGTCTTGTGGGCGGCGATCACGGCTTTCATCCGCTCATCTTTCTGGGAGGCCTTGTCGGTGGAGGTGATGTTGAGCGAGAGGTTGGGCCGTGAGAATCCACTAACCCGCTCGAATGGCGCACGCAGGGCGAGGACCTTGGAAATGTCATCGCGCACGATGGGCGTGGCCGTTGCGGTCAGGGCGACGCATTGGGGGCGGCCGATTTTTTCCAGGGATTTTCCGAGTCGCAGATAGTCCGGGCGGAAATCATGCCCCCATTGGCTCAAGCAGTGCGCCTCGTCCACGGCGAAGAGCGAGATCTCGATGCCGCTGAGGGCGTTGATGAAGCTCTCGGCGCGGAAGCGCTCTGGGGCGACGTAGACGAGCTTCCAGCGGCCGGCCCGCATTCCGTCGAGGCGTTCTTTCTGCTCGGGCCAGCTGAGGGTGGAGTTGATCATGGTCGCGTCGATGCCGCGGGCCACGAGAGCATCCACTTGGTCCTTCATCAGTGCGATGAGAGGTGAGATGACCAAGGTGACGCCGCGGAAGCAAAGCGCGGGGATTTGGAAGCACAATGACTTGCCGCCGCCGGTGGGCATGACGACCAGTCCATCGCGCCCGGAGGTGATTTCGGAAATCACCTCTTCCTGTCCGTCGAGAAATCCTGAAAACCCGAAATACCGCTGCAACGCCTCGTGAGGCGTCATGACAAGGGGCTTGGACTCGGAATCGGCTGGGTGCATCACAGCGATGAATGAACGACATCCTAGCCAGCACGGTCAACCCCGGGTCGAGATTCAAGTTGAAGAATTTCTCAGCCGGGCATGCCGGAGGATTGGCCACCCTCAGATCTCCCTTTTCGCGCCGCCTGGGACGAAGTCCCAAGTGGGTCCGTTCGGGTCGAAGGGTGGGGCCTCGCCCTGCGGTTCCGTGCCGGGCAGCGATTGATCGAGGCGGAACAGGGGTAGGATCGGCAAGCCGGCCGCATCCTTTTGATAGATGATTCCGTGTTCTTGAATGAGGAGTGAGGTTGAAAAAATACCGCCGGGAATCTCGCTGATGAGGATTTCGATCGGATAGGTCATGCCGGCGGTGACTTGGAATTCCGGTCCTGCCGCCAAGCCGCCGATGTCATGGTTGATCCTGCCGTTGGTGGAGTAGCGAAAGTTTTCGCTGGGAACCGGCATCGGGCTGAGGCGTTTGAAATTCCGGATGGCGTCCGAGTTCCTCTCGTTCTGATAGTTTTCCGCCGAGATCAGGCGGCAGGTCCCGCCGGTGGCAGCCATGGTGTAACCGTAGTCGAAGACGAGGCGGTTGTTGAATCTCACGGTGAGAACATCATCCCCGGCACCCACGAAGCGGAAGCGTGCGGTTTTCGGTGCGCGGACGTTTCCGCTGTAGACGACGAACCATTGCCTGGGTTGCACATATTTTTCCACTGAAAATGCGGCGGGTGCCTGATGGGCAGGCATGGATGGAATCAGGAACTTGGTCTGATAGAGAGTTGTCGGTGCTTTATAGTATTTCGAAAAGTCGCGGGGCTTGAAGCCACGTTTTGCGATGTTTTTCAACAGTTCCCGCATTTCGTCCTCTGTGAGGTTGGTGGGCTTGAGATCGGCGGTTTGTTTGAGGTCATAGAAAGCGCCGGCGAGGCCGACTGAGTTCGCTTCATTCAATCCGAAGGGATTTTTGGTTCCGGTCCCGTCACTGATTCCAGCAAACAAGCCGTTGCCGATTCCCGGGCCTGCGCCATCGCCCGTTCCGCCACCGTTACCGGGGCCGCTGAGTCCGGATGAAAGTGCTCCCGAGCTAAGTCCAGCGAGTGAGGTCATTTTGCTCAACTCATCCGGTTCAGGAAGGGTGAGGCTGGAGATCGCGCCGACGGCAACAGTGCGCGAGAGATCGGGGTTGATCATGGGGCTGCGCTGTTTCGCCGCCATGGCCTGAGCGACCGGTGATCCTCCGCCACCGGACTTGGGGATGAAACTGATATTTTTATCCTCTGGAATCACCACGCGGATGACCCAGATGACTCCTATCACCAGGAGAAGGGCATGGATTCCAAGTGAGAGGCTCAGCGAGCCTGCGCCGAGTTTGTGCCAGAGTGATTGCTTCGGTGTGGCGGGGGCTGGGGATGGGATATATGCATTCATGATTGGGTTCTTTCTTCATGAATGACACCGCCACGTGGGATTCCTTAGAAAAAACCAATTCAATTCCGCGGCCACCCCATGGCTTGGGCGGATGTTCAGAAACAAACAACCGAAGTGGGCACGCATCTCAAAGATGCGGATCCCCCCCCTTGCCACTTGCGTGGGTCGGGACGGGTTAGAGCCGAAAAGTGAGCGGCTATTTGTCGATGAACTCGAGAGTCCCGTCCGTGAGGCGGTAGAATGCACCGACGATTTTGATTTCCCCTTTTTCCTCCATTTCCTTGAGAATGGGGCTTTCCTGGCGGATGCGGGTCAGGGTGTTGCGGATGTTGTTTTCATTGACGCGCTTCATGAATTCCGGGTTGGAGGAAACTTTCTCGCCCGGGAAGTCCTGACTGGCTGCGACGGCGGGTTTGATTTTCGCGAGCATGGCGGTGATGTTGCCGAGCTTCACATCGTCGATGGCACCTTTGATGGCGCCGCAATGTTGATGTCCGAGGACGAGGATGAGTTTGGCCCCGGCAACCTTGCATGCGAACTCCATGCTGCCGAGGAGATCTTCATTGACGAAGTTGCCAGCGACGCGGCCCACAAAAACATCTCCGATGCCTTGGTCGAATACATCTTCCACGGGAACCCGGCTGTCGAGGCAGCTGAGAACCATGGCCTTGGGAAATTGTCCTGGGGCGGACTTGCGGACTTGCTCGCTGTGATTCCGCCGTGTCTCGTTGCCGCTGTGAAAGCGTTTATTGCCATCTTTGAACTGTTGCAGGACTTCGTCAGGAGTGAGTTTAGCCTGCTCCTCGGCGGTGGTTACGTGGCTATCCAGCGGGACTGGGTTCTTGGGTTTGCAAGCGGCGATGATGGCGGCGCAAGAAAGCAGAGCGATGGGGTAGATGTGGTGTGGCTTCATGTCATTGAGCGTAAGTGAGATGAATGAGGGGCAAACGACCGACGGTCCTGAGGCTCTGCGAGCTACATTGCGTCACTCATGAAGATAGCGTCGATGAGTGTGTTTAGCCAAGTGATTTTCCGACAGCGAATGGGCTTATGGTTGTGCTTGCGGCTGAGCCGAATCGCTCAGCAGCCAGCGCAGGGCTTTTTCCTGGACCGACGGTGGGGCGATCTGGTGACCACCTTCGAAGGCATGGATGCTTACCATGCAACCTGCTTTCTGAAGCAGGGCGGTGTCAGGATCGACATAGCGGTTCGCCGCAGCGTCTTTGTCTCCGTTGACCATGGCCACTTTCATGCGGGGGTAGGGAAGGTGGTAGTATTTTTTCCCGCCGAGCCAGCCGCCGCCGGCATAGATACCCGCCCAGGGACGGGCAACCCGTGCGGAATAATGATAGGCACGCCATGCACCGCCCGACATACCGCCCATGAACATCCGGTTGGGGTCATGAGGAACGGCGGCTTCGATCTGGGGCAGTAATTCCGTGAAGCACTCCAGCATCTCTTCTTCTTTCTGCGGCTCGTCGGCGGTGTTTTTGAAGTAGTCCAGCGACACTAGCGTCATTCCGACGGTGGCTGCGGCTTCGATGTAAGCATAGATGGACCGTCGCCCGTTGCCGCCGGGGTGGAAGACGATGAATAGCGGCGGGCTCTTCTGTGCGGCAGCGGCGGGAGGTTGGTAAACGGTGTAGGCCGTCTTGAATTTACCGGTTCCAGCGTGCTCGGTAAACGTGCCGCCGAGCTTGGTGAGCAGGGCTCTGGCCTCCTCGTCCTGCTCCACCCATTGCAAGATCCAGGCCCGGTCGATTGCGGAAAACTCCTGCTCGTCGATGCGGACTTCCGTTTGGTCGGGCAGTCTTAGGGTGACGATTTTTTTGGGTTCGTCGTAGCTCAGGATTTCTGCCTGTTGTTTTTTGCCGGATGTGAGAGTCCATTCCCGCATTTGATCATTTGCGTGGACGATGGATAAGAGGCTGCAAAGCACGAAAGGGAGCAGGAATTTCATGGGAGGTGTCTGGCTTGGAAGAATATTGAGGATTTGCATTTGTTAGGGAAGGAGAATCCGAGGCATACGGGGCGTTGATTCTGAAATCCGTAGGTGAAGCTGCGTGTTTCACCCGATGAGTGAGTCCATCGAAGTAATCCGCAGTGAGATATTCAGCGTATCATTCATCACTTCAAACATCCAGCCGCGGGAGTATGCGGTGCGACTGCGGATTCCCGGTTGATTGCACGGTAGTTTATTTACCTATGATCCGGTCCTCGGCAGCGAGGCACCATTTACTGTCGTGGTCCTCGCGCAGCCAGTCGCCGTTGTCGAGGCAGTCGCCGTTGCCGGTGGCATCGAGCATGCGTCGTGGTCCTGCTTCATCATATCACTCGCCCTGCCTGAAGTGCTCGAGAGCCACGTGCATCAGGTGGTTGGCGGTGATGTTGTCCATCCAGGCGTCGAAACCTGCAAGGATGGGTGGTCATGAGTTGGGTTTGGTGTGGGGGACCGGGCTGCGGTGTTTAGAAGCGGGTGCCTTGGTTGAGGGCGTGGATGGTTTGGCCGCCGGGGTGTTGAAAGTGGTAGGAATGAAGGAGGGTTTTTCCCAGGTAGTCCTTGGCTGTTTTGACGGCAGCGGGCAGTCCTACTCCGCTTGCAATGGCGGCGGTGATGGCGGCGGACAACGTGCAACCGGTGCCGTGGGAGCCGGTCACGGGAATCCGTGGGGCGGTGAAGGGGTGGGCCTGGCCATGGGCGAGGAGGAGATCCACGCAATCCGGGCCGTCGAGGTGGCCGCCTTTGAGCAGGATGGCGGTTTGATAGATTTTCGCGAGCTGGCGGGCGGCGGGTTCCAGAGCGGCGAGGTCCGGGATGGGCGAACCGAGCAGGGCTTCCGCCTCGGGGAGATTCGGGGTGATGAGTGTAGCGAGCGGCAACAGGAGCTCGTGGTATGCGGTCATGGCGGCGGGTTCCAGCAGGGGGGCTCCGGTGGACGCGATCATGACGGGATCAATCACCAGCGGAATGTGACGGTGCTCGCGAAGAAGCTCCGCGACCATGGCGACATGCCCGGCGGAGTAGAGCATCCCGGTCTTGATTGCGGCGATGGGGAAGCTCTCTAACAGCAGAGAAAGCTGATCCCGCACCATATCGACAGGGATCGGGTGGACGGCACGGACGATGTTGGCAGTTTCCGACACCACGCAGGTCACGGCGGTGAGGCCATGGGCGTTGAAGTGTTGGAAGGTTTTCAAATCCGCCTGGATGCCGGCGCCTGCCGAGCAGTCGGATCCGGCGATGGTGAGGACTGCGGGGATGGGCGGCATGGGGGTGGGGGACCTGCGTTTAGTGGGTCATCGGGCTTTCGCCCGAGGCGTCTCCGAGGTGGGAGAGGTTGGCGGGCAGGAATTTTTTGAAGCGAGTTTTGTCGATGGCCTTCATGTAGGCTTCTTCCGGGGAGATCATGCCCTCGCGGAGTTTTGACCAGATGGATTCGTCCATGAACTGCATTCCATCGTTTTTGCCGCCGGTGATGACGTCATAGAGCTTCTGGGTGGCGCCTTCGCGAATGATGGCTGATACGGCGGGGGTGGCGAACATGATCTCGTGCACGGCAGTGCGGCCGGGCTTGTCGATGCGTTTGCAGAGCAACTGGGCGACTACGCCGCGGAGGGATGCGGCAAGCATGGTGCGGACTTGGGATTGTTGGTTCGAGGGGAAGACGTCGATGATCCGGTCCACGGTCTTGCGGGCGTTGTTGGTGTGGAGAGTTCCAAAGACGAGGAGCCCGGTCTCAGCCGCTGTTAGGGCGAGGGAGATGGTTTCAAGGTCACGCATTTCTCCGACGAGAACGATGTCCGAGTCTTCACGAAGGGCGGCGCGCAGGCCATCGGCGAAGGATGGGGTCTGGATGGGAACCTCGCGCTGGGTGATGATGGAGTTTTTATTGCGGTGGACGAACTCGATGGGTTCTTCAATCGTGATGATGTGGCGGTTGAAGTTGGTGTTGATGTAGTCGAGGAGGGCGGCCAGAGTGGTGGACTTGCCCGAGCCGGTGGGGCCGGTGACGAGGACGAGGCCCGCGCGCATGTGGCCGAACTCCTTGACGACGTCGGGCACGCCGAGGCTTTCCAGCGAGGCGATTTCGGTGGGGATGAGCCGGAAGACTGCGGCGAGGCCGTTTTGTTGTTTGAGGTAGTTGCAGCGGAAGCGTGAGTCCTCGTCCATTTCGTAGGCGAAGTCGAGGTCCCCACCGTCGAGGTATTTTTGGAAAGCCCTGGGGTCGCAGATTTCGGCGAGGAGGTTTTGGAAGCTTTCGCCTTGGAGGATTTCCTGATCAGGGATGGGGGTGACGGCACCGTGGACCCGTATTTTCGGCACCTGACCTTCTGAGAGGTGGAGGTCGGAGCCTTTGGTGGAGATCAGGTAGCGGAAAAAGGAATCAATTTGGGCCATGTGGAGCGAAGCAAGGAAAGGTTTTGTTAGAAATGGGTTGGGTGGACGAGAGGGGTCAGGATGCGAAGAAGGCCTTCATCTGGCTCTTGTCGTCGGAGCGGAAGAGGGCCTCCTCACGGGAGATCAGGCCCTTGACGTAGAGTTGGCGGAGGGATTCATCCATGGTGATCATGCCGACGTTTTTACCGGTTTGCATGACACCTGGCAGCATGAAGGTCTTGCCCTCGCGGATGCAGTTGGAGACTGCCGGGGTGTTGACGAGGAGTTCGAGGGCGAGGACGCGGCCATTCCCGTCCGCGCGTGGCACGAGTTGTTGGGAAAGGATGCCGCGGAGGGACTCGGAGACCATGATGCGGATCTGTTCGCGCTGGTCGGTGGGGAACACATCGAGCACCCGGTCGAGCGTGCGCGGGGCATTTCCGGTATGCAGGGTGCCGAGGACCAAGTGGCCGGTCTCGGCTGCGGTGAGGGCGAGCTGGATGGTCTCGAGGTCGCGCATTTCCCCGACCATGATGACGTCGGGGTCTTCGCGGAGTGCGCCGCGGAGTGCGCGCGCGAAGGACTCGGTGTGTTTGTGGACTTCCCGTTGATTGACGTGGCAGCCTTTGGATTTGAAGACGTATTCGATGGGGTCTTCCAGGGTGAGGATGTGGTCTTCCCGGTCGCGGTTGATGAAGTCCACGAGGGCGGCGAGGGTGGTGGACTTGCCGGAGCCCACCGAGCCGGTGACGAGCACGATTCCGTTTTGGTAGCGGGTGAGAGGAAGAATGTGTTCGAGCGGCAGGCCGATGTCTTCGAGGGTGCGGATCTCATCATTGATGATCCGGAATACCATATCGAGACCGAGCCGTTGCTTGACGACTGACGCACGGTAGCGGCCGTTCGGGGCGGAGTAGGCGAAATCGACGTCGCCATGGGTATCGAGGCGGGCCCATTCTTTTTCTCCAAGGAACGAGCGCGCGAGGCGCTCGGTATCCTCAGCGGTGAGTGGCTGGTGGTCCGGCCAGATGGGTGAGAGCTGGCCAAAACGCCGCCATGCGGGCGGGTAGGCGGTGGGGAGGTGGAGGTCGGAGCATTCGAACTCACGACCCAGTTGGAGGTATTGATCGACGTGGTCGAGAACTACATGGGCAGACATGGGTGAGGTTTTTTTAAAGTGATTGTTTAGGGTGGGGTCTTGGAAAGTGGCGTGCGTCCGACGGCGCGCTGGGCGCTTGCCTCAGCGAGAAAGGATTTCAATTGATCGGTGATCCAGACTTTCGCGATGGGACGGGCGGCTGCGGCGGCGAGGCCGAGGACTGCGACGGGCAGGCTGCGGCGTTTTTTTTCTGAGACGACTGGTTTGCGGCGCAGCATGAAGCTTGCGACAAGACCTGACGCGACCGAGCCGAGTAGCCACCCGGTGGGGTGGGTCTTGAGCGACCCACGGATGCGGGAAGGGAAATCAAGTCGGTGCTGGAGAGCGAGTGCCTCGGTTTCCAGGAAGGATCGGGCGCTTTGGGCGGCTTGAATCAGTCGTTCGATTTCTTGGTTTTGTTGAAGTTTTCGATCCATTCGCGGTCTTTTTGAAATTCGGCACGAGTGATTGGGAATGCGGTACCGTCAGAAGGTTTGGCCATTTTGGCGAGGATGACGCCAGCGAGGAGGTGGAGGGCGGCGGTGGCGAGTGCGATGAGGCTCCACGGAGCGCCGGTCGCCTGGGCGACGAGGGAGATGCCACCAGCAAGGATGAGGGCCCATGCGAAAAAGGCGCAGCCACAGGCAGCGGAGATGAGGGCGGCGCGTCTGCCTGCTTCTTTGGCGGCGTCTTGAGACTCCAGCTGGATGAGTGCGATGCGAGTGGCTACCAAGGCCATAAGCGCCTCGCGCCAGTTGGCATGAGGCTCCCCGGGCTGTGGACGGGCTGTGGGGGCGGGTTCTTCGAGGGGAGCCGCTCCTGGGTTGGATGCTTGGTTCATGAAGCTGCTGGGAAGTGAGCCTGACGGGTGTGCCAGGGTTCTCAGCGGCGAACGATGAGACCGATCAAGAAGCCGACACCGAGTGCGCTAAGGACGCATTTGGTGGGATTCTGGCGGATGTAATCTTCCGCCGTGATGTGGAGTTCCTTGGCCTTGACGCGGGTATCCTGCCACTGCTCGCTGGCGGTCTCCTTGAGGTGGTGGGCCTTGTCGGTCGCGGCGCTCTTGAGTGCGGAGGCCTTCTCGGCGGCGGTGTTTTTGAACTGGCTCGCACGTTCGGTGGCGTTTTCGCGCAAGTGCTGGGCGGATTCCACGGCCCGCTCCTTGAGCAAGGCGGCCTTTTCCTCAGCAGTGTGGACAAGCTCGCGAGCCTTCTCCCCTGCGGCGACCCTGAGGTCATTGGCCGCTTGCGTGATGGATGGGGTTTGGGAAAATCCAGCTTCTGGATCGATTCCGTTGGTGGTTGAAAATGGATTGGACATGGCGGTTGTTGTTCGGTTTCAGATAAACCCTCGTGATTTACCTTTGTGGGAAAACCGTATTATTTTCAGGCTGAACTTGCAAGAAGCGACTTTGGGAAAATCCATTCTCATCTTTCGCGAATCACCTTCGCTTTGGGTGGGGAGAGCAGGGCTTCTTTTTGGGAATCGGCAGGCGGACTGAAGCTGACACTTTCCCAGCGGGTGTCCTCGAGCGGGCCGGTCCCGCGGAACTGGAACAATCCGGCAAACGGGCGCAGAGGCAGCGTTAGGAATCCCAGAAGTCCGCGGGCGTTCATTCTCATGGTCATGTCCACCTTTCGGTCATTCATGTCGACACTGCCATTTCCGGTGAAATTGAGGGAGGTGGTGGAGGTCTGGAAGTCGTTGCTGCTGAGGATCCCGTTTTGGATTTTGAAGGTGAAGAAGGCATTTTTCGCCCGTTGGGAGCCTGCTCTTTCATCTGCGAGGATTCCGCTGACCAGCGGGGTGAGGGGGCCGAACATGGGCACGGAAAAAAGCTCGGCATTCTCGAGGGCCAGGAGACCGTTTCCATCCATGGTTGAAACTTTGCCGTCGGTGAGGGAGAAATCGATTCGCCCGGTGCCCTTGCCGCCGCCTTTCATTTTGAAGCCGTAGGTGGAGGTGACGCTAGCGAGGGAGAGATCCGTCCAGCTGAGTTCGCCCGAAAGTTTTTGAGCGCCGAGGTAGTTGATCTGGCCGACGACAGGCCCCTCGAAAGCCTCGACTTTGAGGTCGCTGACGGTGACTTTTTCACCCCGGATGCTGACTTTGCCGCTTGGGCGGCCCAGGGTGACATTTTTACCGAGAAAAACGTAGTCTGCCGATTGATCCGAGCGGAATGAGATATCGAGTGCGGTCCTGCCCTGAGGGGTGACATCCACGACTCCTGATGCTGATAGTTCGGGCGGTTGGTGGAACCGGTATTGCTCGAGGCCATCGGCGATTTTGGCTGCGAAAAAGCGGACCATAGGGGCCGCCCAGATTCCACCGCGGACGTCTTCCACATGGACCAGCTTACTAGGGGCGTCGTAGCGTATTCTGCCGACTTTGGCGCTGCCCTCGCTTGCGCCGTTGAAGGTCTTGTGGAGGTTGTAGTCCGAATAGTTGAAGACGACAGTGCCTTCGGAAAAATCGAGTTCACGGTGATTGAGCGAGAGCTTGCATGCGGCGGAGTTGACGGGAACCCCCTTGTAATTGAGGTTTTTCACCGCGCCGTGGCCTTTGTAAGACCAAGCGTGTTTATCGGTTAGGTTGAAGCTGCCTGCGAGTGTCACATCCACCGCGGCATCCTTTCGCTCGCTGAAATCGCGCAGCACGATTTCCAACGGCTGCTTGACGAAGAACGGGCGGTAGACGGGAACAGGGAGTGTCGTGTGGAGTTCCAAGCGCACCCGAGGCCACTCGATGAGAGCCTTGCCGGTGGCTGCTCCATCGGAGCGGGCCAGCCGGGCGTCGCGCAGGAAGAACCTGCCGTTCCGCCATGAGAACGCGCCCTCGACGGAGTCGAAGGGCATGCCCCGGAGTTTGACGGCCTCACAGCGAGCGTGGCCTGTGAGCCCGAGTTGCGCGTGGTCGTGCTCGTCCAGATGGAAGGCACCTTGCGCGCGGAGGGTTTGTTTGCCGGAGATCGTGACATCCTTGAGTGCGGGAAGGCCCAGCCAAGCTTGGAATAGGCGGGGCAGTTCCAGAGAGGATGTCACCTCGAAGCGTCCCTCACGATCCGAGATGTTGTAATCCACGAGCCCCTCGAAGGTTCCCTTGGAGTCCCAGGCTTTCAATGCGGTGATGGTCACAAGATTGCCCGCGATCTCGGCTTCCGCGACGATATCATGCAGCTGATGGCCGTTTTTGCCTAATTTTCCGACGTGCAAGCTGGCCTTGGCGACGATGGAAAACCAGTCGTTCAAATCCCCTCCGGCGGAGATCTGGATGGTTGGCGGGTGATGTGGGTCGAAGGTCCATTGGTTTAGCTCCCGGATGACCTTGGTGAGGAGTTCCCGGCGTTTCCCCAAGTTGGAATCCTGTTGGTCTTTTTTTTCCTCGCCTTTGAAGCCGATGAGGCGTGCGTCGAGAGATACCTGGATACCCGCGATCATGCCTCGGGCGTCGCGTATTTCCAGGTGTTGCCCGCCTGGAGTGATAATGGTGCCGCTGACATCGTGGACATGGAGGGTCTCGGAGAGCGGGTTGGTGGGGTCCACTTGCAGGATGAGTCTCGCTTTGTGGAGTTGGATTTTTTTCAAATGAACCAGTCCGCGCGCGAGTTTGGTGTTGTCGAAGTCGAGGGTGATCCGTTCCAAGCGGGAAATTTCCGTCTGATGCCCGGCTTCGGAGTAGACCTTGACGTCCGTGGCGACGATTCCTTGGAAAAGCACGTAGCGGAGGCTGCCGATTTCGAGGTGCATCCCTTGTTTTGCGACCGCCTTTTCGATATTGCCGCGCCAGTGGGGAGGGAGTCCGATGTGGTTCGCCCACCAGAGCACGCCGATGATGCTGAGAACCGCGGAGACACTGAGTAACAGCCCGAGGGTGCGGAGGTTGCGGGTGAGGTGGAGGCGGAACAACATGACGGCAGCGGCGCTTTGGAAAATATACAGCCGATTTGGCAATCCTACAACTCAAGGAACGAGGCCGGCCTCACGGAATGAAAAATATGCGCTCCTTCCGGGCGAAGGTCTGCCGATGATCACGTGATCCAAAAATCTGACCATCATGAGTTTGGCTGCCTCCACCAGGTTCCGGGTGACGAATTCATCCGAGCGGCTCGGGCTGGCATCACCTGACGGGTGATTGTGGACGAGAATGAACCCGTAAGCGCCGCGGGTGATGATGGGGCGCATGATCTCCCGGGGGTGGGCGGTCGCCTCGTTGACGCTTCCTACGGATATGAGCGTCGTGCTGGAGAGCCGGAGCCTGGTATCCACCGTCGCGACGATCACATGCTCTTGGGTCAGATGGCGGAGTTGGGGGGCGAAGTATTCATAGATCAGTTCCGGGGTGTCCAGCGGGGTGTCCTTGAGGTGTTCACGTGCCACCCGGCTCCCAAGTTCGAAGGCGGCCGCCAGTTTTGAGGCCTTGGCCGGGCCGATGCCCTTTTCCTTGGCGAGTTCGGCGACTGGGAGGGTTCCGAGGGCGCCGATGGATCCGAACTTTTTGAGAAGATCGCGGCCGATGTCGATGGCGCTGCGGCCCGGGGTCCCGGAGCCGATGAAGAGGGCCATGAGCTCGCTGTTGTCCAGAGCGGCAGGTCCATGCGCCGCAAGTTTCTCCCGCGGGCGCTGGTTCTGTGGCAGGTCGTGAATCCGGGAATGGAGGGGAGACTCCTGGCAGGATGGCAAGGGTTCTGGCTGGCTGGATGACCCGTCGTTCACGCTTGGAAGCTAATGAACAAGCGATGTTTGGCAAGGATAAGAAGTCCCGCATCTAACTCATTGCGCCTTGAAGCGCGGGTCCTGAGCATTGCCCCCCGAGAGAATATAGGCGTAGAGATCGAGCAACTCATCGGGATTGAGTGAGTTGAGTAGGCCAGGCGGCATCATGGACACGTTGTGGGGTGTCCGGTCCTGGATGTCCGAGTCCGCAAGTGTCGTCAGTGCCTGCGGCGCAAACGCGCTGGTCATCACGAAGAGGTGGTTATTTTCCTCCACCACGACCCGGCCGGTGAGGGATTGGCCGTTCTTGAGGGTGATCAACTCACTGGGGTATTGATCGCTGATGACCTTGGAGGGTTCGGTGATGCTTTCCGTCAGGTCGCGGATGGTGTAGCGATTTCCGGAGCCTGTTAGATCGGGTCCGGTGTTGCCGCCCTGCCCGGCAAACAGGTGGCACTGCGCGCACATGACCGCGGAAAACATGGCCTTGCCTTGTGCGTAGTTCCGACCATGCAGGCCCGCCTCGGCGAGGGCGACGATTTCATCCGTCGTGTAGTTTTTTCCGGGGCCCTTCGGCGGGGTGATGGGGACCGCATCCTGAGGAATGACCGCGGTGGAAAGCGCCTCCATGGCAACGCGCTGGGAGGCGTCGCTCACACAGTTGTCGAGGGCTTTCTGACGAATGGTCTCGATGAATTTTTTAAAGCTGTTCCCCCCGCTCCAGCGGGCGCTTGTGGGGAACCAGCTGAAATAGGTCTTGAGAAGTTCGGGTGTCCATCCGACGCGGGCCTCCCGCAGAGTGTCTGCAAAGAAGATCGCCTGGCGGTTCGGGCGCCGGTCGTGCATTCCTTCAACCGCTTTCGAATAACGATCATTGCGGGCAAGCACCGCCTCACTGGCGACGGTGATGTCGGAATCATGGACGCTGGCAAGCAGTGGCACGAGCTTGGCGACGATGGTCTTGGAGTCCAGAAAGACGAGCAACGAGGCAAGTTCGCGATTCACCAGCGCATCGGAATCAGGAAAGAGAGGGTCGAAGCGTGTGGCGATTTTTTCGCAAACATCCGGGCCGGGCTTGCCCATGCGGATGAAAACCAGCTGCCATGCCCGGAGGTATGGGAGATGGAGTTCTTTGGGGAGTTTGGAAAAATCGAACTGGCCAAGCGCGTTGATGAGGCGGGGTTGCAGCGTTTTTTCCCCCATCCGTGCGAGGGCGATGGCGGCCTCGATGGCAGCCTGGGGATTTTTTTCCGCAAGCGCCTTCTCCGCCCAAATCGCTGGCGGCTGTCGCTCGATGGCCGTGCGCGCGGCGAAGCGCAGGTAGCGGTCCCGGCTTGATAGGTTCTCCCATGCCTGGGAAAGGGGTGGGGGGGAGTCCGCTTCCAACAGGTGGCGGACGCGCGCCTCTGCCGTAGGCTCGGGAGCGGGCGCGGGCGCGGTGGATTCGCTCCCTTCATAGGTCACCCGATAGAGGGCACCCTGGCTGCGGCGACCACCGGTGGTGAAATACATGGCTCCATCTTTCCTGTGGATGAGAGCATCCGTGAAAGGCATCGGCTTGCCTGCGATGAACTCCTCCTTGGTGGATTTGAAAGTCGCGCCATCCGGCTCGTTGTGAACCGCCCACATGGTGCCGAAGGTCCAGTCCAGGGCGAACAAAGCGCGTTGATACTTCGCGGGAAATCTTGCGCCCGTGCCGAACACGACCCCCGTGGGAGAGCCTGGGCCGATATCGACCGAAGCGGGCAAGGAATCTGCATAGTATGCCGGCCAGCGACCGGACCCCGAGCGCCAGCCATAGTCACCACCCTCTACGATGTGGTTGATCCGTGTGGGCATATACCAGGGCGTTCCCATGTCCCACTCCATATCAGAGTCGAAGGAGAAGAGCTCACCATTGGTATCGAATGCGATCTCGTATTGATTGCGGAACCCTCCGGCGAAGAGCTCGACGTTCTTTCCCTCCGGGTCGGTTTTGCAGATGTAGCCGCCCGGCGCATAGACTCCCTTGGCGTGTCCGTTAGGGTCCCACATTCGGGGGAGAAGATGATCCTCGGCAGTTCCCACCATCCTGTTTCCGGCGAGTTTGTTAGGGACTGCGGTATGGTTGCCATTGACAAAAAAAATGGACTTTCCGTCCGGGGAGAGGGTGAGGCCGTGAACGCCATGCTCGCCGCCGTTTTCCAGTGGGATGAGACGCTCCGCTTGGTCGAACTGATCGTCTCCGTCGGTATCCCTGATGCGCCAAAGTCCCTTGCTCTTGAACTCGTTATTCATCAGATAGAGGCTGTCAAAGGCATGGAGAAGACCATGCGCTCCACCGATCACCTCGCCATTGGGTCCCTTGGGCAGTGGAAGTGCTTCCACCTGGGTTTTTGATTCCGAGCCGGATGCCGGCAGGGTGATTCGATAGATCCCCCCATACTGATCTCCGGCGATGAGGCGTCCTTTTGAATCCTCCGTAAGAGTGACCCACGAGCCTTCTTGTTCCTTGGGGACGGTGTAGATCCGCTCCACCTTGAATCCGGGAGGAGCTTGAATCTGCGTCTCATCGGGGAGTGCCGACGTATCTGCTGTTTTGGCAAGCAGTGCCTTCCCCCAAGGATCTGCGCCATAGGGTGCCACGACCATTGCCGGCTGGAAGTCCCGGGTGCCGGTTTTCGCAGCGAGCCAGTCAGGCCCGGTTTCGATCAGCTGTGGCGGACGCTGTCCGACGAAGCGGATCGTCAGTGTCGCGACGAGGCCGGCAAGCGAGCCGTTGTTTTGGGCTGCCACGCGGATTTCGTTTTCACCTGGTTTGAGAAGTTCCGAGACATTCTCTAGGGTGGGCTTGTCCCAGTCGAGGTTCACAGCGGCTTGTTTCCCATTGATCCATGCGGTGGCTCCGTTGTCGCAGGTGAAATGGAGGCGTGCCGAGGCCATTTCGCCGTCGAGGGCGAATTTTTTCACAAACGTCACCTGTTCCCGAGCGGCGGCGTTCGGGGTGGACCAGATCCAGACCGGATCCGCATGGATGCAGGAGATGGCCGACATGAAGATGACGAGGGAAGTGAAATTCACGATGGTATCAGGGCGGTTGAGAGTTGGATGGACGAAGTGGCCGAATGGGGACGGGCCAAGCCAAACGCTGTGACGATTTGGAATCTTTCGTAATTTCTCAACTTGGATCTGTTTGCCTTGCGGCTTGGGGAGAAGGCTCCTATGACTGCCGTGCTGCCAGTTCCAAGAATTATGAAACTACTTCTCTTTGTTTGCACCATCGTCCTGCTGCTGAGCCCGGCTCAGAGTTTCGCTGCGAGCCCGACAGGTAGTGCCCCGGAATTCATCACGGAGATGGCGAAATTTCCCGAAATGGAAAAATCCCAGGGCTTGCAGACCATTGGTGAAAAACTCGTTTTTCGTGCGAAGCAACAACCATTCCTGTTAGTGGCTACGGTGATCTTCGTGCTGGCGATCGCCCATACTTTCGTGGCGGTGCCGATCATGAAATACTCGCATAAGGTGCAGCACGACCACGAGGCCGATGTCCGGCGCGCCCAAGCGGCAATGGGGGAAGCGGCGGTTGCCAGCCAAATGGTGAGCTTCAAGGCGACGATGTTGCATTTCCTGGGTGAAGTTGAGGCGATCTTCGGCATCTGGGTGATCGCCTTGGTTGCGGCGATGTTTTCCTTTTACGATCTAGGCACCGTGAAGTCGTATATCATGGGAGTGAATTTCACGGAGCCCTTGTTCGTAGTCGTCATCATGGCATTTGCGTCCACCCGGCCAGTTCTTCATTTTGCGGAGGGCTGCCTGAAATTCTTCGCGCAGTTCGGAAAGCAGACGCCCGCGGCTTGGTGGCTTACGATCATGATCATCGCGCCGGTTCTCGGCTCATTCATCACTGAGCCGGGAGCCATGACGATCGCGGCCATGCTGCTGGCTAAGAAATTCTACAAGCTCAAGCCATCGCCCCGGTTTGCCTACGCGACCCTCGGCCTGTTGTTTGTGAATATCTCCATCGGTGGTGTGCTGACTAACTTCGCCGCGCCGCCTGTGCTGATGGTTGCCAAGAAATGGGGGCTTACGACGGTGGAGATGTTCTTGCACTTCGGGGACAAGGCGCTGGTTGCAATTATCGTTTCCAGTCTGATTTACTTTTCGTTCTTCCGCAAAGAGCTCGCGGAAATGGCCCGGCGTTCGGGAGATCACGATGGGGATGGAAAAGGTGACATGATCGAGGAGGAGCGCAAGGTGCCGCTCTTTGTGACCATCACGCATCTGTTGTTCATGGCCTGGACGGTGGCCTTTGCCCATTACCCTCCTCTGTTCATCGGTGGATTTTTGTTTTTCCTGGCCTTTTCGCAGGCCACGGCCCACCACCAGAGCGAGACCAAGCTGCGTGGCCCGATTTTAGTGGGCTTTTTTCTCGGCGGGTTGGTGATCCACGGCGGCCTTCAAGGTTGGTGGCTGGCACCCATCATTTCCAGTCTCACGGAATGGCCTTTGTTCATTGGCTCCACCATTCTCACTTCCTTCAATGACAACGCTGCGATCACCTTCCTCGCCAGCCAGGTCGAGGGGCTTTCTCCGCAGCTCAAGTATGCGGTGTTGGCAGGTGCGGTCACAGGCGGCGGCCTCACTGTCATCGCCAATGCGCCCAATCCTGCTGGACAAGCGCTGCTCGCAAGATTCTTCGGCGAAGGGGTTTCTCCGCTCAAGCTTGCCTTGGGAGCCTTCATTCCCACCATCATCGCCGCACTTTGCATGATGTTTTTCCCCGATCGTGGTATTGATGAAATGTTCGCCCCCGTGAAGCCCGTGCCCACGACGGCTCCAGCTAACCCTTGATTTTCCATGTTCACCGGGCTTGTCGAATCCACTGGAAAGGTTGTTACTCTTGAGTCGAAGGGCGAGCAGGCGCGGCTCATCCTGGAAATCCCGTTTGCTGAAGAGCTGGCACTCGGAGACTCCGTTGCGATCAATGGCTGCTGCCTGACGGTGGCAGATTTCACCCCTGCCGGAGTCGCCTTCGACCTGTTGGCCCAAACCTTGCGCGTGACCTCCCTCGGAAATCTCTCCGCCGGATCCATCGTCAACCTGGAGCGTGCGATGATGGTCGGCGACCGCTTTGGCGGTCATTTTGTGCAAGGTCATGTCGATGGCACCGGGGTCATCCAAAGACTTGAGGCATCCGGGCAGGATCACATCGTCGGGGTCGCGTTGCCACCGCAGATTCATCGACTTTGCATCGACAAGGGTTCGATCACCCTCGATGGCATTTCTCTGACCATCGCTGAATTGTCGGAAAACGGAGTGCTCTTCTGGATCACCCCCCACACCTGGGCGCATACCAACCTCCATCGCGCCGAGATCGGTCAAACCATGAATCTGGAGACTGACATGCTGGCGAAATACGTGGACAAGCTTCTCGCCTCCCGCGGCCTTTCCTCCTGAGCGCATCCAGACCCGCTTGGGGAAAAAACGGCGATCAAGCCGCCAGTCGGTCCGCTGATGCTGGACAAAGCCCCGTGGCTCTGGCATTCATCCGCCCCTATGTTGTCTGAGTTAGCGAAAGCCTATGAACCCCAAGCCGTTGAAGCCAAATGGTACGCAGCCTGGATCGCCGGAAAATGCTTTGAAGCCGATCCTTCCTCTACGAAGGACGGGTATTCGATCGTCATTCCACCGCCGAATGTCACTGGAATTTTGCATCTCGGGCACGTCCTCAACAATGCCCTCCAAGACATCCTCGCCCGTCGTGCCCGCCAGAACGGCAAGGAGGTCCTCTGGCTTCCCGGCACCGACCACGCCGGCATCGCCACCCAGGCGAAGGTCGAGCGCGAGGTCCGCGAGAAGGAAGGTGTGAGCCGCCGCGATCTGGGTCGCGAGGAGTTTCTCAAGCGCGTCTGGGATTATAAAGACAAGCACGCACACATCATCGTGAACCAGCTCAAGCGGCTCGGTTGCTCGTGCGATTGGAGCCGTGAGCGCTTTACGATGGATGAGCCCTACACCGAGTGGGTCAGCCATGTCTTCGTCGAGCTTTTCAAAAAAGGCCTCATCTACCGTGGTAAGCGCATGGTCAACTGGTGTCCGGTATCCCTAACAGCTCTTTCCGATGAGGAGGTCATCATGACGCCGCAGCGCTCGAAGCTCTATTTCATGAAATACGAGCTCACCGACGCTCCCGGCGAGTTTCTTGAAATTTCCACCACCCGTCCTGAAACACTCATGGGTGACGTGGCGGTGGCAGTGAACCCCAAGGACCCGCGCTTCGCCAAATACGTCGGACGTATGGTCTTCCGGCCCTTTCCCCACGCCCCGATTCCCATCATCGCGGACGATCACGTGGACATCGAGTTCGGCACCGGTGCTCTTAAAATCACCCCGGCCCATGACAAGGCGGACTTTGAAATCGGCATCCGCCACAACCTCGAAATCATCGACGTCCTCACGCCGGAAGGTCACGTCCATTGCCCCGAGTGCCCCGACCTGCACGGCCTGGACCGCATCGTCGCCCGCAAGCGTGCTGCGGCGAAACTTGAGGAAATGGGACTGCTCCTCAAGGTCGAGGAATACGAGAACAACGTCGGCTACTCGGAGCGCGGCAATGTCCCGATCGAGCCCAGGATCTCCATGCAGTGGTTTCTCAAATACCCCTGCATCCAGCAAGCCGCGGACGCTGTCGCAAACGGCGACATCAAATTCCGCCCGGAGCGCTGGGCGAAAACCTATGCCCACTGGATGGAAAATCTCCAAGACTGGTGCATCTCCCGGCAACTCTGGTGGGGTCACCAAATTCCCGTCTGGTACCGCAAGGACAAACTCGCAGACCTCAAAAATGCGGAGGCCCTCGGCATGGCCGACTTCTCCGCCGGCGACATCCACGTCGGAATCACCCCCCCTTCCGATCCGGAAAACTGGACCCGTGACGAAGATGTCATGGACACCTGGTTTTCCTCCTGGCTCTGGCCCTTCGCCACCATGGCGGATGTGAACTCACCCACCCCCACCTTGAAAAAATTCTACCCGACCGATGACCTCGTCACCGGTCCAGACATCATCTTTTTCTGGGTCGCACGCATGATCATGGCCGGCTACGAGTTCACCGGCGAACTCCCCTTCAAAAATGTCTATTTCACCTCGATCATCCGCGACCTGAAAGGTCGGAAAATGTCGAAATCCCTCGGAAACTCGCCCGACCCCATCGACCTGATGGAGAAATACGGCGCGGATGGCCTGCGCTTCGGCCTCCTTCGCACCGCCCCCGTCGGGAGCGACCTGCGCTTCGACGAGGTCTCCATCGAGGAAGGTCGTAACTTCGCCAACAAACTCTACAACGCCTGCCGCCTCCGGCAGATGGGTGGCGAGCCATTCCAAGCGCTCGATAGCCTGGACGGCCTCAACCCGTTCCACCTCAACGCCATGGCCAAGCTCGACGAGCTCAGCAGCGACCTTGAGCGTCTCTACGCCGACTACCGCTTCGGAGAAATCGCCCACCGCCTCTACGAATTCCTGTGGAACGACTTCTGCGACAAGTTCCTCGAGGCTCTCAAGCTCGACCTCCGCGACACCGCCCTGCCCGATGTGAAGGCGCGCACCCTCGGCGTCTTCGACATCATCATGGGCCGCTACCTGCAGCTCCTCTCCCCCTACATGCCCCACGTCACCGAAGAACTCTCGCAGCGCATGGGCTACGTCGCGGATGGCGAGTTTCTCATGCAAAAAGTGCTCCCGGCAGCCCCCTTGCTCGCCTCCATCTCAGCGCAAAAAATCGCCGCCGCCCAAGCCCTCGCCCACGAGATCTACGAGTCCGCCGGCCGCCTGCGCAACCTCAAGGCGGAATACAAAATGGGCTCCCGCAAGGACATCAAATTCGTCATCAAGGCGGCTCCTGAGTGGCTCGCCGCCGAGACCCGGACCCTCGCCCTGCTCGTCGGTGCCAGCGAAATTTCCATCGACCCGTCTTACGACGCCCCCAAAGGCACTCCTGCCGCCGTTACCGGCATCGGCGAGGTTTACATGCCGCTGGAAGGATTGATCGACGTGGAGGCCGAGCGACTCCGCCTGGCCAAGGAGATTTCCAACATCGAGATCGAGGTCAGGAAATGCGAAGGCAAGCTTGGTAACGCCAGCTTTGTCGATCGCGCCCCCCCTGAAGTGGTGGTCCAGGAAAAGGCACGGCTCGAAGATTGGAAGGCAAAACTCCAGCAACTCCGCGAACTTCTAGCAGCGCTGGCATGACCGCTTGCCAAGAAGGGGTCTGTCATTACACTTCTGCTGCGGGCCGACTCCCGCCTGTATGACGAAGCTCGAAAAAATCCCAGGAATCGGCAAGGTCGCTCTCGAACTCCTCGATGCGGCGGGCTTTCCTGACGCCGAGTCACTTGCCAACGCTGGCGCGGATGACCTCGCCCGCGAGCTGGACCGCGCGAACAAGATTCTCCAGATTTCCAAGCGCCCGTTCTCACGCGGCAACATCGAAAAATGGATCCGTTCCGCCCGCGAGCTCACCGCCAGCACCGGCAGCACCGGCAGCACCATCGCACCCATACCCGCTGAGACACCGCAGGAGGCACAAGCTGCCATCAACCACGAGCTATCCCCACAGGTCGCCTCGATGCTCGCGGTCGCCCCCTTCGCCATCCCGCTGCCAGCCCGCCTCCTCGTCGCCCAGCAATTGGCCGTCGGAGATATTCCCGCTGCCATTTTGCTCAACCGCTATTCCGGTGATCTCGATGTGAGGGTTGATCAGCGCGTCCCCGCGCCCAAGGCCGTCGTGCGGCAGTCCATCGGCTCCAGCAATGTCATCATTGCCGATACCAGCGCGAGCCGCCTCGAAATCGACAGCTCCCGTATCAAGTCCACCGACGTTTTTCTGGGCGGCATCCAGCGGAATGTCACCACCCAGGCGGATGCCGACAATGACCGCGTCGCCCTGATCCGTGGACCTCGCCTAGAGACCAATCTCGGCCGCGATCCTCAGTCGCGTGCCTACATCCGCGGCGTGCTTCACAGCCACCCTGTCTCCATCGCGATCGGAGCAGTCATCACCCTGCTTGTGATGGCGCTGTTGCCCTTAGGGATTCTCTCGGCAGCCCTCTTGCTACTCTCGCAGGAGATTCCCGCCCACTTCAGCTGGGTTCCCAAGTGGCTCCTCGTCTTCCCGGTCAGCCTGCCCGTGCTCGGAATCGCTTACGCCATCTTGGGCGTAGGTTGCAGCTGCCGGATTTGCGGGCAGAAAATGTTTGTCCCGCGCATGTGCTTGAAAAACTCCAAGGCGCATCACATCCGCGGACTCGGCTACATCATCCCCGTCAGTATCCATCTCCTTCTTTTCAAGTGGTTCCGCTGCACCTATTGCGGCACACCGGTCCGTTTGAAAAAGTAGTCCACCTTTTCCCCGTTTCGTTCTGATGCGCTTCGTCTTGCTGGTCCTGTTTTCCGCTGCGGCACTGACCTCGTGTGGCCCCCTCGGCATCGGGAAGAAACCCGCGGAGAAAAAGCCCGATGAGCAACCCTTCGGCCCCACCGGCATCCCTCCTCAGCTTCGCCCGAAAAACCCAGACCCCGGAACTCCGGTGCTTCCGGGTGGCAACCAAGCCTCCACCTCCCGAGCTGCGGCACTCACCCCGGAGGAAGACATCGTCTATACCGACCCGGATGACCCGGACGCTCCACTCCCCGAGCTTTCATCCCTCCTTGCCAACGCCAAACGCGGCCCCTGGGAGGAAAGCGAGACCGTCGCCAAACAACGATCCGCGCGCGAGGGCAAGCCGCTCCTCATCTGGTTCACCGATTCCGAGAGCAGTCCCATGTGCAAGGCTCTGAGCCAGGAGCTCTTCTCAACCAACGACTTCGGCAACTGGGCCACGGAGAAGCTCGTCCGCCTCCGGGTGGACGCCGCTAACATCAAAATCAAAGACCCGAATGCAGACCTGAGCGACAGTGAAAGCTACCGGATCTCTGTGAAAAACTACTACGCAAGCCTCAAAAAACGCTACAAAGTCCTGGGCCTCCCCTCGTTGATCCTCCTCAACCCCAGCGGCGAAGTCATCGGCCGCTACCGCGGCTACAAACGCGGTGATGCCGATTTCCTCTGGGGCCAACTCAAGCACGGCGAGGCCGTCTCATCCACCGCCTATCAGACGTGGCGCAAGAGCTTGGAAAAAAAGGGCTATCGCGACTGGCAGGACCGCCGCGACCGCAAGGTGTTTGCCAAGCTCACATCCTACTCCAAGGGGCATCTCACCTTCATCGAGCCCGATGGGACACGCTCCCAAACCCTGGAGACCCACCTCTCCGACAACGACAAGGCATGGCTCGCGGAACAAAAGAAACTCCGCAACATCCCATAGTCCTGATCCCAGCCTCACTTCAGCCGATAGTGCCCCGTAAGCGGGAACGTGAACAACACGTTCTCTTCCCGTGCCCCGCCGCCGATGTTGTGAATGACCCACGGCACCCCCTCGGCCGTCTTCTTGTCACTGACGATCATGATATGAGGCAAATGGGGAGGCACCGTGCAGGTCACCAGATCCCCCGGAAGAAACCTGTTGGCATCCTTTTCCGGCGTGAGCAGCAGCGCATGGCCCTTGCGCTTGAACCAGGCCTGTAGATTCGGAACACGCCGATGATCGATGTTCCTGTCCGGCTTCGCGAGTCCCCAGTTCTTTGGATAGGCGCTGAAGTTCCTGGCCATGTCCTCATGCACGAGCTGTTGCAAATCCTTGCCCAAGCCATCCCGGAGCGCACGGATCACCACATCCGTGCACACCCCGCGCTCCGCTGGAACGTCCCCGCCCGGATACTTGAGCGTGGTATAGGAGGGATCATATCCCACGGTCACGCCGATCTGCCTGCGGGCGGAATCAACAATCTGCCGGCCCGTTTGCGCCTGCGACGAAGAGACTGCTAACAGAAAAATCAAGAAGAGCTTCAGCATGGGACGGTGACCGTAGTCAGCGGGGATGATCGATGAACTCCGCCCTTGCGGCAAGGACTTCTTGCGCTGCCATGAGTCACCCTGACTCGGCCAAAGCGTCCCAAGTGCGACATGTCTGCCGGGAAATCTCCCACAACTCTTCACTTGCGAGGACTGGATGTGATTCGTAATTCATTGATTTTCAATGATAAATAGATCTTTTTTCGCTTTTGTACGGATTTTGCAAGTGAACGTATGAACTCAATACCACCTATGAACATCATCCAAAGATACCAACCTGCCCGCACCTGGGTCCACGAAATCAACCGCCTGATCGATCGCAGTCTGGCTGATGCCAGCTTCCTGACTCACTCCCGTGAATCGTTTCACGAGTCTCCGGAAGCTTGGATCATCCGTCTCGATCTACCGGGCTACAACAAAGCCGACATGGGCCTTACGGTGACAGATCGGTTGCTTCAACTCAGCGCCGAGACCCCGCCGGAGCAAGGGTTCGGCGGCAAGGTCGAGCGCCAGTGGAAGCTGGGTGAGGATGTCGATACCGCCGCCATCTCCGCCAAACTTGAAAACGGGGTCCTTGAGATCACCGTGCCCAAGCGGCCAACCGTGATCCCTGAACCGACGACCATCCAGATCCAATAACCCGTAACAACCTAACAAAAAAACAAACAAGCAACCGATGAATACCTGCCAATATCCAACAGACAACGCCTTGTCCCGGGAAAACCCTGAGACCATCCATCGCCCGCAGTACCGGGTGACGGAAAATGATCAAGGCACCCAAGTCCAGATCGCCTTGCCCGGAGTGAAAAGGGACGATCTCAAGCTCACCCTGCTTCAGGGAAGTTTGCAAATCGAAGCGCGGCGTGATCAAGAGACGCCGCAGGACTGGAAGACGCATGGTGACGTGCGGCCCATCACCCACTACGGACTCAGCCTCCGGCTTGCATCCCGTCTTGATGGCACCCAGACGACTGCGGCGCTTGATGCCGGCATCCTGACCTTGCAAGTTCCCCTCCGTGAAGAGGCCAAGCCACGGCAAATTCATGTGAACTGAGGCGTCATATCCCGCCAATCCCCGGGCGGCATCCTCCGCGCATCCGCACGGATGGTGCCGCTCGTTGGCATTTCTAACGCCGCCGGGACTGCTCCTCGATGAAGATCTCCGCCAGCCGGAAACACCGCCGGGAGAGATCTTTGGCATCTTGATCGCCGATCAGCGCGACCCCCTCCTCACTCACCTCCGCCAGATAGATTTTCCAGGCCATCTTGGTGAGCAGTTCAGGGTCGATTCTGGGCCTCACCGGCGCCGGCTGCGGCGCGTGGGTTTTCGGCCGCGGCTCGTGCGGGAAATCGGCGGACCTGGCCTCCGGAGATGGCAAGGGGGAGGGCTCTTCATGAGTGACCTCCGCCGCAGATTGCGGCGCTTCGTGGGACTTGCCCTTGCCCTTGCGTCGGCGGCGTTTGCGCTTGGCGGACTCCGACTGCGAGACCGGAGCTCCAGCCGCCTCGACTTCCGGCTCCGGCCAGTCGTCGCCGGCTTGGCCGCCATCCGCTGGCGATTCATCGCTCGCGGGTGAGGATGCGGGAAAAGGAATGCTTGCTTGATCCGCCGCAGCGGGCTCTTCGGGTGAAATCACCGCCACAGCCTTCTTCGCCCGCGGACTCGCGGCCCGGCGGGCGCGTGCTGGCGTTGGTGGGGCTGGCTCGGAGGAAATCTCGGGGGTGGGTGCAATGTCGTCGGTCATGTCGCTGCACAGGATCAAGCCCGCTGGATGCCACGACGTCGAGCACTTTCGCCCCCATCCGGCCGGTCTTGGGGATTCCATGGCGGCAGACCTCTGGCTTGTTGATCCGGCGTCCGCGGCGCTGGCGGGTGGGGCTGGTGCCGCCTGGCCCCGGGGTAACGG
>ERZ1022724.48-NODE-48-length-32178-cov-14.504280_pt1 | contig 32178 bp, 16 predicted proteins | sample MGYA00521091_ERZ1022724 | MGnify/ENA primary metagenome ERZ1022724 (study PRJEB33162, sample SAMN09537610) | freshwater metagenome | isolation source: freshwater | place: Canada:Alberta | collected 2017-07 | study: EMG produced TPA metagenomics assembly of the... | reverse complement strand
TGCCAGCGTGTTGATCCGCGAAATGGGATCAAACAAAAATCCCCATGCCACCAGGAATGACACCACCACCCCCGCTTGGATCTGCCCTTGAAGAGCGGCCCAGGCACCAAAAGCGACCATCAGGATGATCCCTGATTCAGCGATGAAGGAAACCCCCGGCCAAACCAAGGCCTGCCCGCGCATCACCGTCATGGTCTTTTCACCGACCTTGCGCGAGGCCCTGTCGAAAGCATCCAGCGCCTCCGGCTCCACCGTGTATGCCTTGATCTGGCGAATGCCGGAGAGATTATCGTGCAGAATCGCATTGAGCGCCGAACTTGCTTCCGAGGACTCACGCCACATCGGTTCCGAGCGACGGCTCCACCATGTGGTGATCATCGCGATGAATGGCAGTGGAAGCAAGGTCACCAAGGTAAGCTGCCACGAGTGCCAAAACATATATCCCAATACGATGAGAAACTGGAGAACCGCTGCGATCGCCTGGTCCACTCCCTCGATGATCACCCGGTTGGTGGTGGGGACATCGTTCGACACTCGCGACATGATCTCACCCGAGGAATTCGAGTCAAACCACTTCACCGGCAAACGCTGGAGCTTGTCATACAACTCAACTCGGATCAAATGGGTGAGCTTGAGTTCCAGGGAGTTGTTATAGTATGTGCGTAGGGTGAAAATCGCCTGCCGCAGTAAAATCGCGCCGATGCCGACGGCGGCGGTCGGGATGATGAGGTCTGGTCGCTTTTTGGCAATGATCACGTCGATGAATTGCATCGTGATCCCCGGCAAAACCAGAACCAGCACGGTGCAGGCCACGGCCATCACGAGGGAGAGCCCGCTTTGCCAGGGAAATCGAAACGTATGACGGAGAATCCGTAAAAGAGTGGCCATGTTTCCCGGAATTGGGACGGGGAAACGATGGCGTGGCAAGCAGGAAGTCCGCTGAAACAGCTGCGCCTTCCAAGGCTACAGACGGCGCTCGTTCAAGGTCCCACCCGGAGCAGCAACACCTTGTCGCGTGGAATCCAGTTTTCGTTGATCCCTTCTTTGAGGATCAGCCACTGGTCATCGACTTTTGTGAGGACTCCTCTGACGGAGCCAGGGGCCACGAATCCCGTGTTGATCCGCGTCTGTCCTGGATAGCTCGGAAGGGAACTCGCCGAAGGATCGACCGTGATCACGCAGTTTTCTCCAATCGGATACTCCGTTTTCGGCAGGCGTAGATCAGGCGTCCGGGCTTGCGCGTGAAGCGAGGCAAACGCACTGGATGCGAAGGGGGCGATCAAGACTGCGCCAAAAACGCAGGCTGTTAGAATGAGGGGGGATGTTTTCATGGACTGGTTGATTTTGGGGGGGGAGTAGCCGACGGTGCCGGCTGGATCATGGCTCACGCCATTGGAGGAAACCTTAGCCGGAAGCCGCCGCATTGCGAGGCTTTAAGTGAAGAATGTTGTTCACGGATCAAGGTCTTCCGGTCATCCTGAAGGTCGGCATTTACCTTGGATTTTGCACGGGAAAATCAGAAGTGCCGCCGGCCGGACTCGAACCGGCACGACCGTGAGATCAACAGATTTTAAGTCTGGCGTGTCTACCATTCCACCACGGCGGCATTTCAAACGGCTGCTGTCGTAAACAACCGTCGGGCGACAGTAATACGCAATCCTGCCTTGGCGTCTAGTCTTGCCTGCATCCCGGCGAAGATTTTTCAAATGACCCTACAGGAGTGTTTCTGTTAGGTCTTGGGGCTGCGGTGAATCAACGTCCATCCGCCTTGAATGGCATCGCAAGGAATCTCCCGAGCCACAGCGACACGGTGGCAAAGTCCCGATGTTTTACTCGTGTAGCTCCGGAATGCGAGCGGTAGCTTGCATTGGCAACGTGGGTTGCGCGTCTCTCCGGCCCGGTTGCGAACCATCATGCCCGCAAAAAAAAGCCGGGCGGGATTGCTCCCGTCCGGCTTCTTGATTGGGGCTTGCGGGCAAGTCGCCCGCAGCCTCTGGATTAGTTGTCCTGACCTGGGCTCCAGTCTTCGGAGGCGGCGGCGGAAGCGAGGTTGAACGCCTGCTCCAAGCCCACCATCTCGGAGGATGGACGGAGGCTTTCGAAGCTGGCGCTTTCCTTCTTCAACTGGTCGTCCGTGTAACCGACGGCCTTGATGGAAAGACCGATGCGGCGCTCGACCTTGTCCACCTTGATCACGCGGGCTTCGATTTCCTCGCCGACCTTGATGATGTCTTTGACCTTCTCCACGTGGTCCTCGCTGAGTTGCGAAATGTGGATGAGGCCGTCAATGTCACCATCAAGACTGATGAATGCACCGAACGAGGCGATCTTGGCGACGGTTCCCTTGACGAGGTCGCCGACCTTGAAACGGCTGTCGATCATGCTCCATGGGTCGCCTTCGGTCTGCTTGATGCCGAGGGAGACACGCTGGTTCGCCTTGTCGATGGCCAGCACGATGGCTTCCACTTCGTCGTTCTTCTTCAGAACTTCGGATGGGTGGTTGATCTTGCGGGTCCAGGACATGTCGGAGACGTGAATCATACCGTCGATGCCTTCTTCCAATTCCACGAACGCACCGTAAGCGGTGAGATTGCGGACCGGTCCGTTGATCGTCGCGCCGATCGGGTAGCGAAGTTCGATTTCATCCCATGGGTTGGAATCGAGCTGACGCACGCCGAGCGAGATTTTCTGCTCCTCGATGCTGATGCCGAGGACGACGGCTTTGATCTCTTGGCCGATTTCGAGGACATCGCTCGGGCGAGTGATGCGCTTGACCCAGCTGAGTTCGGAAACGTGGACGAGGCCTTCGACACCCTTTTCGATCTCGATGAAAGCGCCGTAGGGAAGAAGCTTCGTAACGCGACCCTTGACGTTGTGGCCGATGGGGTACTTGCGCTCGATGTCTTCCCATGGGTTTTCCGAGGTCTGCTTGAGACCGAGGGAAACGCGCTCCTTTTCCTTGTCCACATCGAGGATGACGACATCCACGGATTGGCCGATGTGAAGGAGTTCGGAAGGGTGGTTGATGCGGCCCCACGACATGTCGGTGATGTGGAGGAGTCCGTCCATGCCAGCAAGATCGACGAAGGCACCGAAGTCGGTGATGTTCTTGATCGCACCGGTGACCTTGTCGCCGATTTTGACGGACTGGAGGAAGGTCTGGCGCTGCTCGGAGCGCTCTGCTTCGATGACTTCGCGGCGGGAAAGAACGATGTTCTTGCGCTCGTCGTTGACTTTGACGATTTTGAACTCGTAAACGTTGCCGACGTATTCGTTGAGATCCTTGGGTGGGATGATGTCCACTTGCGAGCCCGGAAGGAAGGCTTCCACGCCGACGTTGACGGTGAGTCCGCCTTTGACGACCGACTTGACCTTGCCACGGACGAGACCGCCGTCTTGGAAGACTTTGACGATTTTCTCCCAGTTCTGTTTGTGGGCAGCCTTTTCTTTCGAGAGAACGACCATGCCTTCGTCGTTTTCAAGTTTCTCGAGGAGAACCTCGATTTCGTCGCCGATTTCGATTTCTTCGTCCTCGAACTCGTTTGATGGAATCGCTCCCTCGGATTTGTAGCCGATGTCGACAAGCACGACTTGAGGGCGGATTTCGAGAATCGTTCCTTTGACAATCGATCCTTCGCGGAATTCGCGGAATTTGGAGTCGATCAGGTCGTTAAGTGCCTGGTTGGTGGGTTCCGCACATGCGTAAGCCATAATGGTATCTGGTTTGGGGTTGTGTTAGTTGGTTACGTTTTCTTCCTGAAATTGCCCCGAGAAGTAAAACTGACAGACACCGGGGCGCCAACCGTCTGTCAGTAGAAAGAAAAACGAACGCCGAAACTAGCCGCCGCGGTGACTATGGCAAGGCCAAAGCCGCTGAATTTCTGGAAAATCGGTGAAAATTCGACCTGATCGACACAGAACGCCGCCGATTCTCAGAATTCGGAGGCCCGGTGCGTTGCTCGGCGACCTGCCGTGTTGCCCGGGATGCCGGACCAGATGTGGGCAAGCTCGCCATGGTTCGAGCCGATTTCATGGGCCTGCGGATCACACCAATCCTTGAAGTATTGGACCAATGACGTGGGCGGGCCGCCCGCATTCTCACAAGTCGCCGCGGGAGAGCCCTTGTCCGGGACCATTCCCTTCGCACTCACGGAGAGAGGCGAGGTCTCATTGGCGGAAGCCGGTTTGAGAGCTTTATCCACACCGGATGGGACGGGATCAATGATGATTCCAACAGAAACCAACTCTCCCGGCACCCAATTTGCGACCTTCGTTTTGCGGTCACCACGGCTCGTGCTGCATCGATTTCCACCGAAGTCGGCCCCGTGCTGCCGAGGATCGCAAAGCCCGCGCCGCTGTCGTTGCAGAGTGCGCGGACCTCTCCGTCGGTGAGCAATTTCCGATAGCCGTCCGGCAGGTCCAGAGCCATTTCAAGCGAGCCTTCGGTAACTGCGGCGGTAGGAGAAATCCGCAACACAAACGAGACGCGGTCCTGCCATGCGGCGGTTTCCAGGCCGCTGTGGGATGGATCACAGGCGATGCCACCGTGTCCCGTCACCTGGCACGACAAGGAGACCGGCGGTCTGGGCGCGGTGGGACCGAACGCTGGGTGGTGGTAGTTCAGCACATTGCGTGAGGTTTGAATGCGGAAATTGGGATCACGCAGGCCGTCGAGCCAAGTCATGAATTCATAGTCCCTGACATTCGCGAGTACCTCCCCGGCGGGCTTGCCGGCCGCGTTGCTGTGAAGGACCAGTCCGAGAGCGATCACTCAGGAAAAGACTTTGGTCATCCAGTTGATGGAAGATGTGGAAATCATTCGGAACGGAGGATGGCGACATAGCCGCCGCCAGCAGAGAGTTTCACGCTGAGAGGATTGGTATTGCTGACGCCGGGCGATCTGCCGGTTTGAAATTCATCCGGCTTCGCTCCATCAGCCACCCACACGCAGTTATATTTTTTCGCCCCAAGGAATGGGAGTTTGAGTTTATCAAGCGCCACCGCTTCGTTCTCATTGCCGTTGATGATTCCGACGAACCAGTCCTTGCCCTTGCGGCGGGCGAAGGCGGCGATGCTGCCGGGTTTGCTAGCTGCGAGCACGACGGTTTCGTCCCAAGTGGGTGGGATCGACTGATAGATCGTGCGTTCGAGCGAACCTACGGGAACTGCGCTGGCTGTTAGCTCGGGGCCGCTGGCCCAGTGTTGCACGGGTGAGCAAAAGACGATGCCGAGCGCGAGCTGGTGCGTCCAAGTGGACTTGCCGCGCATCTCGGTTTTTTCTCCTGCGGCGAAGACTCCGGGCGTGTAGTCGCAGTAACCTGATAGACCGCAAAGGAAGGCGACGATGGTGGCATCCGCAGGGGCGGCACCGGCTTCCATGCCGAGCACCGGTTCCTGGGTGATGGCGTTCGGCCAGGTGCGCGCTTGGCCGGTCGGTTTGACGGCTCCGTGAAAGTTGACGACGAGTTGTCGCTCGGCGCACATGCGATAGACGACGGGCATGTAGCTCAGTGTCTTGGTGCCCTCGCCGATCAGCGGGTTGCCCCAGAGAAAGTCGATCTTGATGCCGGCGAGGCCGGCGTCTCGGCACTTGTCGAGGAAGGCGCGGAGGTTCGCATAGTTGTCCGCAGGGTCCGGGACGCGGTCGCCATCGGCGGTGTCTTTCCAGGCGACGAGTTTCACGTTTTTCGATTTCGCATAGGCGGCGAGTTCGGTGAGCGTCTTCCATTTGTCCGGCCACATTTCCCAGCCGTCATCGACGGTGTTGTATTCGAATCCGAGTTGCGCGGCCATGTCGATGAAGCGCTTCTGATGTTCCACGGTGACGCCGCCGCGGGCGCGGGCGTGGGGATCGAGCCAGCTCCAGGCCGAGCGGCCGGGTTTGATCCAGGGCGTTTTCGATCCTTGTGGATAGAGCTTCGGATCGGGGGCAGGGGATAGATGGGTGACAAGCTGCCGGCCCTGCATCACGGAGTTGAGATCGCTGCCGACCATGGCGACGCGCCACGCAGTAGGTGAACCGCCGGGGACAGTCCACTCGGTGTCATATTTGAACTGCGCGGCGATGGTTTCGCCGGAGTTGAATCTGAAACTCAGGCCGGAGTGATTCCATGGATCCGCTTCGGTGATCCCGACGTAGCCATCGCCGCCGGGGAGTTCACCTAACAGCGGACCGACGACTTCCTTGTCGACCGGCAGTGCGCCGATGTCTGCGGCTTGTGCCCGGTCCGAATAGTCGCCGTGGGTGTTGGTGCGGAACCAGATTTTGGTTTTGGAGGGGAGTTTCCAAGCTGTGGCCTCGCCGCTGATTTTGCGGGCGGCATTGCCAGGAATGATATATCGAAATCCGAGGCCGCCATCGAAGGCGCGGAGTTGGATCACAAGTGGCTCGCCCTCGCGCTCGGCGGTGATGGTGACTCGTTTGTCATGGCTTTTCAGCAGGCTTTCATCGCCATTGAGATGGTATTGCTCCTTGTGCTCGGTGATTGCGACATATTTGAGATCCTTGATGCCGGAGCCGAGGTCCACGCCATCGACAGTGACGCCGAGGCGGGCGTCTTCCAGCACGGTTTTCCCGGCGAGCTGGATTTGATAGAAGAGTTCCTGGTTCCTGATGGATACCTTGGCGCTCACGCGCTGGTCCGGGCTGGCGAGGGTGACGGAATCCGCGGCGGAGGCGGAAAGAGACATGCCCGCCAGCAAGGCGAGCGTGAGGAGTTGTTGGTGTGTCGGTGTCATGAGAAGGTTGGTGTGATTGGTCTGCTGTGTAATTCAGTTTGGCGGAGGCTTGGCGGAAGATGTCGAGGCTTTGTGGGGCGAGTTGTCCGTCCTGAGTGATTTCGAGGCATGTTTTTGGATCTGCACTTACGGTGCCGCGCCTGCTTTGCGATAGATCCTAACAGCATCGAGGCCGAGACGGTCACCGCGGTGAAGGACGACGCGGAGTTTTTGTTTGCCTGGAGTGAGGCGCATCACGTCGCTGGCGCGGAAGGTCAGCATCGAGCCCTGTGGAAGGTCGCGGTAGTGGTTGGTGAGGTGCACCGCGTTGTCGTTGATCCAATACTGGCCGGTGCCCAGCACATCGAAAGCGGGTGCCAGCACATCCAGATCGTCCGCAGATACCTCCAACATCGCGAGTTCCTGCGCGGCGCTTGTGAGGTGGAGATCGTCCTTGAAACAACCGCGCCCGGGGGGCGTGACGCCCTTCCAGTTGACGTCATTGCCGTGATAGACTGAGAACGAATCGATTTGCACATAGGGGCCGCCTGTCACCACGCCGGTCAGTTCGTGCCATCCGGGTTTCAGGCCGTTGATATCGACGCCGACAGCGTGCGAGCGCGGTCCGGAACCCATGTCGGTTTTCTTGAGAAACTCGCCATTGAGGGAAAAGTCGATGACCCCGATGCCATTGCCCTTGAGCACGATGCCGGTGCCATTGAAGCGCACCTTGAATGTGGCTCCCATGACTTGGCTCCAGGTGACATCGAGCTGGTATTCATTCCAATCGCGCGGTTGCGACTGCCAGTGGCCGGGCGAATAAGTGATGTAGGCCAGCGGGTTCTTTTCATCGCTGGCATTGTCGTTGAAGGTGGTGAGCTTGGTGTAGCGGATGCGCGGATCGTTGTTGTTGATCATCTCGGTGATCTGGAAGCCATCGACGACCATCGTGCGGCCGCTGCGTTTCACGCCGGCAAGCACGTGGTTGCCGGGTGCGAGTCCGCTCACCGAAAGCACCTTCGCGCGGCTGTCTTTGCCTTCGGATAGATCGACTTTGCGGAAGGCTTTTCCATCCACGAAAAATTCCACCACGCCTTGGTCCCGGCCGAGGCTGGAGAACACATCGATGTGGGTGCCTTGGAACGGGATGGAAAACCGGTCGCCATCCGCCGTCGCGACGTGCCTGTCGTTTTCGTAATCGCCGAGGCCCTCGGTGCGTTTCAATGCCCAGGAAGCTCCCTCGTAGCGGATCGCGGGGTGAGTGTTGTTGGTCCAGCAGCGTTCGCCGGCGCTGGTCACCTCCATGGCGATGACCGTGTTGATGGGATTCCATTCCGATTGCGCGCCGAGCGTGAGGGTGAGTCCGTCGGCGGATTGTTCCAGCGCCACCGGAGTGCCACCCGGCAGCAGGCGGGCGCGGGCGAATTGCTTGCCATCGGCTGGCGGCGGCAGTTTCAACTGCTTGCCCTCCGGGGCTTTAAGCACGTGCAGGTATTCGCGGGTGTCGTCCACCGAGCGAGTCGCGACGCCCCATTTCAACTGGCCGATTGGCGTGCCATGGGCGGTGGGGTAGGACTGGCTGGGATAGGTCTTGCGGATCGACTCGCTGACCGCGCCGATGAGTCGGCCGGCCTTGCCCATTTCCTCCATCACGCCGTGTTCCCATCCTCCGCCGACGTAGGGGCCGGTGGCCCACAGCATGCCGCCGCCCGCGGTGCAACTGCCGGCCGCGAGCACGGCGAAACGATAAATGCCCTCGCCGGTGTAACACATGCCTTGTTTGCTTTCCACAGGCTGTGAGGCGATCCACCAATTCGAAATGATATGCGCGATCGGGTGACTACTCGCCTGTCCCCAGTTCATCGGGTCGGTGCCGCGGTGGCTCAGCCACTCACCGACCGGGATATCATTGGCATAAAGGTTGCCATAGTTGTTTTGCACCAGAACCATGTCCGGATTCCGCAGCCGGATTGCGCGGCCGATGCGGCGGAAATCCAGCCGCATGTTGCCATCCGGATCGTTTTCATCGAAATACATGCCATCGATGCGATCGCCGTAGCGGTCGGTCATCTCGCCATACAGAGCGGCGACGTAATCCGACCAATCCGGCATCTGGAACACCGGCTGGAAGGGATGCGTGTAAAAATACACGCGGATTCCCTTGGCGCGCAGGGCGTCGATCATGTCGCCCAACATGTCGCGTTTCGGCGAGCGCTGGCCGCCGGCCGTGCGGTCGGTCACTGCGCTCGGATAGAGCGGAAAGTGGTTGGCGTGCCAGGCCGTGAAAAACACGCAGTCCACGCCCATGGTTTCCATGTCATCCGCGAAGCCCGGCGCGTCGAATTCATCGGCCAGTTGATCGATGGTGCCCGGCCTGCTGCCATCCTTGCGGATCGGCGTGGCACCGCCGCCATTGTCCCAGACGTAGTGGACGAAAAACCCGTGTTTCATGCGCCGGAACATCTCGCGGTTTGAGGGTGAGTCGTCCTCGACTGTCAGAATGCCGGGTCCGGAAAATTGCGGGGCTTCGTGGTCGGCCTTGCCGGCAGCGACACTGCCGGGAGCGCCCCAGCGGCCGGCCGCTTGTTTTTCTCCGGCGAGCCAGAGCGCCCGCACGTGGGTGTTAGGACCGTGGATGCGCGCACCCTCGGCAACTTGCAGGCGGACTTTCGGGTCGAGGGTGGCGGCCGACAGATCGAGCTGCCCGGCCTTCACCGTGATGACGCCGCTGAGCGCGGCCTGGCCCCGCACGGTCATGCGACCCGTGCCTTCCTTGCACATCCCGCAGGTCGCGCCGTCCTGGCGGATGCCGCCTTCTAACAACAGGTCCGTCTCGCCGGGGCCATCGCCGACATCGAACACGGCGACGGTGGATTCCTGGGGTTTTACAACCACCGTTTGCGGCCACGTCACCGTCGGTCTAGCTGGAATGGTCACCGTGGTGAACCACGCCTTCACATCGGCACCCGGCACCGGTTTTCCATCATCAAACACCAGCGCGGACGCAGGATGGATTCCGGCTGCGGCGATGAGAAGCGTCGCCAATACATAACATTTCATGGTTTTGTGATGATGGAATTTCATTACCGTGCTGTTCACTGTCCGTGCAGTGTTGCTTGCACTTCGAGTTCGGCGAGTGCGGCGGCTTGGCCGTCGGGAGTTTGGATAAAGGTGATTCGCAGATAGCGGCCTCGGGCATCGGTGCTGGCAGCCGGGTCCTCGCGCACGGCGCTGGGATTCGCCGATTGGGATTGGTCGGTGACGAGTTTCCAGTCGCTGCTGCCGTCGGCGGAAATCTCGATTTTGTAGCGCCAGTTGCCGGGAGTTGGGAAGGTGAGCTTGGTGCGGTTCACCACGCCGATGCGTTCGAGATCGATGCGCAGCCAGGCGGCAGTGTCATTGGCGGCGGCCTGCCAGAACGTGGCCGGGTTGTTGTCGTTGGCCAGGCGACCGCTGTGGTTGGCGGCTTCGCTGCTGGCGCGGGTCGGGTTTTCGACACCCAGCGTGACCAGCGCATGACTCGCCTCCGCTCCGGTCAACTGCGTGTAGGCCCTCAGTTTCACGGCCGGGGTTTTGCCTGGGACAAACTCGGGGCCACCCTTGGAAACCAGCTCCACCGTCGCGTCCTTCAAGCCTGGAGAAGTGGCGCGGATGAGGGTTTTACCGGCGTAATGGGAGCGGAAGGCCATGGCGGCCTTGCCATCGCGGATGGCGATGTCGGAGTCCGCTGTGAACGTGATGCTGGGCCCGGTGGGAAATTCGCCGGGGCCGGACTCGATGCTCAGCGTGACCGGCGGGCACTGGCTGGTTTCCTTGCCGTCCTTGTCGAGCACAGTCACGACGAGTTGCACGTCGTCGGTGCCGTCGGTGGAGTTAAGGGTGGTCTTATCGGCGGCGAGTTGCAGCGTGGCGGGTGCGCCGTCGCCCGGCCATGCGGGTGGCGGGACTTGGCGGTATGCGTTGCGATACCAATACCAGGAACGTTTCGGCAGGCGGAAGAAATCGACGATGCCCATGCCGCCGGTGGGTCGGCCGAACTGGCTGCCATGATCGAAACCGCACCAGATCGCCTCGCCGCTGCGCCATGGTTTGCGCCACGAACCGATGTGATTGGGATCAGCACCGGGTGTTAGAGATAACTCCCCCCAGCCGGGTTCGTATTTGCCGGGGCGGTCCACGACGGTGGAGCCGTATTCGCTCACGACGCTCGGGATGCCCGGGTTTTGATATTCCGGGAGCCGTGCGCCGTCGCCATTGTAGCCGGCGATGTCACCGAGTTTGTCGATTTCCCCGCGCTGGCAGCCGCCGATGGCAGCCGGGCGCGTTGGGTCGAGTTCGCGGGTATCGGCGACCACATCGGCGAGCAGCTTGCGGAGTTTCGGCAGCACCGATTCGTCGCTGAAAAATGGTTCGTTGCTCATGCTCCAGGCGATGATGCTGGGGTGGTTGCGGTGGATGCGGATCATCGCGGCCAAGCTGGCTTTCACGCTGGCCTCGAACTCCGCCTCGTCGGCCGGATTGACCGGATAGGCGCTGGCATTCCAATAACCGTCGCCCTTGAATCCGCCGGTGCCCCAGAGGCAGTTTTCCGACCAGAACAACATCCCCACCTCGTCGCAGGCCCGCGAGAACGCAGGAGCGTGCGGGTAGTGCGAGCCGCGAATGAGATCAAAGCCGGCTTCCTTCATGATGCGCATGTCGCGGAAGAAAGCGTTGTCCGCCGCGGCATCGCCCCAACCCGCGTGGTCCTGGTGGACGTTCGCGCCTAACAGATAGCGGTGTTTGCCGTTGAGGAAAAATCCTTGGTCGGCGGTGAACTTGAACCAGCGGAAACCCAGCGGTGAGATGAAATCATCCACCGGCTGGCCTTCGTCCAGCACGGTGGTTTTCACCGTGTAGAGGTTCGGCTGTTCCGGCGACCAGAGTTTCGGTTTGGAAATGGACGCGCTGGTCTGATCGAAGATGTGGGTGGCTCCGGGGGCGACTTTTTGGGCGGTCGTCATTTCTGCGACGATCTTGCCATCGGCATCGGCTACTTGGGATGTGAGGCTGGTGATTTTCGCTTTGTCGGAGTGGTTCGACACCTCGGTTTTGACATTCACCGTGGCGGACTCCTCGGACACCTGCGGCGTGGTGACGAAGGTCCCATACCAAACGACGTGCAGCGGATCGGTGACGACGATGCGCACGTTGCGATAGATGCCGCCGGAAAACACATGCTCGCCGGCCCGCGGCGCGATGCGTGGATTCCAGAGATTGTTCACCCGCACCGCCACGACGTTGGAGCCGGGTTTCAGCGCGTCGGTGATATCGAACGTGAACCCGGTGTAACCGCCCTTGTGTTCGCCAGCGCGCTGGCCATTGACGAACAACTCGGTGACTTGGAATGCTCCGTCGAATTCGATGTTGACGCGTTTGCCCGCCCAAGTCGCCGGGACCTCGATCGTATTGCGATACCAGCCGTAGCCGATATAGAATTTTTCGGTTCCGAAATAGGGCATCGAGAACGAATGCGGCAGGTTGGTGGGGTCCCAGTTGGCATCATCGAATTTCGTGGCTTCGGCTCCCGGAACATCGCCGAGATGGAATTTCCAGCCACGGTTGAAATTCTGGGTTTGGCGGAGGTCGGCGGCAGATCCGAAGGTGGCCAAGCAGAAAAGCAGAGCCAGAATGCAGGTGTAAATGTTATGTGTTCGTTTCATGATTTCGGGAATGATCCGGGACGTCAATTTACAGCGCGGTTTTAATCACCGAAGCAGGGTTGGGGTCACCCACTGTGGTTTCGAGTTGAAGGGATTTTCCTTCGACGAGTTTGGGATCGACTTTCATGGTCACCTCGGTCGCCGCATAGGGTGCCAACTCGGGCACTGGCGCGGTGACGGTGACGGGTTGTTGTCCTTCGCCGCTCAGGGTGATTTTCACGGTGCTCGGCGCGGATGCCTTGATGCCGAAATTTTCGACGATGACGCTCAGGGAGCCGGGGGACGTGAGACGTGGTGGTTGCGGAGAAAGGATGGCAACAGAGCCCGGATGGCCGGGGGCGCGAACGTGGCCGAGCACCAGCTCGCCCTGCTTGGTTTTTCCGAGCAGTTTCGCCACCGGATCGGACGGGAGGAACTCCCCGCCCATGGAATCGAAGGTGAGGATCAGATTTCCGTCGCTCATGGTGGTCGCGACGGCCTTGGCTCCTTTGCCGTGGTTCACGGCTTGCGGCGGACCGAAGCGCAGCGTATCCGCATCGACCGTGGCGGGATCGAAGCCGGGATCGGCCAGCAGTTTCACGCGCACTTTGGAATCATCGCTTGCGGGCAGGATTTCCATGCGCCGCTCGACGACCAGCGGCAACGAGACAATCTTCGAGCTATGGCCGTCGGCCGTGTGGTCCATATCCTTCGGCGCATCCATCACCGCGAGGTAGAAATGGGTGGCGCGCCCGTGCTGGTCCTGAAGCACGTTCGGGCGCTCGAATTTGTGCCACCCCTCGATCTTGCCATCCGGATGGCGCACCACGTTCACATCGTAGGCTTTGCCCTCGTCCCAATTCCAATTCACGCCATCGGGCGAGCGCAGGTAGAAGGCGACGCGGCCCCAAAAGTCATTGATGACGAGATGATATTGCACCTCGTCGCGCCAGACGATCGGATCCTCGAAATGAGCGGGGATTTTCGGATACATCGATTCCCGGGTGATTTTGCGGAAGGGCTTGAGTCCGTCCTCGCTGATCCACACCGTGCCGAGGCGTGAAACCATCAACACGCTGCCATCCTCGCGAGGCGTGAAGGTGTTATTGCTCATGTTGATGTTCGGGCCCAAATCGGTCTCCTGGGTGCCGCGATGATCGTATTGGATTTTGCGTTTTGTCCAGGGACCGGTGATGGAGGGCGCGTGGTAGCCACCATCGATCACATACAATACATAAGAGTCGTCCTTGGCCCGGTAGCACATCACATTGTGGCCGGATCCGATATCTTTCTTGAAGGTGAAAGGCCCGGTTGGTGAGGTGGAGGTGGCATACACCACATGGGAATCCGTCCACGCGTTGAACCCGCGCGGATCGTCCTCGCGCCAGCGCACGGCATACATGTGGTAAGTGCCGTCGGTGGCAGGATGCACGCTCATGCACCAGTAGTGCCATGCGGGATCTTCGAGACCATTTTCCACCACGCGCGGCTGGACGTTTTTGCCGCCCCACGCGGCGGTGCGCGGACCGTCGCCCACGGGAATGGGCAGGATGCGGTCGATGAACGCGCCACCGGGCACGATGTCGCCGGGCACCTTGTAGGCCGACGGCGCGTGCTGCGATCCGACCGGACCATAGCCGTCATCGGCAAGGCAAACCAAGGGAATGGCGAGCGAGACAAGAAGTGCGGTTTTCGTAGTCATGTTGGAATCGGTTAGCGCGGTGAGGTGAATTGATAGCTCCCGGAGCCGACCTCAAAGATGGATTTGCCATGTTCCTGGCGCAAGAACTTCACGCCGACCGCCTGAGTGGCCGGTTTTTCGGACTCCAGGGCGTCTTCCGGTTTTGGCGTTGGGATGTGAACTTCGGCGATGGTGTTGGGCGGGATGGTGACAGCCAGTTGGAATTGTCCGCCGTCGAGTTTCCATGATGAGGCGATCCGGCCGCGGATCGAGAGGTATTCGCCATTGGCCCCCTTGAGATCACCGACTGGTTCGGGCGCGATGGTGAAACGGGCGAATCCCGGCGCGAGCGGCTCCGGGCGGATCCCGGCGAGCGATCCGAGGAACCATTGCTGGATATGGCCGAGCATGCAGTGGTTCATGGATGCTCCGGTATTGGCGTCCCAGGCCTCCGGCATCGCCGTCCAGCCGTTGTTGATGATGAACCCGTAGCTGCCCATTTCGGTGCGGGTGGAAATGTCATAGAGCACATCGTGGCGACCGGAGTTCCCGAGCGCCTCGATGAGATAGGGGAAACCCACGTCACCGGCGGTCTGCTGGTTGTTGCGGGCGCGGATGTCGGCGATGATCCGGTCGAGCACGGCTTGGTCGTGGCCTTGTGGCACCATGCCGAGCACCAGGGCCATGCTGTTAGCGCACTGCGGGCTGCCGGAGTTTTTGTATTCGTCCTTGCCGTTGAAAAACTTCTTGTTGAAGGCATCGCGGATCTGGCCGGCGAGTTCGGCGAACTGCTTTTGCTCGTTGGTTTTTCCGAGCAGACCGGCGGTATCGGAAACGATCTTCGCGCAGCGGTAAAATGTGGCCATCGCACTCAGTTCGACCGGCGTGAATTGCGACGGGCCTTTGGTCACGCCGCTGTAATCATACCAGTCGCCCAGGCCGGGTTTCGGCACGAGATCGGTGGCGGTGTCGCGCATGTATTGGACGTAGCCACGCATCGAATCGTAGTTGGTGGCGAGCACGGAGGCGTTGCCATACCAGCGGTGAAGCTGCCATGGGACGATGACTGCGGCAGCCCCCCATTCCGGCGTGTAGGCAAACCCGTCGCCAAAGGCGGGATAGGAAGGCGCTATCGTCGGCACCATGCCATCCGGGCGTTGCGAATCCTTGCAGTCGCGAGCCACCTTGGCATAGAGACGGGAAAGATCATATCTTCCGGCGATTGACGGTCCCATCAGATAGGAAACTTCGAGCCAGCCGAGTTTTTCGCGATGCGGGCAATCGGTGAGAACGTGCGAGAGGTTCGAGCGCACGGCCCAGTCGATATTCTCGTCGATGGCATTGAGGAGCGGATTCGAGCTTTCGAAACGCCCGACCGATTCCGCCGCGCTGCGCACGTGGACGGAGACCAGTTCCTCGACGACCGGCAGCTTGTTGGGATTGGCCTGGCCAGCGGGCACCGCTCCCTCGACCTGGATGTATTGGAAACCGCCGTAATTGAATTGAGGCTCCCAGCTTTCGGGAGCACCGCCACGCAGCGTGTATTCCCAGTAATTCGGGTGGCCGACGCCGGCTGGGTTCACCAATCCGCGTCCGTCATTGCGGCGATCCGAACTACCGTGGCGTTGTTCGGCGGGAGAGAGCTTGATTTTTTGTCCCGCCTGGCCGCGCACTTTGAGGCGAGGAATGGCGGATGAATTCTGCCCGAGGTCGTAAACGAAAATCCCCGGCTCCGGTTCATCGATGCGGATCGGCTTGAAGACATCGTGCTTTTTCACCGGCGGAGAGAAAGCGGCCCGCAATTCGCCGCCGGGACCCTCGGTTTCCACGGCTTGTTGCCAGGCGGCATCATCGAAGCCGGGCATGCGCCAACCGTCGGGCATGGCACGGGCGTCGTAGTCCTCGCCGCCGAGGATGGCGCTGTGGGTGATCGGGCCGGGGGCGGTGCGCCAGTCGCCATTGCTGGAAACAACCTGCTCCGTGCCATCCTGATAGAGCAGATGCGCTTGCAGGATGAGCTTCAGCGGGCGTTTGGCATCCACGCCGTGAATGCGGCGGTCGCCCTCGGTGTTGTAGAACCCCTTGCCGAGCATCACGCCGAGGGCGTTGGAACCAGTTTGCAGTTGTGATGTGATATCATGGCTGAAGTAAAACAAGGTCTTCTCATAAACCGTCCATGCCGGATCGAGGAAATGGTCGCCGACCTTTTCGCCATTCAAAAACAAATCATGATGGCCGAGACCGCAGACATGCACGACCGCGCGGCGCAGCGGTTTGTCGATGGTGAATTCCTTGCGGAACAAGGGCAGGGTCGGCGGGCTGGCGGCGGGACGGCCCCACGGAGCCATGCCAAAGCCGCCGAGTTCACGCGCCGCCATCCATCCGCTGTCGTCGAACGCCAGCGTAGTCCAGCCGTCACCCGCGCTGTCCGCGCATTTCCATGTGGAATCCACCGGCACAGCTAGCTCGTTGCCATTGTCCAGGGTCGCCACCAGTTTCCCGACCAATCCGGCCGGGCCGGGCACCGGGTTTTCCGCCTCGATGGCAATCACGTTTTCCCCGGCTTGCAACATCTCCGCGACATCGAAACGGTGCAGCCTTTCCCACGCCGAAGCTTCGCCGGCTTTGCGCCCGTTCACGTGGACAGCCAATTGGTTGTCGGCGGTGGCTGTCAGAATCGCGCTGGTTGCCCTTGTGCCGGCCGGAAGTACGAGCCTCTTGCGGAAATAGCGTTTGCCGGCCGGCGCGTTTTCCGCCGGATTTTCCTCCGGAAACCAAACCCACGGGCAGTCATCGACCGGCACACCCGCGTGCGGCTTCTCCCCGATCCATTTTGCCTGCCAGTCGGCGGCATACAACATGCCCATGCCCCAGCGGGCGGGCTTGCTCCATGCCGAAGCCTTGTCGTCTTTGTCCCAGATTTGCACCTTCCAGAAACACTCCTGATTGGCGGCGAGCGGTTTGCCGGAGTAGGCGATCTGGTTTTGCTCCGGCGACGTCACTTTTCCGGAGTCCCAGAGATCTCCCTCGTCGCGTTGCAGGCGCTCCAGGGATGATGCGACCAGGATTCGGTAGGCGCTTTGCTGTTGGGCACGGACGTTGGATTCAATCAGCCAACCGAGGCGCGGTTGGGCGGCATCCACGGCCACTGGATCAGATTGGTATTCGCAGCGCAGTTCAATCGGACCGACGGCGGCGTGGCAGGGAATGGCAACGTTTGGCAGCAGGAGCGCAAAAAGGATCGTTCGCAAAGCAGGCGGTTTCATCATGGTAGTATCCTTCACTTCAACTCCGGCGGAAACACATGGAATTCGTTGATGTTGATCGCACTGGCCGCCTGAAGGATGTTGAGGCGGACGTGGCGCGCCTTGGCGGAGGAGACCGGGATGTTCTTGTCGGTGCCGATGGTGGTGCCGCGGGCGACTTCCTTCCATGTGTCGCCTTGTTTTACCGCGATGGTGAACTCGCGGGTTTCCGGCCAATCGATTTCCGAAACGAGGAACGAACCGATTTCCGTTTCCTCGCCGAGGTCGATTTCCAGCCAACCGGAGCGGGCGGCGTAATCCGAAGCCCAGCGGGTTTTCGGATCGCCGTCGTTGGCGAGTTTTGCATCGTAGCCGTCTTGGTTGAACTGGCTGGAAGCGGTGATCGGCTTGCCTTGGCCGAGTGAGACCGGCGGGGTGAACGGCTTCCATTCCGGGTGCTTGCCGAGCCAGTTGACGATGTCTTTTTCGCGGGAGCTGGGTGTGACTTTGAGGGAAACGAGTTTGCCGCCTTTGAGAGAGGCTTCGACGATGGTTTTGCCGGGCGCGTGGAGTTTGAAATCAACATCCCACTCGGCAGGCCATGCGGGGAAGAGGTGGAGTTTGCCGCTAGAGCCGGGTTCGGGCGCGAGCAACATTTCCTGGATGCCGGTCATGCCGGAGCCGCCCCAGTTGTGATCGGGGATCCAGTCGTGGCCGGGGCCGAAGAAGGCGGTGAAGCGGGCCTGCGGATTGGGGTTGGCCATTTTGTAGATGGCGCGTTGTTTGGCTTTCTCCGGCGAGCCGACGCTGGCCATGTTGGCGAGGTTGGCCATCCAGGAGAAGTCTTCCTTGCAGAGTAGGGCACGGTCTTGCGGGATGGTGTCCCAGGTGTCGCGCGCGAGTTGGATCGTCTCGGGCCGGGTGACCCCTGCCTGGCGATAGGGCCACATGGCATACATTTCGTTCGGCTCGGATTTGTTATAGGATTGGGTGTAAGTGCGGGCGACGAGGATCGACTTGCGCCCCTCGCGAATGCCGGTGGGAACCTCGGGCAAGGTGGGCTGCATGCGTTTCACGCGGCTGCGAATATTGGCAGGGAGATCCGGCAGACGCAGCAAGCCGACTGTTAGGGCGCGCAGTCCGCTGACGACTTCGACCGGGTTGGTGGCATCGCCGGCGTATTCGAGGCTGTTGCTTGGATAAATGAGGAGCTTGCCATCCGGGCCGAGTTCATGGCCGCTGCGTTTCTTGGTTTCGGCGCGGTAGAACGAGTCGTAGAAATCGAGCACGCCGACGATCCATGGCAGGTCTTTTTCCCAGGAAATGCCAAAGTTTTCCTGAGCTTGAACGGCCATCCACGCGTGTTCGAGGCCCATCGAGAAATGATAGTTCAGGTGGGCCGCGCCGCAGAGACCGGTCGATGTGGCGGCGACGGAGCAGAGGCCCCAGGCATCGAGCGGTTCTGGCCAGACCACGCCTTGCGCGCCGACGGTTTTGGCGCGGGCGGCGGCGGCCGGCGAGCGGTCGCGATAGTAATGGAGCGATGGCAGGAAGAGATCGACGTCGCCATTGGCGAGGTTCGGCCAGCCGAGCCAGCGCTGGTTTTGCGACATGAAATAACAACCGAGCCAACGGCGCGCATCCGGGCTGGCATTCGGGCCGAGATAGTCCGGGCGGTCCTTGGGCGTGTTGTGGGTGATGCGGCCCTCGCCGACGTCGGTGGTGAAAATGCCGCCGTTGAAGAGCAGCGGAAATTCGCCGCCACGGTTGCATGCAAGCATGTAGCGGAAGAGTTGGTAGTTTTGTCCGATGAGGTGGCCGGTGTCGCCGGGAGCCGCATTCGGGTTGATGCGGACGTGCGAGCGGGACCAGAACTCTTTCCAGCGTGCGAGTTCATCGGCCTTTGCCCTGCTGATGGCGGCAGGGTCCAACATGGCATCAGCTTGTTTTCGCCATGCGGTGGGGTTGCCATCGCGTTCGGCTCGAAGGGCGATGGCGATGCGATGTTGGGTGAGAGATTGGGTGCGGCCAGTCCACGCCTTGCCGTCCCAAAGTTGCCAGCGCACCGGTTCGGCGACGGGATTGCTGATGCCACCGGCGACGGCGATGGCTCCACCGAAGACGCGCTTGGCGATGGGATCCCACATGGCCTCCGGCGGGATGCTTTGACCACGGGCGATGCCGAGGGTGTCGCGTGGGTGATCGGCATTCCGATGATGCCAGACGAAGCCCTTGGTGTCTGCGGCGATTTGGTCCGCTTCCACCGTCAAGTTGCCACCGAGGTCGAGCGTCACGCCATCGCGCTTTTGATCGCGCCAGGTGGCGTAGGAGACATCCAGTGGTATCGGGTTTCCAGCGGCGGACTGGAAAATCAAGTTGTCAGCGGCGAACCAGAGCGCGGATTGGAACGAACCCTGCGAGATGGTGATCGTGCCGGTGGCGGGATCGAGTTCCTGTTTGAAACCGGAGCCGCTGCCGAGCGTGATGCCGATCGGAGTGATCCGCACGCAGCCGAGTTTATTGAGGTTGCCCTGGCTGTTGAATGCGCCGCTGTGACCGAGATAAAGCCAGATACTGCCGTTCTGCACCCAGACATTCGCCCCCGCGCCAAGGCGGCCGGAGAGCGGCATGGAGTCTAGCGATTCCTTGGACGGAGTGGTCCAGGTGACCTTGTCGGTGGCAGCGTGAAGTGTGGCGGTGGCGAAGAGGAGTGGTATGAGAAATTTCATGAAATCCTGGATGCGTGTGGCTTACTTGAATTTCCGCAGGGTCACCGGGCCTAACAGACCTGCGGGCAGCAGCGGGTGGCCGCCGCCGATTTGATTGGAGCTGGACCAGGAGCTGCGCTTCTCCGGCGACATTTGGGCATCGCCGACGAGGCGGTTGTTCCAGGCGTTGGTGACTTTGATGCGCAGTTCGTTGCTGCCCGGGCGCAGGGCTGAGGTGATATCGAGTTGATAGGGGGATTTCCAAAGCGTGGGAAACTCCTTGCCGTTGACCGTGACGGTGGCGAGTGCCTCGACTTGGCCGAGGTCGAGATGGATCGGCGATTTCACGTCGGAGAGACTGAACTTCGTCGCGTAAGTGGCGCTGCCGGAGTGGAATTTGATGTCTTGCTCCGGGTGGTCGGTCCACGAGATGAGCTTGTCGAAGGTGACGCTGCGCGATGGAAACTCGACCTTCCACGGACCGGGGACTTCGGGCGGTGATGGTAGCACGATGCGTCCGCCATCCGTCGCCGTGGCAGTGGCAGGTTTGCCGTTGAAGAGATACTCAATCTTGAGTTGTTTCACGTGGCCGTAGGCGGGATCACCGCCGAGCACATCCGGGTTGGCGGAGATTTCCAAGCGCCCATCGCGCATGGCGGCGCGGACGTGTTCGGTCACATCGCCGGCCCCGGCACCGCTGAGCGCTTCGTAGGCGGCGCGGGTGATTTCGAGTGTGCCGGGCTGGCGGACCGGGTTGCGCGCGATGGCGGGCACGGCTTTGGCAGGCGCTTGGTCGGAGAACACGACGAACACCGAGCCGCTGGGATCGAGATCCAGCTCCACGACAGCGCGCTGCTGGGCCTGCAAACTGGTGATCGTTTCGATGCGCCCGCTATCGGCATGCCAGAGGCTCGCGTGCGGGCGGTGGTCGCGGAAGGAAACGGTGACTTTGCGTGCGGATGCAGTGGGATTGCTCAGGAAATAGATGTCCGAGGTGGGCGTGCGGCGGTGTTTCCAGCCGATGCCATCCGGAGCCTCGACGGCGGGCGGCGTGTTGAGGCGGGCGAGAACCGGCGCGAGGTCATCGACGGCAGTGATTTTTCCGGATTCCCAAAGTTGGGCGGCGAGTTGTTTCACCTGCTCGTCGGCGGCCGGTTGCTTTTGCTGGCTGGGCGAGCGTTCGGGAGATTTGCCAACCACGGTGACGCCGGCGGCGACGAACTCGGATATTTTTGTCAGCACTTCCGGCCGCATCGTCGGGTAGTCGGGCAAGACTAACACATGATAACTCGTGCCTTCGGGCAGGACGAGCTTGCGGTCCTTCACTTGGAAGCGGTTGAGGATGACGTCCGAGTTGACGAAGTCCCAATCGTAGCCGGCGGGAATTTCCGGTTGGCGCATGCCTTTCATCTTCGGCGCGTCCTCGCCGATGAAGTAGGCGACGTCCGCCACCGGGTATCCCTCGCGCAGCAGCACGGTCGAGCGGCGCAGGTAGTCGATCCAGGCTTTCGACTCGGCAAACCATGTATTGTGGCGGTTGAACTCGGTGCCGAACCACGCCGCCATGCCCGGGTGTTTCTTGTCGTCCGGTTGGTGGATGTTCACGTGTAACACGAACTGGGTGACGCCCTCGCAAAACGACTCGTCGCCCTGGGCCTTGAGGTCGCGCGGGGTGTTGCGCATGTTCGGGCCGCCGGTGTAGGCCTCGCTCCAAACATCGCGAAGTCCGTAGATGTGGGCTGCCGATGAGGCGGCGCGGATCTCGCCGTTCTTCACAGTTTGCCCGACCCAGAACTCGCCGCCGACCTCATCCGACTGGCCGCCGTAGTAGAGAAAATCCGACGGGAATCCCCAGTGGCCATAGTTTTCCAACCATAACTTGAGGCCATTCTGATGGCATAACTCGCGCAGCCCGCCGACGTAATCGCGGGCGATCTTTTCGGCGACGAAGCGGCGGAGATCCCACAGGAAACGATCCGATGCGGCGGAGGATTGCACCACGCGGCCGGTCAGCACAGGCAGGAACTGCAACGGATCGTAGCCGTAGTGTTCTTGGAAATCTTTCTCGAAACCATCGGTCCAATTCTGTGGGCCGGTCTCATAGCTGTCCGCGATGACATGCGTGAACGACTTGCGCTCGGCGGGTGTGGTGCGGCGCAAAACTTCGCCGATGTAGGCATCGAAGTGCGCCTTGAGGGCAGCGCGGTTCATTTTATCCACTTCGAGTCCGGTGGTCGCCGGGGTGGCGGGCACGTTGGTCACACCGGTCGGCCGCATGCCGCTGCGCTGGATGATCCATTCGCCGGCGGGCACGTCCCATTCGAGTGTGCCGTCGTCGGTCACTTTGGGGGTGAGATTGATCACGTTGTTAGAAGCGAGTGCCAGCGGCGTTTCCTCCGGTTCCTGCGAGAGCGGCCACGAGTAGTAATCATGCGGTGGCACCGGCCCTTGGTACATCTTGAGCATGGACTTGTCCGCCCAGGAATCGATGCGCGCGGCGGGAGAAAGCAGCACTTCGCCGAGGCATTGGTCGGCGGAGAAATCGAGCGGGAAGCTTCCCCAACCTACCGGCTGGGTGCCGTTTGGCGTGGCTGGGTTCTGGCGGATATCGAGACGGAAATAACGCGCGGTCACCGCGGGAAACGTCACTGTCACCGGGGCCAGCGCCACCGGCCCGACGCCGAGCATTTGGTTGTGGCGCAGGGCCTCGAACTTTTTGACGAGGCGGAACTCCTTGCCGTCCTCGGAGACATATAGCTCGGCCAAGGCTCCCATCGCGCGTGCCGGATGCAGCGTCAGGCTGCGGGCAGTGAAGGGCTCGGGCGACTCGAAATGAACGGCGTTCTTTTCCCGCGCGCGGATCGGCATGGCGGAGGCGTCGCCCTGCGGTGCGGGATAAGCGAGCACGGCGACCTGTTGGAACACACCCTCGGGAGCGGGGAGTGTTTCACGGAACTTCTTCGGGCCGGTGACGCGGATCTCGGTGTGGGCGAGGTAGCGCATCGATTGTTCGGGTTTCACCCAGGGTCCGCCGGACTGGCTCCAGCCCGGGCCGTTGAATAGTCCGATGTTCACTCCGGTGCGGGTGCCTTCGCGCACGGCGTGGATGATCAGGTTCCACCATGCGTTCGTTAGATCAGCGGGAGCCTGCGGATTGTGCGGTTGACCACTCTGTCCGCCGATGATCCCGATGTAGGCACCGCCGATGCCGACATCGCGCATGGCTTCCAGATCCTTGGTGATGCCTTCCTTGCTGACGTAGCCGTCGAGCCAATACCAATAACAGCGTGGGCGGCTGTCAGCAGGCGGTTGGGCGAAGGAGGATTCGAGAGCGGCATCGATCGCATGGAGCGGGCCTACTGCGAGCGCAAGAGAGATCGGAATAAGGAGGCGGGAAAGAAGCGTTCGAGGGCGGAGCATGGTTGGTGGAATGAATCAGGGAAATGTGATGGAAGATACGAAATAATCAGGTAGGATTTTCATGTCATTGCGATCTAACAAAATGGCCTGCGGAGGCGCTTACAAAAGCATCGGGCGGGCGCACGAAAACCCATATCGTGCCCCGCCCTTCATGATTGCCCCTCCAGAGGCAAAGTGTTTAAGAAATGCCGAGTGATCAGTGATCAGAAAGATAGAAAGAAGGGAGTGGAACCCGTTGCTTTCGCTCTGACCGAAACACCGGCAGCACTTACGCGCGGCGACGGCGCAGGAGAGCCAGCAGGCCAAGGCCACCAAGCAAAGCCGTCGAGGTCTCTGGGATGGTTTGGATGCTGAGGTTGTCGTAAAGGCCATTGACAATACCCGTTGCCTCCATATTGATAAAGCCGTCATTAGTGCCGAAGGTCAGGCCGGTGTATGTCTGCTGAAGCACATTATTAACATAAAACTTCACCACCGAGTTGCCGCTGCTATCGAACGCGGAGCCCGTTCCCGCAGCGTTGGAAATCACATAGGTGAACAAGTCTCCATTGGTGAAGGGGATTGTAGTCCCAATTTGAGTCCCTGCAGCATATCCGGTTTGGCCATTTGTTGAGAAAAAAGAGGAAAACTTGTTTCCCGTGGAATCGTAGTCGGCAAGCGCGCTATTACCCAAGGCAAAGGATACACCTTCACCAGAAGTTTCATTGCTGCCTACCGTCAAAGTGAAATCAATCTTCAAAGCTTGACCTGAGCTGATCGCATTCGTTGCAAAGTTATGGTTCAAGCCCACTTTCGAGTTGTCAGCCCCTTCCAGGTACAGGGCACCTAGGTATCCATGAATCGAATAATAAAAACCACCAGAGGCTGAAGGGTGACTGCTGGAACCGGAATAGGTAACCGTTGCCAACGTGCCGCCCTGATCTGAGCTTAGGAAATCATTAAATAATCCGGGGCCGATATTGTCAAAAGGACGCCCCCCGTTGGTATTGAAGTTATCGGTGAGCAGCACGGCGGCGTTGGCACTCGTGCTGGCCAATAGGATTGCCAGCGAGGTAGAGGTGAATAGTCTTTTTGATTTCATGGGATTTGTATCTTGGTTTTATTCTGGTTTTATTCTGGTTTTTTTGGGGAGCTTAGGGAGCGGTGGCGCGGACTTGAATGAAGAGTTTGGCTGCGGCGAGTGGCTTGGCACCGCTGAGGGTTACGGTGACGGTCTCTACATGATTGACAGGGCCGGAAATCGATTCGGTGATGCCGGTGTCTTGAGTCCACGATTCCGCAGTCAACAGGGTGGAAGTCCACACCGAGTAGGAATGTCCGGTATCGTCGCGGCGGGTGTAGGTGAACTGGCCGGTGGTCTTGTTGAGCTGGCTGGTGATGGGGGTGACGGATGCACCGCTGTTCGGAATGAGCGCGAAGGCGAACTCTTCGCCATTGGTCAGGCCGTCGCCGTCGGGATCGGCGCTTTCACCGATAATGGAGACGTTGGTTTCGCCCGGGAAGTAGGTGTTGATCCAGTTTTGATAGGGGGTGGCGGTGACGGTGTATTCGAGTAGCCCGTCGCCTTCGGTGAAAGTCCACTTGGCACCGGTGAGTTCGAGTGTCCAGGTGCCGGAGGGGGCTTCGGTGAAGGAGCCGAGGTTGCTGGTGACCGTGAAGTTGGTTCCGAAGGTCAGCGAGCCCGGGTTGCTGAAGCTGGATGCGTTGATGAGCGGCCATGTATTTCCATCTGCCAAGGAGGCGGCGGAGAGGTCGAGGTCCAGGGTGCCGTTGAAGGCGAGCGAGGCATCGGAATCGCCGGTGATCGAGTTGACGGTGCCGGCCGTGGTTGGGCGGAAACGCAGGCTGCCGCCGGCATCGGAGACTTGCAGGGTGCCTTCGTTGACGAAGGTATTGTCGGTGCCGGTGCGTGGGGCGGCGAGGATCATGAGGCCCGGTCCGTTTTTGGTGAGCGGGCCGTTTTTCAGGCTGCCGATGATTTCCAGGGTCGAGCCGGTTTCCACGACGAAGCCGTTGACGAGGGTGTTGAAATCGACCTGTTGGGCGCTGATGGTAGAAACGCCGCCGCCGGTGACGGTGCAGGCGTCGCCTTGCAGCGACCAACTGCCGTAGGTGAAGAAGGGGTCCACTCCGCTGCTGGCGAGTTCACCACCGGCGAGGGTGAGATTGAGCAAGGCTGAGTGGCTGTTGATACTGAGTATGGCGCCGGATTGCACGGTGGTGGAGCTGGGGCCATACCAGTTGTAGTCGCCACCGTTGCCACCCAGGGTTTGCAGGATTTGCAAGGTACCCGCTTGGACGACCACCGGGCCAGGGGCGATGGGACTGGTGAGCGTGAGTATCCCGTTACCCGCTTTGTTCAGTCCAGAGCTTCCCACAAGGGATGCGTCGATGGTGGCGACCCATGGCCCGCCGGTATCACCGACGGTGATGCTGGGTGTGCCGGTGGTGGTGGCCAAGGACAAGGAGGCCGGACCGTTGAGCGTGTAGTCGGCGTTGTTGAAAACGAGGTTGCCGATGGTGCGGGTGGCGTCCACCGAGACGATCAAGCCGTCGCTGCCGGTGAAATTCGCGGTTCGGTCCGTGCCGGCGGCGGGTTTGTTGTCGAGCCAGTTGGCGGCGTCCGTCCAATTTCCGGGATTGGCAGCGGTCCAAGTGCCGTTCTGTTCGACGATCGCGGAGGATGGCGTGCCGGTGATGTCGATTTCCGCGTAGCGGGTGCCAACATTGTCCTGAGCGCCGAAGGTGAAACGAACGGCGGCCACGTTGCTGGCACCCATGTTGGTAATGGTGGCCTTGCCGAAACCGGAGCTGCCGTTATCTCCCCGGAGGAAGTCCACGTTGGTGATCGGGATGAAGGTGGTGGGAGCGGCGACCGTCGCGTAGCTGACTGCGTAGTTTTGTCCATCGCGCCCGCCGTTGGGGGTGTTGATGTCCTCGTCCAGGTAGTGGTGGGAGGTGGTGACGATGGAGGTCAGGTCATAGCCGGCGGTGTTGGTGGTGAGGTTGAGGTTGAAAGTGATCGTGCCGCCCTGGATGACTGGTTCACCACGCTTGTCGCCGTCGTAGAGGTCCGCAGCGGTCGGGGTGGGATTGATGCTGGAGTAGTTGTAGCTGGGATTGAACACGATCGCGTCGGTGATCGAGGCGAGCGAGGTCTGGAGGAGGTCGGTGGATGCCACGTTGAAGGGGCCTATAGGATTACCTTCACCGGCTGACTCGGTGCTCACATCGGCGGCGATGGCGGCGGAAGCCGTGAGCGCGATGGCGGAGAGGAATAGAGACGGACGTAGGAAGCGACGGGATAATGAGGGTTTCATGGGGCTGGTGGATTTCAGGGGATTTGCTGGAGCAATTCCGCGCCGGGTCTGGATGAGACACGGGCGAAATCAGGAACCGCAATGGGCGCGGCTTCTAGGTTCGGCCAAGAATCTGACTCAAGCCTGCGGATGTGCCTAGCTGCCAAAACGGGCAGGTAGGGTGAGAGCCGGGGTGGCGAATGTGCGTGGAAGATCACTTCTGCCAACCTCCCTCCGACCGGTTTACCCTTCTAAGTCAATTGGATCATTTTGACCGCGAAGACGCCAAGGTGGATTGGATGTCGGGATCACCGCATGATTCTTGGCTATCTTGGCGTCTTCGCGGAAATTTTTAGGGGTAAAAGGTCGATATGCCGCTTACCATTTTCCGATCCAAGTTTCCCGCATTGACAGGCTAATTACCCGTCACCTTGGCCACCGCCTGGGCCCGCGAGCGGACCTGGAGCTTTTGATAAATGTGGCGGATGTGGAAATGGACGGTGTGGCCGCTGACCGCGAGCTGGTCGGCGATTTCCTTATAGAGAAAGCCTTTGACGAGGAGGTCCAGCACCTCCCGCTCACGGGTGGTGAGCTCGAACTCGGTCGCTTTCGGGTCTTCGGCGGGTGCGGGTTTCTTGAATGCCTGGACGACGAGGCGGGCGATCTTCGCGGACATCGGCGAGCCTCCAGCCATCACGTCGCGGGCGGCGGCGACCAGTTCGTCCGCTTTCACCGGTTTCTGCAGGTAGCCGCAGGCACCGGCCTCCAGCGAGCTGAAAACGGCGTCGGTGTTGTCGTAAACCGTGAGCATCACGAACAACGCCTCGGGCAGCAATTTCGACAACTCACGGACGCAGGTGACGCCGTCCATGCCGGGCAGGTTGATGTCCATGAACACGACCCGCGGCTCGAGCTCCGGCAGTTTAGCGAGTGCCTGCTCGGCATTGGCACAGGCGGCAACGCAGTCGATACCCTTCGTGGTGGAGAGAATCTCTTGCAGGGAATCGCGCAGGCCGCCCTGGTCTTCGACCAAGGCAACGCGCATGGGTTCGCTGGAGGCGGGATGGGTCATGGAATTCAGGGTTTGGGCGGCGGGTTCGGCAAGGGCAGGGTCAGGAGGATCCGGGTTCCGGTGCCAGTTTCCGATGCAAGGAAATCACAGGAGCCGCCGATGTCGAGCGCGCGCGACTTCATATTCTGTAGCCCGTTGCCCGGCTTCATGGTTTCCGGCTTCGGCAGGCCGCGGCCATTGTCGGCAATCTCGACGAGGAGCTGCCGGCCTTCGACGGCGATGCGCAGGGTGACGACGCTGGCGGCGGCGTGGGCGACGATGTTGTGCAGGGCCTCCTTGACGATCATGAGCAGGTGATGGCGGAAGGTCGAGCCGAGCTGCACGGCGGGCATCCGCTCGGTGTTGGTGAAGTCGCAACGGATCTCGGCGAGGCCGAGATACTCGCTGGCCAAGCCGTGAATGTAGCGGGCGAGGCTTTCGAGATTGTCGTTGGCAGGATCGACCGCCCAGACGACCGAGTCGAGTTGGCGGGTGAGATCGCGCGTGGTGGTGTAGATTTTCCCGAGTTGGTCGCGGGCGCGCTCCGGCTCGGCGAGCGCGCGTTCGGCGAGCTCGGTGAGGAAGCCGATGCGGGCGAGGTTCGCGCCAAGGTCATCGTGCAGGTCGCGTGCGATGCGGGCGCGCTCTTCGGCCAGCGCGGCGCGGGATTTCATTTCGGCGAGTTGGCGGGCGGCGCGGCGGCGTGTCCAAGTGCGCTCCAGCCACATCGCGACGCCCAGGATGACGATGGCCAGTGCGCCCTGAAACCAGCGGTTTTCCCAAAAATACTGACGGCTGGTGATGGGTAGTCTGAAAACAGTGGCGTCCCATTGGTGATCGCTGTGCAGGGCCTGGGCCTCGAAAATCGTGGTTTTCCCGGGCGGCGGGCAAGGCATGTCGAGAGTCATCAGCCGGGACATCTGCCATGCTTCCAGATCGCCGCGCAGCCGCCAACGGAAGGAATTTCCCGGCGGCATACCGCTCTGCGGGATGCGCAGCCGCAGCGAGAGGCGGCGCACACCGGGCGGGAGATCAAGCCCGCCATGGATTGGGATTTCCCGGCCATCGGCGAGCGCCTCGATCACTTCCGGCGTGCGCGATGCATAGGCTTCCACCTCGGCGAGCTGTGGCGAAGGCTGGACTTTGCTGTCCGATGACAGGCGCAGATAACGCCCACGGAAAACGCCCCTGCCCTGCGCGGCCTGGACGATGTCGGCGGTGCCTGCCGGCGGGTAGCTGCCATCGGCGCGGATCATGCCTTCCCATGTGGGGGGCGCGCCGGTTTCCGGATCCGCATCATACAGCCGGATCAGGATTCGGGAAAAACGATCGATGTATCCATCGCCGCGGGTGCGCAGGGCGAGATGATTGAACGCGGCGATGCGTCCCAGATCGATCTCGAAATAGAAGTTCGGGTTCGGGGTTTCATCGCGGGGATGGACGATGGTCGCGGGCAGTCCATCGGTGAGCGCGCCCGGTTGCATGTCCTGAAACAAGGGGTGGGACGCCTTGGCCGGACAGTGCAAGGCGATGTTCGTGGACTCGCGGGCGTGTTCCTCGACGCGGAATTCCGTGAGCACGAAATCATGCGGACTCCCCCAGCTCATCCAGGGCGGAGCGCCGGGGTGGCTGAACACGGGAAATACATCCAACCGGAAACCAGTGGCCCGGCCTTCCGGCGAAAGCGCGGCGATGCGGTAGGTGTCGTCTGGGATTTCTCCCGTCATGATATCCGGAAGCATGGCGGCGCGCAAATGCCCTTGCTCCGTGCGCTGCAAGGTGGCGACCTCCGCCGTGAAGCGCCGGATTTCCAAGGGTTTCCAATTTCCGTCCAGCGAGGGTTCCGCATCCGTGGTGTAGGACAGGGAAAACTCGGCGATCGAGAGGTTTGGTTTCCCGGAGAGGAAATACAGCGTGACATCCAACTCCGTGGCCTCCACCTGACGGGCGCTGCGAAAAATGATCGCCTGTGGTTTTTCCAGATTCGGCGCGACCGACCATCCTTCCGGCCCGATCGGAATGCCATCGATCACCCGTGCCAGTTCGTCCGGATCGCGGCTGTGAAACGTGGCCTCCGCGGATTTCAATGGGATGGGTTCCGCGCGGAGTTCCAACCCCGTTGCAAGCGCGAGGATGAAAATGCAGGGCAGGAATCTACGGAGCGGAGCGGTCATCAGGATTTGGAGGACACGAGGCGAGGTGCCGCAGCGATACACGAGTGAGGTCGTTCGGTCACGCTTCATCTAAGGTGAAAGTGTGAGAGTCAGGAAAGCGCGTGGCTTCCGCGCCCCGCCGGAGCGGCGGGAAATCGAAGCACTTCCCAGAAAGCTGCCTCTGGATGGAGAGCTCTCGCTCCCCATCTTTTGCAATTTGTGGAGTCGCAAGGTCGTGCGGGCGGCGCTTCGCTCGACAGGCTCTCAGGGAGATGGCGCTGTTCCGTTGAAAACGATCCATGGTGAGCCACTGCGACGACCGGTTGCGGAGCGCTGAAGTTTGGTTTTTGGCCTTGGATTGGATATTGCCAGATGTGGGGGATGCGGGGGAATGTGAAACATGCCCTTGATGCCCCAGCCATTACCCGATGCACCGCCTCCGCCGCCGTCGGAAGCTGAGGTGCTGTCACAAAGAAAATGGACCTGGCTCAAAGGCGTGGGCGTTGGGTCGATTCTGCTCGTCGTGGTGGGATTGATGATGCCTCTAACCCTTCGGAGCCGAAAAAAATCTGACCAAACTGAAGCGGTGAGCAACGCGCGCCAAATCGGCTTGGCGCTGTATGAGTTTGAGCAGGAATACGGAAGATATCCGAATGCTGGCACGATCCCGTTGGTGCGGGCGAAGACGTTGACGGACTTGGATTTCGGAACGACTTCGTCCAATGAGTTTTTCCGGCAGTTGATCGCAAGCGGAATCACAAGCTCCGAAAAGATGTTCTATGCAAAAATCACCGGAGTGAAGAGGCCGGATGACGTGATCACCAAGGGTCAGGCGCTCAAGAAAGGAGAATGCGGTTTTGCCTATCTGGCCGGGCTTTCTGCTGCTGGGAATCCGTCCCGCCCGCTTGTCGTCACGCCTTTGATTCCAGGGACCGATCGATTTGATCTCAAGAGATTCGATGGCAAGGCGATCATTCTCAGGATGGACAACAGCGTGACTTCGATGAGTATCGGAAAGGATGGCACAGTCATGCTGTTAGGAAAAAATCTGCTGGACCCAACGAACCCGGTTTGGGGGGCGAGTGACCGGTTTGTGATCGCTTGGCCGGATTGAATTCTCGGTTCTACGTCCGCCACATCGTGATGTTTGACTTCAGAGGCGGAGGGCGAGTTTTAAAAATGGGGCCGTTCTTGAGTTCTTGGACTTGGCGACTTTTTCGGGCGGGCCTTGGGCGATGATCTGGCCGCCGGCGTCGCCCGCTTCCGGGCCGATGTCGAGGATCCAGTCAGCCTCGGCGGCGACTGCCATGTGGTGCTCGATGACGACGACGGTGTGGCCCTCGTCAACCAGCCGGTGGAGGACGTCGATGAGCCGCTTGATGTCCTCCAGGTGGAGCCCGACGGTGGGTTCCTCGATGAGGTAGAGGTTCTTGATTGGAAAGCTGAGATTTGAGATTTGAGATTTCAAAGATCGGCCTTTGATGAGCTCGGAGACGAGCTTGATGCGTTGGGCCTCACCACCGGAGAGGGTGGGGCTGGGTTGGCCGAGTTGGAGGTAGCCGAGGCCGGTATCGGCCATGAGCTTGAGAGGCGCGGAGATGCGGGGCTGGGATTCGAAGAAGGCGGATGCTTCATCGATGGTCATGGCAAGCACTTGGCCGATGTTTTTTTGCCGGAAGGTGACTTCCAGGGTGGCGGGGTTGTAGCGCTCGCCATTGCAGGACTCGCAGTGGACCCAGGTGCTGGGTAGGAAATCCATCTCCAACTTGACGCGGCCGTTGCCCTTGCAATCCGGGCAGCGTCCGCCGTCGGTATTGAAGGAGAAGCGGGAGGCGTCGAAGCCGCGGATCCGAGCGTCGGGGAGTTGGGCAAAAAGGGCGCGGATGTGATCGAAGACCTTGACGTAGGTGGCGGGGCAGGAACGCGAGGTCTTGCCGATGGGCGATTGATCGACTTCGTAACAGGCCTTGATCGATTTCTCGCCGCTGGTTTTTCCGAATGGGAGGTTCGATTTTTTGGTGCGGGTGGTCTTGGCTTGGTTGTGGAAAAGTGCGGCGATGCAGGAATGCATCAACGAGGATTTGCCGGACCCGGAAATGCCGGTGAGCACGGTGAGACGGCCGAGGGGGATGGCGACGTCGATGTGTTTGAGGTTGTTTGCATGGCAGTCTGCGACTGTCTCTTATACACATCTGACGCTGCCGACGATCTACTCTGTGTAGA
>ERZ1022724.47-NODE-47-length-32504-cov-13.825788_pt1 | contig 32504 bp, 32 predicted proteins | sample MGYA00521091_ERZ1022724 | MGnify/ENA primary metagenome ERZ1022724 (study PRJEB33162, sample SAMN09537610) | freshwater metagenome | isolation source: freshwater | place: Canada:Alberta | collected 2017-07 | study: EMG produced TPA metagenomics assembly of the... | reverse complement strand
TAAAAAGCCTCACCCTAAAAGGCTTCAAGTCTTTCGCTCAACCCACCACATTCCAGTTTGAGCGCGGTGTAACTTGCGTGGTTGGACCCAACGGTTCAGGTAAATCAAACGTTGTTGATGCTCTTGCCTGGGTTATGGGTGAGCAGGGAGCCAAGACTTTGCGCGGTGGAAAGATGGAAGACGTCATCTTCGCCGGAACTGCAACCAAGGGTCCCCTTGGTCGAGCCGAAGTGCAGCTAACCATCGATAACACCGACGGTGCCCTACCTATTGATTACACCGAAGTAACTATCTCAAGAACTCTTTTTAGAAGCGGTGGATCCGAGTACGCAATCAACGGCGACCCCTGCAGATTGCTTGATGTTCAAGAACTTCTGAGCGACTCAGGTCTGGGTCGCGAGATGCACGTCATCGTGGGTCAAGGTCAGCTAGATAGCGTGCTTAGAGCTACTCCAGAAGAACGCCGCGGCTTCATTGAAGAAGCCGCTGGAATCTTGAAGCACCGCCGTCGCAAGGAAAAAACCGAGCGCAAAATTGAGGCCATGCAGGCCAACCTTTCAAGGTTGAGCGACCTTGCTGGGGAAGTCCGTCGTCAACTAAAACCCCTTGGCGCTCAGGCTGAGATTGCTAGAGAGGCCCAGAACATTGCCTCACAGGCAAGAGACGCTAAGTCCAGAATTCTTGCCTTTGACATCTTGGATATCCAAAAGTCTTTGGAAACTACTTCCACCAGCGAGTCTCAGCGTCGTAGCGAGAGAAATATCTTGCAGCAAATGCTTTCAACCAATCAGCAGCGTCTAACCCAGCTTGAGTCTCCTGAGCTAAACGAGAAACTAGACCGCGCTCGCAAGATCTCTTTTGAGTTTGACTCCCTGCAGGAGCGCATTAGGTCTATCTCTAACATCGCAAGTGCCAGAGTTGCCCTTTTGGAATCAAGCGATCAAGAGCAAAGCAAGTTCGATCTTTCATCAATCACCGTGGATATCGAAAAAGCCGAAGTTGAAATGCAGCGCCTTGGCCAAGAGGTTCAGCGCTTGCAACAGCAGCTCGGTATCGCAGAGCAACGAAGGAACGTTGCTCGCGATGCCCTAGAAACTTTTGACTCAAAGATCCAGGAACAAAACTCCCTAATCTCAAAGTACGACCTTGACCTAGCGCAATTCGCTAACGGCGTGAAGGTTGCAGAAAGCAAGCTGGAAGCATTTAGAAACGAGAAGTCGCGCCACCAGGAAATTCTTGGAGCCGCCAGACTAAGACACCAGGAGCAGTCCGCTCAGTATCGCGATTTAGAGTCACTACTTTCTAACAACACCCCAAGCGAAAACAATCTCGAATCCAAATACGACGCGGCTCAAAAAGCAGTATCGGAAGCCGCGAACAAGATTGAATCACTTCGTGATCAGCTGCACGAGGCAGAGCGTGAAAAAGATGCTCTTGCCGGAAAGCGTTCCGCACTGAATCTAACCCTCGAGCAAAAAGACGGTGCTTCATCTTTGACCCAGGCTCAGCTTCGAGGCATCAGAGGACTCGTTGCAAACCACCTTCGCATCGAGCCAGGCTACGAGCAGGCGATTGCTGCAGCGCTAGGTTCATTGGCCGATGCTCTAGTTGCCGAAGACTTAGATTCTGGTCTCTCTGCGCTTGAACACCTAAAGAGAACCGACGGTGGTCGAGTTGAAATCATCATCGCTGATGTTGATCTTCGCTCAGAAGCTGCATCAGTGAACCTGGTTGCAGGATCCAAGGTTGCCTCTGAAGTTGTTAGCGCTCCTGATGGCATCTTGAAGCTACTTTCTCAAGTAGTCATCGTCGACGACCTAGCTGCCGCAAAGACCTTCTTCAATGCACAAACAACTGACTCGCAAGTAATCACAAAACAAGGTGACGTACTAACCAGAGCGATTTTGCGCGGTGGTTCATCAAGCAAGCCTTCCAAACTTGAGCTGGTTGCCGAGCGCGATGCCGCAGAAAAAGAACTTTCAAGACTTGGCTCACGCATTGAAACTTTGACCGCAGAACTTGCACAAGCTAAGTCCAACGAACTTGCCGCCAAGAACTCAGCCAAGGCATCCTTGGCTGAACTAAATGAGCAGGATGCCAAGCTTGCCTCTCAAGCAGAACAGCTTGGACGGGTTCGTGTGCAAGTCGAGGCACTTCAGAGCGAGCTGGATCGACTGGGTGTGGTTGCCGAGTCTAATGAGGCTGCAATTCGTGAGGCTGAGGCAGAGCTAGAAGCATCGAAATCTCGACTCCGCGAGTTTGAGGGTCTCGGTAGACCAGAGCAGGCACTTTCTGACAGAGACCGTTTAGTTGAAGCCCTAGAGCTCGAAAGATCCAAGGAGCTTGAGATTCGTGTGGAGCTTGGCGCTGGAGAGGAAAGGCTTCGCGTCGAGACCGAAAAGTCTGAGAACCTAAAGCAGCAGCTGGATTCTTCCCGCTCAGCTATCGAGGGCGCAATTAGCGCAGCCAAGCAAAGAGCTCAGCAGCTAACAGCAGCAAGAGCCGTTCTAAAGGTTTTGCCCAAGTTAATTGAGGCAGTGGGAACTGGTTCCAACGACGCAAAGCGTGAGTACAACCTGTTTGAAAACGAGCGCACCGATCAGTTCCAGGAGCTCACCAAGGTCCGTGGCGAGATTGCTGACATTCAGCAGAAACTTTCGGATTTGACTCAGTCGGTTCATGACATTGAACTTCAAAATCACGAGAAGCGTCTAAACCTTGCGAACCTAGTAACCAGAGCCCAAGAAGAACTCGGTCTTGATGAGGCGACACTTCTTGCCGAGTACAACCCAGAGAACTTGATTCCAGCTTCAGAGCCAGATGGCGAGCCAGAAGTATTTGATCGTGCTAAGCAGTTCCAACGATTGAAGGAATCTGAGAAGCTACTCGAAAAACTGGGTCGGGTAAACCCTCTTGCTCTAGAAGAGTTCTCCGCTTTGGAGCAGCGCCACAAGTTCCTAACCGATCAACTACAAGACCTAACAGAAACCCGCAAGGATCTGATCAAGATTATTCAGGACCTGGACGAGAAGATGCAGGTCATCTTCAATGATGCATTCCAGGACACCAAGAAAGCTTTCGAGACTGTTTTCCCAGTGTTGTTCCCAGGAGGAACTGGATCAATTTTCCTAACCGATCCAGATAACCTGCTTACCACCGGACTAGAGGTAAACGTAAAGCCAGCTGGAAAGAAGATCGAAAGACTTTCCCTGCTATCTGGTGGAGAAAGATCGCTAGCAGCGGTAGCTCTTATGGTTTCAATCTTCAAGGCTCGCCCTTCGCCTTTCTACATCATGGACGAGGTTGAAGCAGCCCTTGATGATGCAAACCTAGGCCGCCTGCTTTCAATCTTTGAAGACCTTAGAACAAGCTCACAGCTGATCATCATCACTCACCAAAAGCGCACCATGGAAATAGCCGATGCGCTATACGGAGTTTCCATGAAGGCAGACGGTATCTCTGCTGTTGTGGGTCAGCGATTGCGTGAGAAGGCCGACGCCTAATGTCAAACATCTTCTTTTGGCGTAAAAAACGTGAAGAAGAAAAAGCGGAAACAAATCAACCGGATGTGTCATCCGAAACCCAAGATCTTGTAGCCACCGAACTTCCAAAGAGAACTTCAAGACCCGGTATCCGAAGCCTCTTTTCAAGAATCAAGTTTGACCTTGAGAGCCTGGAGCAACTCGAAGATGTCCTTATTCAAGCCGACTTCGGAGTCTCAACTGCAGAAGCGATTGTTTTGGAAGTAAAGAAAATTGCTAAGGCACAGGGTGCGCAGTCTGAGACTGAGCTAAAAACAATTCTTGCTGGAGTGATTCGGGACAGGTTAGCTTCTGGAAATAGAGAGCTGAACCTGACAAGTGGCAGGCTTCCCTACGTGATCTTGGTGGTTGGAGTAAACGGTGTTGGCAAGACAACAACCATCGGGAAACTTGCCACCTGGCTAACCCAAGGCAATTGGAAAGTTGTTCTTGGCGCAGCAGATACATTTCGTGCCGCGGCAGTGGATCAACTATCCACCTGGGCAAATCGTGCGGGAGTGAAACTTGTTGGACCGAGCTCAGAAGGTCAAGATCCTGCTTCCGTGGCATTTGAGGCGGTCGAGTACGCAGTTCAATCTGAAGCAGATGTTGTCATCATCGATACCGCTGGAAGATTACAAAACAAGACTGATTTGATGGACGAGCTTTCCAAAATCAGAAGGGTCATTGAAAAACAGGCTGAAATCGCAGAGGTTCTATTGGTACTAGATGCTACGACCGGGCAAAACGGTTTGGTTCAGGCAAGGGCCTTTGCAGAGGCTATTGCGGTAACCGGCATAGCGCTAACAAAGCTTGATGGCTCTGCGAAGGGTGGAATTGTGGTTGCTATTCAAAACGAGCTTTCTATTCCAATTAAGTTAGTTGGGGTTGGCGAAGGGGTCGAGGACTTTGCCTTTTTCGACCCCGAAGAGTTTGCCAACGGTTTAGTGGCTTAACCTAGAAATAGGAAGTGAGATAACAAAGTGTTTGGAAACCTATCGGATCGCCTTGCCGAAACCTTTAAGGCTCTTCGCGGTAAGGGAAGACTAAGCGCTGCCGATATCGACGGAACCCTTAGGGAAATTCGCAAGGCACTTCTAGAGGCCGACGTTGCCCTAGAGGTAGTCAAGAACTTCGTAAACGCCATTCGAGAGCGCGCGCTGGGTGACGAGGTCTCAGCTTCTTTGAACCCCGCTCAGCAGGTTGTTCAGATTGTAAATGAAGAGCTGATTCAGATTCTTGGTGGGGAAGCTAGAAAACTTCGCTACGGCAAGGTTTCCCCAACTGTGATTATGCTCGCCGGTTTACAGGGATCTGGAAAGACAACGCTTGCCGGCAAATTAGCCAAGTGGCTAAAAAACGAAGGGGAGAACCCCTTGTTGGTCGCCGCAGACTTACAGCGCCCAAATGCCGTTGATCAGCTGAAGGTTCTAGGCCAGAAAGTTTCGGTTGAGGTTTACTCGCCGGAGGTTGGATCCGGCGTTGGAGACCCTGTAAAGGTTGCCAAAGACTCGATTGCTCACGCGAGGTCCAAAGGCAACACGGTTGTAATCGTTGATACCGCCGGCCGCCTCGGTGTTGATCAGGAAATGATGACACAGGCCAAAAAGATTCGTGATGCAATCAAGCCAGACGAAACACTGTTTGTTATTGACGCCATGCTTGGTCAAGATGCCGTCAATGTTGCCAAAGCGTTTGAAGATGGTGTTGGGATATCGGCTGTTGTTTTGACAAAGCTCGACGGTGACGCCAGGGGTGGAGCGGCACTGTCGGTAGCCTCGGTAACCGGAAAACCAATCATCTTCTCCTCAACTGGAGAATCACTTGACGCCTTCGAGCCTTTTTATCCAGACCGCATGGCTTCTCGAATCCTGGACATGGGAGACATCCTCACCCTTATCGAGCAAGCTCAGAAGCAGTTTGACGAGCAATCAGCCCTGGAGATGGCCGAGAAGCTCGCTAAGGAAACCTTCACCCTTGAGGACTTCTTAGAACAAATGCAGCAGCTTCGAAAGATGGGATCTTTGAAATCCATGCTGGCGATGATGCCAGGAGCTGGTCAGATGAGACAACAGCTAGACAACCTCGACGAAAAAGACATTGATCGAACAGAGGCCATCATTCGATCAATGACTCCGGTAGAAAGAAACAACCCAAAGGTTCTAAACGGTTCACGAAGAACGCGAATCGCGAGAGGCTCTGGAATGAGCGTCACAGACGTAAATTCACTGGTAAACCGATTCGAGCAGGCCGCCAAAATGATGAAGACCGTAGCCAAGGGCGGCACCCCCAACGTTCCCGGTATGCCAGCTGGAATTGGAGGCGTAATGCCACGCAAGAAGACCAAGGACACCAAGAAAAAATCTGGTTCCAAATCCGGTAACCCCGCCAAGCGCGCTGCGCAAGAGCAAGCTAGGGCAAATGGCCAAGGTTCCGCCCAAACAGGCTCTGGATCTGCCTTTGGAATAGGCAACTAGCTATCTTTGGCCATTTCTGGCAGACTAGAGAAGTTGCCTAGGCACCTGACCCTCTAACCAGGAGCCAAAAAGGCAAAACCATAGAGCTTGACTACCGAGTGTGCCCCCACGCTCACGGTTGATTGTTCGCCCCAATTCAAATAACAGGAGCATTGTGGCTGTAAAAATCCGCCTAAAGCGTCTCGGAAAACTCCGTACGCCTCATTACCGCATCGTCGTTGCCGACTCTAGAAAAAAGCGCGACGGTCGTGTCATCGAAGAAATTGGTCGTTACATCCCGACCGAGAACCCATCTTTCATTGAAGTAGATTCCGAGCGAGCTTTGTATTGGCTTGGCGTTGGTGCACAACCAACCGAGCAGGTAGAGGTAATTCTTAAGCTCACCGGAGACTTCCAGAAGTCAAAGGGTGACAAGGATGCCAAGAACACAGTTCAGGTTAAAGCTGCGAAGCCAGTGTTTGAAAAAGACACCAAGAAAAAAGCTGTTCTAGTTCCTAAAGAAGAACTTGCTGCCAAGAAGGCAAAAGCCGAAGCTCCTGCTGAAGAGGCAGCACCTGCCGCTGAAGCAACTGAGGCACCCGCCGAAGAAGCAGTTGTTGAGGCCGCAGTAGAAGCACCAGCTGCCGAAGAAGTTGTAGAGGCTCCTGCCGAAGAAGCTCCTGCTGCTGAGGCTACAGAAGCTCCTGCCGAAGAAGCTGTTGCGGAAGCTCCAGCCGAAGAAGCAAAGCCAGAGGCTTAATCTAAAATGTTGGCCGCTGCGCTCGAGCACCTAGTTAAGGGCATCGTTGATAATCCCGACGACGCTTCCGTGACTGAACGCTCGACTTCTAGAGGAGATCTTCTAGAGATTCACGTTCACCCGGATGATCTGGGCAGAGTAATCGGGCGCAACGGTAGAACAGCAAAAGCACTTCGCACTTTGGTCAACGCACTTGCCGATGGCAAGAAAATTCGCGTTGATGTGGTGGACGGTGACTTCTAGTAAGACCAAGCTACGAGTCGGAAGACTCGTTAAAGCCCACGGTCTAAAAGGAGCTCTCAAGCTAGAGCTTTATACCGACAGCCCAGATCAAAGATTTCGCGCTGGCCAAGAGCTAGAACTTCAGGTTCCAGAGACCTCCGAGTGGTTTGGAAAAACCGTCAAGGTTGCCGAGCTTCGCTTTTATAACCAGTCCCCAGTTTTGTTTCTTGAGGGCATTCAAGACCGTAGCCAAGCCGAGACTCTGGTGAAAGCAATCTTGCTTATCGAAACAGATCTTGAGCAGCTTCCAGAAGATCCCGAAGCCTGGTACGACCATCAGCTCGTTGGCCTAACAGCCTTGGTTGGGGAAGAAGTTGTTGGGAAGGTAATCCGCGTGGATCATCTTCCAGCTCAAGATCTTTTGGCTATCGAAACTTCTAACGGGGAAGTACTTGTGCCATTTGTGAAACAAATTGTCCCTTCGGTGGATATCAAAAAGGGCCAAGTGGTTCTAACCCCGCCGGCCGGTCTTTTTGAAGTTAATCTTCCAGTAGGTGAATCTGATGAGAATTGATGCCATCAGCATTTTTCCAGAGTTTTTCAAGGTGCTGGACATCTCCTTGCTCGGCAAAGCCCAGGAGCAGTCCCTAATTGATTTCAAGGCACATGATCTGAGAGCTTTCACTGAGGATAAGCACCGAACAGTAGATGACACCCCATTTGGTGGTGGAGCGGGAATGCTAATGAAGCCAGAGCCTTGGGGCTTGGCGCTGGATTCGGTCCTGACCCAAGAAAGCGTTGTCGTGTTTCCCTCGCCAGCAGGTGTGCCCTTCAAGCAAGCTACCGCCAGAGAACTTTCAGGTAAGCAGCATCTAGTTTTTGCCTGCGGTCGCTACGAAGGTATCGACCAAAGAGTTTTGGAATACGCATCCAGCAAGGCTGAGGTGCGAGAGATCAGCCTGGGTGATTATGTTCTGAACGGTGGCGAAGTAGCCGCGGTAGCCATGATTGAGGCAATTGCAAGGCTGATCCCTGGAGTAATTGGGAACTCTTTATCTTTGGATGAGGAGTCACACAGTGAAGGTTTGTTGGAATACCCGAGTTACACAAAGCCAGCTAGCTGGCGAGGTATGGATGTTCCCGAGGTGCTACTAAGCGGGAATCACGCCGAGATTGCTAAGTGGCGCAAGGAGCAAGCTTTGGAAAAGACCCGAAGAATCAGGCCAGATCTGATCGATTAGCTACCAATTGCCTAGGGGTCAAAACTGTGGCAATATGGAGGTTCGCCTCCAGTAATGGGCTCTGCCGCAGGGGAGATAGGGCGAAGCAAAAACCCAACATAACCGTTTTTGACCTGCGTGCTAAAAACAGGAAGCGACACAAAATGCACATCTTAGATTCAGTAGACAAAGCCTTACTAAAAACTGATGTACCAGAATTTCGAGTTGGTGACACCGTAAAGGTTCACGTAAACATCATTGAGGGTTCCAGATCTCGTATTCAGGTTTTCCAGGGAATCGTTATTCGCCGTTCCGGTGAAGGTGTGCGCGAAACTTTTACTGTTAGAAAAGTTAGCTTCCAGGTTGGTGTTGAAAGAACTTTCCCAATCCACTCTCCAATCATCGACAAGATTGAGCTTGTTTCAAAGGGTGCTGTTCGCCGCGCCAAGCTCTACTTCTTGCGTGATCTACGAGGCAAGAAGGCAAAGATTCGCGAAAAGCGCGAAAACGTCTAAAGGCCTTAAGGGGACACGCTTAGCGTGAGTGAAGAGCTATCGCTTGGCGAGCCAATGCGACCAAGAAAAAACAAGCTCACTGGCAAACAAAAGTTGCGTCGCAAGAAAACTAACGTCTTCGTCGCGTTCTTTATTGACCTGGTGGTGGTTATTGGGGCAGCCCTAGTGCTGTCGCTACTTATAAAAACCTTCTTGATTCGGTCCTTCTTTATCCCGACCGGTTCCATGCTGGAGACTCTTCAGATCGATGACCGCATCATTGTCAACCAGCTCACTCCGGCTTTGTATCCAATTGAGCGCGGCGACGTCGTAGTCTTCAAAGACCCAGGTGGCTGGCTTGGCCCAGACGTTTCTGAACCCACCGATCCAGTGGTTGTCTCGGTTGATTGGTTCCTGTCAGCTTTTGGTATCACGGCGCCAGATAGCAAACAGCATTTGGTAAAGCGAGTTATTGGAACTGCCGGTGACAAGATTGTTTGCTGTGATGTCGATGGAAAGATAACAATCAACGGCGTGCCAATTACCGAGCCTTACATCAGCTCCGGACAAGCCCCATCGGCGATTGAGTTTGATGTTGAAGTGCCTGCTGGATCGCTCTGGGTAATGGGAGATAACCGAGGCAACAGCGAAGACTCCCGCTATCACGGAGATCTTCCAAGCAAGGGTTTTGTGTCAACCGAATGGGTTGTTGGCAGAGCTATGGTGATCAGCTGGCCATTTGAGAACTGGATCTGGTTGGATAACTACCCCGATGTCTTCAAAAATATACCCAAGCCTTGATTCCGAACGTCGAATCTTCGAGCGAGGCAACCGCTTCGTAATCGGAATCGATGAGGTCGGAAGAGGCGCAATTGCAGGTCCCGTTGCCGTAGGCGTGAGCCTGATTGATAAAGCTAATCAAAACCTGGAATCTTGGCCAGAGAAGCTTCAAGATTCGAAGCTCATGACTGCAAAATCTCGAAGCGAGATCACCCAACCACTTATCGATTGGGTAAGTTCCCACGCTGTTGGATTTAGCGCCAATACGGAAATTGATGAACTCGGCATTTCCGAAGCCTTGCGATTGGCAGCGGGCCGAGCTCTCGATGAGCTTTTCAAAGATGCAACTTTCAGAAAGCTGATTGCTCAAGACGGTGCCGTTATCTTGTTGGATGGATCACAGAATTGGTTAGGAAAAGTGTCCTACGGGCTAGATGTCAATCTCCAGGTCAAAGCAGACACCAACTGCGTAAGTGTTGCAGCGGCCGCGGTCTTGGCCAAGACAACCAGGGACTCACTGATGCAGGAGCTGGATCAGCAATACCCTGGCTACGGGATAGCTGGGCACAAGGGTTACGCCTCAGCCGCCCACATCGCCGCCCTTAGAACCCTTGGCCCATCGGCTATCCACCGAGTGACTTGGCTGACTAGGATTCTGGCCTAGGGCTGGAATAGACTGAAGGCCAGATGGAAGAAAACGAATACGAAGACTACGACAGACAAGCTGAAGTCGCGCTTTACCGCGAGTATCGGGATGTTGTTGGAACCTTCAAATATGTAATTGAGACCGAGCGCAGGTTTTACCTCGCCAACGATGTCGAACTAAAGCGAGTAGACACCCCAAACGATTTCTACTTTGAACTAAACATGAGCGATGTCTGGGTTTGGGATATTTACCGAACTGACCGCTTCATAAAGTCAGTAAGGGTACTTACCTTTAAGGACGTAAACGTCGAAGAGCTATCAGGCAAAGCCTACGAGCTTCCTAAAGAACTGGCTGTCGGCGAGTAGTTTCTCCACAGCTATAGCTTTTTCAAACACCACAATCCCCATTATTGGAATAGTTCTTCCATGGCTATCCTTAGCGATCAAGAACTACAAGATCTAACCCTCAGCTTTCAAGGTGACTCGTATTCAAAAGAGCGAGCCTTAGATCTGGTTGCGGCCGCCACCCTCAGCCTCGTTACCGAGCCAGGCGATCGTATGGCAGGAGCGCTAGCTAAGGCGTTAGGCAGGCAAGGCCTTCTGCAACTTCTAATCGATGGCTTTGAGCCAGCTCGAGTGCTCGAGGCAGTAAACAAGGTCAGCGCGACCAACTATCTTATGGAGATCTTTGGCGATCTCCCTGGAACAATTAGCGATTCTAGGCAGCGCTGGCTTCCAAGATTTTCTAAGCAAGCGGTAGCGAACACTCTTCAAAGAGCACAGCAGCTAGAGCATTCCTTGCTGCTAGCTGGCGATGATTTCTGGCCCATGGGATTAGATGATCTAGCAGAAGGAGCACCAGCAATTATCTTTGCTCAAGGAAACTACAAAGTTCTTGGGAAATTGGCAAAAGGAGTTTCGATAGTTGGCTCAAGGGCTTGCACCGAATACGGAGCCAAAGTTTCGGCGAAATTAGTTTCCGAACTTGCCTTCCATAAGCGCCCAACAGTCTCTGGAGGCGCAATTGGAATAGATAGTCACGTACATACCCAGAGCCTCAGAAATTCACTTCCGACGGTAGCCGTTATGGCCGGAGGGCTAGATCGTAAGTATCCAAGTTCGAATTCAAACCTGTTTCAAGCGATAGCTCGAAATGGGGTTTTGATCTCAGAGCTAGCTTGCGGAGTAGCACCCAGTCGTTGGCGTTTTTTGCAACGCAACAGATTGATAGCTGCGCTAACTCCAACAACGGTTGTTGTTGAAGCAGGTATTCGCTCTGGCTCAATACGCACTGCCAACAATGCAATTGAACTCAATCGAGAGCTGTTTGCAGTTCCAGGACCTCTGACATCAGCCGCCTCAGCTGGAACAAATTCCCTGATTGCAGAAGGCAAAGCTAGAGCGCTAGTAGACACCAGGCTGATTACCGCAGACGTTTCTGAACCAGCAAGATTCCAAGACGGCTCTTCATTGTTGGTGCGCGCTCAAGATGCGCTTCGAGAACTCAGGCAAGCAACTGGTGAACAAATTGCTAAAGTCGCTGGTCTAACGAATTTTGAGCTCAGCTTGGCACTAGATGAACTAAAAGCGCGGAATCTATTGACTAGCATTCAAGATTCTTCCGGTTTGCTCCATTACGCTTTGAAATATGCCAACCGAGCTTGAATACCTTCGCGATCAGTTCAGCCTTGAACTAGAAAACGGTAAAGGCTTCTCACTAAACACGGTCAAGGCTTACATCTCTGATGTCACTGACCTATTCGACTTTATGGAATCTAAGAAGCAGTCTGAGACCCAAGACATCGACCTGGAGCTTTTGAGAGATTGGCTCTGGCGAGTTAGTGAGAAAGGTCTAGCTAAGACAACTCTGGCTCGAAAAAGTGCCGCAGTTAGAGCGTTCACTGCATGGTTATTCAAAAATGGAAAACTTGATGCTGACCCGGGACTAAAGCTTCGATCACCCAAGGCATCCAGAACTCTGCCCAAGGTTCTCTCTCGCGAAGCTATGTCTGGAATTTTCGATGTGCTTGAGCCGCTTGCTACCAAGGACAACCCAACCGGTATGTCTGATTTGCTGATGGTGGAAATTCTTTACGGTAGTGGCATTCGAGTAAGCGAGCTGGTGGGTCTAAACCTTGATGACATCGACTACGGTCGCAAGATTCTTCGAGTTACCGGTAAAGGAAACAAACAGCGGATGGTTCCTTACAGCGATCCCGCCAGTGATGCACTGGCCAAATGGATTCGCGAGGGAAGAGATCAGTTTGTGAATGAGACCAGTGGCAACGCGCTGCTTATTAGCTCAAGAGGAAAGCGCATTGGTGTTAGACAGGTTTACGCTCTGGTGGCTGGTCTCTTAGCTGACACAGCCGTGGGAGCTGCTGGACCACATGCACTGAGACACAGTGCTGCAACGCATCTATTAGATGGTGGCGCAGATCTTCGAGCAGTTCAGGAGTTACTTGGCCACTCTTCGCTCGCAACTACCCAGATTTACACTCACGTCTCAGTTGATCGCTTGAAGCAGGGTTACCTCAAAGCTCACCCGAGGGCTTAGCTAGGTTCAATCCACGGAAGAAGTATCGATGGGGCAAGTTCTCCAGTGAACCAAAGCGGGGAAAGGTATTCACCATCTTGTCTGGTTGAAAAGTGCAGACAAAGAACAGCCAGACAGTGCTGGACATACCCTTGCTCGGCTTCGCAAACTTCTGCAACTAAATCTCCAGCCGTCACTTCTTGACCAATAGCTAACGAACTACAAACCGGCTCATAGGAACTAACAACTTGTCCTTGGTGCGACAGACTCAGAACTGGCCTGTCGACGACCTTTCCAACAAAGCTCACGGTCGCATCCGCTGGCGCAAAAACACCTTGCCCCAATCTCACCTGGTAGTCGACTCCTCGATGACCTGATCCGTAGGTTGTTACTGGGGCCAAGTAGCTGTTCACAAGCTCTGATCCAATAACCGGGGGGCTCCAGGCTGGCTGGCTTCCAAGACTTGGAGATGGCACCAGCCAAGTCAAGCTCAGCGTTAGAAAGCCTGCGAGCTGGAGCGCAGCAATCTTCTGGGGTTCAATCACCTTCCTAATGTGCTGGATTACTGAGCCCGAACGCTTGACTACTAGCAATCTGGGGAAAACTCGAGCTGGTGAGAGGTGATTTTGGGCTGGTATGCTTGGGTCTAGCGGCATTCTCGCTAAAAATCTTTGATTTTGAGATGTCGACTTCGCGTGCCGACCAAGATGGTTCTCACTCAGTGGCCCTAAAAAAGCTTGTGAGAAAAATCCGGCACCAGGGGTAATTGGCAACCGCCAATAACCATTAACTGAGTGGGCGCTTAATCGCGCCGAAAGGAAGTTCGACTCATGTCAGTCGTAACCACCCGTCAGCTGCTAGACAGCGGCGTACACTTTGGACACCAGACCAGACGCTGGAACCCGAAGATGAAAAGATACATCCTCACCGATCGTTCTGGAATCTACATCATCGATCTGCAGCAGTCGCTTGCAATGATCGACAAGGCCTACGCATTCGTAAAGGAAACTGTCGCAAACGGTGGCTCAATCCTTTTCGTAGGAACCAAGAAGCAGGCTCAGGAAGCAATCATGTCCGAGTCATTGCGCGTTGGCCAGTCATACATCAACCAGAGATGGTTGGGTGGACTACTAACTAACTTCCAAACTGTTGGCAAGAGACTTGCTCGCATGAAGGAACTAGAGACCATGGACTTCAACGACGCATCGAAGTCGGGACTAACCAAGAAGGAACTTCTTATTCTTCGCCGCGAAAAGGACAAGCTTGAAAAGTCACTCGGTGGTATCAGAAACGTAACCAAGACTCCTTCGGCAATCTGGGTTGTTGACACCAACAAGGAGCACCTTGCAATCACCGAAGCTAGAAAGCTTGGAATTCCTGTTATTGGAATTTTGGACACCAACTGTGACCCGGACGATGTAACCTACGGAATTCCTGGAAACGATGACGCTATTCGCTCGATTCAGCTACTAACTCGCATCATTGCGGACGCAGTTGCCGAAGGACTAATCGCTCGTCACTCCAAGCCAGAAACCGAAGCTGAGCCACTTGCTGAATGGGAGCGCGAGCTACTAGAGCAGGGCAACAAGACTGAAGAGACAGCCCAAGAAGAGAAGAAGGCGTAATCATGGCTAACTACACTGCTGCAGATGTAAAGGCTCTTCGCGAGAAATCCGGAGCCGGAATGATGGACTGCAAGGGCGCTCTAGATGAGGCTAACGGCGACACAGAGAAGGCTTTTGAACTTCTTCGCCTGAAGGGACTCAAGGGAGTAACTAAGCGTGAGGGAAGAGCAACTAGCAACGGATTGGTTGTTGCCAGAGTTTCTGGTGGAACCGGTTACTTGCTTGAACTTGCTTGCGAGACAGACTTCGTGGCAAAAGCGGAGCGCTTTGTAGCACTTGGTGAAAAGATTGCTGACGCGATCGTTGCAGCTGGTGCCAAGGATCTTGCTGCCGCTTTGGCTGCTCCACTAGATGGCAAGAGCGTTGCTGATGCAATCAACGACGAAGCCGCCATCTTGGGTGAAAAAGCCGAACTACGCAGAGTTGCTGTTGTGTCAGATGTGGCAGTGGACGCCTACCTACACCGCACCTCAAAAGATCTTCCGCCACAGGTTGGAGTTCTAGTTGCGTTCGATGGAAATGCTGAAACAGCGCACGATGTTGCAGTTCACATTGCAGCGTTTAGCCCATCGGTTCTTTCTCGCGATCAGATCTCGGAAGAGACCGTTGCTACCGAAAGACGCATCGCTGATGAGACTGCCCGCAACGAAGGTAAGCCAGAAGCAGCCCTTGCAAAGATTGTTGAAGGAAGAGTAAACGGCTTCTTCAAGGAAAACGTTTTGCTAGAGCAAGACTTTGCAAAGGACAACAAGCTAAGCGTCCAGAAGGTCCTAGACCAGTCGGGAACCAAGGTTTCTGCCTTTGTGCGCTTCAGAGTTGGAGCCTAAGTAACTTGAAACAGACAAAGACTCGGCCCAATAGGGCTGAGTCTTTTTCTTTGCTCGCCTAGACTATTACTGAACCTTGGAGGATTGCCTTGCCACTCAAAAAACGCAGAGTTTTGCTGAAACTATCTGGAGAAGCATTTGGCGGCGGCACAGTTGGCGTCAACCCGGATGTGGTTGCATCCCTTGCAAAAGAAATTGCAGAAGGCGCAAAATCAACCGAGGTGGCAATCGTAGTTGGAGGAGGAAACTTCTTCCGCGGCGCAGAACTTTCCCAGCGCGGTATGGATAGATCCAGAGCTGACTACATGGGAATGCTCGGAACCGTTATGAACGCTCTAGCTCTTCAAGACTTTCTGGAGCAGGCAGGCGTTGACGTTCGCGTGCAGTCAGCAATTAGCATGGCGCAGGTTACTGAGCCCTACATTCCTCTTCGAGCCATGAGGCACCTTGAAAAAGGAAGAGTTGTCATATTTGGCGCCGGTGCCGGTTTGCCATACTTCTCAACGGACACCGTAGCCGCGCAGCGGGCACTCGAGATCAAAGCAGACGAGGTGCTGGTAGCAAAAAACGGTGTGGACGGTGTCTATTCCGCAGATCCAAAGAAAGACTCTGCCGCCAAGAAAATTGACACCATTACTTACCAGGACGCACTCGTGAAGGGCCTCAAGGTAGTAGACGCAACCGCTTTTTCTCTCTGCATGGACAACAAGATGCCGATGAGGGTGTTTGGAATGCAGGGTAAGTCAAATGTGACTGACGCCATCAAGGGCAAGAAAATCGGTACCAGCGTAACTGCTTAGTTTTGAAAGAAAGATGAACAGAAGATGATTGATCAAATCCTGAAAACTAGCGCTGAAAAGATGGCTAAGGCCGTCGAGTCAGCCAAGGATGACTTTGCTACGGTGCGTACCGGAAGGGCTAACCCCCAGCTGTTTCAAAAGATAATGGTCGACTACTACGGCACAATGACACCCTTGGCTCAGTTGGCATCACTACAAAACCCTGAGGCCAGGACCATCGTGATCACTCCTTACGACAAGAGCGCCCTTGGAACTATCGAAAAGGCTCTTCGCGATGTTCCAAACCTCGGAGCAAATCCAACTAACGATGGCAACTTGATTCGAGTCAGCCTTCCAGAACTTACCGAGGAGCGGCGCAAGGAGTTTGTGAAGCTGGTGAAGACCAAGGCTGAAGACCACAGGGTTTCAGTGCGGAACATTCGCCGCAAGGGCAACGATGATCTTGATGCTCTCAAAAAAGACGGCCAGGCAGGCGACGACGACATTGCTAGGGCTGAAAAAGAACTGGACACCATGACCAAAAATCACGTCGACGCAATCGATGACGCACTAAAGCGTAAAGAAGCCGAACTTCTAGAGGTGTAACTGTTGTCAAACGTTAGTGCACCACAGGGGAGGTCACTTTCCAAATCCGTAGCCGTTGGTCTTATGCTGGCTGCGATATTCTTAGCTTCAATTCTTATCTACAAAGAACTCTTCATTGTTTTGCTTGCCATCGCCACCGGTATTGGCGCATGGGAACTCTCAACGGCACTGAGGCAAAAGAATTGGTACGTGCCAAGAGTCCCAGCCGTGGTTGGTTCAGTATTGATAATGCCGGCGACTTACTTTGGTGGTCCTTCTATTCAGTGGCTCGCAAGTCTTGCAATTGTCGCAGCGCTAATTGTTTGGCGCACAGTGCACTTACTCTTTGAAAGACGAAAGGCAAACTTCCAAACTTTGCAGCGCACAGTTCGCGATTTTGGTGCGGCTGCCTTTTTGGTGATATACCTACCTCTCACCCTAAGCTTCGGAGCACTTCTACTCAGAAGAGAAGATGGCCATTGGTGGGTCCTGGCTTTTGTGACCACCGTTGCCCTGATTGATTCTGCTGGGTATCTTTTTGGTCGAATCTTTGGTCGCAACAAACTTGCCCCTGGAGTGAGTCCAAAGAAAACCTGGGAGGGTTTAGCCGCCTCGATTGTCTTTGGAACAGTATCTGCGGTCTCATTCACGGTCTTCTTGCTAGGCGGTCCGTGGTGGGTGGGAATCATATTTGCAGCCGTTTTGATTCTTGCTGCAGTATTTGGAGACTTGGCGGAATCGCTAATCAAGCGTGATCTTGGTATCAAGGACATGTCCACCTTGCTTCCAGGCCACGGGGGAATGATGGATCGACTTGATTCGTTGCTTCCTTCGTCGCTGATGACTTACTTGGTTATGGTGGTGTTCTTTGGCTGAGCAAGCAAAATTCGCAGTGGTCTCTGGCAGGGGTTATAACCCCAAACAGGTTGATGCTCTTTTCGATCTCGCTAAACGTCAGTATGAAGATCCAAGCTTGGTGCTAATCAGAGCATCTGATCTTCGGGGTCTACGGTTGGATCTGGTTCGAGGCGGTTACGCAACCAACCAGGTGGACGCTGCCCTAGACAATCTTGAAGATCATTTCATTAGGGCTGAAGTGGCGGCTTTCAGGGAGCGCTTCGGTGATCAAGAGTTAGCCAAACGGTATTCGGAGCTTCGCGACGCACTTATTCCAAGACTTAAAAGAGAAAAGACTGAACGCTTCGCTAAGGTCTCTTTGCTCTCACGAGGCTATGACAAGAAGAAAGTGGATGCACTTTGCGACCAGCTGCTTGCCCACTTTGATGGCACCAGCAAGCTAAAAGTGGGCGACATCAGAAGAGTTCAATTTAGCTCGACTCGTCTTGGATACTCAATGCCCCAGGTAGATAGCTTTTTAGACCGCGTGATTGAGGCAATGCAACTTGAGATCACCCAGTAGCGCCAATGTACTAGTCGGTGCAGTCGGCACTGTTTTTATCCTTTGGAGCTTCTTTGGCTGTAGCGACTCGTCCGGGCCTGAGCAAAGCATCGAAACTCCCACCACTACGCAGACTCCTAGTGCCGAGCCAACGGTTACAGAATCTCCAGCCCCAACCCTAACCCCAAGCCCCAGCCCAACCGAATCAGAATCTCAAACCACTGCTTCCTCTCCCGCGCTTGCTGCGCTAGAAACACTTCCAATCAAGGGACGAGCTCCAAAAACTGGCTATGACAGAGATCTTTTCGCCAGCGATTGGGACTATAGCTTTGGCTGTGACACCCGAAACAAGATTCTCAGACGTGATTTTGTTGATTTCCAGTTTCAAGCCGACTCATCTTGTGTGATTGCAACGGGAGTCCTGCAAGATCCATACACTGGGCAAACCATAAACTTTGTGCGTGGAGTAGGAACTTCAAACGAGGTGCAAATCGACCACGTTGTCGCTGTTAGCGATGCTTGGCAAAAAGGTGCCCAACAACTCTCAAGCGATCAGCGCTATGCGTTTTATAACGACCCACTTAATCTTTTGGCCGTATCAGGCTCGGCAAACGCTCAGAAGAGCGACTCCGATGCGGCCAGTTGGTTGCCAGCTAACACCGGTTTTCGGTGTGAATTTGTGGCGAGGCAGGTAGCGGTCAAAATAAGTTACAACCTTTGGGTTACCCAGGCCGAATACGACGCCATCTCCAGAGTGTTACAAGCTTGCCCTGATCAGCCACTACCTGCTGGATAACAGGCGAATACCTGCTCCCTAGCCCGAATTCAACACTCAAGATAGACTTGAAGGTCGTTGGCATGAATTGTCACAGAAAGGATAGGCATGGGAAAGTACGAAGCTGTTCGCGTACCCCTTGCTAAGCGAATCATCCTTTCTCTTGACGAGCGCTTGGCTCAAAAGGGACTATCTCGTCCCCACCTACCTCGTGTAACCAAGGCACGCTCTTTCCCTGCCCTTGGGTTCTTTTTTGTCCTGGCATTCACAATGGTTTACACCTTCGATCCATATGCCGGAAACCTAGCTAGCGCTTCGACCATGCAGGTCTTTGATCCAAACAAGCAAACCTCTGAAGCTTTTGGGTTTGACGATGAATACACCGTTACTTTCGAACGCGGTGGCTTCACTATGGTTTCCGGAAAAGAATCGATCAGCTACTTCGTACTAGCAGCTCCAACTCCAGAGCCTGGAACCCCAAAAGCATACGCTTACAACTACATCAAGAGCTTTGAATGGGGCTTGGATCAATATTCTTGTTTGGTGAATCTATGGACCAGAGAGTCTCAGTGGCGAACCCTTGCTAGAAACCCATCCAGTGGTGCCTATGGAATCCCACAGTCTTTACCAGGCTCAAAGATGGCAACTGAGGGTGCTGACTGGATGACAAATCCTGAAACCCAAATTCGCTGGGGAGTGAAATACATCGCCGCCAGATACAAGACTCCATGTGGTGCGTGGGCCCACTCCGAAATTCATAACTGGTACTAATGAAAAGTCGCCGCAATCGAGGGTCAAAGTGGGGCGCAGAGTTTCAACCTCTTGATCTAGATAGAGTTCGAATCGGAGTAAAGCGCACCGAGGCTAAGCGTGGTGTTGAATACTCAGTTCAAACCACCTCCGGCCAAAACGCCGAACAGGACAAAAGTTGGGTTTGTCCACACTGCAATCTTGCAATTTCAAAAGGTCAAAACCATACCGTTGCCTGGGATTCAGTCAGGGGAGTGGACACCAGACGACACTTCCACAATTCCTGCTGGAAGGCATTTCAAGGACCACTGCTGTGATTGAGATCACCTCATCAACAGAGCTTCCTTCAAAGCGTGAGGCCATTACTCTACGAACTTCTGACAACTTGAATCTAGTTGGCGAGTTAGCCTTGCCAGTTGATTCTGCGCCAGCTGCAGTGTTGCTAACTCTGCATCCACTTCCAACCCATGGTGGATTCATGGACTCTCACATTCTTCGAAAAGCAGCGAATCGCTTGCCCGCCCTAGCAAATTTGGGTGTGCTTCGATTCAATACTCGCGGGACAACCAGCCCCCACGGAACAAGCGAGGGGAGCTTTGGCGAAGGGGTCACCGAGCGCTTGGACCTTGAAGCAGCTCTTGATTTTCTAGCTAAAAGAAACCTGGGTCCGGTTTGGCTTCTGGGTTGGTCTTTTGGTACCGAGCTTGCGATCAAATACGGTTTCGATAAAAACATTTCAGGTGCCATCTTGCTTTCACCGCCACTTCATCGAGCAACCGAGGCCGATCTTGCTAAATGGACAGGATCAAACAAGAAACTCGTTGCCATCGTTCCAGAGCATGATGAGTTCCTGGCCCCCAAAGAAGCAACGATTCGGTTCTCGGCAGCTCCAGAGGCGCAGGTGATTGGCATTGATGGCGCGAAGCATCTCTGGGTTGGCGAATCAGCAACCAAGGCAGTGCTGAATGAAATTGTGAAAGTTGCGGCACCTAGTAGCTATCCGCTACCCGAATACTTCTAGAGAGAGTTTTGGCGGGGGATAAAAATCTCACGCACAATGAAAATCACTGACGCTGCAAATGGAATTGCAACTAGTGCCCCGAGGATGCCAAGTAGTGCACCACCGGAAAGTGCTGCGATAACAACTATTGGAGCCGGAACAGACACGGCCACCTTCATAACCCTAGGGCTCACTACGTAAGCCTCAATCTGCAAGTAAATCAGGAAGTAGATCGCGAGCACGATAGCTGAGGTTGGGTTAACTGCTAGGGCGACGATCACCACTAGGGCTGCTCCTGAAACCGAACCAACCAGTGGAATGATGGCCAACAGGAAGACTATAAATGCCAGAACCAGCGCAAATGGCAATCCAACTATGCTCATGGCGACAAACGCGAGAGTGGCATTCAAAGCAGCAACCGAAACCTGGCCGATTACATACCTTCCAACTGACATTGATACCTGCTGAGAGATCTTGGTGTATCGCTCACGCTTACTGGCAGGAACCAATTTGGTGAGCGAAGCTTTGAAGCCATCAAGCGATGCCAGGAAGAAAACTGTCAAAACCACAATGATCAAGAAGCCAAAAGCTCCGTTGAACAAGCTAATACCTACCTGAACAACCCCTCCGACCAGGCTTGGCCAGTTAGCGGAATCGCTTAGAAAACTGCCCGCATTGGCAAGGGCTGAGCCCACGGCACCGCCCAATTGCTCGTCCAGGCTCACAACCAAAGGAATCTTTGTGATGTCTTGAAGTAGCGCCGGGGCGGTAGCGAGGAAGTTTGTGCTCTGGGTAATAAGTGCTGGTGCTAGCGCCCAAACCATAAGGGCAAGAAAGCTCAGCAATGAAACGATGACCGTTAGAACAGCCAAGGGCCTAGGTAACTTGAGTTTCTCAAGGCTCGAAACGAGTGGGTCAAGACCAAGGGCTAAAAACACCGCGGCAAAGATGTATGTGATCACGTTTGCCAATGTTGTTATCGCACCACCTATAACCAGTGCGGTCAAAACTCCAAGCCCACCAAATAATCCCAGCTGAAAAGCGCTGGCAATTTTCATGTTTTGGGTTGCCATCGTTTCCTACTTCAACGAATTCTTCGAGGCAGCAACAATTTTTTCGAGCTGCTCAAGGTAGGAGCCAACAGTCTTGCGCTCAACTTCTAGCTGTTGAAGCTTTGCGGTTGATTCATCGAGTTCCCTAGCAACCTTGGCCTTGGCCTCCGCGATTAGGTTTCTAGCTTCCGCCTCGGCGCTTGCTATCAGAGTCTCTGCCTGCAATCTCGCATCATCGGTGGTCTTTTTGTTGATGGAGCGAGCAGCCGATTCAATTGTTTCGGCTTCCAGCTGCGCGGCATTGGTTCTGGCAATAGCATTCTGCAGTTGGAGCTTGGCGTCGTCAAGATACTTCTGAGTCTGGTGCACAGCCTCCTGGTGCTTGGCTAGGTACTCCTTCTCAGCCTCCGCTCTTCTTCCAGTTAGCTCAAGCTCTAGATCGATACGAGCCTGTTCCCCAATAATCAGTGCCGCTTTTTCGAGATCAATTTCCCTTACGGATTGCTTTTGGAGAAGCAGGCGCTTTTCTGCAATATCTTTCTCAGCTTCGGCTTTTTGTAATTCTGTCTGCCTTTTGGTGTCAGCCCTGAGCTTGGCAACCTCGGTGGCAATCTCTCCGCGAATTGCTGAAGCCTCGCGGCTAGCTTCTTCAATTAGACGCTTGGCCTCTAGTTCAGTTTTGGCTAACAGTTCGTTAGCTTCGCCGCGAGCGACGTTTATGGCTCTTTGGCCTTTCCTGTCAGCTTCTGCAACGAGTGATTCGTAATAGCTGTCGGCTTCGGCTTTTTTAGTCTCAACTTCTTCATTGATACTGCCAAGTATTCGGATCTTTTCGCCTTCGGCGTGGGCCATAAGCCTCGTTGCCTGATCCTCGGCCGAAGCCAAGATAATCGCAGCCTGGTTTCCAAGGCCTGCATAGGTCGGGGATTGACTCTCGTCTAGCTTGGAGCTAAGTTCTTCAATTTCAAGCTTTGCCTGTTTGAGCTCTTCAACCAACTGAGCGTTTTGGGCAGAAAGTCTGAGAATGTCTCTATTTAGGTCTAAGACCGCCTCATCAACCGCTGCTCTGGCGTAACCACGGAGGGCAGCTGGGAACTTTAGGTCCTCATCTGACATTTTCGTCCTCCAGCTGGGTTGGTTAGAATAGGGAGGGCTCTTCGGCCCAAGTAAATAGTTTAGCTGGAATGGATAATCATGCGCTTTTTGATTGCGGCTACCCTATTTATAGTCTCAATTTCCTTTCTTTTGCTGGGATTAGCCCAGCGAACCATCTGGGCACCGCCTGCAGTGTTTGCGGTGAACCTGGTGGGTCAAGAATCCCAGCCCTACCTGATTATTCCTGCCGAGGCGCTAGCGATGATGCCAGGTGACGCCACCATCACAGCCTCTGGATCAGCTCAGGTATTCGTTGCGGCTGGAAGAGACGTTGACGTTTTGGCATGGGTTGGACAAACCAGTCACTCAGTGGCACAAAGCTCCGAAGCCAACCAATCTCTTCGGGTGATTCAAGAAAACGGCACGGGTGATTTTGTTAGCCCGGTCGGTTCCGATCTTTGGGTAAGCGAGGCTTCTGGAGAGAGCTCTGTGGATTTAGTAGTCCCTGAGGGTCAGGACTTGTCGGTTTTGGTAGCAAGTGATGGCCTGACACCAGCTCCTGAAAGAGTCAGAGTGTCTTGGCCAACCGAAAACTCGACAACCGCCTCGGACATATTCTTATCCGTTGGTCTTGGCCTACTTGTGATTGCGATCTTCTTCAATGTCTTGGCCCTTGTCAAGATGATTCGAAACCGTGGCCCAAGAAGAAAGGTTCCAAAAGCTCCGCAGGGACCTAGGTACAAGCCAAAGAACAAGGGATATGACCTCCCAAGACGTGGCAGAAGATCGGCCACCAACAAAATTGCCTTCATTCCAATTTCCCTGGGCTTGGTGTTGGCCCTAGGGGGTTGCCAAAGCGTTCCTATTCCAGAGGCGAGCCCAACTCCCTCAGAGTCACCAACGGTTTCGATTGTCGATGAAATTCAGCCGGCCTTGAACGAGCAGCAGGTATCTCGCATTCTGGCTGATATTCAAAAGGTAGTTGCCGATTCCGATGCTTCTGGTGAAACCAGCCTGCTCCAAACACGAGTTGAAGGCCCGGCCTTCTTGTTCCGCGAAGTGAATTACCTTCTGCGTTCCAAGTCACCGGATGTTTTGCCGTTACCTCCGATTTCAACATCGGTAGTTTCAATCACAATGATTTCCAAGACCGAAGAGTGGCCAAGGTCACTTTTGGTCATCACCGAAGCTGGTGATGACTTGCCACAGGCATTAGTGATACAGCAGCTCTCACCTCGCGAACAATACAAGCTGCTATACAACATGGCACTTTTACCAGGCGTTGAGTTCCCCGATGTTGCTGCAGCCAACCAAGGCGCCATTCCGGTTGATGTTGACTCATTGTTCTTGAAGATCTCGCCAATCAATCTTGCTCCCGCCTACGGAAACCTGATTGATAACGGCCCAAGCAGTGAATTCTTCCCACTCTTTGACTTGTCCACAGACAAGTTCTACGAGCAGATAGCGCAAACCCAAAAAGACCAGACCGCCAATCTTGAAGATGCCACAACAGCCTTTTCGCACGCCCTAGGGGATGCAAACGTTGTCTCGCTAACCACCTCCGACTCTGGTGCAATAGTTGCCTTGATGATGGTTGACACCTGGGAGATAAAGCCTTCAATTCGAAACTCTGCGGTAACTGTCTCGGGAGATGAGCTGTTGCTTTTGGGCGTTGAGGGAAGCACCAGAGGAGTAAGCACTCGCTATGGAAACATGCTTCTTTTCTATGTCCCGCTAGACAGCTCAGATCAGCAAATCAGACTGCTCGGCGCAACACAGTCACTATTGAGCATTGAGGTTATGTAAGTGACTATTGAGTTTGGAAAATCAACAACCAAAGCACAGTCAGTTCCAGCCCTAGTTATCCAGGTTGATTCAAATTCCATTCGGGACTACTTGGCAATTTCTGACACCCTGCCGGTCTTGGTGTTGTTTGTGCAAGAAAATGACCCAGCCAGCCAATCCCTTCTTCAAACCGTCAAGAGCCTGACTGAAAAAACTGCCGGCAGAATTCTCACCTTGGTGGTAGACGCAGTTAAGTCGCCAGAACTCGCTCAAGCATTTGAGCTAAAGCAGATTCCAACTTTGCTTGGCATGCTGAAGGGTCAACCGGCACCACTTTTTGCAGGTGACCAGCCCGCTGAGCAGGTGCAGCAAATCATCGACCGAGTACTTGAAGTTGGAAAAGAAAATGGCCTCACCGGAACCGTCACCGTTGCAGAGCCAGAGCCTGAGCTATCGATAACTCACCAGCAAGCATTCGCTGCCATTGAAGCAAACAACTACCCATTGGCCCAGAGTCTTTACGAGAAGGCTTTAGTTGAAAACCCGAATGACCAGCTAGCCGAAGCGGGTCTGGCTCAAATCAAGCTCCTTATTCGACTAGAGGGTAAGGATGCTGCGGCACTAGCCAGCTCTTCTGGAGAAGATGCCGAGAGCGTACTTGATCGCGTCGACGCACTAGTTGCGACCGGTTCCGCTGAGGCTGGATTTGGGCAGTTACTTGCGTTGTTTGAAAAAACAGCCAAGGACCAAAGAGAGCCCATTCGCCTAAGATTTGTCGAGTTGTTTCTAGTTGTTGGCAATGAGGACCCCGCTGTTATCCAGGCCAGGAAAAGCCTAAGCCTGCTTCTTTTTTAGAGAGCAACCATGCCGGTATATCTAGATCACGCAGCGACCTCTCCTATTAGAGCCAGCGTCTTGGAGCTTTATGTAGCAACGCTAAGCGAAGTGGGTAATCCAGCTTCGGTGCATAGCTTTGGTCAGCGCTCAAGACAAATTCTCGAGCAGTCCCGTGAAGAAATAGCCAAGGCAATCAACTGTGATCGCAATGAAGTCATCTTCACATCGGGCGGAACAGAAAGTGACAACCTGGCAGTAAAGGGCCTTTACTGGAACGTAAATTCCAAGAACCCCGCAAAGAATGTCATTATCAGCGCTGCTGCCGAGCACCACGCAGTGCTTGACGCAATCAATTGGCTGGTTGATTCACAAAACGCGGAGCTTTACCTGATTCCAAGTGATGACCAGGGCGTCTTAGACCTTGCGGCGCTAGCAAACTACTTAGAGCAAAACGGTTCGCGGGTGGCACTTATGAGCGTGATGTGGGCGAACAACGAAATAGGTGTGATTCATCCGATTTTGGAAATCACAAAACTCGCAAGTGGTTATCAGATTCCAGTTCACTCGGATGCAATAGCTGCCCTTGGACATATCCCAGTTGACTTTGCAAAATCTGGATTGGCTGCCATGACTATCACTGGACATAAACTCGGCGGTCCGGTCGGCTCAGGAGCACTACTTTTGAGGCGCGATCAGAAGCTAACCCCCGTGAACCACGGTGGCGGTCAGGAGCGAAACTTGCGCTCTGGAACCCCGGATGCCTCTTCCGCTGCCGCCCTGGCGCTCACGATAACCGAAGCCGTTGCCGAGCAAGCAGAATTGGCTACCAAGCACAAACTCATGACCGAGAAGCTAATTGCCGGAGTGAAGCAAATCGCACCAGATGTGATTGTTTCTTCCGAGAAAGCGCATCGGCTTCCAAATAATGCCCACTTTAGGTTCCCTGGCTGCCTGGGCGATAGCCTGCTATTTTTGTTGGACAGCGATGGGGTTTCTATTTCTACTGGATCTGCCTGTACCGCTGGCGTCAGTGGCCCATCCCACGTAGTTTTGTCTTTGGGAGCTGATAGTGATGAGGCTATGGGAACACTAAGAATCACCCTTGGTCACAGCACCCAAGAAGCAGACATTGAAGCATTTTTGAAGGCATTTCCAAAAGCCTACGAAGGTGCAAAAAAAGCCGGCCTAACCAGGAGATAGATGAAGGTACTTGCAGCAATGAGCGGTGGAGTCGACTCCGCCGTAGCTGCCGCACGCGCTGTTGAAGCGGGCCACGAAGTGGTTGGTGTGCACCTTGCACTATCTCGAATGCCTGGAACCCTCAGAACTGGATCAAGAGGCTGCTGCACAGTAGAAGACTCAATGGACGCTCAGCGCGCGGCAAACAAGATTGGCATCCCTTTTTATGTTTGGGACTTCTCCGAAAGATTCAAGCAAGACGTAGTCGATGACTTCATTAGCGAATACCAAGCTGGGAGAACTCCTAACCCCTGCATGAGATGCAATGAGCGAATCAAGTTCGCAGCTCTTTTGGAAAAAGCCCTAGCTCTAGGTTTTGACGCTCTTTGCACTGGACACTATGCGTCGATTGAAACTGACTCCAAGGGAAACCTAGAGCTCCACAGATCGCTTGCGATGGCCAAGGATCAGTCCTATGTTCTTGGAGTGCTAACCAAAGAGCAGCTTGAGCACTCCCTCTTTCCACTTGGCAAAGCAGCCAACAAGGAAGACATTCGAGCTGAAGCAAAAGCTCGAGAGCTTTCGGTCGCGCAAAAACCAGATAGCTATGACATCTGTTTTATTCCAGAAGGTGACACGAGGGACTGGCTTTCGGACAAGATCGAAAGAACAGATGGTGCAATTGTTGACCTAGAGGGAAACCAACTTGGAACCCACGACGGGGCAATTGGTTTCACCGTGGGTCAGCGCAAGGGGCTCAACATTGGTAAACCTGCATTAGATGGAAAGCCGAGGTATGTGCTTTCAATTAGACCCAAGGACAACGTTGTTGTGGTGGGTCCTGACGAGGCTCTTTTGATATCTGAGCTAAGTGGCACCAAGTATTCTTGGTGCGGCGAGGCACCTTCGAATACCACCGATTGGTTTGATGCCGAGGTTCAAGTTAGAGCTCACGGACTATCGCACCCGTGCCGGGTGAGAGTTTCAGAGAATCAAATGGTGATTTCCCTAACCGAGCCAATCAGGGGAGTTTCTCCCGGTCAAACAGCCGTTGTTTATTTGGGCTCAAGAGTCTTGGGCCAAGCAACAATTGATAAAACTGTTTCTGCAGTGATGGAGCAGGTTTGAACTCGAAAGAGCAAGCTCGAGCTAATGAGCTAGTTGATCTGATCAATAAACACCGCGCTGCTTACTACCAATCAAACACCTCGCTTATTTCCGACGCTGAGTATGACTCGCTCATGCGAGAACTTGAAAAGCTTGAAGCCAAGTACCCTCAGCTAATAACCGGCGACTCTCCAACCCAAAGCGTTGGGGGAGAGGCAAGCCAGACCTTCCAGCCCTCAGTCCATCTTGAGAAGATGATGAGCCTGGATAACGTTTTTTCGATGGAAGAACTAGATTCCTGGTTGGAAAAAGCAGGCGGCGGACCTTTTCTTTGTGAGCTAAAAATCGACGGTTTAGCTATCAACCTGCGCTACGAAAAGGGCAGGCTAGTTTCGGCTGCTACCAGGGGGGACGGAACTGTTGGTGAGGATGTCACCCGCAACGTCATGACCGTCAAGGGGATACCCCACGAGCTTTCAGGTAAAGCTATTCCAGAGGTAGTGGAAATCAGGGGCGAGGTCTTCTACGCTTTGGAAGATTTTGCCAAACTCAATAAGTCTTTGATTGATCAGGGTAAAGCTCCTTTTGCTAACCCCAGAAATTCAGCTTCTGGCTCGTTGCGTCAAAAAGACTCGAGCGTAACTGCCTCGAGACCCTTGCAGATGATTGTGCACGGTGTTGGTGCACTAAATGATGACTCAGTGAAGGCCCAGTCAGATCTTTACCAGCAGCTCAAAACCTGGGGTCTTCCGACCTCTTCTCGTTACAAGGTTTACAAATCGCCCAAGGAGGTAAAGCAGTACATCCAAGACTTCGAAGCCAAGCGTCACACCCTCGAGCACGAAATCGATGGTGTTGTTATCAAAGTTGATGAGTTCGTAAAGCAGCAAAGTCTTGGCTTTACCTCTAGAGCGCCCAGGTGGGCCATTGCCTATAAGTACCCACCGGAGCAGGTCAATACCAAGCTCTTGGACATCAAGGTTTCTATCGGAAGAACTGGCCGTGCAACCCCTTACGCGGTTTTGGACCCAATCCGGGTAGCAGGTAGCGAGGTTGAATTCGCCACCCTACACAACCAAGAAGTAGTTGCAGCCAAGGGAATTCTTATTGGCGATACCGTGGTGCTTCGAAAAGCTGGAGATGTAATTCCAGAAATTTTGGGCCCGGTGGTTGCTCTCCGTGATGGTTCAGAGCGCAAGTTTGAAATGCCAAAAAAGTGCCCAGAGTGTCAAAGCAAACTTGCCCCAGCCCAAGATGGCGATGTGGATCTTCGTTGCCCAAATGCTAAAAGCTGCCCCGCCCAACTTCGGGAAAGAATTGCATACATCGGCTCCCGTTCCGCTCTTGACATCGAAGCTCTAGGTTTTGTTACTGCAGTTGCTCTAACCCAGCCCGTGGAACCAAAAGATCCGCCAGTGAAATCTGAAGCTGATTTGTTTACTTTGACTCTTGAAAAGCTGCTGCCGATTAGGTCACGCGTTGTTGATGCTGACACCGGAGCTGCCAAGCTTGATGCCGATGGAAATGAAAAAGTAGTTGAATACTTCCGCAAAAAAGATGGCACTGCAGCAACCGTGGCAACCAAATTGCTTGAAGAGCTCGAAAAGGCAAAGTCGCAACCGGCCTGGCGAGTGTTAGTTTCTCTTTCGATTCGGCACGTGGGCCCAGTTGCGGCACGATCACTCATGAACACCTTTGGCTCTATTGAAGAGATTTTTGCTTCCAGTGAAGAACAACTTGCTGGAGTAGACGGTGTTGGTCAAGTTGTTGCTAAGACCATCAAAGAGTGGATTGCGGTTGATTGGCACCAAGACATTGTTAAGGCCTGGAAAAAAGCCGGCGTGAATTTCACTCAGGAGATATCTGTTGGCGGAGCAGGTGTGTTTTCTGGAATGAGCATTGTTGTAACAGGAACACTGGAATCGCTAACCAGAGATCAAGCCGAAGAGGCGATTATTTCAGCGGGAGGAAAAGCCGCATCTTCAGTTTCCAAGAACACAGCTTTTGTATTGGCAGGCGCTAGCGCCGGATCCAAGCTAGCCAAGGCAGAATCACTTGGTGTTGAAGTTATTAGTGAAGCAGAGTTTCTAAAGCGCCTGAAGGCGAATTAGTCTTTCTTGTTGTCCTCGTAGGACTCAACTTCGATTGGCTCATAGCTTGCTCTTGTGCCCTCGCTGTAGTCAACCTCTGGAGTATCTGCCCCGTCAGTGATTGAAGCTGAGGTGCCCTCTAGCTCACTCTGAACGATGGTCTCATCGGCTGCCACCATGGACTCGGTGGACATCAAAGACTTCATGGTGTTTAGGAAGTCTTCGATCTCGTTCGACTCAGACTCCCAGCGAGCTAGGCGCTCCTGGCCATCAACGATTACCGCGTTGGCGTAAGCCTCAGACTTGCGAGCAAGTAGTTCGGCACGACGACGTGACTGGTTGATTAGGTTTCCAGCGTTTCGCTGTGCATCCTCAGTTACGTTGGTGGCTTGCAACTTCGCCTCGCGAAGAATTCTTTCAGCCTCTGCGTTTAGCTCAGCTGACAATCTGGATGCTTCGGCAACGGCCTTGTTGGCTTCTTCTGTAGCTTGCTGAGCCTGCTTTACTGCTGACTCGTACATGCGAAGGGCTTCTTGCTCGCTCTCGTCACGCTTGGTCTTTAGTTCTGCCTCCAGCTCAACGCGCAGCTGAGCTGTTCTCTGGGAAAGTTCGGTAGCAACCGCTCTTGCTTCTTCTGTTTCGCGGTGAACCTGAGCGCGCAGTTCAGCGGCAAATCTTTCACCCTCTGAGCGAATGGCGGCCGCTTCACGCTGAGCGTGTACGGTCTTCTCGGCAGCTTCAGCAGCCTGGGCTTTGGCAGCGGATAGAGTTTCAGCACTCTTTCTTTCAGCCTCTAGGCGGATTTCCTTAACTTTGCTTTCAGTCTCGGATAGAAGTTTCTGGGCAGCAGCCTCTGCCTTACGGCTTAGTTGCTCGGCTTCGGCCTTAGCGGTCTCACGAACACGAAGGGCATCTTGGCCGGCATCGGTCATAAGCTTTCTGGCCTGCTCTTCGGCAACGCGAAGAGTCTGCTCGAACTGAGCGCCAAGCTCGGCGTATCCGGTTCCGGAATCGCGCTTTAGGCGCTGCTTTAGGCTTGCGATCTCGCTTTTTAGAAACTCAACTTCGCTGGCAGCTTTGTAGTTGTACTCTCGTACGTGCTCAAGTTCTTCGCGCATGGACGCAAATGTGGTGTCTACCTCATCTTTGTCGTAGCCTCTAAATGCGACCGTGAATTCTGAGTTTTCCAATTGAACTGCCTTTTCTATCGGGATTGGTTTTTAGCCTAAGTCTCTACTTTAGCGCCCAAAATGACCCCTAAATCAAGCAATTTCTATGTTGCTAGAATGGCCTTCGGGCCCAACGGCCAGAACTTAATCAAATTAATTACCTGAGAGCTTTCATGACTGAAATCACCCCCGAACTGGTGCGTCACCTAGCTGGGTTAGCCCGTATAGAGGTAACCGAAGCCGAGGTTGCTCAGTTCGCTAGCCAGCTGGCTTTGATTGTTGATTCAGTTGCAACCGTGAAGGCCATTGCCAGCGAGGATATCAAAGCCACCAGCCACCCGATTCCAATGGCCAACGTCTTCCGCGAGGATGTTGTGACACCCTCGTTAACCCAAGAGCAGGCTTTGTCCGGAGCCGCTGACAGCGACTCTGGCCGCTTCAAGGTGTCTGCAATTTTGGATGAGGACTAAATGACACTGCTGTCTAAATCCGCAAGCGAGCTTGCCAGCATGCTGGCCAAAAAAGAGATCTCATCAGTTGAGCTAACCAAAGCTCAGCTTGAAAACATCGACAAGCTAAACCCAAAAATCAATAGCTACCTCACGGTTACCCACGAGCTAGCTCTTTCACAAGCCAAAGAGGTAGATGAGCTAAGGGCTAAGGGAGAATCACTTCCGGCGCTCGCCGGAGTGCCAATTGCCGTCAAGGACAACCTGGCAACCATTGGCATTGCAACAACCGCAGGTTCGAAGATCTTGCAGGGTTGGGTGCCCCCATATGATGCCACCGTGGTCAAGAAGATACTCGCAAACAGGATGCCAATTCTTGGCAAAACCAACCTAGACGAATTCGCCATGGGTTCTTCAACCGAGAACTCTGCTTATGGACCTTCTTTGAACCCTTGGGATCTTTCCAGGACCCCAGGTGGTTCTGGCGGTGGATCATCGTCAGCTGTTGCTTCAATGCAAGCTCCGCTTGCAATTGGTTCTGATACCGGTGGCTCAATCAGGTTCCCAGCAGCCGTTACCGGAACCGTTGGCGTAAAGCCAACCTACGGAGCTGTTTCGAGATACGGATTGATTGCCCTTGGTTCTTCCCTTGATCAAATTGGTCCAGTAACAAGAAACGTTATGGACGCGGCCATGCTGCAAGACGCGATTGCCGGTCACGATGCCATGGACGCTACCTCACTGCCTGAGAGCCTCGGCTCGATGACCGAAGCGGCCAAGAACGATTCAGTCAAGGGCCTAAGAATAGGAATCATTAAGGAACTAACCGGCGAAGGCTTCCAAGCTGGAGTGTCTGAAAAATTCAACGAGGCACTAGAGCTTCTGGTTGCAGCTGGTGCTGAAATAGTCGAGGTGAGCTGCCCAAGCTTCCAGTATGCAATTGCTGCCTACTACTTGATTCAGCCAGCAGAGGCATCTTCAAACCTTGCACGCTTTGACTCGGTTCGATTCGGTCTTCGAGTTATGCCAGAAGGTACCGCAACAGTTGAAAAGGTAATGTCTGCAACCCGCGAGGCAGGCTTTGGGCCAGAGGTAAAGCGAAGAATCATCCTTGGTACCTATGCGCTATCTTCTGGATACTACGACGCTTACTACGGCAGTGCACAAAAGGTTAGAACGCTTATTCAAGCTGACCTTGCGAAGGCATTTGAAAAAGCAGATGTTCTGGTTTCGCCTACCGCTCCAACCACGGCATTCAAGCTGGGGGAGAAGCAGGAAGACCCACTTGCGATGTATCTAAACGACATCGCAACCATCCCCGCGAACCTCGCAGGAATTCCTGGCATGAGCCTTCCAGTTGGTCTTGC
>ERZ1022724.45-NODE-45-length-32739-cov-15.774630_pt1 | contig 32739 bp, 21 predicted proteins | sample MGYA00521091_ERZ1022724 | MGnify/ENA primary metagenome ERZ1022724 (study PRJEB33162, sample SAMN09537610) | freshwater metagenome | isolation source: freshwater | place: Canada:Alberta | collected 2017-07 | study: EMG produced TPA metagenomics assembly of the... | reverse complement strand
AATTCATCAAGCCGACCGCGGAATGTCGGGATGGCATTGGCCTTCACTCGCTCCGGTCCCTTGAGTGCGTCGATGCGATCTTGGTCGTGAAAGCGGGTGAGTGATGATGTCGCCCCACTGGTCTGTCCATCCCCGCCGTCCAAGTTCGTCCGACCAACACGCGGCGGCACGTATTCGGCCGGGATGGCCGCACCGGGTGCCTTGCCAACCAGTTTTCCGTCGAGGTAGAGGTGCTGCCGGTCGGGTTCGACCTTGTCCGCTCCGTCCTTCAGGACCCAGGCGACCTGATACCACCGACCGGGTTCCACCGGCGTGTCGATCCAATCGCCTTTCCAGTTGTAGCCGCGGAGTGGGTTCTGTGTGCCCTTTATGCCATCAACGGTCGCCCAGCTGCCTGCATAAAGCCTGCCCTTGTCGAGGTAGATATTGACGCCTACCTCCGCCAACCCGGAAGCATAGAGCACCTGTCGCTTGTTCACATCCTCAGCGTTGAACCAGAGAGAGATCGTCCTGTTGGCGATGCTTTTCCCGGCGCTGATCACGGTTGGCCTGCCGCGCATCAACCAAATGCCACCGTGTTCTTCGTCTATCTCAAACACTCTGCCACGTTGGGAATCATCAACAAAGCGCCCGCCCGTCACCACTGCTGCCGGAACGGATGCACTGCGGTTGGCTGTGTGGCGGTAGGTTGCCAGCGTCTGACCTTCATCCCCCACTCCGGACCAGGGCCCTTCCCATGCGATGGCATCGTCGAGCGGAAGGTCGTAAGCCACTGATTCCGGCGGTGAATCTCCTACATAGATCGCAATCTGATCGACCAGAGGCGCGCCCTCTTGTGCTTCTGCCGTGGCAGTCACCAGATAGACACCCGGTTTCTCGAAACGGTGCTTCACTTGTCCGGGCTGCCGCGACTCGAGCGTCTTGCCGTCACCGAAGTTCCAATGAAACCGACGGAACTTCTGGCCGGGCGCGTGAATCGCCGCATCAAGCGCGATCTCGTCGCCGGGCTTGATCCATTTTGGCAGCCTCGGCGACGGGGAATCCGACACGCGAACCCGAATCTCGTGTGGTCCACCATCGAGGATGGGACGCACGGTGCGGTCAGACTCACTGATTTCGAAAAACGATCCGCTCAACGATACAGAGGGAAGACGAATATTCCCGTATCCTGGAATCGAGACCCCGGCGTTCATCACGTTTCCATTGGGCGCATGGGCATTGACAAGCCAGCGTCGATTCGGCGCATCGCCCAGGACCAAAGCCTGCGCGAACACGTTGAGAGTCGTTTCTTGATCCCATGACTCCCGTGCAGGGTTCGCATCGGTGGTCAGAATATACCAGCGGTTCAGTTTCTTCATCCAATCCGGCACATCGTCAGGCAACTCGTCGAACCACGGGCGTTCGGCTGTGTTGGGCACAAGTTCGCCATGTCTCCAAAACTCGCCGAGCACCGGATGGTTCCACGGGCGGTCCACGATAGTGACCAAGGATTGCCAGATTCCTTTTCGGATGGCATCCTTCGGTTCTTTTGCGCGGAATTCGATCGAGAGTCGCGGGCGGGTCGCCCAGAGGGAAAACTGCAACCATCCCTCGTATCGTGGGAAACTCCACCGCTCACCCCGCGACACATACCAGAAAGGCTTGGATGTGCCGCGTGTGCCGCGGAAGACCTCCGATACCACAGCGCCGTCCCAAACGAAGGATGTCCACCAGAAATCGGGGCGCTCGTCGAACACCCGCTCCTGCATCGCATAGTAGTTGCCAGACTCAACCTGCATCGAAAACGGGACGTTGTCGCGCTTGCCGGGCTGCCAGTCATTATCATAAAGCTCGGGGATGCTACCCTCGTAGCTCTGCCAGCGCCGCCATCCCTCCTGAGGATCGTAGTCGAAACCTGCCCTGGGACCGTTGCTGCCGATGGCAGAATGCTCCCAAAAGGTGTTGTATGCGAGGAAACGAATGTTCTTCTTCCATGCGGGCGAGACCAGAGCGTTTCTGACCTCTGCGAACATGGCTGTGTAGCGCTCGCGGTAGCCGTCCTGCAAGATCTTGGCTGCGAAAGCCGGCGTGTGCGGGCCTTGGCCATGCTTCGCCTGAAATCGCTCGGATTTCATGAACATGTTCAGGTCGTGCAATTCCCCGGTTTCGGCGTTGTCTCCGAAGAGAACCAATGGCGGGTCGGGATAAACCTCCTGCATGCGTTTCATGATCACATTCCCAGTCCAGAACCGGCCATACTCCTTCCATGCCTCCGTGGGGCCAAGCGGGTCGGCGATCTTGTTGTAGATCCTGTCTCCGACGATGCTCACAGCCGCGCGCTTCTCCTTGGGGATTTCCTCCTTGCCGAACTTGATGCGCCGTGCCTCGTAATCGACGAGATCAACCGCCCAGTTCCCGCCGAAAAACATTATCGGCAACTTGAGCTTGCGGGCCTCCTCCAGGCGAGGCTTCCAGTCCTTCTCCCACAGCTCATCCAACCGGGCCGCGTTTTTCGGCGTAAGGATCGTGTCGTGATGCACACGAAAGACAGGGTTATCGAGCATCGGCATCACATGATGACCTGCCTTGACCAAACCAGCCACATACTGCGGATCGTCATCCAACATGTGCATCGCGACCGGTAGCGGCCGGCCCTGGGGACTGGTGGCGGGCTGCGTGCTCCAGGCTTCGAGGTCAGTGGCCGCCCGGGAAGCATCGACGTCCGACGCTGGAGCCGCGGCCACGAGTTTCAGATCAATGAAGTCTTTGAACTCGACTCTTGCGGGACCGCCGCTGCCGCGCACCGTCTTATCCGACAACCTCGGTGCATATAGACTTTCGGGAGTCCACACTTCCTCCTCCGCAGTCATGCCTGTGCTTAGGACATACAGAGCCCCGGCCGCCGCGGGAATGATGATCGGGAGTTTCTTTAATGATATCATGATACAGTTGTTAGGTAACATGTTCTACTTCTGGGGAGACGGGGAAGCTTTCTCGATCACCAGTCCGGCAAGCAGCGCTTCGCCAGCAGTTCCGGTGAACTTCAAGGTGAGTTTCCCGTCTGTCACCCGGGCTGGCAATTTCACTTCGTGTTCTTTGAGAACACCGACCTTCGCCTGTACATCGAGCCCCTTGAGGACAGTCTTTCCTTGGAGACTCACGTCTATCCGCCGGGGGGTGGAACGATGCTCGGGTTCGATGAATTTGAGCAGCACGCTGTAATCACCATTCGAAAGTGGAAACTGATATTGGAACGAAGCGCCTGATCGAAATGAGCGATAAACATCCTGGTCGGACTCCGCCTCAACCGGAAGGGTGGCCAAGATGGTTTGGACACTGCCGCCGGTGCCACCAGAGTCCGCTTCATAAATGATTCCCGAAGAACCGCGCAGTTTCTCTCCGCCGATATTGATCGCACGCAAAGGAAGATTTTTGACCGTTCCGTTCCGGTCTCCGGCAAGCGCCGGCCCGCCTGTGATGAAGGTGAAGTCTGCAAAGCATCCATTGAAGAAGTTTTCTTTTCCCATCAGAACGCCGCTCTTTGTGGCGGATTTCATCGCGAGTCCGGCCACACTCAACCGCGGGTTGCCGTAATGTTGGGGCAATCGGGCTGCGGAGGCTGAACCGACTGATTTGCCATCGACGTAAAGTGTGGCCACACCCGAACGAGGTGCGGGTTCAGCATCCTTCATGACGAAGCGAACCTGATACCACTTTCCTGCCTCAACGGGCGTGCTGATCCACTCTCCGGGAAAGTTTAGGGATTTGTCCTTGTTCATGCACCAAGAGCCCGCATGAAGCTGTCCTCCTTCCAGATAGATGCTGATTCCCGGACGCTCAGCCCAGCCTTGGGCATAAAGTTGTTGCAACCGTTGAACATCTTCTGCCTTGAACTTGAACCCAATGGCCAAATCCGCGTGGCCTTGAGAATCCATGATCGTGCTGCTTGAACGGGGGATAATCACTCCCTCATCCGCTCCGTTGACTTCGAGCACGGGTCCCATGTTTGAATCATTTACAAACTGCCCTCCAAGCAATACCGGAGCATGATCGAAAGAGATCGAAGCATTCGGTAGGTAACGGAATGTAAGCAGTTTCCCGCTTTTCATCTCAGTTCCCCACGGACCCTTGTCCGAATACGAACCGGAGAGTGGCATATCGACCACGGCATTCTCGGCGGGAGGACTCGGACGCACCCAGACCGGCATCTGACCCACAGTCTTTTCGCCTGCCTTGGTCGAAGCTTCCAAGGTGATCATGTATTCTCCCGCATTGGGGAATGAGAAGCTCTGCTTTCCGAGTGTCGCGTTGGTGCGATCCGCCTGGCCTGGCACGCGCCAGGTGTAGCTTTCGAAAGGGGCGCTGGCGGGATTTCGAAGACTTGCCTCCACTTCGATCGTCGAACCGGGCTTGATATGCCGGGCGTTGGATTCCAAGGCAATTTCCGCAGGTCCCCCGCGTACAAGTGCGTTCGCTTTCCCCGTAGCCTCGTCCACCAAGTAAAAGGAACCACCTGTCGAGATGTAATCCAGCAGCACTGCGCCTTTGCCGGGAAGCTCGACCGAGGAACCGGCCACAGCGCCCAGAGGCGCATGGGCATAGATCAACCACCGGCGCTTGGGGCTTTCACCCAACTGGAGGGCAAGGGCAAAAACCTTCAGGGCATGCTCCTTCTTGAGAAGATTGTAGACAGGCCAAGTGGACTCAGCGGGGTTGGCATCGCTGGTAAGCAAAAACCAGCGATCCATATCGCGAAGCCAAGCTGGCATGGTGGGAACGCTGCCGAAGTAATGATTTCTCTCGCCGAACACAGGATTGTGCACGAGTTTCCCGAATTTCCAGAACTCGGTGAGTGTGGCATCATTCCAAACACGGTCCACCGATTGCACCAGCACATCCCAAGCCGCCCCGTAGAATCCGCGCAAATCGTCCTCACCACGGAACTCCCGATACTCACGTGGCCGCAACATCCACAACCCGAACTGGACCATCCCGGAGTAACGGTTCAGATCCCATTTCGCATTGGGTTCCGCTCCGTCCGTGATGTAACGCCCCGGGCGACCGAAGAGGTTTGACGGCATGTCTCCGCCCCAAAGGCTGGACGACCAATAGAAGTTGGGATTCTCCGCCCAGACCTTGCTATCCTGATACGCAATCAGATTGCTGGCTTCCACTTGAGGACTCCACGGACTGGCATCACTTTTGGCCGGCGCTTGCCAGTGGTTGTCGTAATACTCGGGAGTTCCTCCATCATACTTCCGATGTTCAACAAGGCCGGATTCAGGATCCAAATTGATCCTGCCAGTCCATTGTGTTTTGGAGGTGGCTCCGCGTGTGAGAGCCTGTGCCCCCAGATTGTTATATGCAATGAACAGGGAGTTTTCCCGCCAAGCTGGCTGGACGAAGGCGGCGCGGGCGGAGGCAAAGAGCGCTTCGTAACGCTCGGTATATCCTTCACGAATCTTTTTTGCCCGGAAGTCCAGGTCTTTGCCCTTTCCATACAGCGCTACAAAGCGATCGCAGGTATCATCTATTCCGGATGCACTGGTAATCTCTCCACCTTCATGGTTGTTGATGAAGACCACCATGGGCGGATTCGGATAAATCTCCTGGATTTTCCTCATCACCTCATGCCCCATCCAGATCTTGCCGAATTCCTGCCAACGAGCGATCGAACCGAAGGGATCGGCCACCTTGTTCAGGACTTTGCCGTTCCGAATCAGCTTGGCGGTATCGTCGGGGCCCTGCTCCTGGGTGGCACGACCGCGCCCCGGCACACCATTTTCAACATCGACGAGGGTCAAGGCCCAGTTCCAGCCCCGGATGGCGATAGGCAATTTGTGAGTCCGGGCATATTCGAGGGCCGGTCGATAGTATTTGTCAAAGAATCTTACATATCCGGGATCTTTCTCAAACCTTGATGCAGGACGGTGGATGCCACCAGCGCCGACCACATCTTCAAACGTGATCATCACGTGTTTGCCCTTTTTGATTTCCTCGATCATCCGGTCAGGGCCGGGCCCATGAAGGGGATCAATCACGAAATAGTCATGCACAGGATCACCAATCGACTTTCCGTTGCCAAAGACGAGCCCATAGGGGCCGGCTCCGGCGGCCCAACTGGCGGCGAGAGGCAGCGGACGCCCCAGTGGGCCATTGCCGGCTTTCAACTCACCCCATCCCCGGATATCGGCCAAGGTCTTGGCTTCGAGTGCGGTTGTCGCAGGCTTCTCCGTTTCGGCTGAACCCGCCACCTCGGCGTGGACAGTCGGATGGTTGGCCAGAACAAGACAGGTTAAAACAATTGATTTGATATACCGGGTTTTCATCGGGTGATTTTATTCTGTGGGAAGGGGATATTGTTTGAGGTGAGCTTCTGCGGCTTGCTTGAGTCGCGTGGCGATCTCGGGGTAACTGGCGATAACATTTGTTTGTTCGAGCGGATCGTCGAGTAGATTGAAAAGGGATTCTTCGATGTGCGATCTCTTGGTGAGACCACGCTCGCCGTCATTGCCGGGCCGCACGACATCACGGTAACCATGGGGCAGATGGAGTTTCCATTTTCCATCGGAACTCATGACGGCTTCGAGATTCCAATCGGTGGAGATGAAATAACATTCGTGGGGATTCTTTGCGCCTTCATCGCCACGCAGGAGCGGCCAGACATTTTTGCCATCGATGGACTTGGCGGGCAAAGGAGCACCAGCTAGGTGAGCGATTGTGGGGAAAAGATCGATGGAACCGAACGCGCTGTCGTTGACGGTGCCGGGCTTGAGTTGTTTAGGGTATTTCACGGTGAGTGCCGAGCGGATCCCGCCCTCAAAACTGGTGCCCTTGTGTTGACGAAAAGGAGTTTTTCCCGCGTGGTTGCCGTATTCCTCCCAAGGTCCGTTATCTGATGTGAAGAGCACGATGGTATCGTTCTCGACGCCACTCTCGCTGAGCTCACTCACAATCTCACCCAGCGACCAATCGATTTCCATCATCACATCGCCAAAAAGTCCCGTGCCGGATTTCCCTTTGAAATCATCGCTACAGTAGAGCGGCACATGCGGCATGGAGTGCGCGACGTAGAGAAAGAACGGGTTCTTTCCTGCGTGATCGCGAATGAATTGCGTGGCTCCCTCGGTGGCCCGGCGGGTGAGGTGCTTCTGGTCATCAGGGCTGATGTCGGGGATCTTGATCGCGCCATTTTCCCAGTAGGGCAAGGGGTGCTCGCCTTTGTGTTTTCTCCAAGACTCATTGTGCCTCCACATGTCATTGGAGACGAGCAAACCCGCGTGGAAGTCGAAGCCTCGCGCGGTTGGTCGGGTCGCAGGAACATCTCCAAGGTGCCATTTACCAAAGTGGGCGGTGGCGTAGCCGTGCTGTTTGAGGGTTTCCGAGAGAATCGGGAATTCGGGATCGAGCCCGGGGGCACCAGGTGCAAGAGCGCTGACGACGCGGTTGTGGTGCGGGTAACATCCGGTCAGCAGCGCGGCCCGTGATGCGGAACACACGGCCTGCGGCACATGAAAGCGCGTGTAGCGAACTCCCTCAGCGGCGAGCTTTTCGACGTTCGGCGTGGCGTAAGGTGGTTTCCCAAAGGGATGAAAGTCCGAGTAGGCTGCGTCATCGAGAAAGATCAGGACAATATTCGGGCGCTCCGCAGCCTTTAGAGCGTTGGGGATCAGAAGGGCGCATAAGCCGATGATGAAGAATTTCGTCACTGGATTGAAGAGCGCGCCAATCAGAGAGGGGATGTGCTGAAGTGGCTGCAAGGGTTTTTGCTTTGAGGATGATGGAGTTCGGAAGAGCCGATGGCCGGAATGGGACTGAGGATTATCGAGCCCTGTTCGGCTTATTTCCGTCGCGAGCGCAAAACGTAACGATTTGCGACAAAATCAAAGGAAAGCAGAACCCGAAAGCACCTCGAAATCTCGTGAGTGCTTCATACTCAACGCGACCGTATCTTCGGTGTGGCTGAATTGGAGATTGCTTGGCACACCAGCGAGGTGTTGGCAGCCATATCAATCGTGAAAACAATCCCCTCGTCTCGGCGTGTTGGTTGCCATGTCCGGTTTGGCTCGGATGAGTCCACAAGACTACCGGGAGACATTTTCTGATCATTCAGCCATTCATTAGGAAGAAGCAGTTCAACAGTGGCGGATTTCGCTCCGACCTCGATGTTACCGATCAAGAGCATCAGACTGCCCTCGGCAGTCCACCAGTATTGGAGATGCAGGCATTGTCCGGGAGAAGTCAGGAATCGCGGCCCGCCGATGCCCTTCCACACTTCGGAGCTTAGATCGGAAACCTCCTTTGGCATCAGCTCGTAGCGAAGTCTCCGGCCGTCGCCGAGGGGATCGAATTTCTCTGCCGGGTTCCACTTCAGAGCATCGAATCCAGCGGAGGTGTCGGCAGAACCCACCACCAACGCAATTGGGGAACGTTTCAGGGCAGCAAGAAGGTCGAGCGGCAGATTCACCGGATTGTGAAGCAGAAGAGGCTGGTTGTTCTTGGCAAAGTCCCGCTCGGTGATACGGGATGAGGAAAGAATCGGCAAGCCGGCGCGGACGAGCAGACCGGCGGTTTCGTCAACATTTTCACCATGATAGGCAAACGGATCGGCCGATCCATTGCAGCGCCGCGCGAAATCGTCGTGCACCACCATGTTGATGCCGCCGATTTTCGTAGTGGCGCGGGCATCGGTGACTGCCTTCTCGGTCTCCCGGGTGAGAAGCTCGGTATCCTCGGCGGAAAGCATGCGATCCCGGACGTGGAACCATGAACCGTAGATCCCGCTTGCCATCGATAGCGGGGCTCCTTCCTTCAGCCCCCAGGTGCCTTCGGTATCCCAATAGCGATTGAGCGAGGCATGCGTGTAGGCCCAGATCTCCCAGCGAAGCGCTTGCCAGCGCTCCGCGAAAGTCTTGGTGGTGAGAAACTCATAAGCGTCGAGCATGTTGAACACCGGATAGTGTTTCACTCCCGTCCCTTCAAGCAGGGCCCGGTGGACAAGGATGATCGGCACCTGCATGGCGGGAGTGAGTTCGAGACGTTTCTGTTCAATCCAGTTGCAACCCCATGACTGGGTAATCCAAGCGTCGAGGCAGCCATCGCGAGCCAGCGTTCGCAGATCGAAACTTCCGCTGCGCAACTCCGCAATCGCACTTCCGCCCACCGAGTAACCGATCGTCATAGTCTTCGGGGCAAGGCGCTTGATTTCCCGCAGGCAGGTACGAAGTCCCTCGAAACAATCGTTGTCCCAGGCAGGCGAGGCATGGCGATAGCTGGAAAGACCTAACATCCCGTCGCGAAGAAGCAGGGTGTCGAATCCGGTGGCCCGGCTAAGTTCCGCCCATTGTGCGGCGAGGAAATGAGGCAGGCGGGTCGCGGCGGGGATCCCGTCCGGGAAAGCAGCGTAACGCCGTGAATCAGGGCGAAGGCTTGAAGCGTAGTCGAGAAACAAGTAATGTGGATCGGTCAACGATCTTCTCCCCCAGCGGAAACTCTCAGGATGTTCCTTGAACCAGACCGGAGTTTCGGCATAGTAGATGGACGACCAACCCAGAAGCAGCAGTCCCACGCGAAAATCCTCTCTGCCAAGATGGCGGCGCGCTCCCTCCTTCAATGCGGACACGACTCCTTGAACCTGACGATATGTCCAGACGTCGTCACCCATGGTTTGACCCGAGTTCTCTCCGTCAAGAGGACGAAACACCGCAAGTGGCACTTGGGAATCCAAGGTGCCGGAGTAAGCAAGCACAACATCGGCAAACCAGCCAACATTGAGCATAATGCCTGCAACGCCATCCTTCGACGCCTCGTAGTAGCCTGAAAAGCGCTCGAAGAACGCATCAACTGAGGATTTGGGATTATCTCTGTCGAAGAAGCGGAAATCCCCTTCGAGCCAACGATCGGTGAGCGGCACGCCGCGCGAGGCGCAGTCTCCAGCTGCCGGAACAGCACCTGTCGATTGAAATGGTATCTGGGCGGAAAGGGGTGTAACGAGTGCGAGAAACGCCAGCTTCAGGATGAGGAATGTATGGTGCATGGGGATCATCAAGGCGGTGTTAAATCTGTTGGCGATAGAGTGCTAAGCGAAGTTAAATGTCACGGGTAGCTCATGGCTGAATGATAGGCTCCTTTTCGAAGTCGGTCGGGGCAACCCAACTGGCGTTGTTTTTTTCTCCGCGCATGATCTTCTCATGGAAGCCAGCGTGGGTGGTCACCGGATATTCATCGAAGATTTTGCCGTTTCCGGCCATGCGAGGGTCATTCTGGGACTTTAACTCTGCCTCCATGCGATCGCGCAATTTCGTGATGGTTTCCTTGTAGGTGGGTTCCACGGCAAGATTGCGCGCGGCAGGCGGATCGTCCTTGAGGTCGTATAGCTGCGCGGAGGGAAGCATGCCGAAGTTGAGCTGCCAGAACTTGTCCGCACGGTTTTTGCGACCCATTTCGAGGATGAGTGTTTTGGTGGGGCTGGTGTCGGCGTCCGGGTAGCCGGATTCGGGATTTCCGGCGGGCCAGCGACTCGGCTCGTAGTTTTTCAAGAACAAGTGACTGTCGGTGACAATTCCGCGAATGGGGTAGCCCCAATCGTTCGGGCGGCCGACGTCGGTGCGTTCCTTGCCGATGAGTGTGTGGTCGCGTGCGGCGATGACACGGCCGCTCTTGTCGCTTTCGATGATGGGGCGCCAGCTCGCACCCGTGATGGGCTGCATGCCGCTGTCCCTTTCCGCGATGCCGGCGAAATCAAGAATCGTCGGAGCGATGTCGATGAAGTTGACGAAATCATCGATCACCCGTCCGGTCTTTTTCATGCCGGCGGGATAGCGGATCGCGAGCGGCACGCGGTTGCTGTCCTCGTAACAGTATCCCTTGCAGCGCGGAAAGGGCATGCCGTGATCCGAAGTGACAATGATAATAGTTTTCTCCAACAGGCCGCGTTTTTCAAGTTCCGCCATCATGCGGCCGAGGTGCTTGTCGCTGTGCTCCACTTCAAAAGCGTAATCAAGCATGTCGTGGCGCACAATTTCGTCATCGGCAATGGCAAAAAGGATGCACTACCGTCCCACTGACTGAGCACGGCGCGTCTTGAGCCTTGAGTTTACAAGGCCATGAGTTCAATTCAGGGAAATGGCGATTGCGAATTTTTGGGAGCAGTTGATATATCCTGGTATTCAAGTGCCGATGCTGTCCCATGAATTCATATTCTGATAGGTGCGAATCCCGACAACCAGGCCGTATTGAGTGCTCCGATCACCTTGAATCGCCCGGATGCTGTCCCATAGGATTTCAACAGGGCCAACAGATCAAGCCGCTCCCACAACGCCGAACGCGTGACGGCAAACAGCCGCGTGAAGCTATGCCCCCAGGCCGAAAGGTGCGCCATGAACCGCAGCAGCACATACACCAGCAAAGCCGTGTAAACCTGCCATCTCACCGCGTTGGCGCTATGACCGAGAAAGCTGCCGAGCTTGAGGCTCTGCTTGACCTGTTTGAAAAACACCTCGATGTCCCAGCGGCGGCGATAGAGGTCGCACACGGAACGCGGGCTCCACTCGGTATGGTTCGTGATGAAAACCATTACCCGCCACTCATCGTCCACTTCCACCCACGCTTCGACGCGCCGCAGCGTCATCCCCTTGTGCTTGCCTTGCAACGCGATGATCTGATCCTTGATGATTTTCTCGTGGCCCTTGGTGTGATTTTTGACTACGCGGAATTTCATGTTGTCCTTGGCCCGGGTGACCCACCAGACGCCGCGCATGTTCAAATCGAAGAGGTGTTCGAAATCCACGAAGGCCTTGTCGAACACGACGATTTCGCCCGACAGGATCGTCGCGCAGACCTCGCGAGCGCGTTTGTTGTCGTGCTGTCCGGCAGTGTCCACGATGGCAAACGAGGGCAGGAAGCTGTGGAGGTCGAGCCGCAGGTGCATCTTGGCGGCCGCCTTGCGCCGGCGGTGCTTGGCCCAGTCCATGCAGTTGGCCACCAACTGGGTGACGGTGGAGTCCACCGCATGGATCCTGACCTTGAAGCGTCGCAGCAAGCCTTTGCCTTTGCGCCCTGCGGCGAAATCCGGGCTGGCGTGCTGGAGATGACCCAGCACCGACCAAAAGAGCTTTTCCGCAAACTCCGCGCTGCGCTCCTTGTTGGCGTTGGAGAGGCCGTTCCTGGATGGAGGGGTGACGCCGAAGCGTGCCAGCACACCCGACTTGAGGCGCAGCCAGTCGCAAACGTCGTTGAGTCCCATGGCGTGGGAGAGTTGGGCGAAGAACATCGCGGAAAGATGGCTCACCACGCTGAAGGTGCGGGCCTTGGCCTCCACGACGGTTTCGAGGGCGTGGCGGTTGATCATTCCCCGAGGAATGAGATTGAGCATTTGCTTGAGGACGACCCCATTGGCGCGGGTTGGTGTTGTATTGTTCATAACACCCTACCGAGTGGCAGGGATTTCAATTCAACACCAGCCCGTTTTTCCCGCCGAAGTTATGCCATCCTGTGGGATGGCTGTGAAAAGGATGTTGGGGCGTCCTTGCTTCGCCGGAGCTTCGGAGGGAGAGGCCGCGGCGTGAAGGCAGGTGGCCAGCACGGCGGCAAGCAGTGGGGAACTGGTAGTGGCGTTCTTCATATGTGATGAGCTTAAGTTCGGCCTGGCGATTGACGGGCTTCTTCACCCGTTTCACCCGAAGATGGCTCTGATGATCAATCCATCTTCGAGTCAGGTGACGGAGCCTCATTTGGCCAACCTTGCTCCCGAATGCGGCGTCCGGCTTCGCGCAGCGTTTGCACGTCCTGGCGGTGGATCGAGCCATCGGGCAGCGGGCCGGTGTTGAGCAGGAGGTTGGCATTTGCCTTGCGGGCATTTGTGAGTTTTGCCCATGCCTCATCGGCAGTGAGATGGCGTTTTCCAATGAAATATCCCCAGCTGTCCTCCTGCAGGGTGGAACAGATTTCCAACGGCTTGCCGGACTCGACGGGGATGGCCTGGTGTTCGGGCGCAAGGAAATCCTCGGTGCCTAACAGGCCTTGCTTATACGATACAAGCACCTGCGGTTGCAGTGAATGGATATGGTCATAGAGCTTCTGACAACGGAAGTCCGGAGCATTGTCGGGTTGCGACGGAGGCTGTTGTCCGCCTCTGCGCTTGTCATGCAGGGGCACCGCGATGCCATCGAGCCATATCGCGGCAATCGGTCCGTAGTTGGTCAGCAACTCGGTGATCTGGGCACTCATGAAATCGACATACTTGTTGAGATCATGGTCCTTGCCAGTGGCATAGGCAGGCTCCGGAGGATTGTATTCCGGACGCGCGTTGCCACCCCACACGTCGTTGTTTGGCGCATGCGGATGCCTCCAGTCCCGACCGTGCGAATAGTAGAGACAAAGCCCTAGGCCCTTCTTCCGGCAAGCGTCGGCCAGTTCCGCTACGAGATCCCGTTTTGCTGGGCTGTTCATGCTGTTGAAGTCCGTTTGCTTCGTAGCAAACAAGCAGAAGCTGTCATGATGCCGCGTGGTCAGGTTGACGTAGCGCATCCCCGCAGCCACAGCGAGATCGGTGATGAAATCAGCGTCGAACTTCTCGGCTGTAAACCGATCCTTGAGTTTGGCGTAGTTGGCGACTGGAACCTTCTCGCGAAGCTGCAGCCACTCGTGCCGGCCTTCGAGCGAGTAGAGTCCATAGTGCAGAAACAACCCAAATCGGGCCTCGCGGAACCATTGGAGTGCCGCCGCGCGGGGATTCTCGGCGTAGAGTTTTTCATAACCCTTCAAATAGGACGGGATCGAAGGCACCGGACCTGACGCACGCGCGCCGCCCGGGGCCAGCAGGGTCCCGGCACTAGCGCCAAGGGTTCGCAGGAAGGAACGACGATTGAGTGGATGGGGCATATCTAAGAAGGATTGATCAAAACAGGAGCTACTATTCATAGACACACGAGGCACTGTATCCATCAAATGACGTGGCGGTGATGGTCGCATGGCCAGGTGCGCGTCTCGTCACCAAACCCGTTGACGAAACGGTCACAGTTTCGGGATTGGAACTCGACCAAGTGGCAGAGTGGAGTGCGGATTGAATCAGGATCTCGGCTTCGAGCTGCTCCGATTTGCCAACTTCCAGTTTGGATGTGGATTTGTTGAGCCTGATTCCAACCACCATGTGGTTTCTCTTCGCGTAAATCGTCGCCCCACCATATCCATGGGATTCCTTCGCGTCAGGTGCGATCGCGGAGGGGAATTCCTTCTCATCGCCACTCCCTGTGACTCCGTGGTCGATTTTCGCATAACCCCAGCTTCCTGCGAATTTCCCCAGTCCTTTCCAAGTGTCCCCGCCAGCCATCTCTTGCGATACAACTCGATAGGATTTTCCCGTGTTCAGTATCACCGGTTTGGGCAAGCTCTCATATTGATATCCAAGTTCATCATAGAGCGAGGCGGGAGTAATGGTCGTGGATGCCAGGAGCTTCCGTTCCGCGACACTCCAGAGTTGAACCTTGTGATCGTCTTTCAGGGTGCCGTTCGTAAAGCGTCCCAAAGCAAATACCGTGACATCATTTTCACTTTTAACCGTGAACTGGTAGCCTACATAGCCCGTCTTGTCATTCACGGAGCCTGTATTTGGTCCATTGAAGTAATTTGGAGCCGGAGGCACCGGCACTACCTTAATTGCGGCTGTCGCATTGTGTCCCCCATCAATTGATGTCGCAGTGATTGTGGCATCCCCCAGCCCCATGCCGCGAACTTCGCATGAGAATTCGCCCGGCACCGCCATGATCACCTCGGAACTGCTTGGCAGACCCCACTTCACGGCTTTCTCAATCGCATTTGCCGGTGTGAACATGGGACTCAGCACCTTGCTTTTTCCCACCTCGATGAAGACGGGGGAAAGTCGGATCGAGGTCACGGGCTGTTCTTTCACCACAATCTGACAAGTTGCGGTCAGCTTCGTGTGATCATCCGACGTTGCGGTGATGGTTGCCACTCCTGCCTTGGCCGTGGTGACGAGCCCCTTTTTATTCACAGTGGCGACTTCTGGATTATCAGAAGTCCAAGTGATCGTATTATTGGTGGCGGTTTCAGGTTGTATCCTGGATTTCAGCTGAACCGATCCGATTCCCGTGATTTCCTTTTTCGGAATGTCCACGGCAATGCCAGTTACCGGCACAGTGAGCTGGAAAACCGCATGATAGCCAATCTCCTGTTCCGTAGCCGTGATGTCCGCCGACCCTTCCCTATGACGAGTCACCAGGCCTGTTGGCGTGACCGTGGCAATCTGCGGATCAGAGGAAGTCCATACCACCGACTGATTCGTCGTATTCTCAGGATGGAACTTGACTGTCAGCTGTTTGGTCCCGCCCACCGGAATGGGGGTGTAGGCATCCACGGAGATATCTCGCGCCTGCTGATATTTGCCGTTCATCTGGCTTGCCGTAAGGCTGGGGTACATCCCGTTCTCATCACACCATCTGGAGGTGACTCCACTCGCGTTTTTCTCAACGAGAAAGACCGTTCCACATGCGCGGGCCAGAATCGTGTAGTCACCCAGATCAGGGATGCTTACCTTCACGTTCCGTTCGACACCATCCATGGCCCATGCCGAAACCAACCATTGATCCTTTCCACGTGTTCTCCGCACCATGACTTTCGAATCATCCTGGGTGAATTCGTAGGCTGGCTGTGCAGGACTCCACTTGTGCTTACAAGGGCCTTCGAGCAGATCGCTGTTGCGCAAGACAGGTTCGAGCCAGCTGAAGAGGGCATGAGCATGTCCCAGCACGGCCATTTGTTCGACCCATGGTGGCGGACTATCCGGGGAGAACTGTAGCGAGAAATCCACTTTATCGAATTCGCCGGTGGTGACACCACCCAGCATTCCGGCTGTGTAATTCATCTTCAGGAATCCCATCCACCTGTCCATTGGGGCATAAACACCCTGACTCTCATCACCTTGATATCGTGCGATCTCCCTCGCATAACCCGCGGACAACCATGCGAAATAGTGAGGTGAGTTGTATTTGATTTCCTCGAATCGGGTATGGGTCAATTCGGAGAAAATGTCCTCTTTGCCACCGAATCCGCTATTGAAATAGTTGAAGTAGATTTCTGGAGATGCGTAATCCACGCCTTCGTTCATGTATTTGAAATCAAATCCATACATGCTGTCCCTCTCCTGTTCCAGACCGGAGTAAGTATATGCTGAGTAAAGCGCGTTGGGGTAACGTGCCTTGATGGCTGCGCGAAGTCTTTTCTCATAATTCGCCTTTCGCATGGAAATATAATCCCGCCACGTCCGGTCTCCCTTTGCTTTCAACAAGAACGGATTGGCGTCTCCCATTTCCGTGTATGACATGGGAACATGGAGCCCATACTCAGTCCAGTTCTCAATCGTGCCCACACTCTCCGGCGGAAGCCCCCCCAGCTGCGTCTCGAACATCTTCATGATGTAATCGATCGTGTTGTCGAAGGCCGCATCTGGCATTTCCGGACTGAAGACCTTTGTGCCCGGAATGTAGGACCCCTCAGGCCATTGATATTCAGGCCGGTTCGGCACCGCATCCATGTTGGAGCAAAACAGAGACACTCTGTAGAGTTTGGGGTTCGTCGCGCAGAGATCCGCCAAGGCCCTCTCATTGGCGCGTTCGTTGGTTCTGGATAGCCTTACCCCATAACCATAATGTTTGGCCCGCACTGTACGCGTGTCGTTGCTGAGATCGTCCGTAAAAAGCATCTGTCCCAGCTTTGGCAGGGTGTGACCCGGCTTGAAAACGGGCAATGTCTGTTGTTCCAACCATTGGTGCGCGTTCACCTGCTGTCCACGCAGCGGACCGGACAAGGAAGCCAGCGCACAAAGCGCCATTCCAAGTTTTGCGATATTATTTTTTCTCATGAATTGATGGATTTGTTGATACCGGCCGTGCCTGTTGATATGACGCGCGAGCAGGGTGTCGGAGACTTCGGCCTTAGATGACCTGCGGTGCAAGATTGGCAGCGAATGTGGAGGAATCCACGGTCGGTGCAGGCTCAGCGTTGTCCGGCGGATTGGTTGACAGAAGGTCCCAAGGTGCGGCGACCATCCGGAGGAAGCGGCGAAATTTCATGATCACGGGTGGTTTTATTCCTCGGCTGGTGGGTCAGTTGGATAGTGGAGCAGGGACGAAATTCCCCTCCCCACCCTCTTATCTTTCCGCTACGAGATCCAAACGTAACTAGCCTTTGATCTTTTTTCAGACTCCCGACCAAGGGCGGGGTGTTGAAACTTGGCGTTCCTCATCGGAGGCTTTCAATCCAGATAACGTCCCATCCCCGGGGGCACTCTTCGTTCCCACCCAACCAAAGGGCTTCTCTAAGCCTTGCCAGCCCCGGGTTCTCGCACCGCCCGGGGAGCGGCGCCGATGCGCGGAAAAGGTCAAGTTGGCAGCTTTTTCCAGGAGCTCGGCGGCATGCGCCCGAAAGAAAGATAAAGCCAACTCATACGCTGGGGAACTTGAGGCAGCGACCGACCTCGGCATGATGGAGTTCCGTTTCGGTTGATTTCTCCTACTCGGGTCTTTTCACGCGGAGGCGTGAAAATGCGCATCGCCATATTTCAGACGTAATCTACTGGTTCTCAGTCTGCTTGCGCCGCACCGGGAGCCGAAGAGGCACTCGCGGAGTGGACAACTCGTTCGGTTTTCCGATCAATTTCAGCCTTAATGCGTTTGAAATGGAATTCTTCGCAAATTCTTTCAATTCTTGTTACGTTTCGCACCTCCTGCGGAAAGAATCAATATGAGTTGTCAAAACGACCAAGAAAGGTTTATGCGTCTGTGGACGGCATCGCAGCCTGCGGTCGTGGGTTACATTCGCGCATTGGTCCCGGGGGATACCGCCAATGACATCTTGCAAAACACAGCCCTCACCCTATTTCGTCGTTTCTCCGACTACGACGATTCCCGCCCGTTCACCGCGTGGGCCATGGGCGTGGCAAAATTCCAGATTCTTGGACACCGCCGCGATGCCGCCCGCTCATTCCTTAGCTTCGAACCCGACTTACTGGATCGTTTCACCGAAGAATGGACCGATGCCAGCCAGGCAGCAGACTATCGCGCGACGGCGCTTGAATACTGCTTGGACAAGCTTTCAGCGCGGGCTCGAAAGATTGTGCAGATGCGATATTTCGAGGGACTTACTGGAGTTGAGATTGGCGGTCGACTCGGTTCGAGCGACGCCTCGATACGGATGATGCTCCAGCGCATCCGCGATCAACTCCGCAAATGCACCGAGGAAAAGCTGTCCACGGAAGGGGGGGCAGCATGAAAGATTTTGAGCAATGGATCAACGACGCGCTCGACGGCTCCATCAGCCCCGCGGAGCAGACCCTCCTGAAAGCATGGATGCGAGCCTCTCGCGAAAACATGCGCTTGTTCGTGGAACTCAGCATTTTTGATCAGCAAATCCGTGAGGCTGTGCACGCCAAAGCACAACGAGAGGCTACGGAGTGTTTCGAGGTCGGGGTCCCACTTGATCCCCAGCTGCGGACCCGCCGCCCCGCCAAACTGAGCCAATTCCGGCCTTGGGTAATTGCGATGGGCGCTGCCGCGGTCGTGACGCTCTTCATCTGGTCCCGATCAGAAAAATCCATGTTGCCATCTTCCAGCCCATTGGTCTCGATCGCCCAGATCGTCGCAACACGGGGTACCCAAACCACCCGGGATGGTCAATCCTTCACGACCGGGCAGGATCTCGCTGCGGGCAACATAGCCCTGAACGCAGGGACCATGGAATTGCTGCTCAACAACGGCGTCAACATGATCTTCGAGGGACCAGGGGAGCTCAACTTGATCAATCCCATGCATGCCGTCCTTACTGGGGGCCAAGTTGTCGTTCGAGTGCCGGAAAACGCACATGGCTTCCGGCTCGAAACGCCAGTGGCAGACGTGATCGATCTGGGTACGGAATTCGCGGCTAAGGTCAGTGCTGACTTGGTCACCGATGTGCAAGTTTTCGATGGCAAAGTCGTCACAACTTCAAAGGCCGCCTCTTCTAGCGGCTTTCCGCAACAGATCGACGCAGGCAAAGCACTTCGATTTGACCCCGCCAAGGGTTCCGGTCCCGGTCCCCTCGTCTACGCCCCAGACCGTTTCATCCGCAAGCTCGATGTTTCGCCGCCCATCGAACACGATAGCAGCCGGGTGTTTCCCTTCAACCGTGCTCGCTTCGAGGAAATTTTGGTGTTGCCGGCCAACTCCGCACCAATCCTTGATGGTGATCTCAGCGATTGGTCTCCCGACGGGGCATTCCGTAGCGAGCGCGAAGGTCCAGACTCCGATATCTATTACATCGAAGGACGCATGCGGTATGACAAGGATTTCCTCTACGTTGCCGCTCACATTGGCGACCCATACCCAATGAGAAACATTGTCGATCCAGTAACTGATCCAGAGTTTGCATGGCGCGGCGGTGGCTTGCAAATTCGTCTAGCAGCCGACGCAAGCCTTGGCTGGCCTGTCGAAGCCCACGCACCCGTTTATTTCAAACTTCGGAACCTGCCCGCCGACCCCGCCCAGATCGCAATAGCTTCTGACAAGCGCTTCTCTCACTTCTCCATGTGGCACTATGCTCCTGAAGGGCGGGATTGTCTCTTTCTGGAATACGGCATGGACTTTCATTCTGGGGTCGCCAATCCGCCGGGGTACCGCGGAAGCATGCGTCAGGATGCCGACGGCACCGGATACACCCTCGAATACGCCATCCCTTGGACTCTCCTAAATGCCCCGCGACCGCCAGTACCCGGCGACACATTCGCTATGTCCTGGACAACCCACTGGAGTGACGAAAGCGGCCGAGTTTGGACAGGCGAACTGGCAGAGATCCGCAATTCGAGCGAACCTCCGCGGATCTTCACATGGGAACGCGCAGGGACTTGGGGCCGTGCGGTATTCAAATGAGGCACTCATTGCAGACGATGTCCAGGCAACTACAAAAATCCTATAGGAACGAACACTGTTCATCCTGAAAGCTAAAATTCTTATTCCCCTCGAATTCACGTCGAGAATCTTCATGAAAAACATAGTTCTATGCATCTGTAGTGCTTTACTAGCCCTCCAGACTCAAGCGGCCCCGGCTCAAAATGCCGCTCCGGCTGATCATAACTCAGTCAACACCACCACCTCACCTGGTGGAATGCACGCAGATTCCCCGGTGAAATTCCCGAGTGGAGGGCCGCTTCCAGCTCTTTTCCCTCCGGATCTGAAGGAGGAAACCTTGCCTGTTGAAGATGACTACTTTCTTTTCCTTTCACCGTGTCGCTCAATTTCGCAAATTGATGCAATTCAGGCAGATATGCCCGCTGGGAGATTCACGCAGCCGCTTGCCGATTGGAAGCATCTCACGCGCACGCGACGGATACTCATGGAAGGGGGGGAACTGCGCGTGCTGGCCCTAGGGGACAGCATCATCAATGACGCGATGCGCTCCGGTTGGGTGGCAAAACTGGCAGAATCCTATCCCAAAGCATCAATCACCACAACCGTGTATGTGCGTGGCGGCGGCGGCTGTCATCACTATGCTGAGGAGGGCAGGATTGCAAAAAACCTCCTCCCCCGCAAGCCGGATTTGGTGTTCATCGGCGGCATCAGCCAGCGCGACACCTACAGTATTTTCCGGGTAATCAGGGAAATTCGCGCAGCACTTCCGGAGACCGAGTTCCTGCTCGCGACCGGTGCCTTCGGCACCTGTGACCCACGCAACGGAATTGAACTTTCGAAAGCTCCCCATTCCGGCACAGGCCCCTATGGCCAGGCGCTCAAATCCTTGGCGAAAGTGGAGCAATGCGCCTACCTAGATCTCACCACTCCATGGGTCGAATACATCCGGTCGTCCAAGAAACACCCTCACCTGTTTTACCGAGACGCTGTCCACGCCAACGAATACGGCGAACAAATCCTCGGGAAAATCATGTTGGCATTTTTTACCGCACCCCCAAGCAGCCAAGCTGCTCATCCATGAAAATCACGACTCTACTTATCACTGCTGTCATGGCGATGCCCCCTATCGCCACGTCTGCTCCCGAATCCCCTGCCGAAAGAGATGCCCGCATGGCTTGGTGGCGACAAGCGCGATTCGGAATGTTCGTCCATTGGGGCCTCTATTCAGGGCTTGCCGGAAGCTGGAATGACAAGATGGTCGCCGATTCTGGTGGACTCGAATGGATCCAGAAGCTTGTTGGTGCGGACACCCACACCTACGCCGCACAAGCGATACCGAAGTTCCAGCCTAAGCCGGGCTTCGCCACAGAATGGGCGAGACTCGCCAAACAAGCGGGTTGCCAATACGTCGTCTTCACGACCAAACACCATGAAGGATTTTCTCTCCACGACTCCAAACTTTCCCAGTATGATGCGGGCGACCTGCTGAATCGCGACCTCGTCAGGGAAATCACCGACGCGCTGCACGCGGAAGGACTCAAGGTCGGCTTCTATCACTCTGTGATCGATTGGCACCACCCTCAATACGACTTCACAAAGTCCAAGCAACTGCCCTACCCCGACGGCGGTGCCAAACTTGCCACCAACCCACGGGATCACACACGCTATGTCGATTTCCTTCACGGGCAGGTCGGCGAACTGATTTCAAACTACGGGAAGGTCGATATCCTCTGGTGGGACTACAGCTCCGAAGACTTCCAAGGCGATTCCGCCTGGCGAGCCTCCGACCTCATGAAAACCGTTCGCGCCAAACATCCGAGCGTCATCATGAACAACCGGCTTTTCCGCATCCCGGAAGCCGGATTCAGCGGCATGGGAACCGACGATGTCACCAATCAAATGGATCCAAAATACGGCGACTTCGTCACTCCAGAGCAACACATCCCTGATGTCGGACTGCCAGGAGTGGACTGGGAATCCTGCATGACCATGAACACCTCATGGGGATACAACGCCCACGATCAAAAATGGAAAAACTCGAAGCAGATCATCCAAAATCTCGTCGATATCGCGAGCAAAGGCGGCAACTTCCTGCTCAACATCGGTCCCAAAGGAGATGGATCAATCCCAGAGGAAAGCGTCACATGCATGACCGAAGTCGGTCGATGGATGGATACGAATGCCGAGTCCATCCGCGAAACAACCGCCTCAAACGTTGGTAAGCTCAACTTCGACGGACGCATCACCACCAAGGGGAAAATTCATTATCTTCATATATTCAGCAGGCCGGAAGGCGGGACGATCACCCTGCCGATCCAAGCCACCAAGGCAAGTCTATTGGCTGGCGGACAGTCAGTCCAGCTCAAATCAACTCCTTCACAAACCACGATCCAACTCCCTGCAGAACTGCCCGATCCAGTGGCCACGGTGATCCGCTTGGAATGATTAGCGAAAATCCACCCCCTGCAGCCTCTCAGATTTGAAATTCAACCTCAATGAACAAATCCGGCTGTGGTCATGCAAACTAACCATGTCCGTTCGGTTCGTCATCATTTACCACAACAATCCAACTCTCCTGCCGCTCCTACCCTCGCGGCTTGGATAGCACCCGACCAGATGGTCCGTCGATCATTAATGCGGTTAGTGCTCTCGGCCTGAGTCAGGCCCGCAACAACCAGCATCGGATCGGACACGCCCAATACCCGAAAAGCTAAAGCGAATACCCGCGTGAACAAAAACTCAATTTCAACCCGGAAGGCAGACAAAGTCGCCTACAACCGCTTTCTACTCTTGGTTGCAGGTCTAGGAGGCCTTCTTTACGGCATCGACATCGGAATCATCGATCCAGCGCTCGGCTATCTGGGCAGAACGATGTCAATGACCGAGGAGAACAAATCCGTCATCGTGGCCGCAGTCCTCGGCGGGTCAATGTTCGCTTCAGTAATCGCCGGATTCTTCGCGGATCTCCTGGGACGCAAAGTGATGATGCTCATCAGCGCGGTCATGTTCATCGCCAGTGTTGGGATCATCTTCACTTCGCAAACCTATCTTCCGCTGCTACTCGGCCGCATCCTTCAGGGCATGAGCGGTGGCGTCATCGCGGTGGTGGTGCCGCTCTATCTTGCAGAGTGCCTGCGAGCGGACACACGTGGCCGGGGGGCGTCGATGTTCCAATTCATGCTCACCTTGGGCATCGTAGTCGCGGCCATCGTTGGCGATCATTACACGAAAAACGCGGAGACCGCCATCACTCTCGCCGCTGGCGACCAACAAGCGATTGTCTCTGCTGCGGATCATGCGTGGAGAGGGATGTTTCTCGCGGTAATCTACCCCGGCATCGCATTTCTGTTAGGCGGATTCTTCATCACCGAGTCGCCACGCTGGCTCTATCGAAAGGGCCGCCGGGAACAGGCTCGTGCCGCGATGCATCGGTCGCGAACAACGGCGGAGACAGAGGCGGAAATCGCCGAACTGGAAATCGCTCTCATTCATGAACATGCCAAGCCAAGGATCACTTTCGTCGAATCCATGAGGGAGATCTTCACCCAGCGCAAATACATCATCCCATTCATCCTTGCCTGCATGATCCTAGGTTTGAACCAGGCTACCGGAATCAATTCGATTCTTGGCTTCATGACGACCATCCTGCAACAGGCTGGCCTCGCCGCGGAAGCCGCTTCGCAGAGTGGACTCTGGATCAAGATTCTCAATTGCGTGATGACCGTCGTCGCCGTGATGCTGGTGGACAAAAAGGGCCGCAAGTTCCTGCTGAAACTTGGCACCGGAGGCATCATCATCTCACTTCTGGTCGCATCAGCGGTCTTCTACTCGTTCGAGTCCAAGCGGATGGATATAGTTGAAAAGGTAAACACCTTGATTGTGGATGACAGACTCAGTTTTGATTTAAAGAATGTCGATCTCGGTAACGTAGTGGAAGAGGGGCAGCCCGTTCAACTGTCGATTCACTATGCCTATGGTGACAAGCAAGGAATCGCCGTAGCACTCAGCAATGACCCGAAAAGCCGTCGGGTCGACATCGCGCCGCAGCCCGCCGACAAGGAAAACGCCGGTAAACCTCTCCGTATCCTCCGTGCCAATGCGGGCCCGGTGCCCACCGCTACGACCGGAGGAATTGTGGCCATCTGTCTCGCAGTATTCATCGCCTTCTTCGCCGTGGGGCCAGGCGTCTGTGTCTGGCTCGCTCTATCCGAACTGATGCCCACCCGCATCCGCTCCATCGGGATGGGAGTCGCACTATTGATCAACCAGGGGGTCTCCACTGGCATCGCCGCGTTCTTCCTACCAATCGTTGGAAACTACGGTTACTTCGCGATGTTCGGCTTCTGGTCGGCTTGTACCGTTGTCTATTTCATCACTGCCGCGTTCTTCCTTCCTGAAACCAAGGGTAAAACGCTCGAAGAGATCGAAGGGCATTTCGAAGGCAGATAACACCTCCGTTAGAATCATGATCAAGCCAAGTCACTCAGCGCCTCTCGACCCCGGTTTTCAACCCGCAGTCCTCTTCAACCGCAACTATGTCGGTAGTGTCCATGCTTCGGGCAAGGCTGTGCCACTGGTGCTGGGTCTTGAACGGGAAGGCGGGCTTGTATCCCGATTTGAGACTTTCGTCAGTCCCACCCCAGACGCCGACACACTGCAATATGTCGAGCGCATCGTGAAATTCCTGCTCTGGGGCCGCGGCGGTTGGAAACTCCACTTTGGCGGACCGAAGGCCATCGGTGAGTTCATTCGCAGAACTTACTCGGTACGCGGCGCACGCAAGTTCGACTGCCATATGATGGCCTTGGCCTACGGGCGAAAATTCGAAGTTGTCCTGACCAATCCGAACAAAGTTCCCGCGGCGAAAGACATGCAGGTCGCAGCTGGCGGCCATCTCAAAGGTTGTCGCATCGGCTTCGATCTCGGGGCCAGCGATTACAAGGTCTCCGCCGTAGTCGATGGGGAGGCAATCTTCACGGAGGAAACTCCGTGGGATCCGAAAATCCAGGCCGACCCGGAGTATCACTACCACCACATTTCCGCCGCACTCCACCGGGCCGCCGCCTGCATGCCGCGCGTCGATGCAATCGGCGGCAGTTCCGCCGGAGTTATCGTCGATAACGAAATCCGCGTGGCTTCTCTGCTGCGGGCGATTCCAAAAAAACTCTTCCCCACCGCAGCAGCCGTTTTCAAGCGCGTCGCGAAGGAATGGAATGTTCCCTTGGTAGTGATGAATGACGGCGACGTTACCGCGCTCGCCGGCGCCCTCTCCCTCAAACAAAAAGGCATGTTGGGAATCGCCATGGGGTCCAGCGAGGCCGCCGGCTTCATGGACAAGCGCGGCCGCATTCTCGGCTGGCTCAACGAACTCGCCTTCGCCCCTGTCGATTACAATCCAAAGGCTGTCGCCGATGAATGGTCGGGCGACCAAGGTGTAGGTGCTCTCTATTTTTCACAACAGGCGGTTAACAAGCTTCTACCAGCGGCGAAGATCAAATTGCCGAAGGTCACGGGCCTTCCCGAGCGCCTCAAGGAGGTCCAGAATCTGATGGCTGCCGGAGATGAGCGTGCGGCGCGAATCTATGAGACGATGGGCGTCTATCTCGGCTATACGATTCCGCACTATCTCGATTTTTATGACTTCGATCACATGCTCATCCTTGGTCGCGTGACGACTGGCAGAGGTGGCGACATCGTGCTTGCCAAGGCCCGCGAAGTGCTAGCCACGGAGTTCCCCGAAGTCGGCATCTCAATGCACGTGCCGGATGAGAAATCCCGGCGTGTCGGCCAGGCAGTGGCCGCTGCAAGTCTGCCAAAAGTAAAAAAATAATCTCATGAAACTCCACAATGCCAGCACTTCACTTTTCATCCCCGACAGCAAGCCCGAAGGCGAGGCCCTGTCGCGCGTCACCCATCTTGGCATCGGCGCGCACCAAGACGATCTGGAATTCATGGCCTTCCATGGGATTCTCAATTGTTTTGCCCGCGACGACCAATGGTTCGGCGGCGTCACCTGCACCAACGGTGCCGGCAGTTCGCGCAGTGGCCCATACGCGGCGTTCACCGACGAGGGCATGATGGCAATTCGGCGTCAGGAACAAAACACCGCCGCAACCGTTGGCGAATTTGGTGCAATGATCCAACTCGACTACCCGAGCAGCGCGGTGAAGAGCGCCACCGACCCAAGACTGAAAGAGGATTTGATGGAAATCCTAACCGCAACCCGCCCCCAGGTCGTCTACACCCACAATCCCGCCGACAAGCATGACACCCACATTGGCGTGACCATCGCAGCGCTCAAGGCGATGCGCGAGCTTCCCCGTGATCTCCGGCCAAAGCAAGTAATTGGCTGCGAAGTCTGGCGCAACCTCGACTGGCTGCCCGATTCGCAGAAAGTGCTCATGGATGTCAGTGGTCGCGACAATCTTGCCGCCGCACTGAACGGTGTTTTCGACTCCCAGATCGCCGGCGGAAAACGCTATGACCTCGCCACCCTCGGACGCCGGGCGGCCAACGCGACCTTCTTCGAATCCCACGCCACGGACGCCGCGACTCAGCTCATTTTCGGTCTCGATCTCACGCCCCTCGTCTCGGACGAGACCACCGACATCGTCGGCTATGTCTGCGATCTCATCGAGCAATTCAACGCCGACGTCCACCACAAGCTCAGCAAACAACTCGGCCTGATCTAATGGAAATCATCATCCAGCCCACGACCGAGGCCGCAGTATCCGTCGCCGCGCGGATCATCGCTCGCCTGCTTCACGACAAACCGGATGCGGTCCTCGGTCTTGCCACCGGCAGCACGCCATTACCGCTCTATCAGGCGCTGATCGCGATGAATCTAGACTGGAGCAAAGTCACCACTTTCAACCTCGACGAATACATCGGCCTGCCGCGAGCGCACCCGCAGTCCTACCACAGCTTCATGTGGGAGAATCTTTTCCAACACATCAACATCCCCAAAGAAAACGTCCACATACCGGATGGTCACGCCCCGGACATACCGAAGTTTTGCAGCGACTATGAGATAAAAATCCACGAAGCGGGCGGAATCGACCTACAATTGCTCGGCATCGGAACCGACGGGCACATCGGATTCAACGAGCCCACTTCCAGCCTCACCTCCCGCACTCGGATTAAGACTCTAACCCAGCAAACCTGCGCGGATAACGCACGCTTCTTTGGCAGTGAAAGGGAAGTTCCCCATCACGTCATCACCATGGGAATCGGGACAATCATGGAAGCCCGGCAGATTCTGTTACTTGCTTTCGGATGTCAAAAAGCTCGTGCAGTCGCCGAGGCAATCGAAGGACCAATTACGTCGATGAATCCGGCGTCAGTTCTGCAAATGCATCAAACAGCAAAGGTCTGTCTCGACGAAGCCGCAGCAGCAAAGCTTCAACGCGCGGACTACTTCCGCTGGGTCTATGACCACAAGCCCGAGTGGCAGGATTTCTAAATGCACAACTGTTCAAAACCTACGAAGAACTAAGTCACCTGACAGTCTCTAATTACAGAAGACACATAAAATCGAGCCATGCTTACAACTGCGGAACCTTCTTACTGACACTATCGACCACCGCATCGTTCGCCACCGCGAAGGCGCCTGCGGTCACCAACGACATCTCCGATCAAGTGCCCAATCTGGCCGAGCAACCTGGCAGGTGTCATGAACATTTTCCGGAAGAAATACAATAAAACTATGAACTCATACGATAGCGAAGATTATCTCAAACCAGCAATAAGGGCCAAACCGAGTTTATGGCAGAAGATCGGTGGCGGATCCCTGCTCATTGCCGCCTTGTTTCACGCCGTTCTGCTGGTGATCGGCGGTTTCTGGGTGTTTCAAATGATTAAGCAACCTGAGAAAAAAGTCGATTTCATGCCACCCGGAGGCGGAGGCGGCGCACGCGGCGCGGAAACTGTCGCGGTGAAGAAGCGCGCGCAGATCACCCCATCGACCAACGTCAAGCGTGTCTTCGCCGAAGGAGCCACTGCGTCCTACTCCATCCCCGAGCAGGGCGACGATTTCGGTGAAATGTCCAGCCTCAGTTCCCTCGCTGGCGGCGGCATGTCGGGCGGTCTCGGTGGCTCAGGCACCGGTTCCGGATTTGGCAAAGGATCTGGCCTCGGCGGCGGCATGGGCACGGGTGGCGCGCTCGGAATCAAGCTTTTCGGCTTGCAGACAAGCGCGAAACGAATCGCTTTCCTTCTGGACTATAGCGGCAGCATGAGTGGCCAATTCCGCAAATTCATGGAACGCGAGCTCGAGAAGTCCTTGAAAATGGCCACTTCCGATACGCAGGTCCTCATCATACCGTGGGCAGGCCCTGCGTGGCTCTACAATCAGACGGCTCCCGAGATCATGAGTAAATGGAAGAAGGTAGATGAATACGACAACTTCGAACTGGTCGCAAGAGCCAAGCTTGATCCGCCCACCTGGATGGCGACCGATGCCTCAAACGTGAAAAAAATCATGAATGGCGTTCGCGCACAAGTGGCCGCGCCCGGTGGCACGGACTGGCGCCAGCCGTTTGGATACGCCATGGAGGCCAATCCTCCTCCCGATGTCATTATATTCATGACCGACGGGCAGATTCCGACGAAGAACGCCGACCGCGCTTTCAGAGCAATTGACAAATCGCTCAAAAAGGGGATTCGCGTCCCGGTGGTAAACAGTCTCTGGATCAAGAACAAGGACCACAACGGAGATCAACTCAGAAAGCTCGCCGAGAAATACAACGGTGAATTCCGTGAAGTTTCGGAAGGATCGACTCCCAAGGACTAGGCGTAACCTTTCACTTTTCAAACCTAAGTATGCTACAAAAGATTCCCAGAAATCCCGCGTGGCAGCCCAGGCACCACCGGCAGCCCCTGCGGTTCCGGTCGCACCGGACGCATTGAACCACCTTTTTAGTGAGGCGGAGGCCGCGTTCGCCGAGTAGGGTTATATGGGTGCTGTCCGCCAAGATCGAGGAACTTCTCAAAGGTCTCGAATCTTACAAGGATGCGCCGCTGGGGTTGCTTTATTTCAATGTCGGACTCGGAAACCTGCTGGGTGAGGAACCGGTCGAAGCGGAAGCCGCGTTCACCGAGGTAGTGTAAAGATTCGTCTGTAAAGCCCGCTACCCAGCAAAAGCTCACCGACCTCTCCCCGGCTTCCGGGGGGTGTAGGCGACCGTCCAAGACCAGATACTGAAGGTGCTCAAACCAAACCAGCACCAGCCATGAACGAATTCAGAAAGACGCTCGCCTCCTGTAAGGATTACCCCTCCAGATTCCCGGATGGCAGCTATACCGACGACATGTGTTACCGCCTCGCGTTCATTGATTTCAATGACAAAGAAGTGGACCAGTCGAACAAGACCATCAAGGATCTGACCACTTTCCTGCAGCTACATCCCGACGACACTTCCGCCGGCTCGATGTATTGCCTGCTCGCATACACCTATAAGAAGAAAACGACGGACAAGCCCAACGAGCTCGCGAAGTTCCAAAGTCTTGCCATTGAGGCTTACTGCAATGCGGTGTGGTCGGACAGCTCGGATGACGTCATCCAATACGCGCTGAATTCCGCCACCACGCTGATGTCCGACAACAAGGACTGGGCCGGCATCGCGACGATGTACAGGAATTTCCTGCAGAAAAAACGGGATAACGCACTTGCATTGCTATCCGCCACTTGGGTCGCGAAAATGAAGCCCCGCGAGGACACAGGCGCGGAAGCCGCCCAAATGTTAGCCGACGCCCTCAAATCACGCATTGGCAATCCCTCCGCCGAGCAGGTCGAGTTCCTCATCCACGAACTTATCAAAACCATCGTGCCGCGCAAAAAGGCGTCCGAGGTCGACCTCGACGCCCTCGATAAGCAGTTGATTACAATTCTCACCAAGGCGATCACCGGATAAGAAAACGCCACCACCCACTCCCGTGCGGGCCGGCATCCTCCCTAGCCAACCACGAGCAATTGTGGGTCTGAGGATTTCGGCACCACAGGACGAAAAACTGCCCCCGGTCGATCCGGCTCCGCAATTGAAACTGCCTGAGCAACCGTAACAATGAGGGGGCTCTTGATCGAGATTAATCCTTTTTTCGAAGAACCGTCGCAACTTGGATTGAACGGAGGCAATTCTCTGCAGCCACCCAAACCAGGCGGTAACTTCGAGCATGCCTACGCAGCGTCAAAGGCTGATGACCGCACGAAAGCCGAATCCGAGAGGATCATTCTCCAGCACCCAACCGGACACCTCCGGGCGGATGATCGGCGGTAGGTCCGGCATGAAACGGTTCCTTCCGTGGCCCCCTCTGTTGTGCCCAATGGTTTGGCCAAACTCCCCTTCGCTCTCGCCCCGTGGTGAGCCACTTTGCCATTTCGATCGCCTTCCAGCGAACAGATGACACCGCCTACTATCGTATTACTCGAAAATGGTTATTGAAGCTCCCATTCAAGCTGCTCATGCTCCGCCCGCTAGGTTAGAGAATGATCATGAGCCTTACGTTCCTACACACCGCCGACTGGCAACTTGGGAAACCCTTCGCCTCAATCGAGGAGCCTTCCAAACGTCACCGAGTCCAACAGGAACGTCTTCACGCGGTGCAGCGATTGAAGGAGGTGGTGGAGAAAACGGGTGCGTCGTTCGTTTTGGTGGCGGGAGACCTCTTCGACTCGTCCCATGCGACGAAAGCGACGGTGTCCGCTGCATGTGCCGCGATTGGATCCCTGAAAATCCCGGTGTTGGCAATTCCCGGAAATCACGATCACGCCGGGCCGGGCAGCATCTGGGAGCAGGAGTTTTTCAAACGCGAACAGCAGCAGCTCGCTCCCAATCTCCGGGTAATCCTCACCCCGGAATCGGTGGTATTGGAAAACGCCATCATTTTCCCCGCCCCCCTCCTCCGTCGCCACGACTCGGGAGATCCTACCGCCTGGATTCGTGCAGCGCTGGAGGATCCATCATTGCCACCCGAGTTGCCGAGAATCGCTCTCGCACACGGGACCATCCAAGGATTCGGCTCCTCGCAAGAGGATGAGGACGGCGGTTCCACCGTCGTAAACTGGATCGACCTTTCTCGTCTCCCGATGGAACAGCTCGATTACATCGCTCTCGGCGATTGGCATGGGACCAAGCAGGTCGGCCCGAAAGCCTGGTACAGCGGTACTCCTGAAACCGACCGCTTTCCTAAAGGCGAAGGGAATGATCCCGGGAATCTGCTCAAAGTCACCGTCTCTCGCGGCCAGGCCCCGGCGATTGAGAAGATTTCCATCGGTCACTTTCTCTGGAAAGAATTGGAATTTCGTTTCTCCGACGACGCCAGCCTCGGTCTCTTCGCATCGCGGCTGGACGAAGCCATCGGTCAACGCGGCGACGAACATTTGCTCCTACTGTCACTTGTCGGCTCACTCGGCATCGAAGCCTCCGGGCGGTTGGAAAAAATCCTCGAATCCTGGGAAGCCCGCCTGCTGCGTCTGAAACTCGATCACCGAGTAACGATCGCACCCACCGAGGAGGAAATCATCGCTCTTACTCAACGGGCGGAAGATCCCCTCATTGCCACGGTCGCGAGCCAACTCGTCGCCCAGATCGACGGTGATGACGAGGATGCGGCCATCGCCCGGATTGCCCTCCGCGAACTCAACTCCTCCTGCCTCGCCTAAGCCCCCCCCGATGCGACTTCTTTCCGTCACTCTCCGTAACTATCGGGTCCACAAGGAACTCTCCGTTTCCTTCGATCCCTCGCGCAACCTGATCGGCGGACCCAACGAATCAGGCAAAAGCACCCTCGCCGAAGCCATCCACCGCGCGCTCTTCCTTCGCGCCAAAACCGGTGGCGGCATTCAGAAGGAAATGGCGTCCAGCATCCACCACGGAGAACCGGAGGTTTCGCTCCGCTTCGAGGCCTGTGGCGTGACATGGGAACTCGAAAAACGCTTTGCCGGCTCCAAGGGCAGCACCCGGCTAACGGGAGCCGGGATGACCGCGCTTAAGGACGAGGAAGCCGACTCCAAGCTTTCGGAAATCCTGAAAACCGAATCCGGCAGCCGTACTAACGCCAGCCAACTCGCCTCGACCTGGTCCCACCTGTGGGTCTGGCAGGGCAGTTCCGGCGAGGATCCCGCCGGGCATGCGTCCATTCACAAGGACACGCTCGTCCAGCGGCTTCAAAAGGATGGCATCGCCGCCGTCATGCAATCGGCTACCGACCAGCGGGTGCGCGAGCGCATCGCCGGCGCTTACGACGAACTCTTCACCGGCACCGGCAAACCCAAGGCCGGGTCCACGCCCGAGCTTGCCAGAGCCCAACTGGCCAACGCCGAGGAAGATCTGCAACGCACCCGGGAAACCGCCGCCCGCCTCGATCAAGCTGTCAGCGAACATGCCCGCGCCGAGAAGGAAATCGCCGAGGCTGTTTCAGTAATCCCCGGCCTTCGCGAGCAGCAGGCCGCCACCGAAGCGAAACTCACCCAGGTCAAGGAACTCCGCAGCCAGGAGGAAACGCAACTTCGCGCTTTCCAAGCCGCCACCGCGACACGCGAGCAGATTTCCAAGGATGACGCGAAGATCCTCCAGCTTCACCAACAGGTCGCAATCGCACGAACAACACTTGTTCCCGCGGAGGAAAAACAGACGGAGCTCACTCTCGAAGAAGAAACCGCCCGCGCAGCAAGCCAAGCCGCTGAAACTTCCCACCGCCAAGCCGCCGAAGCCGTGCGGCAGGCGAGGCTTCATCACGATCTGGCAACCGCCATCCTCGGAGCCTTGGAGAAATCGGAAGCTCATCAGCGCCTCGCCGTTCGATCCCGGGAAGCCGACACAGTCCGCCTCGCACTCATCGGGGTTCAGACCGAGCTCTCCAAACTCCC
>ERZ1022724.44-NODE-44-length-32788-cov-20.908410_pt1 | contig 32788 bp, 20 predicted proteins | sample MGYA00521091_ERZ1022724 | MGnify/ENA primary metagenome ERZ1022724 (study PRJEB33162, sample SAMN09537610) | freshwater metagenome | isolation source: freshwater | place: Canada:Alberta | collected 2017-07 | study: EMG produced TPA metagenomics assembly of the... | reverse complement strand
GCTCCCACCGTCCTTAACGAGATCGAGTCCCTGAGAAACCGCATCGCCGAGTTGGTCGCTCTCCCGGAAACCGATGATCCGATCATCAGCGCCTATCTTGATTTACTGGAGCCTCCCGATTCATTACGGTCGAAGCTCCAGCATTGGGCCGTGGCAGCGCGCAGCACGTTGAGTGGAAAACAGCGTCGTTCATTTGATGATGCCCGCCATGATGTGGATTGTGTGATCAAGCAGGATTGGCCCGAGGATACCCGCAGTGTGGCTGTTTTTAGCCGCGGGGGGGAGAGTCCGTATTTATTAGTTTTACCATTCAGCGCGCCATTGGAGCTCCATTTCGATGTCTCAAGCATGCCATTGATTTTTCCGTTGGTGCAACTGAAAGACCGTTTTCACCGTTTTGTTGTGGTGATTGCCACGGAGGATGCCTCACGGATTTTTGAAGTCACTCTGGGAGCGATCAGTGAAGAAATTCTAACGCAGAAGCCAGATCTTGGTGGGAGGCTTGGCCGTGAGTGGGGTCGTGAGCATTTCCATCAAAGGAAACGTGAGAGCGACCGCCGCTTTCATCAAGATCAGGTCACCATCATCACCCACCTCATGGCCAAGCGCGGGCTCAATCACCTGATCCTGGCTGGAAATCCGCGCCACGTGGCAGGCCTGCGTGAGATCTTGCCCAAGCAGATCGCCAGCCTCTTGGTTGGTGAGTTGCTGAAGACGCCGTCAGGTGGAGATTTTTCCGTGGTGTTAGGTCAAGCTGTTGACAAGTTCATCGAGGTTGAGAGCGCCGAGTCCCGCAGCACGGTTGAGCGCTTGCATGAACAGGTGAGGCGCAGGGCCCTGGCCGTCGTGGGAGTCGAGAACTCTCGCGCAGCGATTCTTGGTGGCCACGCGGCCGAGTTGGTGATTTCAGAGGAGTTACCGGTTTTGGTCCGTGAGGAGCTGACCCGGCTGGCAACCTTGCGGAATGTTCCCATTGAAGTCTGTGAGAAAGATGAACTTCTTGCGACCCATGGTGGTGTGGGTTGCCTGCTGCGTTACCGGCCCGCGGGCCTATCAGAAAATTAGATCATTAGCTAACAATTGCTTGTAATCCTGATCTAGCAGATTTAGGCTACCGCCCGCCGGGGATAAGGCAAATGATTTCCCGCGCGTCTAAAATGCATGAAGCCACCTCATAAAGCTGAAATCGCCGAGTTGGAGCCGTTTCAAGGCCTTGGAATCGAGCAAATCGTGGTGGTGGGTGATCAAGCCCAGGCGGCAGTTGCGTTTGGAGAGCTTGAGCGTGCGGGTCGGGTTGGCTTTGACACCGAGTCGAAGCCGACGTTTTTCAAAGGCCAGAAGTCGGAAGGGCCGCACGTTCTTCAGTTTTCCACCATTGAGAAGGCTTATATTTTTCTTGCCCATATCGAGGAGACCCATTCTGTGATCATCGAACTTCTCCGCGCCACGCACATCACCAAGATCGGCTTCGGCTTGGGTGGGGACCTTCATCAGATTTCGAATCGTTTCGGCCTGCGGCCGGAGTCCATTGTCGATCTTGACCGTTCGTTCAAGAAGCTGGGCTACCGGAATGCCGTCGGGGCGAGGTCGGCCATCGCCATTCTTTTCAATCAAAAGCTGCTCAAATCGAAGTCCGTCACCACGTCAAACTGGGCCTCCAAGCAGCTTTCAGAGCGCCAGCTTGTCTATGCGGCAAATGATGCCTATGCGGCGATCATGGTCTTCCACGCCTTGGAAAATCAATCATCACCGGACGGAGCGGCCGAGGGGGCGGCAGGGACCTGAGGTTACGCTTGGCGAATTTCTCTGAAATTTGCGGTTTGCAAGTTGGCAATCCGAGCATTGAATCCCGTCCTGTCCATGAGCCATCCTACCTTTCGCATTGCCATCGGCGCCGATCACGGTGCTGTCGATCTCAAGAACGCAGTCGTCAAGCATCTCAAGGCTGTCGGCCATGAGGTTCTTGATTTGGGAACCCACACCCATGATTCGGTGGATTACGCAGACTATGCGAATTCCGTTGCGCGTATGGTTGGAGACGGCACTTATGACTTCGGGATCCTTGCCTGCACGTCAGGCGTGGGCATGTGCATCGCCGCGAACCGCCACCGCCATGTGCGTGCGGCGAATGTGCGTTCTGTCGCGGAGACCATCACGACCCGTGAGCACAATGACTCCAATGTGTTGTGTCTGAGTGGGTTGTTCACCGACGAGATCACCGCCATCGCCATGGCGGACGCCTTCCTCGCCACAGCCTTTTCAGGTGGGCGCCATGAGGGGCGGGTCTGTAAATCCTCCGGCAGCCGTATTCAAGAGACGGATCCGGCGATATACGCCGCGATCACCGCTGAGGAGCGCCGCCAGCGGAACAACATCGAGCTGATCGCGTCGGAGAATTTCGCCTCGCCCGCGGTCATGGAGGCTCAAGGGTCCTTGCTCACAAACAAGTACGCGGAAGGCTACCCGGGCAAGCGTTGGTATGGGGGGTGTGAGAATGTGGATGTAGTCGAGCAGCTTGCGATCGACCGCGCCAAGCAACTTTTCGGAGCCGAGCACGCCAATGTGCAGCCCCACTCCGGGTCACAAGCCAACACCGCTGTTTATTTCTCCGTGCTCAAGCCGGGTGATAAAATCTTCACCATGGACCTCGCCCACGGTGGGCACCTCACTCATGGTCACAAGGCGAACTTTTCCGGCCGTTTTTACGATGTCACCCACTATGGGGTTTCACCGGACGATGAGCGGATCAACTACGATGAATTGGAAAAAACCGCCCGTGAGCTGAAACCCGCGCTGATCACCGTGGGAGCGTCTGCTTACTCACGAATCATCGACTTCGAGCGCATGGGCAAGCTTGCCCGCGAGATCGGTTCTTATTTGTTCGTGGACATGGCTCACATCGCCGGCCTCGTAGCCGCCGGGGTCCATCCGAGTCCATTTCCGCATGCTGATTTTGTCACCTCCACCACGCATAAATCGCTGCGTGGCCCGCGTGGCGGGATCATTCTTTGCAAGGAAGAATTTGCGAAGAAAATCGATTCCCAAGTATTCCCGGGCATCCAGGGTGGGCCGTTGATGCATGTGATTGCCGCCAAGGCAGTATGTTTTGGCGAGGCGCTCAAGCCTGAGTTCAAGGAATACTCCGCGCAAGTCGTCAGGAACGCGCAGGCCATCGCCGCCCGCCTCACGCATCATGGGTTCCGCATCTGCTCAGGCGGCACGGACAACCACGTCATGCTTGTCGATCTCCGCAACAAGAATCTGAATGGCACCGACGCCTCCCATGCCCTCGATGAAGCGGGTATCACCGTCAACAAGAACGGAATTCCTTTCGACACCGGCAGCCCGATGAAGCCCAGCGGCATCCGCATCGGCACGCCAGCCGTCACCACCCGCGGCCTGAAGGAAAAGGACGTCGAGCAGGTCGCGGATTTCATCGCCGAGGCTCTCGCCGACCACACCAACACGGAAAGGCTCCACGCCATCCGGGAGCGCGTATTCGCATTCAACCGTGCGTTTCCGCTGCCTTGGTAACGGTTCGGGGAATCGTGCCGTGACCATTTTCCATCACCCGGGGCTTTCGCCAAGCTAGCAAGGGGCCTACATCGCCTCGTCGCAGTTCGCTTCAGCGGAAGCACGGGCCAGTCGGTCGGTTCCTAGGTAGCGCATTCGAAGATTAGCGATCACCCGATCGCGGATCGCGGCGAAACGCAGTCACGCGAGTGTGAAGTTTGTTCTGGCGTCAAAACGGAGGCTCGGTAGGTTGTTGAATCCGCAAAATTTGTGACCACTCAACCGTTCTTCTCACTCTTCGGAGATCCAGCGCAATGGCAGGTGTTTGCCTCCGGCCAATCGGAGGGGCATCTCAGCCAGATCCATGCTGCGGATGGCTCGTCCGGCCTACGGCTCAATTATGACTTCCACGGCGGTGGCGGGTTCATCGTCATCCGCCGGGAAGTTCCATTCACTCTTCCAGGGACTTTTGAAATGGGTTTTTCGCTACGTGGTGAAGGACTTCCCAACCACTTTGAGTTCAAAGTCGCGGATCCGGGGAACACCAATGTCTGGCGGCGATTGCACGAAAACATGGAGTTGCCGGAGTCATGGACGGACATCCGTTTTCATGAGCGCGACCTGCCTTTTGCCTGGGGTCCCGCTGGCGGGGGCGCGCCGACCGCTGTCGGCTCGGTGGAATTCGCGATCGTCGCTGGCAGCGGCGGCAAAGGAGTGTTGGAATTGATGGCTCCATTTTTTGAAGACCAGGGGCTCCAGAAACCTCGCTCGATCAGCGCATCAAGTCATCAAAGCGGCTTCCCGCCGGGAGCCGTTTTTTCCGAAGATTCCCATACAGGCTGGCGGGCGGCTACGGAAGACCCAACCCCGCAGTGGCAGGTTGACTTTGGAAAATCACTGCGCTTCGGGGGCTTGGTCATCACCTGGCCTGACTCACTGCCCGGACGGAACTTCGTCGTGGAGCGTTCTGATGATGGAAAATCATGGACATTGGTCCATCATTGCCCGTCCGCGCTCGGCGCAAAGACCCACATTCCAACACCGGACACCCAGGCTCGCCATCTACGTTTCACATTTGCGAACAGCGCCTGCGCCGCATTCTGCGCCTTGGCCATGCGGCAGGATTCCTTTTCCAGAACGCCGAATGAATTCGTGCATTCGGTCGCGGCGGATTACCCGCGCGGGTGGTTCCCCCGCTACTGGCTGCGCGAGCAGTCGTACTGGACGCCCGTGGGCGGACCGGAGGGAAAGCGGCGGGCGTTGATTAACGAGGAAGGCCTTATCGAAGTGGATGAGGCCGGGTTCTCGCTGGAACCCTTCGTGATCACAGCCGGGAAAAACATCACATGGGCGGACGTGAAGTGCACCGCCCGTTTAGCGAAAGGAGGAGCACCGGTTCCCTCCGTTGTCTGGAACACCGAGGGCCTTGTGTTGGAAATCCTGCCTTGGGTCGACGGCGGCGCGGACGACCTGACGCTCCATGTGACCTATCGGCTGACTTGTGATAAACCGCAGTTAGAAACCCGCTTGATCGTCTCCGTGCGCCCCTTCCAAGTGAACCCACCATGGCAGGCGTTCCGCAATCTTGGCGGACGCAGTCCCATTCACCAGCTTACTTGCAAAGAAAACGGGGTGCTGGTTGAGGGCAGGCAAGTCATCGTCAAGCCGCATCCCGATACAAGCGGTGCCGGGGCCTTTGAAGAGGGTGGCGTGCTGTGGACTTTGGCACAAGGAGAGGTTCCACCATCCCAAGAGATCGATGACCCCTGTGGACTCGCCTCCGCAGTCATGGAATGGAGCTTACCCCATGGCGTGTCAGTGATGGAAGTGACCGTCTCCGTTCCCTATTTCGAAAAAGCCAGGCTCTCCACGCCGAGCGGCAGAGCGAAGGCCCTTGCCCGGTGGAGGAAGACTCTTGGAACCGTGGAGTGGCGGGTTCCGAAATCCGCACAGCCCGCGTTTGATGCCTTTCGCACGGCGGCCGGTCACATCCTGATCAACCGCGACGGTCCCGCGATCCAGCCCGGCCCACGCCGCTACACACGCTCGTGGGTGAGGGACTGCGTGATCATGGGTGCAGCCCTTGCCAAGGCCGGGCTGCCATTCGCGCTGCATGAGTTTCTCACATGGTATGCTGATTTCCAACGCGAGGACGGATTCATTCCCTGCGTAGTTGATCGCGACGGTGTCGATTGGCTCGTGGAGCATGACAGTCACGGTCAATTCTTATGGGGCGTGCGCGAGGTTTATCGAGAAGGAGGCGACTCCGAATTCCTCGGGAAAATGCTGCCACATGTCCACAAGGCCGCATCTTATCTGACCGCGCTGCGCGCCGAACGCATGACTGAGGATTACCGAAAGGGTGCTCAAGCCGCCTGTTTTGGCTTACTCCCGGAATCCGCCAGTCATGAAGGCTACCTTGCCCACCATGTGCATTCTTACTGGGACGATTTCTGGGGAGTCCGCGGGCTGGAAGCAGCTGCGGATCTCGCCGAAACCGCAGGCGATCTATCCGCATCTAACCGCTGGAGGTCCGAAGCTGTCCGCTTCCAAGAAGACCTGCTGCGCTCCATTGACAAAGTCATCTTGGAGAAAAACCTGGAATACATTCCAGGATCTGTCGAATGGGCAGACTTTGATCCTACCGCAACATCCAACGCTGTTGCGATGCTGGACTTCGCGACCGCGCTGCCGGCCGCCCCGCTTGATGCGATGCTCGCTACCTACCTTGATGGTTTCCACCGCAAACACCGTGGGGAAATGGTATGGACGAACTACACCGCCTACGAGATCAGAATCATCGGTGCCTTCGTCCGCCTTGGGAAACGTGACACCGCAAACGAATTGCTCGATTTCTTTCTCTCAGACCGCCGGCCGATCGAGTGGAACCAGTGGCCGGAAATCACTTGGCGGGATCCACGCTCCCCGGGGCATCTTGGCGACGTTCCCCACACCTGGATCGCTGCGGAGTATCTGCTAGCACTGACATCGATGGTGGCGGCGGAACGTGAAGCAAGCGCGGAGTTGGTTCTCGCGTCCGGCATGCCTTGGGCATGGATTTCGGAGACTGGGGGATTTTCCGTCCGGAAGCTGCCAACTCGTTTCGGGCCTCTTGACTTCAAGATCCGGTCGCGCGGCACGAACAGCATCCTTGTTGATATCAGCCAACTGAACACCCTGCCAGCGGATGGTCTCACCCTTGTTCCGCCGTTGCCGGAAGGGAAGCGGATCACCGCGGTGGAGTGCCGTCCGGAAAGCCGTTGCCGCATGGAATCCAGCGGCAAATCCGTTAGAATAGAAAGCCTGCCATTTGTCGCCGAGTTCCACCTCGGAGAGAGAGACATTCTTGGGGTGTGAATCCCACATGCGCTGATTCGCACCATTCTCCGAGCCGCTAGCTTCGGGGGATGGAGGCACTTAGAGTTCTTGCGAATGATCGCGGGCGGATTGGATGGCGGTGACGGCGATGGTATAGATGATGTCATCCACCAGGGCTCCGCGTGAGAGATCATTGACCGGTTTGCGCAGTCCTTGCAACACAGGCCCGATGCTCACAAGGTTGGCACTGCGCTGGACCGCCTTATAAGTGGTGTTACCGGTGTTGAGGTCTGGAAAGACAAAAATCGTGGCCTTGCCGGCGACCGGGCTATCCGGGGCCTTGGTTGCGGCGACCTCGGCGATGGCCGCTGCATCGTATTGGAGCGGCCCATCGAGCAGAAGGTCAGGGCGGAGTGATTTGGCAATCGCCACCGCCTGCCGCACTTTTTCCACATCCTCGCCACTGCCTGACTCGCCGGTGCTGTAGCTGATCAAGGCGACGCGGGCCGGTATGCCGAACTGCTCGGCGGTTTCAGCACTCTGGATGGCGATGTCTGCGAGGGCTTCTGCATCAGGGTTGGGGTTCACCGCGCAATCCCCATAAACCAGCACCTGTTCCGGCAGACACATGAAAAACACGGAGGAAACGACCCTTGCCTGCGGGTGGGTCTTGATGAGTTGGAGCGCAGGCCGGATGGTATTGGCGGATGAATGCACGGCACCGGAGACCAATCCGTCCACCTCGCCCAGAGCCAGCATCACGGTGCCCAGCATCACGTTATCTTCCAGTGCTTCAAATGCGTCATGTTCGCTGAGGTTTTTGTGTTTCCGCATTTCAACGAGCGGCGCGACGTAGCGCTGACGCTGGGCGGCGGCATCGAGAATCTCGAGTTCATCCGGCAGAATGATGCCATGGGTCGCTGCAATCCGGCGAATCTCAGCGGGATTTCCTAACAAGACACAACGGGCGATCTTGCGCTGGTGACAAGCGACAGCGGCCTGGATGGTGCGGGGCTCGTCCCCCTCGGGGAGAATGATGCGCCGGTCCAGCTTGCGCGCCCAGGATGCGAGTTTATGCCGGAATGCCGCGGGAGACATGCGGATGGCGAGCTCGACCTTGCAGCGGTTCTCCAGCTTCGCGGCGGAGATATGGCGGGCGATGAAGTCCATCACCAGGTTCATCCGCTCGGTATCATCCGAGGGAACTTCGGGGCTCAACTGGGAAAGATTGAGAACGGTTTGGTAGCTCCCCGTTTTCACCTTGAGAACAGGCAGGCCTGTCTCAAGGGCGCGGTGACAGAGATTCCATAGACTCGGATTGGGAGGCGAATCTCCTGTTAGAACAATACCCGCAAGCGGCACTCCATTGACGGCAGCAAGCGCTGCGGCAAGAATGACATCTTCCCGATCTGACGGCATGATGAGCAAGGCTCCCGAAGAAAAGACATGATGGATGCTCGATACCGGGCGAGCGCAAAGCGCCATGGACCGGACCCGCCGCTGGTGCATATCTCCGGCAGAGACAACCTCCGCTTTCAAAGGACGGACCACATCCGAGACGCGGAATGACTTCAGCCTGCTGTTCAAGGGGATGGCTCCGAGCATTTCAAACTGACCGCTTTTAAAAAGCGAGCAGCCAGCCACGAGACGGTCCACCGCAGCGGTGACGTCCTCTTCCGAGCCGGCTTCTGCGCTTTTCCCGTCAACCGGGGAATCCACGACCGGCACGACTCCGCTCGTTTGCTCTTCCAGGGTCCTGCCGATCTTGTTGATGATGCAGCCGATGAGTTTGGGGTTTTCAATGCCACCGTAGAGCGCGGCGTGGGTTTCCACTTTTCGCTCGAACTCCAGCGGGCATTCGTCGCCCAGAGTCGTGACGAGGATGACCTCCGCATCCAGACTGCTGGCCATGAGCCGGTTCAGCCGGTTGTTGAAAGTGCGACCCGGGGCGGGCAACAAGCCCTCGACGATGACCACATCCGCGTCCTTGCCCGCTTCAGCGATTTTTTCGACGACCCGCTCCATGAGATCTCCCGTGTGGTTCTCCCGCACATCATCATCCGCATCCTCGATGGGGATCGATTCGGGCGGGGTGATCCCCATCGTGGTCCGGATGAAAAGGGCGGATGGGTCCGGCTCGCCACCGCCAAGATCGGATTGGGTGATGGGCTTGCAGAAGCCGACACGGATTCCACGGCGATCAAGCGCACGGACGACCCCCAGACAGACCGAGGTGAGGCCGGCTCCGCTATCAGATGCGGCGAGAAAAAAAGTGTGTTTCATGGCCGGGGAAGATCGGTTAGGGAAATCAGACACAGCGCTTCGCGGGCGATCATGAGTTCCTCGTTGGTGGGAACGACCAGGCAGGGAATACGGCTGTTAGGTCCACTGATCCATCCATGGTTGGATTTTCCGTGGTTCGCATTGTCTTCACAATCCAAGGAGACCCCAAGGATTTTCAGATGGGCGACCGTAAGTGCGCGGACCTCGGAGGAATTCTCCCCGATGCCGCCGGTGAACACCAGCGCGTCGAGCGAATCAAGTCCAGCCATCAGCCCGCAAATGGATTTCGCAAGGCGGTAACAGAACACCTCGATGGCCAGCTTCGCACGCGGGTGGCCGGCGCGTGCCGCGTCAGAGAGGGTCCTCATGTCATTGCTGAGTCCGGAGAGACCGAGGAGGCCGCTGCGTGAGTTCAGTATGGTGGTGATTTCGCCAAGGGGCATCCCGGTTTGATCGTGAAGAAACTGGTGCAATGCCGGATCGACATCACCACTGCGCGTTCCCATGACGAGGCCCTCACCGGGGGTGAGTCCCATGGTCGAGTCCACGCTGGCACCGTTCTTGACCGCGCAGGCGCTGCAGCCGTTTCCAAGATGGATGGTGATCAAGCTCGTGTGCTGGGGCGGCTTACCCAGGATTCCCGCTGCTTCCAGAGACACATAATGGTGGCTGGTCCCATGGAACCCATAGCGGCGGATTTGAAGATCCTCGTAATAGTGAAATGGAATCGCATAGAGAAACGCCTTGGCCGGCAGAGTCTGGTGGAATGCGGTGTCGAAAACAGCGACCTGCGGAAGATCCGGAAAAAGCTCGCGAGCCACTCGAATACCGATCAAGTTCGCCGGATTATGCAAAGGAGCCAGGCTGCTGCATTCTTCGATCGCAGAAAACACCCGCTCATCAATCAAGGCGGAGCGGGTAAACCTTTCACCCCCATGCACGATGCGGTGTCCGAACCCACAGGGCTTCAAGTCACCCAGCTCCGCCACGGATTTCTGAAGCGCGGTATGATGCGATCCCCAGGGAATCGCCAGGACCTCGGATCGCCCGTCACGCGTGAGGGTCAAAACGGCATCGGGACGATCGAGCCTCTCGGCGAGCCCTTTGAGCAGCACCGTCTCCCCAGCGAGCGAAAACACCGCAAACTTTAACGAAGAGCTGCCACAGTTGATGACGATGAGGCATTCCACAGCGTTGGGAAGATTGATTTCCATGGTGCATGTTAGATGATTGATATTCCACGCAAGGATGAATCGCTGCGATTTGGCGATTCCCACCCCGTCACCGGCCGGGCTGCTTGAATGCTGAGCCCGCCCCATCGATCATCAAGTGGATTTTTTCTGGAACCCGCAGCGAAAAACCGTGAGACGTTGACCAAAGGTCCAAGTTGACACTTCCGGGGCATTCCACTATTCCAAGACGGTAGGCGGCATTTCCTTATCCAGCTAGCCCGGCTGTGGCATCCGTTGCCGCTTTGCCTGGATTTAACCACGGCTGCATTTGAACCACCATCACCGAGCGAATTTGAAAATGAAACATCGAATAGCCACCAACCGCGAACGCCATTTTTTTACCTTCAGAACTGGGATATTCATCGTGGCCGGCTTGGGCCTTGGGGCGTGTAAGAAGCCCGAAATCGCCACGCCACCGCCACCTGTGGTGGAGGTGGTGGACATCGTCACTTCCGAGGTCCGCCTGTCCTCGACACTGATCGGTCAGTTGGATTCCCCACAGAATGTCGAAATCCGCGCCCGCGTGGAAGGGTTCGTGGATCAGGCGCCTTTCAAAGAAGGCTCCGAAGTCAAACAAGGAGATGTTTTATTCGAGCTCGATCAAAAGCCATTTCTTGAGAAGCTTGCCGCCGCAAACGGTGCCCTTGGAGAAGCCAAGGCAGCGCTGAACAAATATCAGAAAGATGTGGACCGGCTCACCCCACTTGCCCAGCGGAAGGCGATCCCCCAGCAGGACCTGGACAATGCCCTGGCGTCGGTGGATGTCGGCGAGGCCGGAGTCGTCACGGCCCAAGCCCGGGTGGAATCTACCCAACTCGATCTTGGCTACTGCACGGTCAAGGCACCCATCACCGGCCTGATCGGAGCCTCCCAGGTCGCGATTGGTGAACTGGTCGGCAAGGGCGAGCCCACCTTGTTAGCCACCATTTCCACCCTCGATCCCATCTGGTTCTATGGCAATGTCAGCGAAACGGAATACATCAGGGCCGAGACCAGAAGCCGCGAACAAGGCAGGGACGTCGCAAGCCTCCCGCTCACCTTGATTCATTCCGACGGCGTGCAACACTCCGATCAGGGACGTTTCGTCTTCATCGACCGCGCCGTGGACGCCAAGACCGGCACCCTGCGGGTCCGGGCCGAGTTTCCTAACAAATTAAAACTCCTCCGTCCCGGCATGTTCGCTCGCGTGATTGTGGACTTGGGCACCCGCAAGAACTGCGTTGAGGTTCCCCAGCGTGCGGTTGTCGAGTTGCAGGGCAAGAATTTCCTCTGGATCATCACCCCGGAGAACACGGCGACCCAGCGCCCGGTGAAAGTGGGTGAGCTCAACGGATCAAACGTCATCATTCTCGATGGCCTGAAAGCTGGCGAGCGGATCGTCGTCGAAGGTCTGCAAAAAGTCCGCCAAGGCGCGCCAGTCAACGCCATGACCGCCACCCAGTTGGCCGCCATGAAGTCCGCACCTGCCGCACAGGGTAAACCATCCGAAAAATAATCCATCATGGCCGAATTCTTCATCCGCCGACCCATCGTGGCGATGGTCATCTCGATTGTGACCTGCATCGTCGGGCTCATCTCACTTTCCCGACTGCCGATCTCGGAATACCCAAATGTCAGCCCCACGCTGATCCAGGTCACTTCAAGTTACCGCGGCGCGGCCGCTGAGGCGGTCATGGAATCCGTGGCCACACCGATCGAGTCCAAGGTCAACGGCGTGGACAAGCTGCTCTACATGCAGTCCTACAACTCGAACGACGGCAAGATGATCCTCAACGTCACCTTCGACGTCGGCACCGATGTGGACATCATGCAGGTAAACACGCAGAATCGCGTGGGTCAGGCGGAGGCCCAGTTGCCAGATGCCGTGAAACGCGAAGGCGTGGTCACGAACCGCTCCAGCCCGGACATTCTGTTAGCCATCGGCCTGTCATCTCCAAAGGGCACCTACGACGGCGTGTTTCTTGGAAACTATGCCGACATCAACCTTGTCGATCAGATCAAGCGGGTCCGTGGCGTAGGCGACGTGAAAAACTTCACCGCTCAGGATTACGCGATGCGGATCTGGCTGGACCCTGGAAAACTCGCCTCACTGGGCATCGCGCCCACCGATATTTCCAACGCCATCAAGGAACAAAACGCCCAGTCCCCTGCCGGCAGAATCGGTGCGGAACCCGCACCGGCAGGCCAGGAAAGCCAGTTCAACGTCCGTGCCCAGGGCCTTCTCAAGGACCCGAAGGAATTCGAGGAAATCATCGTCCGTGCGAGCGCGGATGGCCAACAGGTGAAAATCAAAGACGTCGGACGTGTCGAGCTTGGCGCGCAAACCTACGACCTCCGCGCCCGCTTGGATGGCGCGCCCGCCGGTGGACTCGGCGTCTATCTGGCACCCGGGGCCAATGCCCTCGATACCGCCGCCAACGTTAAAAAAATCCTGGAGGAAGCCAAACTGCGCTTCCCGCCCGATATGGACTATAGCATCACCCTCGACTCGACCTTGCCGATCAAGGCCTCGATGGAGTCCATCGTCCACACACTCTTTGAAGCGATCATTCTGGTGCTCATCGTGGTGTATATCTTCTTACAAAGCTTCCGCGCGACCATCATCCCCATGCTCACCGTGCCGGTATCCCTGCTTGGGGTGTTCATCGCCTTCCCGATGCTCGGCTTCAGCGTGAACACCCTCACCATGTTCGGCCTCGTCCTCGCGATCGGGATCGTGGTGGATGACGCCATCGTCGTCGTCGAGGCGGTGCAGCACCACATCGAGCACGGGCTCTCGCCGGTCGATGCGACCCGCAAGGCGATGAAAGAGGTCTCCGGACCGGTGGTGGCCATCGCGTTGATTCTCTGCGCGGTATTCGTGCCGGTGGCCTTCATGGGCGGCGTGACCGGGCGCCTCTATCAGCAGTTTGCGATCACCATCGCGGTATCGGTGATTTTCTCGGCGATCAATGCGCTCACGCTCAGCCCTGCGCTTTCCGCATTACTGCTTCGCAAGCCAAGTCCCGGCCGTGGCCCGATCGCCTGGTTTTTCAAGAAGTTCAACGCCTTCTTCGACTGGGTCATCGAGCGTTATGGCAGGATCGTCGGCGGGCTGACGCGCAAGGCCACCTTCTCGATGCTTTTGCTCGTCATCGTCTGCGGCGGCATCTATGGCCTCGGAAAAATCGTGCCCGGAGGATTCATCCCGGACGAGGACAAGGGCTACCTGTTCGTGGCCATCGAGCTACCGGAAGGAGCCTCCCTGCAGCGCTCTGACGAGGTGCTCAAGCAGGTCGAGAACGTCGTGAACAACACCCCCGGCGTGCGCTCCGCCCTCGCGATCGGCGGCTTGAACATTCTGAACAACCTGAACGTCCCGAACGCCGCGCTCATGTTCGTAGGCCTTGATGACTGGAAAGAGCGCGAGTCTCCCGAACTTCATGCCAAGGCCATTGCCGCGCGCTGGAACAAGAAGTTTGCGACCATCCCCAGCGCCCGTATCTTCGCTTTTGGACCACCGCCACTCCCTGGCTATGGCAACGTCTCCGGGTTCACCATGCAGCTCCAAGACCGCTCCGGCGGCGACGTCGAGCAACTCGCCACCATGGTCAGCCAGGTGCAGGCGGCCGCCGCAAAACGTCCGGAAATCGGCCGTGTGACCACCACCTTCAACCCCGCCACCCCGCAGGTCAAGGTGGAGATGGACCGCGAAAAGGCCCGCACGCTCGGCGTTCCGGTGGACAGCGTTTTCCAAACCTTGCAGGCCTATCTCAGCGGGATGTATGTCAACGACTTCGTGAAATTTGGCCGGGTTTACAAGGTCTTCCTCCAGGCGGAGCCCGAGTTCACGAACAAACCGGAGGACATCGGGAAATTCTATGTGCGCAACAGCAACGGCGGTATGGTCCCGCTCAGCACCTTGGTGAACATCACCAAGATGTCCGGCCCTAACTTCGCCACCCGCTTCAACCTCTACCTATCCGCAGAAATGATGGGCGCGCCCGCTCCCGGCTACAGCTCCGCCCAAGCTCTCAAAGCGATGGAAGAAGTCATGGCAACCATGCCGGCGAATGTCGGTTATGAGTGGTCAGGACTGACACTTCAGGAAAAGAAATCCGAAGGCCAGGCGGGGCTGATCTTCGGCATGGCGATTATCTTCGTGTTCCTGCTCCTTGCCGCGCAGTATGAAAGCTGGTCGCTACCCTTCGCCGTTCTCCTCTCAGTGCCTACGGTGATTTTCGGAACCATGGTCGGCTTGCTTCTCAACAAGTATGAAATGAACGTCTATGCACAGGTCGGCCTGGTGATGCTCATCGGCCTAGCAGCGAAGAATGCCATCCTCATCGTCGAGTTCGCAAAGATGAAGCGCGACGAGGGGATGCCCACCTTGGAAGCCGCCTTGGAAGCTGCAAAACTCCGCCTGCGCCCTATCCTGATGACCTCCTTCGCCTTCATTCTCGGTTGTGTCCCCTTGATGTTAGCGACGGGTTCGGGAGCTGCATCCCGCAGCACCATGGGGACCGGCGTGGTTTACGGGATGACCATTTCCACGCTCATCGGCCTGTTTCTCATTCCGGTGTGTTATGTCTTCGTCCAGAAGTTTTCCGACAAGAAAAAGACCGAGGAACCGCAGGCTTCAGAGTGAATCGTGGGTCTCTGATTTCCGGACATCATCTTCTACAAGTGCTGCGGCTTGAGCAAAGTGCCGCAGATTCTCCGCACTGAGTTCCGCCAGTGACGGTTGAGGCGGATCAAACCACGCGGCAGAACCTCCATCCTTGTCGCGGAAGCGACAAGGATGGTGACGGGAGAACCAACCGGCCGGGTCCTGGGAGGACTCAGCTTTCGAAATAGGTGTAACCGGCAAGACCCTCGCGGAAGAGATCCAGGATCTCGCGGCGCTCTTTGGGGGAGATCCTGCCCTCGGTGACAGCCTTTTCCGCGAAGATGCGGAAGCGGCTGACCAGTTCCTTGGGGTCGAACTCCACATAACTGAGCACATCCGCCACCGTATCACCTTCCACCTCATGGGTGTAAACGGCTTTGCCATTCTCGAGGTGCACTCCGACCACATTGGTATCGCCTAACAGGTTATGGAGATCTCCCAGTGTTTCCTGATAGGCTCCGACGAGGAAGACGGCGAGGTAGTAGGGCTCATCCTGCTTGAAGTCGTGCAAGGGGAGGATTTTGGCAACGTCCTCCTTGTCGATGAAGCGGTCGATCTTGCCGTCGCAATCACAGGTGATATCCGCCAGCACGGCGCGGTGGCGGGGTTTTTCATCAAGCCGGTGGATGGGCATGACGGGGAAGACCTGGTCGATGGCCCAGGAGTCCGGCAGGGATTGGAACAAGCTGAAGTTACCGTAGTAGAAATCCACCAGGGTCGAGGAAAGTTCCCGGAGGTCCTCGGGGATGTCATCGAGCTCGGCGATGAGGTTGGAGATTCGGGTGAGGATGTGCCAGAACCATGCTTCCGCAAGGCCACGCTCCCGCAAGGTGGCGGCACCGTAGAAAAACTGGGCGCGCATCTGGTCGCGGTAATACATGGCGTCATTGAAGCACTCCTGAAGGTTTTTCTTATGAATGACCTTGTTGACCTCGATGATGTTCATGAGGTTCTGCGGAGCGTTTTCAGGAATGGGCGGGGCTTCCTCGCTGGTTTGGGCGCTGGTGACGTCCAGGATATTGAAGACCAGCACCGAGTAATAGGCGACGACGGCCCGGCCGGACTCGGAGATCAGGTTCGGGTGGGTGACTCCGGCCTTGTCGCAGATTTGGGAAATCACCTCCACGATGTCCGTGCAGTATTCCGCCACGGAGTAGTTGCAGGAAGAGTGGAAGTTCGTGTGTGAGCCGTCGTAATCCACGGCCATGCCACCGCCGATGTCGAGCACGCCCATGGGGGCGCCTTCCTTGACAAGGTCGCAATACATCCGGACGGCCTCGGTGGCTCCTTCGCGGATGGCGGCAATGTTCGGGATTTGTGAACCCTGGTGGTAATGAAGCATTTTCAGGCATCCGATGTAGCCGGAGTCCTTGAGGCGATCCACCACGGCGATGACTTGGGAGGCATTGAGGCCGAAGACGGATTTATCACCCGCGCTGTCCTGCCAATGTCCCGAGCCTTTGGTGGACAGCCGGACGCGGACGCCGAGGTTTGGCAGGACGCCGATTTTGCGCGAGCGCTCAAGGATGAGGTCGAGCTCGCTTGGCATTTCCAACACCAACATGACCCGCAGGCCCATTTTCTGGGCGTGGAGCGCGAGGTCGATGAATTCCTCGTCCTTGTAGCCATTGCAAATCAGATAGGCCTCGGGATCATGCATGTGGGCAAGAGCGGCGATGAGTTCCGGCTTGGATCCAGCTTCAAGGCCGTAGTGATACTTTTTCCCAAACTCGGCAATTTCCTCGATGACCTGGCGCTGTTGGTTGACCTTGATGGGATAGACGCCGCGATATTCGCCCCGGTATTTCGAGTCCTTGATGGCCTTGTTGAAGGACTCGTTGATCTCGGTGATGCGCGAGTGGAGAAGGTCGCGGAAGCGGAGCAGGACCGGCAGATGGGTGCCGCGGTCGCGAAGTCCGTCGATCACCTCGTAGAGCGAGACTTCTGCCTGGGCGTTGTCGTCCTCAAGGCGGACGGTGACGTGGCCCTGTTTATTGACGCCGAAGAATCCGCTGCCCCAGGTGTTTACTCCGTAGAGTTCGGCGGATTTCTGAGAAGTCCAAGCGGTCTCGGGTTTACGCTTGGGGGATTTGGCAGGCGCGGCGGCGGTGGCGGGCGGGGTCATGGATGAACGGTGGGAAAAAAGGTTTAGGGTCCGGGTGGTTTCCAACCCGGGAATTCGGCTTGGAGTTTTTCGGTGTATTTTGCGGCTTCGGTCAGGTCACCTTGCTGTTGCAGCGCTTGAACGAGTTTTGAAAGGGCGAGGGGGTTGAGTTCCTTGTCGTCGTGGAACTGGACGACGACCTGGTATTTCCCGGCAGCGGTTCTAGGATCGCCCGCCTTGAGTTCAAGGTCGCCGATGAGGATGTTCAAGCCGGCGCTGGTGTGGCCTTGGGGGCGGAGGGCAAGTGCTTCATCGGAAGCCTTGCGAGCTTCTGCGGGGCGGTCGAGCATCAGCAGGGCGCGACCACGGTCTAACAAACCATCGGCTTTCCAACCGAGATCTTCTTCGACGGCGAGCAGGTGGTTCACGGCGGTGAGCGCAGCTTCCGCATCGCCGATTTTCAGCCGCGACTTGGCGAGGTAGCGCCAGACTTCCTTGGGGGTCTCGCGGGGTTCTTCGGGGTTGGAGACTCGGGTGAGAAACTTCGCGGCCGATTGGAAATCCCCGGCGTTGTAGGACTGCATGGCAGACCATTGGATCGTCTGGTCCGGGATATCTGCGGCGTATCCGCCCTTGATGGCGAGATTGATTTCCGCAGCGAGGCTTGAAGGGTTTTGTGAGGCGAAGTAGCCGAGCACGAGGAGCAGGCCGGCGTGTTTGCGGTATCCGTCGGGGTTGAGTTCACGGGCTTTTTCGAGGTAGGGTGGTGAGTCTTTGGCAAGATTGGTTTTCACCAGGCCCCAGCCGATCCAGTAGTTGGCCTCTGCCTGCAAGCCGTCGCTGAGTGTTTTGACATTTTTAAGAAGCCCTTGATAACGAGTCATCATGTCGGGAACATTGTTTTCCGAGCGGCGCAGACGTGCCGACTCCAGCCATGCGAATCCGGACAAATCCGCAGGGGTCTTGGAGTTGTTGATGAGGAGATCAAAGTCCGCAATCGCCTTGGCCGGTTCCGCGCTTGCAGCGTAGGCGCTCGCACGCTTGGCGATGGCCGAGGGGACCCGCGAGTCTTGAGGATACTGGGTGATGAATTCCCCCAGCGAACGCACCGCCCCTTGGGCATCGCCTGCTTCTGATAGACACCAGCCGCGCTGAAACAGGAGGTTCTGGCGGTTTTCTTCCGTGAGCACGGTGGCGTTGATTTCATTATACACCTGAGCCGCCTCGGTAATCATTTTATTGGAGAACAGGGTTTCAGCCTTCATCATCAGGGCGGTGTGGATGCGGGGATCATCCTTGCGTGATTTTTGATAGAGCTGGAGGAAGGCGTCGACCTGGTCCGGCAGGTGGCGGCCTTCGATTTGGAAGAAGCACAGGAGCCGGTAGTAGGATGCTTGGAAGGCCATGTCGGACTCCGGCTTGACCAGCTTCTCGACATCGCGGAAGAGTTGGAGGCCTTCCGTGGGGAGCTTGAGCCGCATGTAGGCCCGGGCGGCGATCATGAGTCGGGTTGCTTCTTTTTCCCCTTCCCCTTTCACGGAGCTGCGGCGGAAGATATCGATGACTTCGCGGTATTCCTTTTTGGCGAAGTGGTTGCCCATCAATGCGGTTTGGGCGTCCGGGCGGAAGTCTTCCATCCCCGGGGTGCTCAGGATCAAACGCAGGTATTTTTCGGAAAGATCGGTTTGATCCAGCTTGGTGCTGGTGAGAGCCGCATGTAGCGCGGCCTCCCCACGAATTTTTGGCAGATAGGGAGCGGCGACTACCTCTTCGAAAATGGCAAGTGCTTCGGTAAGTTTGCCTGCCTTGAGCGTGAGGTGACCGAGGGCGACCTTGGCCTGTGGCGCGAACAGGCCACCAGCGGGATCCTCGATGACTCTCCGGAAGGATGCGATGGCTTCCCGATCGCGGCCGAGCAGTCGATAACAATTTCCGGCGAGGTAGTTTCCGCGGGGACGTTCTTCGGGTTTGGCCGCATTCGCCGCAAAGCGCTCAAACATGGGAGCGGCAAATGCATACTCCGACTTGTTATAGTAGTCCGCAGCCAGGGTGTAAGCCGCCGCCGCCGCCCACTTGCCTTTACCATAGCGGTTGAGCAAGGTGCTGAAGCAGCGTTTTCCTTCGTCGATCTGGCCGGACTGGTAATAACTGTTTCCAAGATACCACCATGCCATCTCGGCGTTGGGATGATTTGGGAAATGGTTCAGGTAGTCTGCGAAGATTTGCCCGGCACGCTGGAAATAGTCGATCCTGCTGGCTTGATCCACGCTGGCTTGGGCGCTGTCGTAGAGATTTTTGCCACGCATGAAGAAGTCGTTTGCGGCATCGACTCCGAGAGTTGGGTCCACAGCCTCGGCCCGCGGAATCTGCGCGATTACGGGGCTGGCGAGCAGGAAGATGGAAGCGATGGTGCTTTTCAAGAGGAGGAAGAGCTTGGTGCGGTTTGAGGCGTTTGCCAAGCCAATCACTTGGCGGGTTCCGGGCGCTGGGTGGCGAAGGAGATGTTCCAGATTCCGGCCTTTTGGCAGGTATCGATGACCTCGACGATGCGCTGGTAGGCAACGCCTCCATCACCGCGGATGCGAACGGGTTGATTCTTATACTGTTTGGCGATTGCAGAGAGTTTTTCCAAGAGTTGCGGGCGGTCGACGGCCAGGCCCTCGACGCGGATGACTCCGTCCGCGAGCACATTGATGATGATTTCACCGCGTTGGCGGTCGTTGGGCTCGGCCCCTTCCTGAGCGGTTGGAACAGCCACTTTGAGCTCTGTTTCCGACTTGCTATATTGCCAACTGATGATGAAGAAGCAGAGCAGGAGCAGGAGGATATCAATCATCGGCGCCAACTGAATGGAGACTGGCGGTGGCTGACGGGTGGTGAATTTCATGCGCGTTTCACTTAAATTCCATGAACATCGGGCCGCTCGCCAACAAGTGGCGAAGCGACAGGCATGGCATAATCTTCCCGCGGGCGAAGTGAGGGTTGGGCGTAGGGTTGTGGCGCCGAAGTGGTAGACCGGTCGAACTGCATCTGGAGGATGGCAATGAAATGAGTGGCGGCGGCTTCCAGTTCAGAGGTGTATTTTTGAACTCGGCCACGGAAAATCGAGTAGAACACCAAGGCAGGAATGCTGATCGCAAGTCCGCCCGCGGTGGCGATGAGGGCCTCTGAGACGCCTTCCGCCAAGCCCATCTGCCTTACTCCGGTGCCCTCACCGGCGGAAATTTCCAAGAAGGCCTTGACCATCCCGATCACCGTTCCCAACAGACCTACCATCGGCGCGATGCCACCGATGTCGGCGAGGTAGGAGATTCGCGATGTCAACATGTTGGCCTGGTGGGAACCCTCCGCCTGCGCCACATCACGCACATTGTCAAAAGAGGTATTTGGGTTGGCAGAGATGAAATCCAGGGTTTTCTGGGTGATCCGGGCCATACACTCGTTGCGGCGGTGACTCAAAGAGTTGAGCGCGAGCAAGTCACGTTTTCTCACAAGCGTATCCACGCTGGTCATGAAGCGATCGCTGACGATGGCATTCCGGCGGATGGTCAGGAGGAATATCAAAATCAACAGAACGGTAAAAATCGACATCAAGCCGAGTGGATACATCATGACGCCTCCCTTGAGCAGGATTTCAAGAAAGTTCAGTTCCGTAGGCAACTTTGCGGGAGCTTCTGGGGCGGCGTTGGCAAGGAGTCCGGCAAGGAAAAAAACCGTGACTGAGAGATGGCAGCACTTCATGGACGTCCGTGGAGTGTAACGGAGCAAGCGGCGAACGCAAGCACGGTCCGCCGGCGATTGAAATATCCCGGATCGGGAAAGAGCGCTAGATGCCTGGCCGCCCGCCACGTTGGCCTCCACCCGTGTTGAGGAAGCGATAATATACTTCCAACATGAGGATGCAGAGGGTATTGCGGTAGAGTTCATTTCCCCCTTGTCCGTGGCCTGTGTATTTGGGCGCTTTCCAAGAACCGTCCGGGTTCTGGTTGTTGAGGAGCTGGTCCCTGAAGAGTTCGTTGTAGTGTTTCCACTCATCCCCGCCGGCCTGCATCATGGCTTGGGATTCATAATAATGGGCGTAAAGATCGGAGTCATCCGTGGACCAGTCTAACTTGCTATTTTCACGAATGTACTTCACCCCTTTGCGCACTTCGGATGCGCTTCCCTTACCCCACATTTGGAAACAAAGGACTCCCACGCCGGTGAGTGAACAATAGGTGCCGCCTCCTGACGGTCTGCCGCGCCCGTTATAACCAAAGCCACCATCTTCGCCTTGTAACTCGCTGAGGTAGTCAAGGCCCTTGTTCACGCTGCTGGAGATCCCCTTGTATTTGATACCTGTGTGGCTGCATGCTTTGAGAGCTTGCAGCTGCCAGCCGACCACGGATGAGTCGGTATGCCCACCCTCAGTTGCAAAAAGATAGGCCCAGCCTCCATTTTTGTTTTGGTTGTCGATGATGAATTGGCCGGCTTTTTCAGTCACTTCGACCAGACCGGGAATTTCGAGTTTCAGTTCTTTACAGAAGGTAAGAGCCTCGCCCAGGGCGTAGGTGGCGATTCCATGTTCGTAGCACCATCCGTTCTGAGTGAAGTTGCTTGCCAGTTTGCCTTCGTTTTTCATGCCGAAGTTGGCGAGATAGACAATGCCCTTCATGCAGGAATCACCGAATTCCTCGGATGCGGGAGTTTCGCAGTGGCCAAAGTAGGCGAGCAGGACAAGTCCGGTCATGGCAGGTTTGTTCGACCCACCCCAGGAACCGTCTGAATTTTGTTTTGATTTGAGCCAGCGCAGGCCACGGGTCACAGCCTCATCGCAGGCTGGCGTGCCGCCACTTTCCTTAAGTCGTTCGAGGCGGTCTTCCTTTGAGCAGCGTTTCCGCATGTTCTCGGGGATCAGCCCGAAGAGCTTGCCAACGCCAGCGCCCATTCCGAGTCCGCCACCGCCGAGGCCGGCTCCCTTGCCGAAGCCACTTCCTGCGCCGCCGCCCCCCAGGCCGCCGGACATGCCACCGCCGCTCAGAGAGCTGAGCGTAGACATCTCACCGAAGCTATCACCCTGCTCCGGGATGGCATAAGAAGCTGTAGCGCCTTCTGCGAAGACACGTTTGACGTTCGTGGTGGGCGTAATCTGGGCACGCTTTTTTTGAATTTGGTGCTCGGCTCCGCGTTCGCCGCCACCACCGCCGGGAGGCATGAAGTCGACCTTCTTCTCAGGCTCTTGGTAAATTTTGAAAACCCAGAATGCACCTACAAGCAATAGAATCGCATGGAAGGCTGCGGCGATGGTAAGCGAACCAGCGCCCAACTCCTGCCACCAAGAGGGCTTGGCCTCCTCGACTCGGATGAGGTTACCTTCTTCATCGTATAGCTGCATGGAAGTGGTGGATTAGAGGATTATGGGAACTGAATGGGTGGATGGCGGCAGAGGATCACTCATTGCTGCCCGCCTGGAAAGTAACATCGGTGATTTTCGCGCGACTCAAGGCGTCGAGAACGTCGATCACTCTGGAGTAAAGCGCAAGTTCGTTTGCGTAAATCGTTACCAGGACTTTCGACTTCGATGCGTCGCTTGCCTCACGCAAACTATTCAAACTGCTTGCCAGCTCGGGGAGCGCCTTTGCCTCTGGAGCGTCCAGAGGATCGTCATTGAGGTAAACCTGGCCGTCCTCTTCGATACGGATGGCGATCTCGTCGGGGAGGTCCACCGCTCCTACGGCCTCAACGCTTCCAGGGAGCTTGGTTACGTGGGCGTTTTCCACTTGGATGTTACTAGCCTGGGCGATGAAGAACAAGAGGATCACGAAGACCACGTCGATCATCGGTGCGATCTGGAAGCCGAGATTCACCTCGGCAGAACTTTTGCGGCGTTTTTTGTGTTTTTTCGTCACAATTATTTACTTGTTAGAAGCTGCGAAGGCGATGTCCGCGATACCTGCCTGCCCGATCAGGTCCATGACGCGCTGGATTTCACCCGCTGGGACTTTCGCATCCCCCCGGACGACGACGCGAAGTTTGGCGTCTCTTGAAAGGCTGTCCTTCAGAATAGGGATGGCATCCTGCCAGTTGTCGATGATGCGGTCATCCAAGACGAGCACTCCCTTGTTGGTTTGGGCATCGTGGCGGAGATTGACCGCCATCTCATGCTTGGCCATTTCCGATTCACGGGGCTTTGCATTGGGAGAGGTGGGAAGAGTCAAAAGCGCGTCAACCTTGAGAACCTGGGCGGAAGTAATCACCACGAAGAACACGAGCAGCACCAGCAACACGTCGATCATCGGAGCAATCTGGAACTCGGGTTCCCCATCACCACTACCTGCACTGGCCATAACGTTCGATTCGAAAAGGGTTGGAGTAAACGGTATACAGATCGGCATTAGCCCTCCGGAGCCTGAACCCAGTTGGGAAGCGCGGCGTAGGTTTCCTCTTGGCCGACGTCGGCATCTTTCAGATAATCGTAAGGGGCATTCCGGAAAAGGTGTTCGGTCACTTCATGAAGGTGATGGATGGCGCCTTGGAGTTTGTTACGAAGGAAGTAGAAGGCCATGAATGCGGGGATGGCGACCAAGAGACCCGCAGCCGTGGCGACGAGCACGTGACCGATGTGTCCGGCAAGTTCATTGACACCGCTGGAAAGGCCGCCGCCGCCCAAGCTTCCGAATGCGCCCTTCATACCTGCAACGGTTCCGAGCAACCCGATCATCGGCGCACAGACCCCGATGACGGAGAGGTAGTTGATCCGAGTTTGAAGAGTGGAGCTGGTTTTTTCCACGGTGTTATAGATGGCTTCCTCGGTGGCGTCCTTGCCATAGCCCACGGAGCCAAGGCCGGCGCGCATCACTTCCGCAAACGGGCTGAAGCTGCCTTTCATGGCTTGGTAAGCGGCGACGTAGTCCCCGGCACGGAACAGTTCCTGGGCGAGTGTGACGTCCTCAGGGGGAGTCATTTTCTTGACCCCGGTGCGCATCCAGACATCGATCACGAGCCACACCATCGCGATCGAGAAAACGAGCAGAATGTGCATGACCCAGCCACCTTCGTTGTAGGTGTCGAGCATGGTCGTTTTCTTGACGTTTTCCGCACCAAAAGCGGCCAGGGGCATGAAGAAGAGGACTGCGCAAATCGCTTTTTGGATCGTGTTTTTCATAAATTTCGTGGAATGAGGTTCTTGTTGGGGAATGTGAGTGGTTATTTGATACTTTCAAGTCGCTTATTTGCATCCGGAATCAACACTGTTCCGGCCGCCTGGCGGATGGCAGAATTCAGGAGCGCGACAGCCTCCTCCCGCCGACCGAGGGTGACCAGGTAGCTGGAGGCTTGAATTTCTGAAGCGGCGTTCACAATCATGCAGCCGGCGGGATAGGCACAGGGTGCGGTGAGGAACGCCTCAAGGACCTCGGCGTCCTGCTTGCTTGCCTGAGCCGCATCGCTATTGCGTTTGGCACTCTTCAGGAGCCGTGCCCGGAAAAAACTCGCATACGCGCAGATGTCGGAGGCCAGGTTATCCGTGGTAAGATCACTGAAGGCGAGCGCGCGGTCGGATACCGGGGTGGTTTCAGGCAGCATGATGGCTTTGCCAAGAGAGACAAATGGATCGATTCCCTGCGCTGGGGTCGCATCGGAGACAGCTTTACCGATTTCCACGCATTTGGCATTGTTGCCAGTCAAGGCGTAGGCGATGAGGGAGGCCCTCGCTGCTTCTAACCAGAAGTTTCCGGGGATTTTAGCGGTGATTCTTTGCTCCGCCACGATGGGCTCGACCAGCTTGAGCGCGTCAGCGGGCTTGTCCGTGAGGATCAGTGCGACGGCTTGGTTGATCTCGGGAGGTTTGGTGCCGTAGATATGGTCTGCGGAGGCAAAAGGAAAGGCTTGGCCCACATTGAAACCCGGCGCTGCTGCGATGATGGTCAGCTTGTCGCCCTGGAGAGCCACGGCATTGAGAGGAACCGAACGGCCGTTTTGAAACACGATGTTGATGGGCTCTGCGGCAGCGAGTTGACCGATAGCAGGCAACAGGGCCGAGAAGAGAAAACCGGCAAAGCGAAGTGGTGTTTTGAAAAGCGTCATGCGATTGGAGAAGTTCATTGGCCTACCTTTTCCGCTGCTTTCTTGGCACGTTCGGTATTTTTGAGTTTGGGATCGGCGACGAGCGTCTTGAGGGTTTCCTCGGCAAGTTCGCTATTCCCCATTTCAAGCAGGGTTTCGTAGGCTTGCCACGCGCCCTCGGCACAGACGTCCGGCGTGCTTTTGTAAGCGGTGAACACCCGGTTGTAAGTGCCGTGAGCTTGTTTGTAGAAATCCAACTTGGCTTCAGGAGTCTCGGCTTTTTTGGCGCGAGCACGGAAGATTCTCCCCTGAAGCAACAGCGCCTTGCCGGCGAATTCACCGCGGAAGGTCTTATCACCCGCGGTCGCGGTGGCGAGTTTCTGGGCCTCATCAAGTTGGCCCAGCTCTACCAAAGCTTCGAGTTGTCCGACCGTTGCCTCCTTGAATCGGGAAGTTCCGGGGTTGTTTTCAGCGGCTTCCACAAAAATCTTGAGCGCCTCGGCATACTGTTTGCGCTTCAGGGCGATATACCCGAGGCCCACGGGTCCTGCATCGGCAAACATCCCGTCTCGATAGCGCTCGCTCAGACGCTTGAACATGCCTTCCGCGTCGTCCAAGTCCCCCAGGTTGAGGAGGATGTCTCCGGAAGCTGCGAGCAGTGCCGGACTTAGCACTGAAGGGTCCTTCGCATTGAGCTTGGCGATCCCTGTGAGGTGCCGGTTTGATGAGATGGGATCCTTCAACAGTTGAGCAAGGCGAGCGCGGGCGTAATAAAGACGTGCGTTGGTGGTGGCGTTTTCCTGACCGGCGATCGCCTTGTTGAGGATGTCCTGAAGCTGCTTGTCCAAGGCCTCCTTGTCGACTTCAGCGGCCTTTTTACGTGGAACGATGGTTTTTACCAATTCATCGATGAGGAACTCGACCTGCTCAGCGGTCGGGTTTGCGATGCGAGATTTGAGGGCATTCGCCAGCATTTCGGCCGCTTCGGCCCCTTTGCCCTCGCGGGTCTTCATTTTGGCGACCCATGAGGCGGAAACCAGGGAGAGGGCGCTGTCTGGCTTTCTTTGAAGGAACTCTCCGTGTAAGGCGGCGATGCCGGCCCAGTCCTTGTTGCCCGAGAGGAGGGTGGTGGCGTTATCCAAGGCGTATTGGATCACGTCATCCGGACTGTCGGACCAGACGGCGTTGCGGTATGCTTCGAGTGCTTTTTGCTGGAACTTGGCGAGTTCGTCAGGCTTGTCAGAAGTTTTCTTTTTGTAGGTGTCGGCAAGCAGGCAATACATGGAACCCGCCGAACCATCCTCGGGATTCTTGGCGAGGAATGCGGTCAAATCACGGACGATCTTGTCTGTCTGGTCTTCTTCCTTATCGTTGAAATCAATGAACGAGAGCCGATAGCGCATGTCACCCGCATAGCGTCCGTCCGGGAACTTCGAGAGGTATTCCTTACAGGCGGCAAGAGTCTTCTTGTAATCGTTGGTGAGGAAGTAAGACATGGCGAGATAGTACATCGAATTCTCTACCAAGGGGCTGTTGGGGAAATTCTTGAGGAATTTGAGGAAGATCGGGTTCGAGTCCTTGAAATTGCCGTCTTGGAACAAAGACAGGCCTTGGAAAAACGTGTAGCGGTCCAACGCTTCCGATGTGGGGAACTTGGATTCAAGGCTCTGGTAGAACTTTCCGACCTCCGCCCAGTTTCCACTCTGGACAAGCACTTCTCCAGCGAGAGTTGCGACTTGCTCGACGTTCTCTGCGTCAGGATACTTTTTCAGATAGTCATCACAAAGCTCCTTGATTTTGGGGATGTCCTTGAGCTTGTTAAGAATGACAATCTCGGCGAACGCGGCGGCTTTTGCATCCGACGAAGTGGAAAACTTGTTCCGGATCATGCGGAAACAGACAAGCGCCTCTTCAAAACGATCCATGTAGTAGAGGCATCGGCCGCGCCGCATCAACAGGGCGGCATCAAGATCGGGGCGGTCGCGAACCGCAGTGAGAGCGACCTCCGCCAAGTCGATGGCAGGTTTGAGGCTTCCCACCAGCGAAGAAGCACTCGAGCGCTGCTCGATCGGCTTATCCTTCTCCAAGTTAACCCGGTTTTCCAAGATTTTGAGGTCTTTCCGTTGGGACTCGAGAGCGATGGTCTGGACATCCATGATCTGGCTGCGTGGCGGAACCGTGCGGTAAATCGCAAGAGCTGCTTCGTAGGACTGAGATCCGACCAACTCGTCGCCGCGTGCAATCACCTGATTGGCATACCAAGCAATGGCATCGCGAACGCCTGCTTGGTTGCTCAGCCGATCCAAATAGGCAATCAGATCCTCGATTTTTCCATTGTCGGCGATCAACCCAATCACCTGAACCGCAGCCGTGGTCTGCTGAGGAGAGCGAACGTCTGACCCCATGAGGCTCTTGAAAACAACCAACGCCTCCTCGCGCTTTCCGACATCCATGTAAACCTCTCCGAGCGAGAGTCCCGCCTCAGACCGATAGGTCGGATCCTGCGCGGCCATTTTCAGGGCTTCGATCGCGCGTGCTTTTTTCTCCTCAGTCCCCTGCATGATAGCGGCACGCCCGATGCCAAGATAACAGCGGCTTGCATACTCGCCCTTGGGGAATTTTTTCAAGCAGTCCGTAAAACCGGCTTCGGCTTCGGGCGCTTTCCCACCGAGCAAATTCGCGAGCCCGAGATTGAAATGAAGCAATTCGAGCGGGGCATTCTGGTTACCGCCCAGGGCCTTGAGGAGTTCCTCGATTTTGGACGCCGCCGTCGTGTAGTCTTTAGCAGAAAATGCCGCCTCAGCATCCGTGAAAAGCCGGTTTAGCGCCGCTGGCGACATGGGCGCGGCGGGTGCCCCCGGCGTCTCCTGCGCATCCAACCGGGACACCGACATCGGTCCGATCAGGCAGAGAACCGCAAGGGCGCAAACTTTCACAGGAAAAACTTGAGGGTTAACAGGCATACGAACGTGTTGGAAAGAGGAGACCCCACTTGCTTTGCTGTCAAGCTAGAATCGCCCATTCTTTCTTGGCTTTTCTCGGATCACGGCAGTGGTTAAGATCCGCGAAACACCGTCGCCCGGGAACGAATCATTTGCTTTTACAAACTCAAGCGATGATTACCATGGCGCACTCCGAATTCCTTGTGATGTCCGCACCTGATTTGAAAGCCAAGCTCCGCGACTTACCCCACCAACCCGGGGTTTACCTGATGAAAGACCGCCTGGGGTCGATCATCTACGTCGGCAAGGCTCGTGATCTGAAGCGCCGCGTATCATCTTACTTCATGGCCTCCCAGAAAATGCGGTCCAATATCAAGACCCGCGCCCTCATCGATTCGATCCATGATTTCGAGTTCCACACGGTCCGCAACGAAGAAGAGTCGCTTTTGCTAGAGGGCAAGCTCATCAAGGACTACCGTCCGCGCTACAACGTCGCCTTCCGGGATGACAAACGCTTCTTCCTCGTCAAGATCCGCCTTGCGGATACATGGCCACGCTTCCGCGCCACCCGGATGAAAAAAGACGATGGCTCACGCTACTTCGGCCCTTTTCCCCACTCCAGCGCCCTCCATAGCACACTGGAGTGGCTCAACCGCAGCTTCGGCCTGCGCGTTTGCCGCCCGGATGATCCCACTGAAGCCGATTACAAACACTGCAACGCCGACATCATCCGCAACTGCTCCGCACCATGCATCGGACGCATCAACCGCGAGACCTACCTTGCAAAAATCGAAGAAGCCTGCCGGATCCTCGAGGGGAAAGGCCGCCGCGAGATCCTCGATACCCTTCGCGCGGAAATGACCACCGCCGCTGAGGCCCTCGACTTCGAAAAGGCGGCCTCGCTCCGGGACATCCTTCAGAATGTCGAAAAAACCCTCAGCCCCACCCGTCAATTCGCCCGTGGCCGGGGAGTGCAGACCACCGTCAAACCCGTCGAAGACCTTGCCGAGCTGGGTGAGGAACTCCACCTCGCCGGACCACCACGAGTGATGGAATGCTTCGATATCTCGAACGTCTCCTCAAATCACATCGTCGCCTCCATGGTCCGCTTCACCGATGGCAAGCCGGACAACCAAAACTACCGCCGCTACCGCATCCGCACCGTCGAGGGGCAGGATGACTTCGCCTCCATGGCGGAAGTCATCCGCCGCCGCTACTCACGCATCCTCATCGAAAACCGCGCCGCCAACCCCAGCGATGCCGAGTTTTCCCAAGAAAGCCTCATCGACTCCCAACGCCGCCTCGCTCGCGAAGGCAAAGCAAAAATCGTGCTGCCAGACCTCGTCATTGTCGATGGAGGGAAAGGCCAACTTTCCATGGCGGTTCGGGAGCTCAAAGCCCTCGGCCTTCATGATCTGCCCGTCGTAGGCCTCGCCAAGCAGCACGAGGAAGTCTTCATTCCCGGCCGCAGCGAATCCATCCGCATCCCGCACGACCGCGGCGCGCTGAAACTCCTCCAGCGCATCCGCGACGAAGCCCACCGCTTCGCCAACGGCTACAACGCCCTTCTTTACCGCCGCAGGATGAAAGAAAGCCTGCTCGATGACTGCCCCGGTGTCTCAGAAGCGAAAAAGAAAATCCTCTTGGAAAACTTCGGCAGTGTCGCACGACTCAAGAAGGCAAATGCCGGAGAGCTTTCGAAACTCCCCGGTATTTCCCAAAAACTCGCCACCGCAGTGATCGAGTTCCTGCAGCGGAACGATTGATCCGCAGACTTCAGCCCCGCTTATTCATCCTCCTCCATGAACTTGTCATGGCCGGCCTTTTTCATCTCCTTCAAGGTATCCACGATCTTCGCCACATCTTCGACTTTCCCGTTGAGAAATGCCTCTTCCACCTCGCAAAGCGCCACCAACAACTTCGCCATCATTTTGCGATACTCCACCTGCGCCTTCGCCTTCTCAGGGCCTTCCGGCATCGCCTTCACCAACTCCGGAACTTCGGCAGCACTTTTGATCGTCGCGACCTGCGCCTCACGGGCTTGGGCAGCCCCCTTCACAGGATCCGTTTCGCGGCGAAACGCCTTGAACGCATCGTTCATGGCCTCCATCTGATCGTGCAATACCGTGGATTTCTCACTTTCCGCTGTCGCTGGAAACAACAGCAAGCCCATCGCACAACCTAAAAGCATCAATTGTTTTTTCATACACCGCGGATACGAGCGAAAGCACTCGGCTTTTCCAATTGAATTTTTCAATTTGTTTTTCCCCCCGGGTCCGCTCATGATCCAGACCTTGCAGGGCAAATCAAAATGGCCGCGCCGAACCATCCGCCTTCTCGGCACCGCCGTCCTGGCTTGGATGCTCGTTTGGTTTGTGAGTCCATTTTTCGTATCCCTGCCACCTGGGCTAACAGACAGCCCGGCCGGCTCACCGGTCCTTCTGGACCGTTATGCAAGACCCATCGTGCACCTGACCCTGCCGGATTCCACCCGCTCGAACCCTCAGACTCTCGGAGCATTTCCTGCCGACCTGATCCGCTGCACGCTCGCCGCAGAAGACAAGCGGTTCTACTCGCATGGCGGAATCGATCTCCTCGCCACCGCCCGCGCGACCAAGGACCTTCTCTTCAACCGGCGGATCATCTCTGGTGCCTCCACCATCACCCAGCAACTCGTTAAAATCTCGTCCCCGCCAGCGCAACGCAGGCCGATCACCAAGATCTACGAGGCACTCGCGGCCCGCCGTCTGGAAATGACATGGACCAAGGACACGATTCTAACAATCTATCTCAACCGCCTCGACTACGGCAACCTTCGTACTGGTGCGGCCGAAGCCGCGCGTTTCTATTTTCAGAAACCCCTCGCGGATCTATCGCTCGCCGAGTGTGCACTGCTGGCAGGACTACCCCAGGCACCATCGCGCTTGAATCCGATCAAACATCCACAACGCGCGCTTGCCCGCCGCAACACCGTCCTCACCCGTCTCGCAAATACCGGACCACCAATCCATCCGCGGATCGCCGCCGCAATGACCGAATCAATCACCATCCGCCCGCTCCCGGATTCCCAACCTGCCCCATGGTTGGCACGACAAACTACCGCCAACCCGCTCACCGGGAAAATTCAAACGACCCTCGACCTCTCCATCCAACAAGACGTGGAAAAAATCGTCCGCGAGGAAACGGCCAAATTGAAAGATGCAAACCTACGCCATGCCGCCGTGGTTGCGATTCATAACCCCACCGGCGAAATCCTGGCCCTCGTTTCCTCTGCCGACTGGAACGACCCACGAGGCGGCCAAATCAATGGCGCGCTTGTGCCCCGCTCGCCCGGTTCCACGCTCAAGCCCTTTACCTATCTGTTAGCCATGGAAAAGAACCATCGCATTCCCGCATCCATCATCGCGGATGTTCCTACGCCCTTTCGGACTCCTCAGGGACTGGATTTACCTGAGAATTACGATAGGACCTACCGCGGCCCCGTCACCCTGCGAACAGCCCTTGCCTGCTCGCTGAATGTCCCCGCGCTGCGCGAACTCAATGCCCTCGGCGGCCCTCAACCCCTGCACGAATTACTCCAAACACTTGGACTGACCACCCTCGGCTCCGACAGCTCAATCTATGGACTTGGCCTCACCCTTGGCAATGCCCCCGTTCGCTTGTTGGAGTTGACCAACGCCTACGCCACACTCGCCCGCCTCGGCTTGCATTCCCCGGCGGTTCTGTTTCCGAGAACCAGCCATGAGGCTCTCCCGCAAGTTTTCAACTCATTATACGCCTATTTGGTAGCGGATGTTCTATCAGACAGCACGGTCCGCGCACCATCTTTTCAACCCGGCGGCCCTCTCGACCTTCCATTCCGTTGCGCGGTGAAAACTGGCACCTCCTCCGACTTTCATGACAATTGGTGCATCGGTTACACTCCGGATTTCACCGTCGGTGTCTGGGCTGGAAACTTCGAACAACAACCCATGAAAGGCATCTCCGGTCTCACGGGCGCAGGCCCTGTTTTTCATCGTACCATGCTCCGCCTGCATCGCGATCAAAGGCCAATCTGGTTCGACAGGCCAGCAGAGTTGCAAAGGATCACCATCGACACCCGCAACGGAAAATCCATCCCTCCAGGGTCTCACCAACTGCACGCACTCGATGACATTTCTCCGGCTGGACGCATCCCCCTCAACGCCACAGGTGCCGATTACGACGCGACCGGCAAGGCCCTGTTGGATCCTACCTACGGAGAATGGTTTGCCAGCCACTACAATAATCGCCGCAATGACTTAGCGCTGAGTTCCACCACGGCCGCTGCCGAAAAGCTTCGTATCATCAGCCCTGCGAATCGGACTGTTTTCCTGCTCGACCCGGAAATCCCCTCAGGTAGCGAACGCTTGCGCCCGGTGACCAATCTTCCTGGAAAAACTCGCTGGGAATCCCCAACCCTTCGGATCGAGCCGGCAAGCCCCGAACCAATCATCCACCTCACCATCGGCAAGCACATTCTAACTGCCACGGACCCGAGCACCGGAGTCACTGAGACTCTCAACATCGAAGTCAAGTCACTCTAGAAACAGCCCCGATCAGCCCCGATCAAAAGCCACCGCACCATCTCGCTTCAATCTTCAATCCCCCTCCGTAGATCCCGCGCGCTCCAGATCACCCCGGCCAACGCCGCTGCCGCCCCTCGCAGCTTCCTTGCTCCCGTCTT